>Ga0315910_10003393_pt1 | contig 13575 bp, 10 predicted proteins | sample EdamamesoilMG_FD_204470 | JGI IMG/M metagenome (GOLD analysis project Ga0315910, IMG submission 204470) | Garden soil microbial communities collected in Santa Monica, California, United States - Edamame soil | ecosystem: Environmental > Terrestrial > Soil > Garden | place: USA: California...
GGCAGCGGTGGCGGCGGCACGGGCGGCGGAGCCCAAACGATACCGGACGTGCTCGTAACCGCCGGTCAATTGCGAATGCGCTCGGCCGCGCGGATTGCGACGAGCACGAGCGGCGCGAACGGCGCGAACGGCGACGTGCGCATCGACGTCACGAATGCCGACCTCGCGGGCGGCAGCCAAATCCGCACGGGGACGAGCGGCGCCAATCGCGGGGGGCGCATCGTTTTGAATGCCTCGTCGGGAGTCACGATCCAAGGAAACCCCTCCTCCGGGGGCGGCGGCGGGGGTGGTGGTGGAGGTGGAGGCGGAGGTGGCGGCGCGAGCGCCAGCACGGCGTCCGGCCTCTTTTCCGACGTTGCAGCGGCGGCATCCGGCAACGGCGGCGCGATCGAGGTGACGGCGCCCGTGATCCGCATCGCGGATCGCGCCGAGATCACGGCCGGCACGACGGGCGCCGGCAACGCGGGCAACATCGTTTTGCGAGCTGGCCAGCGCCTGACCGTCACTCAGGAAGGGTCCGTCAACGCGAGCACTCTCGGAGCCGGCCGCGGCGGCAACATTACGCTCGAGGCGCCGATCGTCGAGACAGTGAATGGCGCGCGCATCGGTAGCGTCGCTCAGGCTGCCGGCGCCGGCGGCAACATCAGCATCATCGCGCCGGACGCGTTCATCGCGACCGGAACCAACGGCGCGGTCGATCCCGCGGAGAATCGCGGCAGCCGCATCACGGCCTCGAGCTTCTTCACGTCGACCGGCAACGCGGGCTCGATCGACGTGCAAGCGGGCCGAGTCGAGCTTGCCGACGGAGCGCGCCTGTCGTCGAGCACCTCGGGCATCGGCGACGGCGGGTCCGTGCGCATCGTCGCGACCGGACCGATCACGTTGCGCGGCGCACGCGGCGACGGCAGCGGCTCGGCGATCAAGGTCTCCACGGAGGTCGAAGCCGAAGAGGCCGGCGCGGTTGCAGGGCCGCGGCTCGCCAGCGCGGGCGAGATCACGATTCAAGGATCATCGTTGCTGCTCGCCGATGGCGCGGAAATCGTCAGCAACACCTCACTCGCCGGCGACGGCGGCCTCGTGACGATCGCAGTCGATGCGCTGACGCTCGCGAATGCGCGCATCGCCAGCGAATCGACGGCCACGGGCGCGGACGCGGGTGCGGCCGGTGCCATCGAGATCGCGGCCGCCACCGTCGAGATCGGCAACTCGGGCCGCATTTCCGCCACGACCGTCGATGGCGAGGGCGGCAGCATCGTGCTGCACGCAGACCGCATCGACATCGAGAGCGGCGGCGAGATATCCGCGGCGTCGACCGGCAACGGCAACGCGGGCGACGTGCGAGTCACCGCCAACGACGAGCTCGTCATGACGAATGGCGCGCTACACACCAGCGCACCGACGTCGGCCGGCGGCGATATCGAGCTCGCCGTGCAGCGACGCCTGCTGCTAACCGATTCGGCGATCAGCGCAGAGGCCGGAGGCGTCACTGCGACGGACGCCGGCGGCAACATCACGATCGATCCCGAGTACGTGATCTTGAACGCGAGCGACATCGTCGCCCGAGCAAACGCCGGCAACGGCGGCAACATCACGATTCAGGCGGGGTTCTTCATCGCGTCGGGCGACAGTGCGATCGACGCGTCGTCGGCGAGCGGCATCGATGGCAACGTGCTCATCGATTCGCCGAACGAGATCATGGGCTCGGTGCTGCCGCTCGAAGCGCCCGCGGTCGTCGGCGCCGTCGTGACCCAGAGCTGTCTGCCGCGCCCGGCCGAGCAACGCAGCACGTTGACGCTCGAAGCGCGGCGGGCCCCGACGGCCATCGCCGGCGAGTTCTTGCCGAGCCCGCCACCGGAAGCCGAGCTCGCGGCCGACGCCATCCCCGCTTGCTAGGCGCATGATGCGCCCATGCAGCTCGAGCTAGTCCGCGAAGAGAAGCTCTACCGGCTGCTGCCTGGTGGAACACCGAGCAGCCGCTTCGAAGCAAGTGGCGTCGCGCTCGGGAACGACACCACCGCGTTGGTCGTGTTCGACAATCTCAATCTGATCGCGCGTGTCGATCTCTCGCTGAAGCGCAAGCGAACGAACCGCTTGTTGCCCGCGCCGAGCTTGGGGCTGGGCTTCGAGGACATTGCGATCAAGAAGCGCGACGGGCGCGTGCTGTGCCTGATCGAAGCGCTCGAGGACTTCAATGGAGCACTGCGCGGATTCGTCGCCGAGTACGAAGCCGACGGCAGTTTCATTCGTTGCACGCCGTTGCCGACGGAGCTCGCCGGCGCGAACAAGGGTTTCGAGGGCCTCGCCCACGCGGAGCACAGGGGCCGCGAGCTACTGTACGCGCTGCACGAAGGCAATCACGGCCGGAAGCAGGACCGCAGCGGACGGATCGACGTATTCGAGCGCGCGCGTGACGGCGGCTGGAAGCCTTCGCGCAGCATCCGCTTGCCGAAGGACGCCGACCTCGACGACCACGCCGCGCTCGCCTATCGCGACGGCAGGATTGCGATCGTCTCGCAGGCGTCGGCGCGGATCTGGATGGCGCGCTTCGATGACAAGACGCTCGATTGGATACCAGGCTCGAGCGCCCGCTATCGCTTCCCTAGCGAGGACTACGGAAACGTCGAGGGGGTCGCATGGCTCTCGGCGGACACGCTCGTTGCAGTCTCGGATCGGCGGAAGAAGGACCAGCCCAAGCGTTTCGTCGACAAGGACCAGTCGATCCACGTCTTCCGCATCCCTTCGTCGACCCGAGGTCGCAAGTAAGGCCCCGGCGGCCCGCTCTCCTCCTTAGGGAGTGGCCGGTGGATGCGCGGACATGTTCGAGCTTTCCCCGGGCGGCTTCTTTGATCGCCGCCAAACCCACAGTGCCAACAGGACGATCAGCGACCCGATGACGGCGGAGACGATGTCGCGCAGTGAGATCGCCACTCGGTCGAGTCCCGGGAAGAGCCCGAGCAGACGAAAGAGGAAGCCGCCGACCATGGCACCAGCGAGACCGATGAAGAAATTGCGCATCAGCCCATGTCCGCGCCGATCCCATGTCGTGATACGGGCCGCGAGTGTCCCGCCCACCAGCCCGATGGCGAGCCACACGATGAGTTGAGCGATCGTTGGCATGACGCGATTCTGACACTAACGAACCGGCAAGGCGGCCGATAGTCACCCTCGGTAATGACTCGAGCAACAGCGCGGCTGGCCGCTGGTAGAACAATAGCTCCAGAAAGCCGCACAGTGCCACCGAGTCGCCAACGGCGTCAGCTGCCGTGCGCGATCAGGGCCTCGAGCAAGTCGGCGAGCGGCATGCGCGCGATAGCGACGCCGCAGTCCGAGAAGCCGTACGGAACGATGAGCTCGTCCGCGTGCACGATCGCGCCGCACGTGTACACAACATTCGGCACATAACCGTCGCGCTCCTCGTCGTCCGGCTCGATGAGCGGTGCCGCCAGATGACCCTTCACGCGCGTCGGCTCCTCGAGATCCAGCAACATCGCACCGATGGAATAGCAGCGCATCGGACCGACGCCATGAGTGAGCACCAGCCAACCGGCGTGTGTCTCTATCGGCGACCCGCAGTTGCCGATGTGCAGCAACTCCCATGGATGCTGGGGACGGTACAGCTCCGTCACTTCGTTCCAGTGGTGCACGTCGTCCGAGGTCGACAGATGCAAGTTCTCGCGGTCTTTGCGAGAGAGCATGACGTACTTGCCGCCAATCTTCCGTGGAAATAGGGCCATCCCTTTGTTTTGGGCAGCCGCTCCGTTCAGAGTCGAGATCCTAAATTGCACGAAGTCCTCGGTCTCGATGAGCTGCGGCAAAATCGAGAAGCCGTCGTATGCCGTGTAGGTAGCGTAGTACTTGGTACTGCCGTCGCGATCGGTGAACAAAACGAAACGAGCGTCTTCCATTCCGTGGGTTTCGTTCGGACCAGCCGGAAAGATCACGCGTTCGGCGAGGTTCGAATCCGCCGGAAACGTCGTCACGTAGTTGGACGAGGCGAGCACGCGAATGATCTGCGCAGTCTCGAACCAGACCGCTGGGGGGCCCACAGATTCTCGGATGCTCAACGCAGCCTCGAGCTCCGCCGGTGTGAACTTGGGGGCGAGCCGGTCGAGCAGCCCGGACGACAATTCGTTGATCGCACCGATCTCCTGCAATTTCGCAGCGAAGTGCGCTCTATCGAACAGGGCGGGCAGCGTTCTGCGCCCCCCGACTAAACGCGTCCCGGCATGGTCGATACCGATCTCCCCGTTCGCACCGAGCACGCCGGAGCGGAACTCGATCGACGACAGATGGCCTTCCCCAACCGCACGCAAGCTCATTACGAAGCGCTTGGCCCCGCTCGGCAGCCCCGTTTGATCGGGCGCCGGTACGATCGACGGATTGAAGAGCGCGGCCGCTTCGACCGAATACTCGTGCGTGAAGTATGCGCCGATCAACTGCCGTCTATGAGGCGATACCTCGAGGTCTGCGGGGACGTGGTGGGCGACCGCGGCGAAATTCCGCTCCCAGATGCCCTGCACGTCGTGGTGGCGGTGCGCGAAACGCCGGTTCATCTCGGCGTTCAGCGATCGAACGTCCTCCTCGGGAATGGCAAGGACCCGCGACATCAGAAGATACGCGCGCGATTCGCCAGGCAGGATGGTTTCTTCGCCCGGGAGATACGGCTTGGCTAGCACGCGCCGCGCATCCGGTGATAGCCGACACTGCGTGCGCTTAATGCGGATTGGCAGCATTCGCGCCGGTTGGCAGCCGGTGACCGGCATGGTGCTCGAGCGGCCCGGCGTCCACCTCCAGCATCTCTAGCAGGGCCATGAGAAAACAAACCGTGCTCTCGGCTCCTTGGTTCCGATTCACGTGCGAGACGCCGATGCCGTCATGGCATCCGCCGGTCGCAAAGTCGTACAGCGGCACACCCAACCGGTTGGAGCCGAGAAACCAGGCGAACGCTTCGTGCATGCGCCGCAAATAGTGCCGGTCGTTGGTGACCGCGTACGCGCAGCTGAACGCAAGCACTAAGGCGGTTGCGTCGATTGCCTGCTCGTCTGCGCGCGCCTTTTCGCCGCCGGCGCTGTGCCAGCCCGTGTTGCCGACGAGCTGCACCTGATCGCCTTCGAAACAGACCTCCTCGAGGAATTCGAGCGACGCGCGCGCGTCGTGGAGCGTAGCCCGCTCGCCGGTGACCGAATACGCGGCGAACAACGCGAGAGGCAGAATCCCATTATCGTACGTGAGCATCGACTCGAACCAACGCCACTTGTCAGTCGCATTCGCGCGATAAGCAGCCAGCAATTTCGCGATTAGGCCATCGAGCAGACGACGCTCTTCAACGGCGCCGGGGTCGACTGCGAGAACGGCGACGAGGCCGAGAGCGACTTGAGCGCTGCCGCGAGGCCCGAGATTGCCTACGTGGCGCAGAGCACGCGTCAGCATCTCTCGCGCGAGCACGCGGCACCCGTCGTCTGCCGCGATGCTCGCGGTCACACCGAGCGCCCAGATCGCGCGCCCGGTGCAGTCGTCCGACGGGGGTGCCGTGTCGATAACGCGCTCGTAGCTCATGAAGTTGGTAAAGCTGCCGTCCGGCCGCTGCGCGGCATGCAAATAACTGAGATAGCGCGTGACGAGTGCACGCGTCTGCGCGGCGCCCTGAATGCGGTCGGCGCGTACGGCCACCATCAAGGCGCGGGCGTTGTCGTCGACACAATAGCCTGTGCTGCGCACCGGCACGCTATAAGCCGCGTGCTGAATGATGCCGGTATCGTCGGTCATTCGCAGCAGATGGTCGAGACTGAGATCCGGCAAGCTGCTCACGGGGAGCGGCTCCGGCATCGCAGGCGCAACGGGCCATTGCTCCACAACACGCAACGTGTTGCCAATCATCTCGAAGTAGGTGCTGCCGATTTTCGGCCAGGCCATCTCGCGCGCAAGCGCGAAGGCGGCATCGCAGGTTCGTTGGAGCTCTGCGGGCGAATTGAACAGCTCGAGCAATGTATGGCTCAAAGCCTCATGATCGTTGAAGGGAAACAAACGGCCGCGTCCACCTACAAGTAACTCTTGCGCGTGCCAGTACGGCGTTGAAACCACGGCTGCGCCGGCGCCCATCGCATACGAAAGCGCGCCGCTCGTCACTTGCGCCTCGCTGAGATACGGACTGACAAAGACGTCCGCGGCCTGGAGATAGCGGTGGAGCTCCTCGTCGGCGACGAACTGCCCTCGGAACGCCACGTGGTCGCGCACACCAAGCTTCTCGGCTTCGCGCTCGAGCAGGGTGCGATATGCCTCGCCTTCGCGCCTAACGACGGTGGGATGCGTGGCACCCACGACAAAGTACATGACATCCGGGAATCGGCGAACGAGGGCCGGCAACGCCCGGATCACCGTCTCGATACCCTTGTTGCGGCTGAGCAGCCCGAACGTGAGAAGCAACCGTCGACCCGCCACGCCGAACTCGGCCTTCAGCGCCTGTCGATCGGTGCAGCGATCCAGCACCGGAATACCGTGCGGAATGATCCGCACTTTCGATCCGCTCACGCCGTACGACGCGGCTAGCAGGTCCTTTGCGATTTGACTCATCACGACGAGTTGCGCGCAGCGCTCCCATATCTTTTGCACGATCGCCGCTTGGTTCTCGGACGGACACTTGAGGACCGTGTGGAGCGTGACCACCGCGGGTACCCGCAACCCGTAAACGAAATCGAGAAGATATCCGCCATCGTCACCGCCGAAGATGCCGTATTCGTGCTGAATACAGACCAGCCGAACGCTGCTGTAGTTGACGAACTCCGCCGCGCGGGCGTAGTCGGCTTTGACGTTCTGCCTGATCTCGAACTTGACCTCTGCCCCGTACTGGTATTGCCCGCCTGGATCGGTAACGGCGAGCACGACGGGCGACACGCGCTGGTCGCCGACGACCGCGCGCGCGAGATCAGCGGTGAACGTCGCGATTCCGCACCGGCGCGGACCGTACGTGCCGATGAAGGCTACGGCCATCGCGCCGTCGCCGTCGAGGATTGCCGATGCCGTCGAACGATCCTCAGCATTCGCGCGAGCAGCCGCTCTCACCATCAGCCCAAGCCCGTTAGCGCGTCGTGGTTAGCCCGGGACGTGATCGCAACTTCGGTCGTCAACAATAGGCCCGCGACCGAAGCGGCGTTCTGCAACGCTAGGCGAGTCACTCGAGCGGGATCGATGATCCCCATCTTGACGAGATCGCCGTACTCCTCGGTTGCCGCGTTATAGCCGAAGCTGCCCGTGCCCTTGGACACACCATTCAGCACGACGGAGGGGTCGCCGCCGCCGTTGCGGACGATTTGGCGCAACGGCTCTTCGACGGCGCGCAGCAGTATTCTCACACCCGCGGCTTGATCCGCATTGACCGTTGGCGCCGCCGCTATCGACTTGCGCACGCGCAGCAGCGCGATGCCGCCGCCGGGCACGATCCCCTCCAGGACAGCCGCGTGCGTAGCGTGCAGTGCATCTTCCACGCGCGCCTTCTTCTCCTTCATTTCCACTTCGGTCGCAGCGCCCACCTTGATCACAGCGACGCCGCCAGCGAGCTTCGCGACACGCTCTTCGAGCTTTTCGCGGTCGTAGTCCGATTTCGTCTCTTCGATCCGCGCACGCAGCGCCAGAACACGGTCGGCAATAGCCTTCTTGCTGCCTCCGCCCTCGATTATCGTGGTGTGGTCCTTGGTCACATGGACTTTGGCTGCAGTCCCCAACTGCTCGAGCGTCGTCTTTGCCAGCGTCAAGCCCGCGTCCTCGGAGATCACCGTGCCGCCGGTGACTACCGCGAGGTCCGCAAGCGCCTCTTTACGGAGATCGCCAAAGCCGGCCGCCTTGACGGCCACTACTTTCAGGACACCGCGCAGCTGATTGATGACCAATGCAGCCAAGGCTTCTCCGTCGACGTCCTCGGCAATGACGAGCAGCGGCTTGCCGCTCTTGGCGACAGCCTCCAACAGCGGAACGAGGTCACGGAGGCTCGACAGCCTCTTCTCACACAGCAGCACATACGCTCGCTCGAAGTCGGCGGTCATAGTCTCCGCGCTGTTGATGAAGTACGGCGAAAGATATCCGCGGTCGAACTGCATGCCCTCGACGAAGTCGAGCTCGTTTTCGAGCGACGAGCCTTCTTCCACAGTGATGACGCCGTCCTTTCCAACGTGATCCATCGCGCGCGCGATGATCGCTCCTACCGATTCGTCGCCATTGGCAGAGATCGTCGCAATTTGCGCGATGGCCGTCGCATCCTGGCACGGCACTGCCATCCTCTTGAGACCGGCAACGGCAGCGAGCACGCCTTTGTCGATGCCGCGCTTGAGATCCATCGGGTCCATGCCCGCGCTCACGGCGCGGATGCCCTCCCGAAAGATCGCATGCGCGAGCACGGTGGCCGTAGTCGTTCCATCGCCGGCCGTGTCCGAGGTGTGTGCGGCGACTTCCTTCACGAGCTGCGCGCCGATGTTCTGGACTTTTGCGGAGAGCGTGATCTCCTTCGCGACTGTGCCTCCGTCCTTAGTGATGGTTGGCGTACCGAAGCTCCGTTCGATCAGGACGTTGCGGCCGCGAGGGCCCAACGTCTCCTTCACAGCGTTCGCCAAGATATCGATGCCCTTCAGCATCTCTGCGCGCGCGCCCTGAGCGAAAGTCAGTTCCTTGCCGTCCATGTTCCTAGCTCCCTGTGTCATTTTTGCTCAACGCGCCATCGTCTGCTGCACGAAATGGACGCAGAACAGCAGCGCTGCTCCGCCGCAAGCCGAGACCAAGAACGCAAAGGTTCCAAGTCCCGGGCTTACGCCGAGCATCGGCGCCACGACCAAGCCCACCAACGCTGCGCCGAGCACCGCGACGATGACGTTGAAGGCGATCGCTTCGGTGCCCGTATTGCGCATGTAGTAGCTCGCGATCCAGCCCACGAGGCCGCCGGCCAAAAGCCAGGTGACGAGAGACATAGAGTGTTTTCCAAAAAGGACGAGTGTCGTGTGGCACAGAGCCTAGGTCAGAGGCGTGCACGCGTCTGTACGGTCGCGCACCCCCGCTGTCGCTAGATCGTGCGGACGGGTAAGAGGCCTCGCGATGCTGTAGCCTAAGGTGCCGGGCTGCCTGGTGGCACATGCCGACGCCGCATTCTCCCAGTCAAAACCAACTACTCGCCGCGATGCCTGCAGCGGCGTTTGACCGCCTGCGGCCGCATTTGGAGCTGGTGGAAATGCCACTCGGCAAAGTGTTGTACGAGTCGGGAGGCCGGCTAGAACACGTATATTTCCCCACCACGTGCATCGTTTCCTTGCTCTATGTTCTGGAGAACGGCGCATCCGCGGAAATCGCCGTGGTGGGTAACGAGGGCATCCTCGGGATCTCGCTGTTCATGGGTGGCGAAACGACGCCCAGCCGCGGCGTAGTCCAGAGCGCGGGCTTTGGTTATCGCCTTCCAGCAGCGTTGTTGAAGCAGGAATTCGACCGCGCCGGCCCCGTGCTTCGATTGTTGCTGCGCTACACACAGGCGCTGATCACGCAGATGACGCAGACCGCCGTGTGCAATCGCCACCACTCCGTCGAGCAACAGTTGTGCCGCTGGCTGCTGTTGAGTCTCGATCGGTTGTCCTCGAGCTCATTGAAAATGACGCAGGAACTGATTGCGAACATGCTCGGTGTGCGCCGCGAAGGCGTCACGGAGGCTGCCGGCAACTTGCAGCGCGCCGGGCTAATTCGCTACAAGCGAGGTCGCATCGACGTCATCGATCGCACGCAATTGGAGAAAACGGCGTGCGAGTGCTACGCCGTAGTCAAAGCCGAATTCGATCGTTTGCTCTCTGATATTCCGCGCGAAGACCGTGGTATTGATCGACCCGCGAGCAAATCAACGCGTCGATGACCTTGGACTTATCCGAGGGTCTTGAGCCGCGGCGGCGGTTTCGGCGGGCGGCCGGCCGAGCGATATCGCTGCCCCTTTACGAGCAGGCGCACGTTGAGCGCGTTGACGATGCGTTCGACCTCTGCGCCCACGTCTCCGCGGCTGCCGCACCGATAGCCCGTCGCCATGTTCTTTCCTTGGGCAATGCGGTACACGAACCAGTCGTCGCCCGCGCTGCCGCTCGGAGCGGCCGTGCATTCAATCGAGATCAAGCGGTAGTTCTCGACGACGACGGCTGGAGTTGCGCTGGCGCTGGCGCTTGTCACCATCCCGTCCGCTCCGTGCCCCGCGCGATGCGGACACTCACGGTCGTCTTTCTGTGATCATGACGTCGGACGCGAGCCTTGCCTTTCGTCGGAGCATGCCTCGCACGTTCGATGTCGTGAGCACGCCGAGATAAGAACCGACTTTCGCGCCCATCTTGAGCCGGGCGAACTCATCGCTGAAGAGAGTCTGGACCTGCGCGACTGGCGCGCCGCTTCGATCGCTCAGGGAGCGGATTTCGCGTTCGTGCCGCTGCCAACTAGTGTGCTCGAGAGGTGCGTTCATGAAAACTCCGTCCGATCATGTCGCGCAAGGATAACGGACGCGTCTCGGAACGACTGTGCGCTGCCGAACCTAGCGCGACCGTGCGCCACTATCGCGCTCTGCGGGGGGGTGGATCGAACCCTGGTCGGCGCCCTCTTCAGCCACCATCGGGTTCGTTAGCGCACAGACGACCGTTCGAGCAACCGCCAAGCTTGCGTCCAGTCACTCACGGAGCACTCACCGTGGTTTCGATGAAACGGTCTAAGACGCGCGGAACGACTCGCTTGAGCTCGATAACGCGCAATAGGCGCCGCAGGATGATGCACATTCCGCCGTTGGCGACCACGGCGCCTACCGGACACTCTCCTCATAGTGCCGATGATCCACTTGCCGCCACGCGGAGTCGCGCCGACAGGGTGCGCGTGTTTCCGGCGAACCAATTCGATGCGCCTCTTCCACCAGACCGCTTTCGAGGCCCTCGTCCTAGATGAGCACTTCCGTCGCGGGCTCCCGCAGGTTGTAGCGCGAGCTCATGGCATAGCCGTACGCACCCGCGTTGGCGATCAGCAACACGTCGTTCTCCTTCGCGGCTGGTAGAAGCCGGTCGGAGCCGAGCCGATCGCCGGTCTCGCAGATCGGGCCGACGACCGTCACGAGCTCCGTCGCCGGCTTGCCGAGGCGCGTGAGATTCACGATCTCGTGATAGGCGCCATACAGCGCCGGGCGAATCAAGCTGTTCATCCCCGTGCCAACGCCGACGTACTGCACGTCGCCCTTGCCCTTCGTCTGCGTCACACGCGCGACGATGACGCCGGCTTGCGCAACGATGAAGCGCCCGGGCTCGAGGAACAACGAGCGGCCGCCGCAACCTTGCTTGATTTCGGCGAGTGCCGCGTCGAGCGCCTTCAAATCGAACGGCGGTTGCCCGGCTTTCTCCGGCACGCCGAGACCGCCGCCCACGTCGATGTAGCGCACGTCCGGCAATTTCTCGAGCAGCTTCAGAAGCTGCCGGCCTGTTTCGAGCCAGGCGCTGGCGGCGAGAACGCCGCTGCCCGTGTGCGCATGCAGCCCGACGATGCGGGCGCCCGCCTTCACGGCGGCCGCGATGAGCTCGTCGATCTCGAACAACGGAATGCCGAACTTCGAATGCGCTCCAGCCGTGCGCACGTGCTCGTGATGACCTCGCCCTTGGCCGGTATCGATACGGACGAAGATCTCCTTACCCTTGAAGCTCTTCGGCCACTCCTTCAGCGGAAACAGATTGTCGAGCGTCACCCAGACACCCTGCTCGAGCGCCTGCTCGTACTCGTAGCGGGGCGAAAAATTCGGCGTGAACAGAATGCGCTTGCGATCGATCGATGGCAGCACCTCGAGCACGCGCGCGATTTCGCCGGGCGACACGCACTCGAAGTTCAATCCGCCTTTGTCCACGAGCCTGAGGATTTCGCGGTTCGGGTTCGCTTTCATCGCGTAGAACACGGCGTCGACAGCCTTCAAGGTGCGCAAAGCTGCGACAGCGCTCTCGATGCTCTCGCGGTCGTACACGTAGGTCGCGTCGCGTTGCGCGCCGATCTCGAGCAACTGCGCTTTCTTCTTCGCCCACCACGGCTTCGGCGCGGCCTTCCTAGGCGGGGCGCCGACAGTCAGCTTCTCCCAGGTCTCGCCGAAAACGCCGCCCGCAAACTTATCGACGAGCAAACCGTGCAGGTCCTGCACGAGCCGATACGCGTGCTCGGAGCTGACGACGAACGTGAGGTTCAAGTCGTTGGCCGCCTGCGTTACGAGATGGACCTGCAGCTCCTGGAACACCTCGAGCACGGGCGAGAGCTCGTGGAGGATGGTGCGAATGCGCTGACCCACGAGCGTGATCGCGGCGCAGTCACCGATGATCGTGACCTTGCACAGTTTGCGCAGGTCGGCGGCGAGCGCTTCGATGGCCGCGCGAGTCGTCACGTTCTGCGCCGTGTCGATCGAGACCGTGACGTTGCTTTCCGACGTCGAGATCAGGTCGACCGAAATGCCGTGCTCGCGGAAGATGTTGAACGCATCGGCCAGGAAGCCGACTTGATGCCACATCTCCATCGACTCCATCGAGACGAGGGTGATGCCGCTGCGGCTCGAGATGGCCTTCAACTGCGGCTGATCGTCGCCGGGCGCGTTCGAAATGACGCTGCCTTCCCACTCCGGATGCGCGGTGCACTTCAAATAGAGAGGGATGCCCGTAGCGCGGACCGGCGAGATGCTGCGCGGGTGCAGGATCCCGCCGCCCGCCGAGGCAATCTCTTGAGCCTCGCGGTAGTGCAGGCTCTTGATGAGCCGTGCCGACGGCACCGCCTTCGGATCCGCGCTGAAGAACCCGGGCGCGTCGGTCCAGATCTCCAGGCGGCGTGCCTCCAGCTTGCCCGCGAGGTACGCGCCCGACGTATCGGAACCGCCGCGGCCCAGCAACACCGTCTCGCCTTGCGCATTGCGGGCGATGAAGCCTTGCGAGAGCACGACGCCCTTGATGGCGGCGAAGCGGTCCTGCAGCGCTTTGTCGGGCGAGAAATCGCAGCGCGCCGAAATGAAGCGGGCGCGCTCGGTTTGATCGCGCAGCATCGTGCTCTCGAGGAAGTCGCGGATGTCGAGCCACGCGACGTCGAGTCCGGTGGAACGCAAGTAGGCGGCGCCGAGCTCCGTCGCAGCCAACTCGCCGTTCGCCAAGACGCGCGCGTGCACGCGCGGGCTGACTTCGCCGATCAGCTTGACGCCGGCGATGACTTGCGCGAGCGCCGCGAAGCGCTCGTCGAACATCTTGGAATCGACACCGAGATCTTTCGCGAGCGCATCGTGCTGCGCGCGGATCTTGGCGAGCTTGTCGTCCGTGTCGCCGCCGGCGACGGCGGCGTCGAGCAGAGCGATCAACGCATTCGAGACGCCGACCAGCGCCGAATGCACGACGACCGGGCGCACGCCTTCCTCGAGCCGCTCGCGGATGAGGCGCGCAACGATCGCCCAGTTCTCGGCAGTAGAGACGCTGCGCCCGCCGAATTTCAGCACCACCCATGGAGAGTCGGGATACGGCGTAGCGACGGCTTGGCTTGCGCCGAGCACTGGCTGTGACGACATTGAAGGCCTCTGACTTCGCTTTTCGA
>Ga0315910_10003394_pt1 | contig 13575 bp, 9 predicted proteins | sample EdamamesoilMG_FD_204470 | JGI IMG/M metagenome (GOLD analysis project Ga0315910, IMG submission 204470) | Garden soil microbial communities collected in Santa Monica, California, United States - Edamame soil | ecosystem: Environmental > Terrestrial > Soil > Garden | place: USA: California...
ATTGAGCCCCAGCGCCTTGGGTGCGGCACTTGCCGCGGCGGGCTTGATCACGTTCGTCTTGTACCTGCTGCGGCTACGGCGAGCCGTGACGGTGGTGCCGTTCATTTCCGTGTGGGAGGCGCTGATTTTGGACAAGAAGGCCGCAGCGCTCCGCACGTCTCTGCGCCGCTGGCTCTCCTTTTTGCTCTCCTTGCTGCTCGTCGGCGCGCTCATCCTTGCGCTGTCCGATCCCCGCTCACCGCGTGAACGTCGTGGGCGCCACTTGGTGGTGTTGCTCGATGTCGGGGAGCACATGGCCGAAAAGAGCGCAGCTGGTACGAGCTGCCTCGATGTCGCCAAGCAGCGCGTACAGAGTTGGCTCGCCAGCTTGGGACCAGGAGACCAAATGCTGCTCGTGCAGGTCGGTGCTCGCCCCCGCCCGCTCGAGGCGTTCACGGGCGATCGGAGCCGCCTTTTGGCTGCGCTGTCCAAGTTGGAACGCTTGGATGTCACCCCGGACATGGACGCCGCGCTACTGCTCGCGCGGGATGCGAGTTTGGGCCGCACATCCCCTGAGATCATCGTGGTGAGCAACGCCTCCGCCGCCCGCGGACTCGATGGGCCGAAGATCGAGGCGCTACCACCGCTGCGCTTTTCCAACGTCGAGGCCGAGTGCAGCGCGGTGTCACGCGGCCCAGCCGCCGACGAAACGAAGATTTTGGCGTTCGCCGCGCGGAGATATCCACTCACTCCGGATCGATTCGAGGTCTTGCTCCGCGTGGCCACGGACGCCCCGGTGCCGGTGCCCGTGGAGCTGACGATTCAAGCCCTGACCCCCGAGGGTCATCCTGGCGCGATCCTGGAGGTCGTTCACAAGGACCTCTTGCCGGGTCCTGGGGAGACCGTGACGTTTGCCAACCTGGGCCAAGCAGACCGTGGACTCTTGGCTCACGTGAAGCGCCGTGACGACAAGAGCGAGCGGAACCAGGACGACAACCTGGCGCGCACCGTGCTGTCCAAGCGTTTGCCGGTGCGCGTGCTGGTGGTGGGCCCCCTGGACACCTTCTTGGAGGCGGCGCTGCTCATCGAGGAGAGTTTGATGGTCAAGCAGCTGGCAGCGGCCTCCTACCCACCGGTCGAGGAATTTGACGTCACCATTTTCAACGGCGTGGCGCCGAAGCGCGCCGCCCACACCGGTGCCGCACTGTACTTGGGGGTGCCCGAGGACGCCGCTTTGGAGTTTCCGGTCGCCGTGCAAGAACCGCTCGCCGCATTTGGCTTCGACACTTGGGACGCGCGCTCGAGGGTGTTTCAGTTCATCGATCCGTATGACGTGCAGGTGCTGTCCGGATCAGCGCTCTTGCCCAAGGCGGCCGATGTGGTCCTGGCGCGCAGTTCAGGGCGGCCGATTTTGGTGCGAGGTCAGCGACAGGCCGGGCCGTTCTTGGCCCTCGGGTTTCGCCCCGAACAGAGTGACTTGGTGCTGCGCGCGGTGTGGCCCTTGTTCATCATCAACGTGATCGACGACCTGTATCCGCGGGGGCGCGGGGACACGCTCGCCACTGGGAGTGTCGCGACGGAGTTTCGTGTGCCCGTGGACGATGGGGCGGCGCGCAGCGCGACGATGCTCGGCCCGCTTTTGCCTGGCCGTGTGAGCAAGGCGCAGACAGTGCCGGTCGTGGATGGACAAGCATTAGTGTATAGTGAACGGGCGGGCTTCTTTGACTTGGTGACCAGCAGCGGCGCGACACGCATCGCCATTGCCCGCGAGCCGGAACGAGCCCCGCCTTTGCCAGGCGGGGTTACGCAAGACAAATTGGGGTCGTATCCGGTCGATGCGCCTCAGGGCATGGAGCCAAAGTCCAGCTTTGACCCGTGGTTTTGGCTGGTGGGCGGGGTGTTGGTCGTCTCGTACCTGGAGTGGTGGAGCTATCATCGGCGGCTAACTGTATGACGGAGACCCGCTTCGGCGCGACGCGCCGGCAACAGCTATTTTGGGCTACGGTCGTGCTGGTGTGGCTGCTCGTGGCCGGTCTCGTCTTCATGCTCCCCGAGCGGGCGCTGCTGCAATGGCAGTTGCCTTGGACAGAACAAGTGCTCCACGTGGACAACGGCGGCATCATGCTCTTGTTGGCTGCCGTGCCCAGCTTGCTCATCGGAGTAGGCCTCTCGCTTTCCGGCCTCAGCTTGGCTCAACGGCTGCTGTCGTTCTTGTTGCGCGCTGCCTTCCTGGCGTGCCTGGTGTTGTCGTTAGCGCGACCGCTGTCGGAAATCCCATCAAGCAAGACCTGTCATGTCGCCTTGCTCGACGTCTCAAAGTCGGTCAGTGACCTGGATTTAGAGCAGGCGCGCGGCCTTTTGGGTCAACTTTCGGCCCAGCTCAAGCCCGAGGACCAACTCCAGCTCATCACCTTTGCCGAGGAACCCAAGTCACGCGCCCTCGGGCGCCTACCCGCCGCGGCGGACTCAACGGGCCACAGGGCGGCCGCGCCTGTGCCTGAACGGAGCGAACTCAGAGCTGGACACCTAGGGGAGGGGACCAACCTGGAGCTGGCGCTCGAGCACGCCCTGTCTTACGTGAGCAGCGATTGCCACAATCGTTATCTTTTGATGAGCGATGGCATTGAGACCCGCGGTGACGCGCTTTCGGCGGTGGCCGGGCTCGTGGAACGACACATCGCGGTCTTGGCCCTTCCCTTTCAGCGCGCTCAGGCCAAGGACGTCGCGGTCACCCTGCTCCAGCCAGAGGGACAAGTACGCTTGGGGGAACCGTTTGTGCTTAGGGTTGAGCTCACCGCGGCTCAAGCCGAGAGGGGAGAACTGCGTCTGTATCAGGGAGAGGCTCTCAATGGCCTGGACAGCGTTCGACAGCTCGACGTGCCAGGAGGAGCATCTGCCTACACCTTCAAGTCTGTGGTGCGCGTGGGCGGGAAGGTGAGCTACCGCGCGCAATACCTGCCCAAGGGCCCCGACGCGTTTTCCGCCAACAACAGCTTCGTGGTGTCGATGGATGTTCCTGGTCCACCTCGCGTGCTCGTGGTCGATCGGAAACCGAGCCAAGTGACGCAGCTGGTGGATGCGCTCGTCGCCCAACAGTTTGACGTGGACGTGCGCGGGTCGGATGCGTTTCCGCGCAGCGCGCAGGAGCTCGATCGCTTCGACTTCGTCATTTTGTCGGACCTCAGCCGCGAGCAAGTGTCCCGCGGCGCTGAAGCACTCATCGAGCGCTACGTGCGCGCAGGGGGCGGTTTGCTCTTTGCTGGGGGGGAGGCCGGTTACGGCCCCGGTGGCTGGCAAGGCTCCCACTTGGAGAAGATCTTGCCGGTGCGCATGGACGCCAAGAAGGAACGGGAGATCCCGGGTGTTGCCATGGCCTTGGTGATCGACCGTTCAGGGTCGATGACTGGGCTGCCGCTGTCGATGGCCAAGGAGGCCTGCATCGCGACGCTGGGGGTGCTTCAGGAGAGTGATCTGATTGAGGTGATCGCCTTTGATTCGCGCCCTACCAGCTTCGTTCCGTTGCAACCGGCCCGCTACCGCTTGCGGATCGAGGAAGCCGTTGCGCGCATCGTACCTGGAGGCGGAACTGAAATTTTCAATAGTCTGGACCGAGCGTACCAAAGTTTGTCGGCGGTGGAGGCCCGCCGCAAGCACATCGTACTGCTCACGGATGGCAACGCCCCGAGTGACGGCATCCATGAATTGGTGTCCACCGCGTTTGCCGAAGGCATCACCATCAGCGCGGTTGGTTTGGGTGGTGGAACCAACCAGGCATTGCTCAGCATGATCGCGGACACGGGTGGCGGACGCTTTGTCGTCGCCGAAGACCCCGCGCGCCTGCCACGCATCTTCACCCGCGAAGCTGAACTCATCTCGACCAAGCCGACGCTCGACGATTGGTTTCCCATCACTGTGGTAAAAAATGTGGAATTTTTGGCGGGTATCCACAGCGCGGCCTTGCCGCTCTTGCGCGGTTACACCTCCACGCAGCTGGGCCCCGCCCCGGCGGAGCTCATTTTCCAAAGTGATCGAGCAGAACCCATCCTCGCCCGTCAGCGCGTGGGGCTGGGATGGACTCTTGCTTGGACGAGTGATCTCAAAGCGCGCTGGGCCACCGATCTTCTGCGCTCGCGTCAGTTTGGACAATTTTTGGCTCAGTTGGTGCGCGCCCATCAAAAGTCCGATCAGACGCAGGTAAGACCGATGGATGTAGAACTGCACGGTGACGAAGTGGTCGCGCGCGTCGACGCCTTCAATGAGCAGGATCAATTCCAGAACGACCTGCATTCCACCTTGCACGTCGAGCGCCAGATTTTGGCGGGGGCGAGCACCGACTCAGCGGCAAGCTCCACGGAGTTTGTCACCCTGGCCCCAGGGCTCTACGAGGCCAAAATAAAGTTACCGGGGCCGGGTGCTTATTCCCTGCGAGCGGTGCATCGTCGAGCCAATCCTTTGGGCAAGTTGGTCCCGTCAGGCGTGAGCTTTGGTTCAGTGTCGTGGCCTTACCCAGAGGAGTACCGGGATCTCAAACCGCGCACGGAGTTGCTCGAGCGTTTGGCGCAGATGACGAATGGCGCCACCGTCCAGGGTGACGTGCTGCCCCAAGCGCGCACCACACACCAAGTGCTCGAGCGCAGGGGGCGTCAATCATTGTTCATTTGCGCCGCTATCCTGCTGTTTTTCCTCGATCTGTTGGTGCGCCGCGTACGGCTGGGTGGGTTTGGACCCTAGGGTCGTTTGATCCGCTCGGACTCCAATGATTTGGCCGAGAATCCGGTTTTTGAAAGAGACAACAACGGCCGTTAACATTCGCGGATTCCATCCGTAGCTTTGAACCAAGGATATGAGTAAGCGTTCATTGTCGATGGCTGGACCCGAGTCTCGGGGCGCCAGCATTTTGGAAGAAGCCGCGTTTCACGAGTTTCTGGAGCGAGCGCTCGGTGAGGCTCAGCACGGCTCGGCGCTGTGTGGACTCGTGATGGTGCAGTTGCGCAGTGCGGTGGTGGGACCGCCCCCCGATCTGGCGCAGGCCGCGCAAATCCTGGGTCAATTGGTGCGCCAGCGCGACGCGGTGTGTGTGCTTGCAAATGGCTTGGTCGCTATCGTGCTCAGCCAGTTGGAGCGACGCAGTGATGCGTATGTGATGTTGGACCGCGTGGAGGGGTTCACGCGGGGGGCCAACTTGCCGTGGGTCTTGCGCAGTGGCGTCAGCATTTTTCCCTTCAGTGGGGACTCGGTCTCGGCCTTGTGGGAGGCCTGCAGTGCCGACCTTGACGGAGCCATCAGCTCGGACAGCTGGGAACACACGATCCCTCGCGACACTCTGCATACGCATCGGGCGGGCTAAATAGTCCCGCCCTTTTTTTGCGAAGTTTTGCCGGCGGGCGCGCCGCCCCATTTCGACCTGCCCCGGCCTTGCTATGGTCAGCCGCCCATGACCGAGCCTGCGACTGACCTCTGTGAACTGCTTGCGGATTTGTCCGCCCGCGGCCTTCTACACCAGTGCACCAACCTGCCTGAATTGAACAAACACCTGGCGCTTCCGCGGCGTGTTTACGCGGGCTTCGACCCCACGAAGGATTCACTTACGATCGGCAACATGGTGAGTATCCTGTTGCTCAGGCGCTTTCAATTGGCCGGTCATACGCCTGTAGTCGTCATGGGTGGAGGCACGGGTCTCATCGGCGACCCCAGTGGCAAGGACGCTGAGCGACAATTGCTCACCCGTGAAAAGATCTTGGAGAACGTCGCTGGGCAAAGGAAGATCTTCGAGCAGCTTCTTTCCTTCTCGGGGCCCAACGCGGCCCTGATCCTGAACAACGCCGAGTGGATCGAGACCTTGAGTTTTGTGGACGTGCTGCGCGACGTGGGCAAGCATTTTTCCATCAACATGATGATTCAGCGTGACTCGGTCAAAACGCGGCTACTCGAGCGCGAGCATGGCATCAGTTACACTGAGTTTAGTTACATGATCCTGCAAGCGTACGATTTTTCGTACCTGAGTCAGAAGCACGGCGTGACGCTGCAGATGGGCGGATCCGATCAATGGGGCAACATCGTCGCAGGTGTCGATCTGACGCGACGCCAGCGGCAGGTCGAAGTGTATGGCCTCACCACGCCGCTCATCACCAAGAAGGACGGCGGAAAGTTTGGCAAGACCGAGTCAGGCGCGGTGTGGCTCACCAAAGATCGCACGAGCTGCTACGCATTTTACCAGTTCTGGTTGAACGTCGCTGACGAAGATCTGCCGACATTTTTTCAGGTATTTTCCTTCAAGCCCAAGAGTGAGATAGCCGCCCTGCTCGCGGCTCACGCCGAGAACCCGGGGGAACGTTTGGCGCAACGTGCGCTGGCCGACGAGCTCACGGAGTCATTGCATGGCAGTGCCGGCAAGAGTGAAGCGCAACAGGCGACGGCCGCGCTCTTTTCAGGCCAGGTGGAGCAGCTGCCCAAGTCCGTCATCGATGAAGCTTTTGCCGGCGCCCCACAAATTGGACTCTCGAGCGAGCAGTTGCACGGTGGTTTGGACGTCGTGGAGCTTTTGGTCTTGGCGCAGGTCGTCAAGAGCAAGCGCGAAGCACGGCAGATGGTGGAGACCGGCGCGATCAGCGTCAACGGTCAGCGTGTGGACCTTTCGTACCGGCTTGTGGAGTCCGCCCTCCTGCACCACAGCTACGCGCTGATCCGCCGCGGCAAGAAGACCTGGCACGTGGTGCGTTTCAGCTGAGGGAACCTCCCGGGGGTCGGACGTACGGCTTCACTAAGTGAAGAATTCAGTCCTCCGTGGAAGAGTCAGCTCCGCGGTCAGACGCTTGGCCCGGGTGGCTTCGGGAGTGACAAATCGTCGCAAACTGCGCGCGAGGTCTTGGTCACCCACGCACATTGTGATGCAGTAAACGGGTGAGCTACGCCCGTTTGCGTTCGCGTTTGTTACGAGGTCGACCGCTGATCTTGGATTCAGACGTGGCGGCCTCACTTGGCGCGCGCGGTTGCGCGCTCGATGGGCCCGGGAGCTTGGGCGCGGCCTTGTTTCACTCCGAAGACCTGGTGCGCGAGCACCATCACGCTGAGCTGGACAGTCGTGTTGATGTGCTCTGTGCGCTCACGGCGGAAACGACACCGCGAGCGCTCTCTGAGTCAGGCATGGAGCACCGTGCCGCACGGCTCACCGGACGAGCGCTGGAGATTTTGGCGGAGATAGCGGCCGCTTCACCGCGCGCTGTGGCGGTGGCTGGTGTGCTGGGTGCCGAACAGATCACGGCCACCCATCGCCAACGATTCGAAGAGGAGATCCGTGAGCATGCGGCGCGCATCGCCGTGGCGGGTGCCGAACTCATCATCGCGCGCTCCACGGGTTCGCGGCTCGATTTGCTGTTTTGTGTGGCCGCGGCTGCAGCACAAGACGTACCGGTGTGGGCGGTGCTCGACCCAGCGTTGATAGAACCCGACCTCACTCGCCTCTTGCGCTCACTGAGCGATGCGGGCGCGGAGGCGGTCTTGTTCGAGGTGAGTTCAGTGGACCAGGGACTGGAGTTGTTGCACCGCGCCGCGCAGGCTCAAGTGAGCATCGTACCCGGCGCTTTGCTGTCTGCTTCGGCTGAGGCGCTGCGTGGTTTTCCAGTCGAGTTGAGTGCTGGTTGGGTTGACCGGGCGGTGGAGCTGACTGAGGCCGGGGCGCGCATCGTCGGGGGTGGGGCTGGCACCACCGAGGAACACACACGCGAGCTCGCGGTTCGGCTGGGCTATCTCCATCCGTCCCTGGTGCCGAGCAGCCGGTCGCGGCCCAAGTGAATCGTTTTTGTCCCGATTGTCGTCCCGAACGCGCGTGAACTTGCCCCGGGCAGAAGTCCGGTCAAACTGTCGTCCGCGCCTCAGCTGGTCACCATGAATACGCAAACCCAAGATAAAGCGGGAGACGACGCCCCCATCCTATCCCGTGATGAACTCGTGAGCGTATTTGTCGCTGCGGAGAAACCCAGGGAGCAGTTTCGCATTGGCGCTGAGGGAGAGAAATTTGGGGTGCACGCAACCAGCGGACGCCCACTGTTTTATGGGGGTGACTTCTCGGTCTGCCAGGTCATCGGCCAGCTCTGTAGCGAGTATGGTTGGTCCCCCATCCGCGAGGTCGACGATGGTCCAGTGCTGGGCGCGCAGCGCGGCGAGGCAAGCCTCACCTTGGAACCTGGCGCACAGTTTGAGCTCAGCGGCTCGCCGCTGCCCGATCTGCATCAAGTGAGCGCGGAGCTGCATCAACACTTCGCAGAGATCGCGCCCATCTCGAGGCGCATGGGCATCGCCTGGCTCACCACGGGCTTTCATCCGCTGGCTACACTGGACGTGTTGCCGTGGGTTCCCAAACAGCGCTACCCCGTGATGCGTGAGTATCTACCCCAGCGCGGCAGCGCCGGTTTGGACATGATGCAACGCACCTGTACCACGCAGGGCAATTTTGACTGGCACAGCGAGCAGGACGCCATGCGCAAGATGCGCGTGGCGCTCAAGTTGTCGCCCCTGATGCACGCGTGGTTCAGCAATGCCCCGTTCAAGGAGGGTAAGCAGAGTGAGTTGCTCAGTGTGCGCGGCGCGGTCTGGCAAAACATGGATCCGGCGCGCAGCGGCCTTTTGGCCCAATTGTGGGCCACCCAGGGCACCGGGTACGAGACGTACGTTGAGTGGGCCTTGGATGCGGGGATGTTTTTGATTTGGCGCGATGGACAGATCATCAAGAACACCGGCCAAACATTCCGGGACTTCTTGCAGCACGGCTTTGCCGGCCACCGCGCCACGCGCGCCGACTGGCGTTTGCATCTGGGCACTCTGTTTCCCGAGGTCAGGCTCAAGAACACGCTTGAGGTCCGCAGCGTGGACGCGTTGCCAACGGAACTGTCCATGGCGTCGCTCGCGGTGTGGACAGGCATTCTGTACGACGACCAGGCGCTCACAGCGGCGGACGCCTTGTTGTCGGATTGGGATCATGGGCAAATCGAGGCGGCGCGACGCGATCTGTGTGCGCGGGCACTGCACGTCAAGCTGCTCGGGCGCACCGGCTTTGAATGGGCCCAAGAGGTGTTTGAGCTGGCCCAAGCGGGACTCAAACGGCGCGCTCGGCTGGGCGAGCGGCAAAAAGACGAGAGCGTGCTGCTTGGCCCCGCTCAGGAGATCTTGGAATCACGGTGTGTGCCTGCTCAGCGGGCCATTGAACAATGGCAAGCCAGTGGCTCGATGATTGACGCTACGGCGGTACACCTGCCTGCATAATCCGCGCGGACGTCGGTCGGCATGCATTCAGCGCAGAAAATCATCCTTGCGACCGCGTCGGTGAGCGGCTTGTTTGCCGTGGCGCTGGGCCTTGCTTGGCGCGTTTATTCGAGCGAACTGGCCCAGGCTCAGGCCGCCGACAGCCTGTTGGATTTTGCGGGGGCGTTCGTGCTCGCCTGGGTGGTTCGGGTCGCCGAACAACCCCGCGACGACAATCATCCTTGGGGACACGGTCGCGCGGAGCCGTTGGGTGCGCTGGCGGTGGCCATGTTCGCTGCCATGCTCGCGTTGCGTGTGGGGCAAGGCGCGGTGCAGGCGCTATGGCAGGGCAGCCTGGTCCAGTCCGACCCGCTGCTCTTGCAGGTGTTTCTGGGCAAAGTGTTGTTCAAAGCCGGCGTCGTGGCCTGGTGTCGCAGCGCGCGCAGCCCCGCGCTGCGCGCACTTTCGGTCGACGCGCAGAATGATGTGCTCGTGGGCCTATTGTCGGTGGCCGGATACTTTGCGGTGTGGGCCGGTTACAAAAACGGGGACGCTGTGCTGGCGCTCCCGGTTGCGGTGTGGATCGGCTGGTCGGGGTTTCGGTTGGCCCGCGAGAACATCGATCTGCTGATGGGCCACGCCCCGCCCCGATCGCGACAAGTGGAACTGCAGATGCTGGCCGCGCAGGTGCCCGGGGTGAGCTCAGTGCACGAGCTGCGGGGGCAGCACCTGGGGCCGCAGTTCTCGCTCCAAGTCCGAGTGCTGGTGCCTGGCGAACTCACGGTGCGTGCGGGGCACGACATCGGCGAACTGGTGCGCGCGCGACTGGAAGCGGAACCCGACGTGACAGACTGTTCGGTCCAAGTCGATTCCGCCGACAGCCCTCCTTGAGGAGCGGCGGTCACTTGAAACGCAGCGCTTCATTGGAGGCGCAGCGCTTCATTTGAAACGCAGCGCTTCATTTGAGACGCAGCGCTGCGTCGATGAGGTCCAGGAAGGAGCGGGGCGACCGTGCGTCGGCCTGGCTGGTGATGGCGACCACCGAAGCCTCGAGCGGCGCTCGGCGTGCTATCTGGGGGGACGCGTCTACCGGAGTCGACGGGCTACCCTGCGACTGAGCGGGTGCGCTGAAGGCGGGCTGTGACCGAAGCGCAGGCGTGATGACGATCTCATTGGTCGTCTCGTCCAGGCCCGGTTCATCCAATTCGAGGGTCGATTTGGAATCCCCCTCATCGAGATCCACGGTCTGGCCCAGCTGCTCCATGGTGGGGGCAAGGTTGGGTCGAGAACGCGCGACGAACGCGGGTTCAGAGACGTGCTGGCGCGCGGCGGGAGCCACGAGTTCTTCCACCGATTCCGGTGGTGGCGTGATGGGTTGTTCGGAGTCGGGAGCGAGCGCTTCGCTCTTGGGGGTCGCTACCGGTCCCGATTCAGGAACCTCGTCGTCCAATTCAACCTCGGTGACATCCACTGAATCGGGCACAGGCTCGATGAGCGGCGCATCGAGCTCGGGAACGTCCAGGGAATCTGGGCTGGCCGAGGGGGGAATGATGGACGGGGAGTCCAGGGGAAGTGGCTCCACCAACGCGCGCGGCTCTTCAGGCTCAGGCAGCGCCCCGGGCCCGAGTGGCGACGGGCTGGCCGCCGTTGCAGCTAGGCCAACGGAACCTCCCCCACTGCGCGGCGCGTCCTTGCGGGCGGCAACACGCGCCAATAAAGCCTCCAATCGGGCAATGCGTGCGTTCATGCGGCCCCCTGCTTCAACTGCTCCACGACCTGACCAATCCCTTGTCCGGATTGCACCAAAGCACTCACCTTGGCGGCCGTATCGGGCGCGACCAAGAGATACTTCGTGATTGACTGCTCAGCGAAGGCGACCAACTCCACCTGTCGCGCCAAGGCACGCTGCAGCGCGGCGCCCAGCAGTTGGCCGATGAAGGTGGTGCAGCCGGCCGGAGCGCTACTGACTACGAAAGTCAAAGCCTGCCCCCAGCGCTCCACGCTGAGATCGCCCAGACCGAGGAGCGCCAATTGCCCGCCCAGATGATCGGTCCACTCTTCGAGAGATGCGGTTTTGATGTGCTGACCCAGGCGACTCTCGATCCGGCGTCCGACGTCGCTGCCCAGCGACTGGGCAAAATCCTGTGCAGCCGCGGGCCCAGCCTGCTCACACAGCCGGACGAGCAGCGCAGCGGGCAGGTTGAGGCGTGCGTTGCCTTCATCGTCACGCATCTGTCCGCGGGCCAGATCAAAGAGGATAGCTTTCGTGGGATCAAATCGGGGTGTCATGATGTGCTCACGCAAGGCGCTCCGGAAAGAGGGGCGAAAACTGCATCTGGTCGTGGCAGTATAGACGGGTGAGTCGTCAGCCTGTCAAATCCACGGCATTCCGTCGTTCAGTTTGCATTCAGACTGTAGGGCGCTGTGTGACCCAAATGCTGGCGCTGGCTGTGGCCTGCAGCCTGTTGGTGTCTTTTGCCTGGGCCAGCGAAGAGGGGCCACCGCTTTTGTTGGGCGGGGCGGTGACCCCACGCAAACCGCCTGTTTTGCTTGATCCGCGCCTGCCGCGCGGTGAGATGCGAGGGGCGCCACGGGCCGTTGCCGGGGCGCTGCTGTGCTCGCTATGGCGGCCGGTCTGCGTCGAGCCCGCGTTTGGCCGGGCTGGGTTGGAGGTCCTGGAGCGCGCTTATGAAGAACATCGATATGGACTGTCCCTCCCCGCACCGCGCGCCGATGAGCAGCGACCCTTGGTGTTCAGCCGGGCCGAGGGCCCAGTTGCTGTCGTCGGCGATGCTGTGGCGGGGCGGGGCTTTGATCGCGCAGTGGCTCGTTGCTCGGGTGCTGAGTTGACTGTGAGTGCAGCTCGGCGCTGCGTGGTAGAGGCCGCGATCATCGCCCACACGCCGGCGACGGCCTCCTGGCTGCGCGCAGGGTTGGGCGCGGCGATGGCCCTTGAATTGGGCGCGGCTCCTGACGTGCAAGCGGGATTGCGGCAAGCCGGACAGGACCCACAGCTGGGCATTTTGACCTCAACCCAAACGGTGCACGATTGGCAATCAACGGCGGTGCACCAGGTGCCGGCGTTTCGTTCAGCGCGCTTCTTTGAGTACCTCTCGGCGCGCTCGTCGGCCGGGCTAGGCCATGCGGGGTTTTTGGCGCTGGTCCTTGGCGCTTCGTCCACCCCCGCGGGGGCGAGCCGGTATGACGCTGAGCCAGACATCATGGATGTGCTCTCGGCGACGCTGGGCCATGAGGCGGGGGCGTTGGCGCGGTTCATGGACGATTACGCGCGCTACAGTTTTGTCGATGTCGTAGCGGCTTGGGGCGGTCCGGCGGACTCGGCACGCGGGCTTTTGGAATGGGTGGTGGAGGGCGCCACGCTCCCGCGTAGTTTGGTCCTGCCGCGGCCACTCGAGCCGTCCGGAAGTACCTTTGTGAAACTGAAGATGACGGCCGCGCAGCGCAAGCAAACGATCGCTGTGCAGGCGCGTTGTGAGGCGCCTGTGAGCTATGTGTGGTCCGTCATGCGCTGGGGCGACCAGCAGCAGCAGCTCACGACACTGCCGATCGGCTATTTGGAGCGGGGTACACTCTACGAGGCGCGCGTCGAGGCGATGGAGGGAGCGACCGAGTTAGTCATCGTGGGCACCAACATGGGCGGCGTGGACCTGGCGCATCCCTTCGACCCAGATCACGGGCCCCATGAGGGCCACGGCTGTCAGCTGTATTTGAGCGTACTTTAGCGCCTCAACCGACGTCGCCTGAGCAGGGGCAACAGCCCCAGCAGCCCGAGCCCCCCAAGGCCTGCGTTTGGACGCAGCGATGGTCGCCATGCGCATCCCCCCCCACTGAGCGCGTAGCCATGCTCCGCACGCACCGGATCGAGATCGATGGCGATGCGATCGCTCGACAGCTCGACCCCGCGAGCTCGCAAGCGGACGGTCAAGGATCGCCCCGCGCTCCCCTGCTGCGCGGTCAAGTGCACGTCGAATACACCGGGGCCGGTCACGCTCCATGTGCCAGTCCCCGGCCCGGTTATCTGGAGCTCAACGTCGCTCATGGCCAAGGGCAGCGGCCTGCCTTGTTCATCACGCACCAGCAGTTGTCCAGTGAGTCCTGGGCCTGGGGTCGCGCGCACGAGATCATCCGCCCAGGTCATGCGTGAGTGTGCGCTGCTCACGACGGGCGCGGGGCCTTCGGGCGGAGTTGCCGCGTCGACATCTTGCGCCACGAGCGCGCCTACGATGTCCAGTTCGCCATTGCCTGCTCCAGAGTTACCGGGCTCACTGGCCAAGGTTTGGGTGCCCGCGACAAGGTACGCTTTGGCTTGTTGTAGGGTGAGCGCTCGGTCGCGCTGCA
>Ga0315910_10003395_pt1 | contig 13574 bp, 10 predicted proteins | sample EdamamesoilMG_FD_204470 | JGI IMG/M metagenome (GOLD analysis project Ga0315910, IMG submission 204470) | Garden soil microbial communities collected in Santa Monica, California, United States - Edamame soil | ecosystem: Environmental > Terrestrial > Soil > Garden | place: USA: California...
GGCTGTCTCGTCGTCGTGCAACAATGCGTACAGCAAGTGCTCGACGGTCATCAAATCGTGCCTGCGCCGCTGAGCTTCGCGAGCTGCGAGCGACAAGGCGATTTCGAGCTCGGTGCTAAGCTTCATCGCTACCTCCGAAGCCTTCGGGTTCGGCCGTGCACTTCAGCGGATGCCCGTTTTCGGTCGCGTAGGCCATCACTTGTTCCGCCTTGGACTCGGCGACGTCACGGGTGAAGACCCCGACGATGCCGAACCCCTTGTGGTGAACGTGCAGCATGATTTGCGTGGCCTCGGTCACGCCCTTGTGGAAAAACTTCACCAGCACGTGCACCACGAATTCCTGCGTGGTGTAGTCGTCGTTATGCAGAACGACCTCATAGCGCCGCGGTTTGCGCGTGGACGGTCGCTCGGCGAGGCCAAGATCATCTTGGTGCTGGGGAGCCGGATTGGGTTTCTTCGATGCCATGCCAGCGAACCACTAGAGTCTGCGTACGGAATGCGCGTCTGTCGACCCCCGACGCGCTGCGACCAGGCTATTCGGCCAAACTGACAGGCAATCCGCGGCTCTCGGCGGAGGCACCGACGAGCGCTCGGGACGACCGAGCCACGGCTCGACTTCGCGAAGCGCTTAGTTCGGTAGGCTCCGGGGTCGACGCGCGCCAGGACGCGGGCCACACCGACCCACGCGTCCAACGACGCTGCCCGCAACAAAGCTCGCTCGTCAACCTGACCGCCCGCGCGAACGCCGCCCAGTCGGTGCCCGTCGAGCGAGTGCGCGCCAGACGGAACGTGGCAGCGGGCAAAATGCGCGGATGGAACTGCGTTGCGTGCAACCATGCGCCGACAAGCAGGACGCCGCACTCGAAACGACAGCGGACAGGCTGACGTTCGGTGTCGCGGCGACGTCGGTCGGGCGAATCCGCGCTGAGCGCTTCAGTCAGGCTGTAGCTTCAGGTAGCGGTTTTTGGCTTCGCCTTAGGCTTGGCCGCTTCGCTGTTCTCGCGCGCGCGGTCGAGTTCCCATTTCACGTTTTTCTTGGCTCGTCGTAGGCGCTTGCGCCGTTGACTTCGAGCGTCCTGAGGGCTTCCCATGATGCGGCGAGTCTTACAACAAACATTCGGGGTTGTCCCGTCGATCCCGTCAAATTGTGGAAGCTAGTGCCCTGTCTCCCCGATTCGCATGGAACTGAGCCCACGACCGGGGTTTCGGCGGCCTATTTCGACGGGGTGTCGGGCAATCGAGAGGTAAGTCACACCTGCCAGGTGCTGCCCGAGCGCAACAGCGCCTGCAGCTCCCCCTTGCCGTGGCGTTCGAGCGCAGTTTTGGTGTGCGCTTCCAGAGCGTCGCCGTAGGTCGGGCGCAGTTTGGCGAAGAGCACTCCTAGCGCGACCGGAAACTCGGGGAACGGCATGCGCGCGAGCAGATAGGCGAGCAGCGGGTTGGTTTCGTCGTGCACCATCACGTCGGCCACGGTGACCCCACCGACGCCGATCTCGACGACCTCGAGCTCCATCGAACCCGGGCGAAGTCTGAGGCCGCGCTCGTCGTTCTTGCCGAACACCAGGGGCTTGCCGTGCGTCGCGATGATCTGGTGCTCTTTGCCCGCCTTGCCGCGAAACGCATCGAAAGCACCATCGTTGAACACGTTGCAGTTCTGGTAGATCTCCATGAACGCAGTGCCACGGTGCTGCGCGGCGCGCCGGAGCACGTCCGTCAAGAGGCCCGCTTCGACGTCGATGGCCCGCGCCACGAAGCTGGCGTTGGCACCCAGCGCGAACGTGGCCGGATCCACCGGTTGGTCCGCGGAACCGAGCGGCGTGCTCTTGGTGATCTTTCCGACCTCGCTGGTGGGTGAGTATTGCCCCTTGGTCAGGCCGTAGATGCGGTTGTTGAACAAGAGCAACTTGATGTCGACGTTGCGGCGCAGGCAATGCAGCAGATGATTGCCTCCGATGCTGAGCCCGTCGCCGTCGCCGGTGACCATCCAGACGCTGAGGTCGGGGTTCGCCACTTTGATGCCCAGGGCAAACGCGGGGGCGCGCCCGTGGATCGTGTGAAACCCGTAGGTGTTCATGTAGTAGGGAAAACGGCTGCTGCAGCCGATGCCGCTCACCCACACGATATCGTCGAGCGAACGCCCGATTTCGGGCATGAACTTCTGTACGTTTGCCAGGATCGAGTAGTCGCCGCAGCCGGGGCACCAACGGACATCTTGGTCCGTCTCGAAGTCTTTCTTCGTGAGCCTTGAGGGGTCGATGACGTCGGACATTTCAGCTCTCCAACATTTGGCGAATTCGAGACTCGAGCTCGAAGATCTTGAATGGCTGGCCTTGCACCTTCGCGTAGCTTTCGGCCGGGGTCAGGAAGCGGCTGCGGATCAGCGTGGCGAGCTGGCCGTTGTTGAGTTCTGGTATCAGCACGCGCTCGAAGCGACTGAGCAGCGTTCCGAGGTTTCGCGGGAACGGATTCAGGTAGCGGAGGTGGGCGTGAGACACGTTCAGCCCGCGTTCGCGGCAACGTTGCACTGCCTCGCGGATCGAGCCGTAGGTCGAGCCCCAGCCGAGCACGAGCAGCTTGCCTTGGTCGTCGCCGATCTCGATCTGTTGCTCGGGTACGAAGTCGGCGATGCGCTGGATCTTCGCCGCGCGCACTTGGGTCATGCGCTCGTGGTTCTGAGGGTCATACGAAATGTGGCCCGTGTCGTAGTCCTTCTCGAGCCCGCCGATGCGGTGACGCAAGCCCGGCGTGCCGGGGATGGCCCAAGCCCGCGCCAGCGTCTTGGGGTCACGCACGAAGGGGTGAAAGCCTTCCGGGTCTTTGCGGAAAGATGCTTCGATTTTCGGCAGCGAGGCGACGTCGGGAATGCGCCAGGGCTCGGCACCGTTCGCCAAGTAGCCGTCGGTGAGCAAGATCACCGGCGTCATGAACTTCAGCGCGAGGCGCACGGCCTCGAGCGCCATGTAAAAGCAGTCTCCTGGACTTTGCGCCGCAAGTACACACACCGGGGCGTCGCTATTGCGCCCGAACATGGCCTGGAGCAAGTCGGCCTGTTCGGTCTTGGTGGGTAGGCCCGTGCTCGGCCCACCGCGCTGAATGTCGACGATGACGAGCGGCAGCTCGGTCGCTACCGCAAGTCCGATGGCCTCGCCTTTCAACGCCATGCCGGGACCGCTGGTCGCCGTCACGCCGATCTTGCCGGCATAGGAGGCTCCGATGGCGGCGCAGATGGCCGCGATCTCGTCTTCGGCCTGGACGGTCTGGACACCAAAATGTTTGTGCTTGCTAAGTTCGTGCAGCACGTCGCTGGCCGGAGTGATGGGGTAGGCGCCGAGCACGACGTCGAGTCCGCTCAACGTTGCTGCCGCCACCAGACCCCAGGCAGTCGCCGTGTTGCCGCCGATATTTCGGTAGAGCCCTGGGTCGACCGCGGCGGGCGGGACCTCATACAGGTAGTGGGCGATTTCCGCGGTTTCGCCGTAGGCGTGCCCCGCCTTCAGCGCCAGCGTATTGGCGGCTATGAGCTCCGGTTGCTTCTGGAACTTCCGTTCCAGCCAGCGGAGCGTCGGGGCTGGATCGCGGCCGAAGACCCAGAACATCAACCCCAGGGTCCAGAAGTTCTTGCAACGACCGGCGTCTTTGGTGGAGAGCCCGCTTTCTTTGACGGCTTGCAGGGTGAGCTTGCTGATGTCGATCGACAACACCTGGCGTCCCGTGAGCGTGCCGTCCTCGAGTGGGTTCGTGGTGTAGCCCGCCTTCTTCAAGTTCAGCGCGGTGAACGCGCCGGAGTTCACGACGAGCACACCATCGGTCTTGAGATCCTTGAGGTTCGTCTTCAGGGCCGCAGGGTTCATCGCAACGAGCACGTCGGGTGCGTCACCAGGGGTGAACACGTCTTGCGACGAGAAGTTGATCTGGAATCCGGACACCCCATAGGTGGTTCCGGCCGGCGCGCGAATCTCAGCCGGGAAGTCTGGGAATGTTGCGAGGTCGTTTCCGGCGAGAGCGGACGACGCGGTGAACTGGTCCCCCGTAACCTGCATCCCATCGCCCGAGTCGCCGACGAAGCGCACGACGGCGCCGCGCAGTGCTTTGCGTGGGGTGACCGAAGAGGAGGGGGGAGCAAGTGGATCCGCTTGGGATGCCATGGGCTTTGGGTGTCTACCTTTCTGGGAGTGACCGAGGCTTTGTGTAGCGCTGCTGTTGGGCTTCGCCCTACCATTTCCGCGACTGAACGGTCACCCAAAGCATCGCATGCCGCGCACGTGCCCGATTGTCAAGTTTCCCTATCGGACAGGTCAAGAATAGGCGGGCCGCCGTGCTCCCAGGTAGCCGGTTACCCGGCCTGTGCGTGACGGTCCAACAGGCCGCCGAGGCGCCCAGCAGCGGCTTCCACGTGCTTCTTCGCGGTGGGACGCAGCTTATCGTAGGTCTTCTTGATGATCGCACGCTGAGCGCGCTCCGCCCGTGCGTCGGTGATGCCCAGCAGCGCATCGGCCATGCGGCCGCCATTGGCCTGCAGGTGCTTGCCGGCCGGTTTTCCTGCCGTCACGGCTTCCTGATAGATGGGATTGAGAGCGTCGAGGAAATCGTCGAGCAGGTTGTCGACGACGTGTCGGATGAACCCAGGTTGAATGCCTTTCACCACGGCGAAGGCACCCTTCACTGCCATTCCCGAAAGCCCGGACTTGTCCGCGACCTCGGCATCCAGCACCTGCAACGCATCATCGATGACCGCAGCGCGCTTGTTACCCTGTTCAACTTGCTCTTTTAGACTCGGAATACTCATGACGTTGCTCGTTCTAGTAGCTAATTGAGAAAAGGAGGTGCGGGGTGGGGTAGTTTCGGGGCTGGGGCGTGTTGCTCGACCAGCGAGCGCTACTTTCGTTTGTGTAGCGTTTGGCTATGCCCTGGTCCCAGGAGCTTCGATCGCCTCGAAGGCAAGCTCGTAGGGTCGGGTGTCGACGCACGGACAGCCCGCTCCGTCGGCGCCCCGCGATCGTGAATTTTTCTGTTGTCGGTCCCTATCACCGATCCTCCCTCGTTGTCGACAACCTCAGCGAGGCGCAAAAGCCCCGCTCGGGCCCGCCAGCGTTTCAGCTTCCCGACCCGGCTCGACGGACGGGTAGACGATCGAGCGGGGGAGCGGGACGGCTGCAACTTTATGCCAGCAGTTCGCCCCAAATGGGCTGGAATTGGGCGCCGTCCCTGAGTTACTTCGGGCGTGGCCCAGGGCGGAAAGTCGGCGACGTCGACTGCGGCTCGCACAAGACCCACCATGGATCTCGTCAAAGGTACCCGGCTCGCCAACTATGAGCTGGTCATGCGCATCGGTCGCGGAGGAATGGCGACGGTCTGGGTTGCGCACGAGCACGCGGAACGGCCCGAAGACGATCGCCTCGTCGCCGTGAAAGCCATGCTGGCCGATCTCGCCGAGGAGCCGGAGTTCGTGCGCATGTTTCTCGACGAGGTGCGGCTGATTCGCGCGATTCGCCACCCCAACATCGTCGACGTCTACGACGTTGGCGAGGAAGAGGGAGTGATGTGGATGGCGATGGAGTGGGTGGAGGGGGAATCGCTCCACAGCGTGATCGCCGAGGCGGGAAAGCGCCGCGCGATCCCCCCGGAAATCGCCGTCCGCATCATCGCCGACGCGGCAGCTGGCCTCCACGCAGCCCACGAGCTCAGGGATGTCGACGGTGCCCTCGAGAACTTGGTGCACCGGGACGTTTCGCCTCACAACATTCTGATCAGCACCTCGGGCCAGGTGAAGCTCGTCGACTTCGGAGTCGCCAAGGCCGTCGGGCGGATGAGCGGGCAGACTCGTACCGGGCAGCTGAAGGGCAAGTTCGGCTACATGTCTCCCGAGCAGGCAGCGGGACACGACGTCGATCGGAGAAGCGACGTGTTCGCACTGGGTGTCGTGCTCTACGAGCTCACCACCAGCCGCCGGCTATTTCGCGGGGAGAGCGACCTAGAAACGCTCCGACTCGTGACATCCGGTCACATTCCGCGCCCCACTCAACTCGACGCGAGCTACCCGCCCGGGCTCGAGCGTGTGGTGCTGAGGGCCCTCGAACGCAGCCCCGAGCGGCGCTATCAGACCGCTGCCGACCTAGAAGTCGAGCTGCATGACTTTCTGAAGGCAGAACGCGTCGTGGTGCCCCGGTCCGGGGTTGCGGGGTTGCTCAAGCGGGTCATGGGCTCGCGTATCGAGCAGCGTCGCAAGGCGGTGCGAAAGGCGCTGAAGACGCTGCAGGTGCCGGAGAGCCTCAGGTTGCCCGAACTGATTTCTCGAGATCCGGCGTTTACTCCGACGGATGGCGAAGCGAACGAGCTCAACGAACCGAATGAGCTCAGCGAACCGAGCAACGTCACCAACATCAGCGAAGTCTCGTCCTTGTCGCAGGTGGGGTCGGTGGAGACATCGGCGCCGGGGGTGAGCCCGCGCGCTTCGCGCGGCCTGCGGGCGCTGGTGGCGTTCCTCGTCGTGCTTTCGGGGGTGCTAGGCTACTTCTTGTATGAGACTCGCCTGAAGGGGGCCTTGTTCCCGAGGAGCACGCCCAGAGCAGGCGCGGAGCACGAGTCCAGCGTCGAGCCGGTGTCGCCGCTGGCGAATCCGAGCCGGCCGCCCTCGAGCAACGAGCCTGGGGACGGAGGTACGCAGCGCCCGAGCGACAGCGCCCGAATGCCTACGCTGAGCTTGGACGAGCTGGAGGTGGAACAGCCATCCCGTCAGGACACGCCGCCCCGTCAGGACACGCCGCCCCGTCAGGACACGCCGCCCCGCCAGGACACGCCGCCCCGCCAGGACACGCCGCCCGGTCCGGATGCAGCGCCCCGTCAAGACATACAACCCCGTCAGGACACACAACCCCGTCAGGACACACAACCCCGTCAGGACACACAACCAGCGCCCTGACCCGGCGACCCATCGAGAGAGTCCCATACAGGCGGATAGGCTTTCCGGAGTTCGGGCGCTAGGATAGAGGGCTACCTGACGAATTTCGTGATATTGATGACAACGTTGGAACCGTAGCCAACATTCGCTAAGAAGCGCGGGGCTTCATCGGCGCAGTGACCGGGCCGTAGTGCGTCGCATGGGTCACGGTGGGGCTGCTTTCATCCGCGAGGAACATTGACCGTGCCGCGACCTGACGCAAAAAATCCTGAGCCTACCGATCTGGGCGCTGAGCTGCTCGGCCGGACGGGCGCGTCCAAGCTCGGCAAGATTCTCGTCGTCGATGACCAGCGCAACATGCGAACGACGCTGGCGATGATGCTGCGCGGATCAGGGTTCGAAGTCGACGAAGCCGCAGACGGCGCCCTCGGGCGTGAAATGGGCGCGACCGGAGCCTACGACGTCGTCATTACCGATCTGCGCATGGGCGATTTCGATGGCATCGACGTGCTGCGGGCGGTGAAAGAGTCGCAACCGATGACCGAGGTGATCGTAATGACCGCCTACGGAACGATCGAGAGCGCGGTCGAAGCCATGCGACTCGGGGCCTTCGACTACATCCAGAAGCCATTCACCGAGCAAGAGCTGATCGTCAAAGTGTCGAAAGGCCTCGAGAGCCGACGCTTGCACGGGCAGGTCCAGGCTTTCGCTCAGGAGTTCAAGGAGCGCTATCACTTCGAGAACATCGTGGGCCGGTCGCAATCGATCCGCGACATCATGACGCGGGTGGTCAAGATTGCGCCCACGGACGCCACGGCCCTAATTACTGGTGAGAGCGGCACGGGTAAAGAACTGGTTGCGCGGGCGGTGCATGCCAATAGCAAGCGCGCCGATCGCCCATTCGTCACCGTGAATTGCGCGGCGATTACCGAGACGTTGCTCGAGAGCGAGCTGTTCGGTCATGCCCGAGGTGCATTCACGGGCGCCGTTTCGGCGCGCAAGGGTATGTTCGAAGAGGCCGACGGCGGGACGTTCTTCTTCGATGAGATCGCGGAGACGACGCTGTCGTTCCAGGCGAAGCTCCTGCGAACCATCCAGGAGGGCGAGATCCGCAAGGTCGGTGAGAACAAGCCGATTCACGTCGATATCCGCGTGGTGGCGGCCACCAACGTCGACCTGGTACAGGCGGTGGAAGAACGACGCTTTCGCCAAGACTTGTACTATCGGCTGAATGTCGCGCGCTTCACCCTGCCACCGTTGCGCGAACGCCGCGAAGACATCCCGCTGCTCGTCGACTTCTTCATCGGCAAGTACTCCCGCAAGATGAACATTCGCGCGCGCCTGGCCGAGGGCGTGCTGGAGCGGGTCGTGGGCTACGACTACCCCGGCAACGTACGCGAACTCGAGAATATGGTCGAGCAGGCCGTTGCGCTCTGCACCGGCGGCGTCGTGACTGTCGACGACATTCTGCCACAGGCGCCGAAGAAAGAGTCGCGATCGCAGGGTCGGACGCTTGCAGACATCGTCGACGACGCCGAACGCGAAGCCGTCGAATCGGCGCTGCGCGCCTTCGATGGCAGCCGAGAGCGCGCGGCAGAGGCGCTCGACATTAGCCCCACGACATTGTGGCGTAAGATGACGCGCCTCGGGATCAGCTTCGAGAACCGCTGAGGCCGGCGGCGCCAGCGCGCCTCCGCCGCTCGGCGACGCTCTCAGCGGTCAGCCGTCAGCTCTCATGAAGAGACGCCCAGACACGTCGGGCTGACTGCTGATAGCTGGCGGCTGACAGCGCCGAGGCCGAAGGCCGAGGCCTTGCGCAGAGGGCGGTCCGGGCGCATGGTGGGGGTCGACCATGGCAGGTGGCCGCAGTCGAGTCCGCAAGTTTTGGGAGGATTTCAGCGACGAAGAGTTGCTCGACCTGCGCTTCTGCGAGCTCAAGTTGTCGCTCGAGCGCGGACCGCTCGCGTCCGCTGTGGCGCAGCTGCACACCGAGTTGCAGTCGACAGGCGTGGCCTTTCGGCCCCATGTTTGGATTTCGAGCGAGTGGTTCTCCCCCGATGGTGTTGCCGGTTTGGCCGTGCCCTTCTTTCTTGCGCATCCGCGTCTGACTGCGCTCGAGCGGCGCCAGATGAGCACCGTCGAAGGGGGGTCGCCCGGTGAGTGCATGCGCTTGCTCCGGCACGAGGCTGGTCACGCGATCGACACTGCGTACGGGTTCTTCCGGCGCGGGGGTTATCGCCAACTGTTCGGCAGGACGAGGTCTCCCTACAACTCGTACTATTCGCCCCGACCTAGCAGCAGGGCCTACGTGCACAACCTGGCGCGATGGTACGCGCAGAGTCACCCGTCCGAAGACTTTGCCGAAACATTCGCGGTCTGGCTGAACCCTCGCTCGCGTTGGCGCCAGTGCTACCAAGGCAGCCCGGCCATGGACAAACTCGTCTACGTCAACGAGCTGATGCTCGAGGTTGGCTCCCGCTCGCCACGTCGTGTAATCAGAGAGCGGGTCGAATCCTTGCCCCAGCTGACGGAAACCCTGAGCGAGCACTACGTCTTGAAGCGGCGTCACTACAGCTTTGGTAGGTCGAAGTTCTACGATTCCGCGCTCGTCAAGCTCTTCCCACCCCCGCGCCCCTACATCCGGGCCGAGCGGGCTAGCGTGTTCATGACCAGGCAGCGTGCGCGAATCGTGGAGCTGGCGCTCGCTGGGGCCCGCTTCGACAGATACTCCGTGAGTCAGGGGCTGTTCGAGATGGTCCTGCGCAGCAGGCGCCTCGGGCTGCGCACGCCGGCCTTGCCCGCGCGCGCGGTTTGCCATGAGACGGCACGGCTCGTCTTGGCGTTTCTCGAGCGGCTGGAGCAGGGGAGGCACCGACTGGTTCGATGACCATTCGCAAGCGGCGCGTCTTGGTGCTGATGCACGAACACTTGGTCCCCCCGGAAAGCCTCGAAGGCTATACCGACAAGGAAATCAACGAGTGGGCCACCGAGTACGACGTGTTGGCAGGGCTGCAGAAACTCGGTCACGAGGTTTACCAGCTCGCCGTCGCTGACGACGTCCACGCCATCCGCGAAGCCATTACCGAGATCAAACCGCACATCGTGGTGAACCAGCTGGTGCACTTCCATGGGGTCGCGCAATACGACCAGCACGTGGTGAGCTACCTCGAGCTGCTCCGGCAACCGTATACGGGCTGCAACCCGCGAGGCCTCACGCTCTGCCGTGACAAGGCGCTCTCGAAGATGCTGCTCGCCTATCATGGTATCGCGGTGCCGAAGTTCGCCGTGTATCGCTTGAAGCAGCACATCACGCCGCCCGAGGGGCTGAAATATCCGATGGTGGTCAAGTCCGTTGCAGAAGAAGCTTCGCTCGGGATCACTCAGGCATCGGTGGTGCACAACGAACAACGGCTGAAAGAGCGCATCGAGTTCATGCGCGATTCGTACGGCGTCGACGTCATCGTCGAAGAGTACATTCACGGTCGCGAGCTGTACGTCGGCGTGATCGGCAATCGCCGCCTCATCAGCTATCCGGTTTGGGAGCTGCCCTTCGAGAACCTGGGCGAAGGCGTGCTGCCGATCGCGACCGAAAGACTCAAGTGGGACGTGAATTTCCAGAAGCGACACAAGATCGAGACGCACCGCGCGCGCGACTTGAGCCCCCTGCTCGAACGTCGCATAGCGCGCATGTGCAAGCAGATCTACCGGGTGCTCGGCATCACCGGCTACGCACGCATCGACCTGCGGCTCGCCGAAGATGGTACGGTCTTCGTGCTCGAGGCGAACCCGAACCCCGACCTCAAATACGGCGAAGATTTCGCGGAGAGCGCAGAAGCCTACGGTCACAGCTACGCGGATGTGCTCGAACGCATCCTCCAACTCGGCATGAGCTACGCCCTCTCGCTCTCGCGTAGGGCCCAGAACTAGGCCTACCCCGCACTTCACCAGTACCGAAACCGGTAGAGTGGTGCTAGTGCGCGTTGGCCGTGACCGACACTTCGTCCTTCGACTACGAGTTGCCCGAGGCGCTGATTGCCCAGCGACCAGCGGCGTCGCGCGAGGCAGCGCGTCTCTTGGTGCTGCGACCCGACGCACCCGAGCATCGCGTGGTTTCCGATTTGGTCGAACTCGTGCCCGAAGATGCTCTAGTCGTGCTGAACAGCACGCGCGTGAGGCGCGCGCGCCTGTTCGGCCGCCGCGTGCGCAGCGAGGGGCGCGTCGAACTCTTGTTGCTCGAGCCCGTGCTCGGATCGGACAGGTGGCGTGCCCTCGGCAAGGCCAACCGTCCCTTGAAGCCTGGCGACGAGATCAGGGTGGGGGAGCTCGCCATCGTCGTGGACGAGAAAGCCGAGGACGGCGTACTCACACTGCGTCTCGAGAGCAGCGCTCCCCTCGACGAGGCGCTCGTGAAGGATGGCCTGTTGCCGCTGCCGCCCTACATTCGCCGCGCGCCGGACGGCGCTGACGACGAACGCTACCAAACCGTGTTCGCGCGCGAGCTCGGGTCCGTCGCAGCGCCGACAGCCGGGTTGCACCTATCTCGCGAGCTCTTGGCCGGGCTCGAGTCGCGCGGAGTCGAGCTCGGGTTTCTCACGCTGCACGTCGGCGTCGGGACCTTTCGCCCGTTGAGTTCGGAGCGACTCGAAGACCACGTGATGCACGAAGAACGCATCCAAGTCGGAGCCGAACTCGCCGAGCAAGTACGGCGCGCGCGGCGCGAGGGGCGTCCGGTGGTCGCCGTCGGCACGACGGTGGTACGGACGCTCGAGTCGGTGGTGGCGCTCACCGGAGAGATCCGCGAATACAGCGGTTCGACCCGGCTGTTCATCACGCCTGGATACCAGTTTCGCGTGGTCGATGCATTGCTCACCAACTTCCACATGCCGAAAAGTACCCTCTTGGCGCTGGTGGCCGCGTTCGCGGGCTACGAGCTGATGATGTCCGGATATCGCACTGCCGTCGAACAGGGTTACCGCTTCTTGTCGTACGGTGATGCCATGTGGATACCGAGGTGTTATGGCCGTACGATTTGAGCTGGTTCAGCGCCAGGGCACTGCCCGGGCAGGGATCTTGACGACGCCTCATGCAGTCGTGCCGACGCCATGTTTCATGCCCGTCGCCACGCAAGCAACCGTGAAAGCGCTGACGCCCGACGAAGTGAGCGCCGCGGGCGCGCGCATGGTTATCATGAACACCTACCACCTGTGGCTCAGGCCGGGCGCGGATCTGGTCGCCGAGCAGGGGGGGCTGCACGAGTTCTCGCGTTGGCCGCACGCGATCGCCACCGACTCTGGGGGGTATCAGGCCTTCTCTCTCGCCGAACGCACGCACTTGAGCGAAGCCGGTTTCGATTTTGCTTCGCACTTGGACGGCGCGCGGCGCTTGCTCACGCCGGAAGAATCCATGCGAGTTCAGGGGCTCTTGGGGTCCGACATCGCGCTGCAGCTCGACGTTTGCCCTCCCGCGGGCGCCAGCCACGGCGAGCTGCGCGAAGCCGTCGAGCGCACTACCCGCTGGGCGCACCGCTGCCTCGCCGCCAAGCACCCAGAGCAGGCTCTGTTCGGCATCGTGCAGGGAGGTCTCGACGTCGATCTCAGGCGTACGCATGCGCGGGAGCTGGAGGCGCTGCCGCTCGATGGCATTGCGTTGGGTGGCTTCAGCGTCGGTGAGCCCCCCCAAGAGATGCACCGAGCGCTCGGCGCCATCGTACCAGGTCTCGATCCGGCGCGCCCGCACTACTTGATGGGAGTCGGGACGCGCGAAGATCTCGTCATTGCGATCGCGGCGGGCGTGGACGTGTTCGATTGCGTGATGCCCACCCGCAACGCGCGCAATGGTCAGGCGTTCGTGCGTGGTGGAAAGTTGGTGATCAAGAATGCTCGCTACAAGAGCGACAAGCGCGTGCTCGATCCTGGCTGCAGCTGTCCCGCTTGCACAGGTGGCTATTCACGCAGCTACATCCGCCACTTGTACATAGCCGGTGAGATCCTCGCACACCGTCTGCTGTCACTACACAACACCTACGTTTACGTAGATCTGGTCCGACGAGCGCGGCAGGCCATCTGTGAGGGGCGCTTCGAGGTTTGGCAGCAGCAAGAATTGGCGGCGATCCGCGCCGAAGCATTGGCGTCTGTGGACACAGTGTAGGTGCGCGTAGACGCGTTTGGAGGACGGACGGCCGCACGAAGTGACCGCGCACCGGTACTGCAACAGGCGTTGGCACTGCCGTGAGTAGTACGGGTGAAGTCGACACCCGACTCGACGACCCGATTTCCACCTCCAATTAGCATTGGTCCGCGGGCGCTCGCAGACTATGGTGAAAGAGTCGGACGTCCGAATGACGGGAAAGAAGCAAATTGGACGAATTCTGCTGCGACAGAGAGCACTGAGCCCGGAGCAGTTGGACAGTGCGCTGGCGGACAAACGGGCGGGGCGCTTGGCATCGAGACTGACAGAGCAGGGAACCATCTCCGAAATCGCCGCGCTGAAGGCGCTGAGTGAACAGCACGGCATTCCTGGGATCGACCTCGAGCAGCTGTGTCTGAACCTCGATGACCTGGATCTGCTGCCCCGTGAAATTGCAGAGAAGCACCTCATCCTACCGGGTCTCGCACGGGACGACCGGCTCTTCATCGCGATGGCAAACCCACGCGAGAAGAAGGTCATCGACGAGCTC
>Ga0315910_10003396_pt1 | contig 13573 bp, 15 predicted proteins | sample EdamamesoilMG_FD_204470 | JGI IMG/M metagenome (GOLD analysis project Ga0315910, IMG submission 204470) | Garden soil microbial communities collected in Santa Monica, California, United States - Edamame soil | ecosystem: Environmental > Terrestrial > Soil > Garden | place: USA: California...
TCTGCAATCCGTGTAGATAGTCCACCGCCCGCTGAGCGTGCGCTGCCGCTGTGAACAAGGCTCGCTTATCGGCTTTGAGAACCTTGAGCCAGTGATCCAGATACTGCGCGTGGTCCTCGCGAACCTCCGGAGCTATTCCGAGCGTGCTGCAAAGGAACGCTGACCCAAGCTCGGCGACGAGCTCCTCGGCAGCGTAGGCGTCATCACCAAACCGCTTCCCGAGCGTCCGCTCGAGTCGGCTTTCATGCGCCGTCCAGTGCGTCAGCTCATGCGCCTTGGTGGCCGTGTAGCTTTCAGCATCCTTAAACGCTTCAGGATGCGGCAGCCGGATCACATCCGGCCCCGGCGCGTAGAACGCCATGTTGCCGCCGTGCTGGATATTCGCACCCGTCGCAGCGCAGAACGCCTCGGCAGCTTCAATGAGCTGCATCTTCGGCAGATTCACCACCGGACGGTCATAGAAGCGCTCCGGAAGCCCGTCGATCTGCTCAACGTTGAACACCGTGTATCCCTTCATGAACGGGATTTCGCGTTCAACGTCCTGGCCGTTTTCACCAGCCTCAGTCTTCGTGAAGCGGTCGGCGTAGACGACGAGCGATCCGTGCTGGCCCTTTCGGACCTGACCGCCGAGCTCTTGCGCCTGGCGATACGTCATCCACTTGCTCGACGCGTAGCCGTGCTCTAGCGCTTCGCTCCAGAGCAGCAGGACATTGATGCCGCGATACGGCGTCCCGCAGTGACGCAGCGGCAGGCTGAAGCTCGCCTCCCCGCCGCTCCACGGTTTCATCCAGGTCCGCACGCCGCTTTCCAGATCGGCAACGATCTTCTGCGTGACGCGGGTGTAAACGTCCTGCCGGACAACTTTGTTTTCGATGAACGCATTCGATGAATTGAACTTCGTCATGGGATTCTCCTTGCAGGCGGGATTGCCTGTTCGGGAACTCCCCCTTCACGTCGCAGCGCAGCTCTCAAGACCGAGCGCAGCGAAGCTCGGCGAGTAGAGGAACGGCGAAGCCGTGAGCAACGGAGCGTCTTGAAAGCGAGAACGGCGTGATACGGTCAAAGGAAACAGGCAAGACCCCCTCTTCGAATTCGGCAAGCGCCTTCGGCGCGGACTATCCATCTGCGAAAGGGATCGTCACCGTATGGCCGAGACAAGCCTTGCTTGGCTCGGTGAGCGCCGCAGGGCTGCGGCGCGAATAGAGCCCGCCCGGCATCGCCGGGTTCGCCCGAGACACCGCTCAATTAGATTCGAGACAACGGCTGCACAAGTCAGCTATAAGCAAGAAATCCGCAAACACGAACGCAATGGAATCTGTCCATGAGCACTGATGAAATCATGCAGATACTTGCCCAAGCGAAGAAGCTCGCTCGACGCTATCGGACGCTCACGGGAAAGCCGCTCGGTGTAACGGGAGAGGTTGCGGAGTTCGAAGCGGCGCGGCTGCTCGGTCTTGAATTGGTCCCACCCCGGCAGGCTGGCTACGATGCGATCCGCATCGAAAACGGCAAACAGGTAACGCTTCAGATCAAGGGACGCTGCATTCTTCCTGGCAGCAAGCCAGGTCAACGCATCGGCACAATCGACGTGGAGAAACCATTCGACGCCGTGCTGTTGGTCCTGATGGACGACGCGCTTGATGCGACGGCAATCTACGAAGCAGACCGCGAGAGCGTGCTCGCAGCGCTGGCAGCGCCTGGGTCAAAGGCACGAAATGAGCGAGGCGCGCTCGGTGTTGGAAAGTTCAAATCCATCGGACGGCTAGTCTGGTCGCGGACCTAAACGCCTGGACGACGTAACAACTAGACGCTGCTATCCCGGCGCGGGATCGTCATGCTTCACAATTGAGAGACCGCGAGCAACGGAATTCTCAAGTCGCTTCGACTGCGCCAACCAGTAGGGATAGAGAAGCTGCACAGCCTCGTCATCTTGCATTTCAATGGCCAGATCGAGCGGATCGCGACCAAATCTATCTCGGTGATGCACACTGATCTCCGTGTGCTTCAGAAGATACTCGGCGATCACTCGGGTTTTGAGAATCCCACCGACAACCAAGACATGAAGAGCGTTTTCGAGTTCGTGGCCGATTCGATGGACGGCTTTCGGATCAGTTGAAGCAATCTCAACTACTGCGTCGAAATCCATTCGATTGGCCGCCTCGATGATGTTGTAGGACGGCGGCATCCTGTCATAGCCCTTTCCTCGGTCTGGTTGCGCTTTTGGCTTAGCCATTTGAATGTTCCATCGCCAGTATTCTGTCAAGCTTTTTCAGATGCTCGACGCCCATCTCGAAGATTGCCCCACGTTCAACACGTGCCATTTCGTAATTTCTCGCGGTGCCGTAATCAGCGAGATTTGTCATCAGCCTAGAGTACGCAGAGCCATCAGATTGCCGTCGGATAGAACAAAACAAATGCACGCGACCGTCCATTGCTCCACGCATGATCGCGACGCCACGCGGGGCTAACAGAATGCCCCGAAAGTTGATCCACGCGTGGACAGGAGAAAACCACGAAGCGATCCAGTGGTTTCCAGCCGGACCCCACGGACGATAGGCAAAGCAGGACTCGATCCATCTGTCCTTATCGTTCTTATTGTTGGCAACAGAAATTTGAAGGACGGTTGTCTTGTCTGGCGTAGGTGCGCCATCTCGCCCCGGCGCACCAGGGAACGGAATTGGACCGGCCCAAAAGGGCTCCTTCACCGCAGGGTGCTCGATATGAAAGAACGCTTCGACAGCATCAGCGAGTTGCGTAAAGCTCTGAGACCATAAATTGTCGAGAGGCACCAGCGCTGAGGGAAGGTGTTTGCGCACGAATACTTCGAACGCAGCGTTCAGTACAGCATCATCGAGTTTCGCGTATCGGCCTGATCGAATGTGCTCAATTCGTCTCTGACGAAGATCCCAAAACTTATTCCAGTTGTCCTCATAATCGGCTCTCATTTCTGGCGAGAGCGACCACAGCTCCAGCGCCAATACTTTTGGCGTCCAAGTTTCCCGAAACGCGGCGTCCTCTTGGAAGGCGCGCCGCAAGGCTTTCGCTACTGCCACCCTTCTATGTAGCGGCATCAGCTCGTCGCTGCCGGACTCAGAAGTCATCTGCTTTTGGGGGATTTCCGGGGGTCTACCGGGGGACTCATGGGGGCATACGACTCTGGCGTTCCGCTAAAACACAACCATGGACGGCGGAGAACCGCCAGCGCCGCATTCTAGGACGGAACCCATGGAAACGTTGCTCGCTATTACTCAAATCGAACCTCGCGAACTCGCCCGCCTCGCAATTCTCGGCGTGCTCTACGGCGCGCCGCTCGCCTGGGTCATCCGAACCGTCGCGACGACGCTGCTTCGCAGCGCCGGACTCTCGCATCCCAACCACTACCGTCTCTGGCCCCGTCTGCCGTGGCGGCTCGTTTGGGTTCCGGTCATCCGTTTCAAAGAATGGCGGGAGGAAGTCTTCCGCATGGGCCGCAAGGCCACGGCGGGCTGGGTCGGCCTTCCCGCGATGCTATCGATGATCTACCGGCCCGGAACGGTTCTCCTGGGCCGGGGGTATGCGTGGGGTTTCGGCTGGCTCGTGCCCGTTGGCCAGAAATGCTCGCGGCACCTGTTCATGGTCGCAATGACCGGCGCAGGGAAGACCGTGTTCCTCACGACTCTCGTCGCACTTTGGCGGGGGTCGGTTTTCCTCATCGATCCGAAGAACCAAGTGACGCGCATTCTGCGTCGCCGCTCGAAAAAGACTTGGACGGTCATCGATCCATTTTGTCTCGGAGGCATCCCGAGCGCGTCCTGGAATTGGTTCGATGAAGCCTACGCTGCGATGGAGCGCGAAGGGCCGCAGGCGGCAGTGCGCGTAGCGATGAAATGCGCTGAGAGCTTGGTGATTACGCCGTCAGGCGACCGATCTCCGTTCTTTCCGAATAGTGCGCGCGGATTTGCCGTGAGCCTTCTGCTGTTCGTCCTGCGCTACATGCCCCGCGAGAAGCAGAACCTCATCACCTTTCGTGGACTGCTGAGTCGCGGACTGGATGGCGAGACAAACAACCGCGAGGAAGCTGTCGAGTTCCTGCTCTACACGATGGCAGAGTGCGACGATTTCGGCGGCGTCATCTCGAATGGTGCTGCCGCACTCAACAACGCCGGACCGGAAACGCGAGGCAATGTCTTCGCAACCCTGCGCGAGCAAACCAAATGGCTCGATCTACCCGAACTCCATCCGGTCTTGACGGGCGAGTCCTCATTCCTGTCGCCCGAACTAAAGACGCGCAGCGACCTGGTGGTTTCGCTCGTCGCGCCCGTTGGAGCCATTCGCGAGGAACTCGCGCCGTTCTGTCGCCTGCTGACCAACACCATTGCACATACCTTCGAGGTGCTGCCGTGAAAAAACGTGCGCCGTGTCTGTTCGCCATCGATGAACTGCCCGCGCAGGGCTACAACCGCACGCTGGAGACTATCGCGCCGGTCGCGCGCAGCTACGGCTTGCAGCTCCTCGGAATCGCGCAGGACATCGGCAATCTGCGCGCGGCGTATCCGCATACCTGGGAGAGCTTCATCGGCAACGCGGACGCCGTGTTTTGGATGGGCTCCAACCACCAGGAAACCATCGCCTACCTCGAAAAGGTTCTGGGCACAACAACCCATCGCGAGCAGGTCGATGGCGCGAAGAATCCCATCGAGCGCGAACGGCCTTTGATGTACGCGGAACAGGTCAAAAGATTTCTAGCTCCCGCGCGCGGGCGCGTGATCGTCACGCGAGCGGGTAAGCGACCGCTGCGGCTGAAGATCGCGAAATACCACGACGAGCTGCCCGTTACCGCGTATGACGCCGATCCAGATCACCGCGAGACATTGCTTCGCCGGATTGTGCGGTTCGTGATCGGTTGGGCGACGGAACGCAAAGGAGCGGTGTCATGACGGGCGAACTCGTGACGGTGCCCGGACGGTTGGCCATCGACAGCATCCGCGAAAGCGTGCGTGCGCTGATCCGGCCAACCGCACTCGACTACTTCCGCGCCGCGCAGCAGGCGCAATCGGGACAGCGTGTCGAAGCGCTTCGGCTCCAGCAGCGGCTGCTCGACATCCGCGACAGAGGACGTTCTGCGGCAACCCGTTTGAGCGTGCTCGCGCGCGATCCGAACGTGGGCATCGTTGACCGCTACGACGACCAAATTCGCAAACACAGGCGGGGGAGGTAGTCATGCTTCAGAAGCTGCCGGATGAGCTGTTCACCAGCGCCGAGCTGGCCCGCTTCGAGGAGATGAGCGCAGAGATGCTCCGGCGCGCAAAGGCCGGTGGTCTGATCGGTGTAAAGGGACTGATGACGTTGCTGGCGTTGCTCGGCTGCATCGCCATTGAGTACTACGCGTTCAAGGACATCTATGACTTCCTCAAGGCTCCAATTCCTGGAGAGGAAGCGGAGCTGACGCTCTCGCCTTCGATTCTCGCTCTCACGGGTTGCCTGATGGTCATTGCCATGCACTTGCGCGCGGCAATGAAGCCGGACTCACTGCCCGTGCGCGTGCTTGAGCGAGCCGTGGACATCCTGCTGCCGCTCTACATGATTGGGGCCGGGCTGATGTTCGCCGGGGTTCTGTTCTTTGACGGCGCGGACGGAATGTTTGCATCGTCCGGAGGCGGTCTCGATCTCTTCACCCCCGCCGAAACCGAAGCGCCGCTGATTACGACGCTCTTCGAGCGCGGTATCGCGCCCGCGATTTCCGTCCTGTTCACGCTGGGCGCTGGGGCCGTGGTCGTCATTACGGTGTTCGTTGGTCATCGCTGCCTAACGCGACTGAAAGAATATGCCCACGATCTGTGGGGGCGCATCAGCGATGCGCGGGAAGCCGTTGCCGCACACCGCGAAATCGTCAGTGGCCAAGAGGACTATCGAGCTGTGCGCGCCGAATTGCTCGGGCAATCAAGCGCACAGGTCGAGCAATCGGCTCTCGCCGCAGAGATCGCCAGTGTTATCGGGGAAGAGCTGCGCCCCTACCAGCTCTTCATCAACGACCGGCGCATCAATCCCGAGCCAAATCCATACGAACCGCAGCGCGAACTCGACGTTGACGAAATCACACGGCGCGTGCGCGCTATCGAGTCGATCACGCCCAGCGAAATCATCGCCGCAATGCGCGGCAGCTTCACGAAGGAGAACGCCGATGAAGTTCCTCCCTATGATCCTTACTACGATGATCTTGAGCCCGACCGCGAGCGCGGCGACGCTCACCGTCGGCATTGATCTCTCGGGGTCAAGCCCGGTCTTCAACGAACAGTTCGCGCGACCGGCCAGCGCGCATGTCGGAACCTTGGTCGCAGCTCTCAATCTCGGTGACAGGGTAAACGTGCGCACCTTTGGCGCGCGCGACCTGAGCAATATGCGTCAGGGTACGATGGCGATTACGCGTGCGGCGAGGCCACAGGAAGTGGCGAGACAGGCTGCGGCGCTCGTCACGAGGATGCCGTCGTCCGGTATCGAACCGCAAGGAAGCACGAACGTCATCGCGTTCCTTGAGTTCGGTGACTTCGATTGCACGAACGGCGGGCAAATCCTGCTCATTACTGACGGCCTCGAAGCGTCCAGCTACGCCGATCCCGACGCGCTGCTCAAAGGCAAAACGAAACTCCCGAGCCCGGAGCCGGACTTCCTCAAGGGCTGCTCGGTCACTTTCTACGGGCTCGGCGCGGGCCAATCCGCGCCAGCAGCGAAACATCTCCGCGATGCGTGGCGCTCCTGGTTCGAGGCCGCAGGCGCGGGCTTCGTCGCCGTGATGCCATAGGAAGGCCACATGGTCACGAGATTCATGCTCGATTGGACTAAGGACCAGCGAGCGGACCTCCACGCCGAGATGCATCTGCGCCCCGGTGGCGGAGTCGAGTACGACGTGCACGAGCAAGAACGCATCAGCTTGGAGACTTCGATCCGTCTCCAGGAGGACATCCTGCAACGAGCTCGCGACCGGATGCGCGAAGACCGGGCCATTGCATTCAATCGCGGGCTCGCGCGGGCCGAGTTCAATATCAATCAACCGGAGATCAAGCCGTGAAGAAAGAAGCACCGCAGAAGCCAAGTCACGAAGTGTTCCATGTCGAGCAAGGCGGAGATGGCGAGAAGTACTGGCGCAAGGTCGGCGCGATGTGGCCGACGAAGGACGGCGGCTACACGCTCGACATCGGTCCATTTGATGTCAGCGGCAAGCTCGCCGTGCGGCCACGCGAGCTGCTGGAAAAGATGCGCGAGGAGCGGCGCAACCCGCCTCAGCACGAAAACTCGCCGGAGATCGCGCCAAAAAATGGCTAGTGCTTGCGCACTGAAGCTAACTCTTTGGGATGTCCCGTGAATACGGGACATCCCTGCCCGGAAATCCGCTCTGGCAGCGGGTTTCACGCGAACGCGTTAGGGCTTTGTTAATTCAATCGTAGGTATATTTATGGAAAGAGCTGCACCAAAGAACAGCAAGCTTTCTCTCGCCGCCTCTTCTGATCGAGTGCGAAAGGCGACGAAAGATAGGAGACGTAAGGTGCAGCAAGACGAAGGCGAAAGCGGAATCGTAAATCCCGCACTTCGCAACGACTTCGAAAACGCTCAAACCGCGAGCGCTGCCGCCCTCCCGCTACCTTCTCTCAACGAATATCGCGAGTTTCTTGACGAATACGAATTGAGCGAAGAGCAGAAGCATGAACTGCTTCAGACTCTTTGGTGGATCATGGTTTCCTTCGTCGATGTGGGCTTCGGGATCGACTCTGTTCAGCGCTGCTTGCCAGCGCTTGAAGAAATTTCTTTGGCAAACGGAGAAAACGCGCTAGAACAGAGTATCCCAATCGACGATGCCCGCACGACCACGACGCGGAAGGAGCCCGGCAACGACCATGACTGAGCAGCAGAAGAAGAAAGCCATCATTTATTGCCGCGTTTCCAGCAAGAAACAGGACGACAGCGGGGACGGCCCGCGCTCGCAGGAGCATCGCTGCCGTCAGTATGCGAAAGAGAAAGGCTACATCGTCGAGGATAACGCGGTATTCCACGACGCAATCTCGGGCGGCGGCGACTTCATGCAGCGCCCCGGCATGGTCGCCGTGCTCAAGTACCTGAAGGCGCATCCACAAGATGACTATGTGGTCATCTTCGACGACCTGAAGCGCTTCGCGCGCGATACGGAATTTCACATCAGACTGCGCAAGAGGCTTGCGGCGCACAACGCGACAGTCGAATGCCTCAACTTCAAGTTCGAGGAAACACCAGAAGGAAAGTTCGTCGAAACGGTTATCGCGGCCCAGGGCGAGCTTGAGCGGCACCAGATCAGTCGCCAAACCCTTCAGAAGATGAAGGCGCGCCTTGAACGAGGCTTTAGCGTCTTCAAGGCACCTATCGGCTATCGCTACATCGAGTCCGATGGACAAGGAATGCTTCTCGTCAAAGACGAGACGTTGGCTCCGATCATCCAAGAAGCTTTGGAAAGCTACGCGTCAGGCAGATTTCAACAGCAGGCGGAAGTGAAAAGGTTTTTGGAGTCGTTCCCGGAGTTCCCCCGCGACCACAGGCAAGAGGTCCGCAGCCAGCTCGTCCACGACATCCTGACGCGCTGCATCTACGCGGGCTATCTCGAATATCCGGAGTGGGGTGTGTCGCTGCGCAAGGCACAACACGAAGCTCTAATCAGCTTCGAGTCATATCGTCGGATACAAGCCCGCCTGAATGGCTCGGCGAACGCTCCAACCCGTATCGATCTTGATGCAGACTTTCCGTTGCGTGGTGCCGTCTTGTGCGGCTGCTGCGGTTCGGCCCTGACGGCTTGCTGGTCGAGAGGCCGTCACGGCGGCGAGTATCCCTACTACCTTTGCTTCAAGCGCGAATGCCCTGACTATCGGAAATCAATTCGGCGCTCAACGATTGAAGGCGAGTTCGAAGCCCTTTTGAAAGGCATTCAGCCTTCCGAGGGAGTGTTTCGCCTCGGCTACGCTTTGTTCGAGCGCGCGTGGAACTGGCGTCTCGCGAACTTCAAGGTGAGGGCTCAATCGCTGAAGGGTGAGCTGGAGAAGATCGACCGCGATGTAAAGCGCCTGCTCGACCGCCTGGTCGAAACCGGCAGCGATGCGGTAGCCAAAGCAATCGAGGGGCGCATTCGCGAACTTGAAACGCAGAGGATCGTAGTCTCCGAAGAGATGGCGAGAGGTGGCCAACCGGTTCGGAGTTTCGAGGACACAGTTCGAACCGCCCTCAATTTCCTCGCAAACCCTTGGAAACTCTGGAGTTCGGATCGCCTGGAAGACAAGCGGGCCGTGCTGAAACTGGCGTTCCAGGACAGGCCCGTCTATGTGCGAAATGAGGGTTTTCGAACCCCGGATTTAGCCCTACCGTTCAAGCTCTTAGGCGGCTTTTCGGCCGCCCAATTCGAAATGGCGTCCCCACGGGGATTCGAACCCCGGTTGCCGCCGTGAAAGGGCGGTGTCCTAGGCCTCTAGACGATGGGGACAGCAGTCGATCTGTGTCGATGCGCGTAGCGCACCAGTCACAGACCATGCGCGGCGCATTCTAGCATCGCTCAATTTGGCGCGCGCAAACCGAAGAGACCGTCGAGGAGGGCATTCCAGTCCGATGTCACGCGAATCCCGTCAATACTCCCAGAAGGCCTGGCTGTTTCCCGCGGCAATTGTCGTGGCCGCGGTGCTGCTATGGATGCCGCTGCCGGGCTTCCTGGATCGCAGCCATTCGCACATCGTCGGCGAAATACATGACCTGACTCACTTCCCGATTTTTACGGCGTTGGCCTGCCTCGCTTGCCGATACTTTCTCGCGTCGCGAGCCGCGCACTACGCATCGATCCTGCTTTGCGTCGTGCTGTTCGCGGCTTTGATGGAGATTGGCCAGGCTGTCTTCGGAGCGCGGGATCCCTCGTGGGCGGACATGGTGACCAACACCTTGGGCGCGGCGTCTGGCATCGCCCTCTGGATAGCTGTCAGGGCTCGCGGCAAGCCGCACGCCATTCGAACCATGGCGTTCGCCGCGGCAGTCGCGCTGGCGAGCGCGGTTGTCGCGACCATACCGTCGATCGATCCGATCAGAATCCAGTTCGCACAGGCTTCCGCGTTCCCCGTTCTGTACAAGGGCGGATTCCCCGGAACTGCAATCCTTGCGGAGTCGCTCGGCGATCTCGACCATGTTGAGCTCGAAGTCTCGGGAGACGCATTGCACGTCGACCTGCTGCACCCGGAGCCCGTCGGCATTGTTCTCTGGCGATTCCGGCCCGATTGGACCGGATTCGATGCGCTCGCAATCGACATCGAGAACACGCGGGCCGCGGACCTGCCGATGCAGATCGATGTGCGGGACTACGCGAGCTCGAACGAGGCGACCGACTTCTACAGCTCGACTTTCACGCTTCGGGGCAACGAGCGACGACTGGTCGTGATCGACCTGGACGAAATCGCCGCCGGGCCCACTGACCGCGCATTGGATCTCGGCGACGTCAGCCTGATCGCGCTCTATCGAATCGCCGCGGGCTCCGACGGCTTCGCCGTTCACGAGGCCAGGTTGGAATAGGGAGAAATTTGGTGGAGCCAGCCGGGATCGAACCGGCGACCTCTACAATGCCATTGTAGCGCTCTCCCAGCTGAGCTATGGCCCCACGGCATTTCAGGCGGGGCAAGTCTAGGCGTCGCCCTCGGGAGGGTCAAGCAATGGAGCCCCGATCCGGCAGCCGCGTCGGACGCCTTCGAACAGGAGATTGAATGCAGTCTGCCCTCTCACTCTCTCGTGTGATTCTCGGCGCCATGGGATTGAGCGAGCTCGACCAAGCCTCCGTGAATCGTATCGTTCGGCGCGGCATGGACGGCGGCATGACTTCGATCGACACTGCGCCGCTCTATGGCGCCGGCCGGAGCGAGGAACTGGTCGGGCGCGCGATCGCGGACTGTCGCTCGCGAGTGCAGATCCTGACGAAGTGCGGCCTGCGCTGGGACGACGAACACGGCGCGCAAATGTTCCAGATGCCCATCGACGGACGAATGCGCTGGGTCCGCAAGGACTCCCGGCCGCGAAGCATCGCACTGGGGATCGACGAGTCGCTGCGGCGGCTTGGCGTCGAAACCATCGACCTGATGCAAATTCATCAGCTGGACGTCGCAACTCCAGTCGCGGACAGTCTCGAGGAGCTCCTGAGAGCCGTCGAATCCGGCAAGATCCTCGCCATCGGCGTCTCCAATTTCCCTGTGCGCGAGGTCGAGGAGGCGCAACGGCAGCTCCACGGCCGGCTGTTCAGCGTCCAGGACGAGTTCAGCCTCCTCTGGACTGGGCGCTCGGCGAAGCTGATCGAGTCGTGCCGGGAAGAGCGCATTCGCTTCCTTGCCTATTCGCCGCTTGCTCACGGCGTCCTGGCGGGAAAGCTGCTCGATGCCGCCCCGAGCCCTCCGTCGCAAGGCTGGGGCGCTCCTTACATGGCGCCGCAGAATCTCCGGAAGATCCATACCGTGCTTCGCGAAGTCGCCGTGCCGATAGCTGACTCCCATGGCGCCACGCTCGGTCAACTCTGTCTCGCCTGGGTGCTGGGGCAGCCGGGACAGGTCCACGCAGTCGCGGGTGCGACGAGCGAAAAGCAGGCCGCGGAAAATGCGGGCACGATGGACCGGGCAATACCGAAAGAATCGCTCGACCTCTTGACGACCGCGATCGCGAACTGCGGCCTGGACGCGAGCCCCGGACTCCCAATGGCATACCGGCTGCGCAAGCTGACAGGCCGGACCAGAAGCCTCGGCGGTCGGATCTTGCGGAAGATCGGCCTGCGCTAGCGCGTTGCCGCCGGCGGTCGCGGCGCGACAGCGCTCAGGCCAGCTCTTCGATTCGACTCACGGCGGCCAGCGCAGTCATCGCGCCGGTCGCGACACGGCGCTCGAGCTCGGGCAGCAAGTCATGGACAGCCTGGCTCGCGCGCAGTCGTCGACCGAGGCGATCCTGAAGCAGCCCGTGAAACCAGGCGACATTTTGCCCGACCCGCTTGCGCTCGAAATCGCCGCTCTCCCGTGACACCGCGAAGAACTCCTCGACTGTGTCCCACAGCACGTCGATGTTGATGCGGTCTCGGGCGGAGCAGGTCATCGCCCGGGGCTGCCACAGGCCCGATTGGGCGAACAGTCGCAGCGCGCCCTGATACCTGCTCATGGCGAGATCGGCAGCGACGCTGTCGGTGTCGGCCTTGTTCACCACGACGAGGTCGGCAAACTCGATAATGCCGCGCTTGATCCCCTGCAATTCGTCGCCGGCATTCGGCAGGACGATCACGACGAACATGTCGACCATGCCGGCGACGTCGACTTCGGACTGCCCCACGCCCACGGTCTCGACGATGACGACGTCGAAGCCCGCCGCCTCGCAGAGCAGCAGCGCCTCGCGCGTCCTGTGCGCGATACCCCCGGGATTGCCCCCGGTGGGGGACGGACGGATGAATGCCGCCGGCTCCCGCGCGAGCGCCTCCATGCGCGTCTTGTCGCCGAGGATGCTCCCGCCGCTCTTCGGCGAGGTCGGGTCGACGGCGAGCACGGCAACGCGCCGGCCGCTGGCAATCAGGTGCGCACCGAAGGCGTCGATCAGCGTGGACTTGCCGACTCCCGGCGCGCCGGTGATCGCGATCCGGAGGCTGCCGCCGGACTTCGGCAGCGCGGCGTCGAGCAAGGTCCGCGCCTCGCGCTCGTCGCTTTCGACGCTGCTCTCGACGAGCGTAATGGCGCGCGCGAGCGTCCGCCGATCGCCCGCGAACAGCTTGCCGATCTCGATGCCTGCCACGTCGGCCTTCAGCGACGACGGGCGCGCGCGAGCAGTTCCGCGGCGATGCGGCCCGCGGCCTCGGGAATTCGCGTGCCGGGGCCGAATATCGCCGCCACCCCGAGCCTCTCGAGCGGCTCGCGATCGCGATCCGGAATGACACCGCCCACGACCACCATGACCTCGCCGGCGCCCTGGGCCTCGAGCTCCGCAATCAGCCGCGGCACGAGCGTCATGTGGCCGGCCGCCAACGAGGAGACGCCGACGACGTGGACGTCGTTCTCGACGGCCTGTCGCGCGACCTCCTCGGGTGTCGCAAACATCGGGGAGAGATCGACGTCGAAACCTGCGTCGGCAAACGCCGTCGCGATCAGCCTGGCGCCACGGTCGTGTCCGTCCTGGCCCATTTTCGCGACCAGTATCCGCGGCCGGCGACCGACTTCGCGTTCAAACTCCTCGACGCCGGCCATCAGCTCCTTCCATTCAGGCGTGTCGCGAAGTGCGTGACCGTAGACGCCCGATACGACCTGCAAGTTCATGCGCAAGCGGCCGAATACGTCCTCGAGCGCCTGGCTGATCTCGCCGACGGTGCAGCGAACGCGCGCCGCCGCGATGGCGAGCTCGAGCAGGTTCGCGCGTGGGTCGCGGGCGCCGGCGCGCAGCGCCTCGAGCGCCGCGGCCACGGCTGCCGGATCGCGCGTCGCGCGGACACTCTCGATCGATGCGACCTGCGCCCCGCGCACCGACTCGAGGTCGATCTCGCGGTACTGTATCGCCGTTTCCTCGGGCAGGCGATATTTGTTGACGCCGACGATCGTCG
>Ga0315910_10003397_pt1 | contig 13570 bp, 13 predicted proteins | sample EdamamesoilMG_FD_204470 | JGI IMG/M metagenome (GOLD analysis project Ga0315910, IMG submission 204470) | Garden soil microbial communities collected in Santa Monica, California, United States - Edamame soil | ecosystem: Environmental > Terrestrial > Soil > Garden | place: USA: California...
CAGGAATCGAACCCGCGACCCCCTGATTACAAATCAGGTGCTCTACCGACTGAGCTATACCGGCGCAGGCGCCATTATAGTCCCGGCCGGCGAGCGACCGGACTCCCGGCCGGCTCAGATGCCGGCGGCCGCGCCGCACTCGCGCTGTTCGAGCCGATTGATCAGTCCGGGCTCCTGAAGCAGCTCGAGCGCCCCGGATTCCTCGCCGTTCATCTCGAGCTCGATCCAGCGCGTTTCCTCGGTCCGGACGCGCTCGGTGATCGTCGCCGCGAGCCCGAAACGCCCGGCGCGCTCGGCCTGGGTCCCGGCGCGCGTGATGTCGGAAAAGACGCCGAGCGAGATCAGGATGCCGCTGTCGGAATTCGGAATGACGTAGGCGTCGCTGATGCCGTTCGCCGCGAGCTCGGCCAGCGCCGTATTCGCGCGTTCGATGCTCGGCATCCCCGCGACGTACACCCAGTAGCCTTCCCAGATCTCCAGCGGCTCGACGCGGAGCGAAGCGGCGATGCCCGCGCCATTGAGCGTTGCCACGGCGGCTTCGGCCTGGGCGGCGTCGGTGAAAGGGCCGACGGCAATGCAACGCGCGGACGCTGCGACGGGATCGCCCGTCTCGCTCGCGGTCGCTCCGGGTAATCCGGCCGCTCCGGGGAGTTCCGTCCCTTCGACCGACGGCGAGGATGCTTCAAGAGGCAGGTCCTCCACCGGAAATTCGGCGGCCTCGTCGGCAATGGGCGGGGCGCGCGAGGCGACGATGATCGGGTGATCGGGCTCGAGCTCGCGCAGCAGCGTAATCCCCGGCCCGTCGTAGGGAGGCAGAGTCCCGGGAGCCGGGGCGATCCAGCCGTACCAGGCGAGAACGCCGAGATTGAGCAGCACGAGCAGGAGAAACAGATTGCGCACTGCGCCTACCCTTGCAGGGCCGCGATCGCGGCCAGGCCTTCGAGCACCAAGTCTGCCCTGAAGGTGGCCTCGCTTTCCAGCCAGGTCGCGAGCGCTTCGCCGTCGCCGCCCGTGACGAGCAGCGCGGGCGTTCCGCCTTGCGTGCGCGCGACGTCCTCGACCGCGCGGTCGACGGCGGCGGCGAGCGCGAGCCGCGCCCCGCGACTGACGGCCTCCTCGGTCGAGCGGCCGAGCAGGTCGCTGTCGCCGACCGGTTCGCGGACCGGCTCGACCGCGCCGATGCGGTCCGTGTTCGCCGCGAGCACGTCGAGCATCAGGCGCTCACCCGGGAAAATCAGGCCGCCCAGGTGCTGGCCGTTCCTGGCGACGGCGTCGAAGGTCACCGCCGTGCCGGCGCTGACGACCGCGAACGGGCCGACGACGCGCCGCCGGCCGGCGATCATCGCGAGCCAGCGATCGACGCCGAGCCGCGCCGGGTCGCGGTAGCCGCATTCGATGCCGGCGGCGCGCGGACGGACCTGGACGAACTCGGCCGCGCGGCCGAGGCGTTCGTTTACTGTCGCCTGGATGCGGTCGCCGATTTCTGCGGCAGCGACGCTCGCGACGAGAACGCGGTCGATCTCCGGGCGGAGCGCCTCGGCGAGCACAGCGAAAGGATCGGCATCGCCCTGGAGCATGACCGCGCCGCGACCGACGATGCGGCCCTGCTCGAACTCAGCCCACTTGAGCCGTGAATTGCCACAATCGATCGCCAGCATCAGACACTCTCCCGAATCGTAATTTCACCCGACAGGACGCGCTGCCGCGCGCCCGCCGCATCCTCGACAATCAGGGCGCCGTCACCGTCGATGCCGCGGACCGTGCCGGTGGCGACGCCGTGCGCCGACCGGATCTCGATCCGGGCATCGGCGAGCACATGCGCCGCCAGCCATTCGCCGCGATAGGGCGCGAATCCCGAGTCGGCGAAGCCCGCGAAGAGCTCGACCAGGCGCTCGATCAGCGCCGCGGCGAGCGACGCGCGATCGATCGCCACGCCGGGGCGGGCACCGGCGAGATCGCGGGCGCCGCCGCGCATGTCGCTCAAGGTCGCGAGAATCGCCGGCGGCACGTTCACATTGATGCCGATGCCGGCGACGACCCGGGCTGCGCCCGAATCCTCACGGTCGACCTCGACGAGAATGCCGCCCGCCTTGCCGCGGTCGAGCATCAGGTCGTTGGGCCACTTGAGTCCCACGTCGATGCCCGTGGCGTCGTGGATCGCGCGGCGCGCGGCGGCGCCGACGGCGAGACTCAATGCCGCGAGCTCGCGCGGCGCGGTGGCGAACACCCAGGCCGCGGAGAGCGCAATACCGCTCCCGTGCGGCATGAGCCAGCGTCGCCCCTGGCGCCCGCGACCCGCGGTCTGATGCTCGGACAGCGCCACGCGCAAGCGTCCGGCGACAGGTCGCGCGCTTTCGAGCAGATGGCGATTGGTCGACGCGATTTCCGCGAAGTGCTCGATGCGCTCGAGTCTTTCTCGCGCCCAAGCCGAAAGCAACCCGGTTACCGCCGCGACGTCGATCCCGCGGTGCCCCTCTGCGCGCATCGGCTCAGCCCCCACGACGCTCTCCGAGGCCGAAGAAGCGCGCGAAACGCGACTCCTTGCCATGAACGATGCGGACGATATTCGTGCGATGGGTGTAGATCGTGAGCCCCGCGACGCAGCAGGCGAAGCCGAAGAGCTCGGGGCTCGCGGACAACTCGAAGAAGCCGAGCCAGAGGGCCGCGGCGAGCGTCGCGCCGATCGTCGCGAGGCTGACGTAGCCCGTGAGGAAAACGACGGCGATCCAGAGACTGATGACGCCCGCGCCGAGCGCGGGCGCGAGATAACAGACGAGACCGGCTGCGGTAGCGCCGCCCTTGCCGCCGCGAAAGCCATACCAGACGGGAAAGATGTGCCCGAGGAATGCGCCGAGCGCGCAGGCCATGAGCAGGAGCTCGCGGTCGACGGCGGGATCGATGCCGATGCCGGGCAAGACGAGCGGCGGCAGGAGCGCGACCGCGAGGATGCCCTTGCCGATGTCGACGAGCATCACCCCGGCCGCAAACCAGGGCCCCTGCGTCCGGAGCGCGTTGGTGCCGCCGGCGTTGCCGCTGCCGAGCTTGCGGATGTCGACGCCGCCGCGCAGCTTGCCGACGACGAGTGCGCCGAGAATGCTGCCGAGCAGATAGGCCAGGGTGAACTTGATGCCGAGCTCGAGCATCCGTCAGTCGCCGAGCCAGGCCCGGCGGAGCGCCGCGGCCTCCGCCGGAGCGCCGGCATCGACCTGGATGAAACAGGTGTCGGCGGGAGCGCTCGCCAGGCGCAGGCGCGCCTCGCAGAGCAGGTCGCCGCGGAAAAAGCTCACCACTACCTCGTCTCCCTCTTCGTAGCGACCGAGGCGTTCCTCGAGCGTATCGACGCCGGCCTGGATCCGGTCGAGGGCGACAATGATATCTCCGGGCGCGAGACCGGCGCCCTGCGCCGGCTGACCGTCGAGGACCGTCGTGAGCCTTAAGCCCCCGCCGGCCGGCTCGAAACTGGCGCCGAGGCTCAAGCGCGCATGCCCAAGCGTCGGCGACGTGCCGCCCGCGTCTCTCGGTCCCTCGGTCTGGCGCAGGACGAAACGGAGCCCGAAGCGCTCGAACAACGCCGCGAGATCCGGATCCCCGGTCCCACGCACGGCGGCGGCAAAGAACTCCCGCGTGCCTTCGCCTCCGATCTCGGCCGCGAGCGCCTCGAAGCCGTCCTCGGGCAGGCCGCGGCCCTCGCGGCCGAAGCGTTGCCAGAGCGAGAGGACGAGCTGGTCGAGGTCGCCCTGGCCGTTCGCGCGGAGGTGGAGATCGAGCGCGAGGGCGACGAGCGCGCCCTTGCTGTAGTAACTGATGCCGGCGTTGACGCTGTTGGCATCCGGCTTGTAGAGCTGGTCCCAGGCGTTGAAGCTCGCCGCGGCGAGGCTCTGGTGGCGGCGGCCCGGGACGCGGTAAACGCGCGTCAGGAGCTCGCCCAAGCGACGCAGGTAGACGTCGCGGCCGATCAGGCCGCTCCGGAGCAGAAAGAGATCCTGGTAGTAGCTGGTGACGCCCTCGAAAACCCAGAGCAGACTGGTGTGATTGCGACGATCGAGCCGATACGGCATGAAGGCGGCGGGCTTCGAGCGCTTGACGTGCCAGCTGTGGAAATATTCGTGGCTGACGAGCGCGAGAAAACGCTGGTAGTCGCGGGGCACCCCGGTCTCGCCGGGTTTCGGCAGGTCGCCGCGCTTGAAGATCAGGCTCGTCGACGCGCGATGCTCGAGCCCGCCGTAACCGTTGCCGACGGCCAGGCCGAGGAAGACATAGTGCCCGAACGGCGCCGGCCGGCCGAAGAAATCGATCTGCGCCGTGCAGAGCTGCGCCAGGTCGGTGGCCAGGCGGTCGAGATCCGTCTCGATGCGTCCGGCAATGGCGAAGCGGTGCGGCACGGATGCGGCCGTGAACTCGACGACGGCAAAGTCTCCGATCTCGAAGGGATGATCGATGAGCTCGTCGTAGTCGTCGGCGACGTAGCGGCCGAAACCGGCGGCGTCGACGGCCTCAGGCCGCATCGCGGTCGCGACGCGCCAGCCAGCCGCCGCAAAGCGCGGGCGTTCGAGCGTGAGCTCGATCCGCGTCGATTCATGCCCTTCCGGCAGCAGGAACAGCGAGGTGCCGTTGAAGAAGGCCCGCTGCCGGTCGAAATAGGCCCCGCGCACGGAAAGATCGTAGGCATGGACGGTGGCCCGGACCATGAGCTCGCCCTCGGCGCCCGCCGCGACCCAGGTACCCTTGGCCGTCTGCTCGAGCGGGACCGGCCCGTGCGCGTCCTCGGCCTCGATCGCGACCACGTGCCGCGCGAACTCGCGCAACAGATAGCTGCCCGGAATCCACGACGGCAGCATGAAGGCCTGACGCGGAGCGGGATTTTCGAGCCGGCATTCGACGTTAAAATGATGCCGATCGGGGTCGGCCAGTTGCACGGAGTACCGAATCAGATGCGTTCCTCTCGCGGCCGGTCGCCGCTCCGCGCCGCGGTCACGGGCGCCTATCTTAGCCTGAGCGTCGTCGCCGGCTTAAGCCTGCTCGCCGGCGTGCCCGCGCGCGCCCAGTTGCCGACCGTCGCCTCGATCAACCTCTGCACGGACCAGCTCGTGCTCAGCGTCGCCGATCCCGGGCAGATCCTGAGCCTGAGCTGGCTCGCCTCGGATCCCGAGGAGTCGATGCTGGCGGCCGAAGCCGCGCGCTATCCGCAGAACTACGGCTCCGCCGAGGAAGTCATCCAGGTCGGTGCCGACATCATCCTCGCCGGCACGCTGACCAGCCCCTTCACGCGCGAGCTGTTGCGGCGGCTCGGCGCGACGGTCGTCGAGATCGAGCCGGAGACCAGCCTCGACGATACCTATCGCAACCTGCTCGTCGTCGGAGCAGCGATCGACCGCGCCGCCGAATCCGGGCGGCTCGTCGCCCGGATGCGCGAGCGGGCCGACGCGATTCAGGCGCGCGCGCCCACACCCCTTCGCACCGCGGTCATCATCCGGCCCGGCGGTTTCACGATCGGCCGCGAGACGCTGGCCAACGACGTGCTGGGGCTCGCGGGATTGCAGAACGACGTCGCCGAGCTCGACCGCTGGGGCAGCCTGTCGGTCGAGGCCCTGCTCAGCGCGCGTCCCGAGTTCGTCGTGATCACGCGCTATCGCATGAATGACGCATCGCTGGCGAATGCGTTCTTCGCTCACCCGGCGCTCAGGCGTTTCAGCGCACAGCAGAAAACGCTCGCGATCGAGGCGAGGCAGGTCGCCTGCGGAACGCCCGCGAGCCTCGCCGCGGCCGAAGCATTGCTCGAACAGATGGCTGCCCTTTGAGCGGGGGCCCCGTTCCCCGGCGCTACGGCCTGCTCGGTTCCTGCCTGGCGCTGAGCCTTCTTGTCCTCGTGCCGCTCTCGCTATGGATAGGCCGTGACGGCGGCGGTCCGCACTTCGGTTTCGGCACGAGCGATATTCTGCGGGAGATCCGCGTGCCGAGGACTTTGGTGGGACTCTTCGTCGGCGGCACGCTCGGACTCTGCGGCGCCGCCCTCCAGGGCCTGCTCCGGAATCCCCTGGCCGAGCCCGGCATTCTCGGTGTCTCGAGCGGCGCGGCCTTCGGCGCCGTCGTCGTCTACTACTTCGGCTTTGCCGCGTCGGGCTCGCTGTTGCTTGGCACGGGCGCCGTCCTCGGCTCGCTGGGCGCGCTTGGCCTCCTGTACGCGCTCGCCGGTCGGGGCATCGATCTCGTGCGGCTGATTCTCGCCGGCGTCGGCATCAACGCGCTGGCGGCGGCGCTGACCTCGCTCGCGCTCAACTTCGCGCCGAGCCCCTATGCCGCGCTCGAGATCCTGATCTGGATGTTCGGCACGCTCGAGAACCGGAGCCTCGCGCAGCTCTGGCTGCTGCTGCCGCTCGCGGTGCCGGGCTGGATGCTCGTGATTGCCGCGGCGCGCGGCCTCGATGCGCTGACGCTCGGGGAGGACGTCGCCGGCAGCCTCGGCTTCCGCGTGCGCCGCACGCTCTGGCTCGTGATCGCGGGCGCGGCGCTTGCGGTCGGCGCCACCGTCGCCGTCTGCGGCGTCGTCGCCTTCGTCGGCCTCGTCGTGCCGCATCTCCTGCGCCCGCTCGTCGGCTATCGGCCGAGCTGCCTGCTGCTGCCTTCCTTCCTCGCGGGCGCCGCGCTGACGCTTGCCGCGGACATCGCGATCCGGCTGATGCCGCCCGGTCCCGAGCTCAAGCTCGGCGTCGTCACGGCACTCATCGGCGCGCCGTTCTTCCTGCACATGGTGCTTTCTTCCCGGCAGCGGACCGCCGAATGAGCCTCGCTGCAACCGGTCTCGAGGTTCGTTACGGCACGCGGGTCGCGGTCCGGAAGCTCGACCTCAAGCTCGAAGCCGGCGAGCTCGTCGGCCTGATCGGCCCGAACGGCGCCGGGAAGACGAGCCTGCTCCGTGCGCTCGCGGGCATTCCCGCGCCGGACGCGCGCGTGCGCTGGCAAGGCCGTCCGCTGCCCGAGCTCGCCGACATCGAGCGGGCGCGCGCGATCGCCTACCTGCCGCAGGCGGCGCAGGCGAGCTGGCCGCTGCCCGTGCGCGAGCTCGTCGCGCTCGGACGCCTGCCGCACCGCCGCTTCGGCGAACGACTCACGGCAGCCGACGAAGCCGCCATCGCCCGCGCTCTCGAGCTCGCAAAGCTCCGCGATTTCGCCGACCGTCCCATCGACACGCTCTCGGGCGGCGAGCGCACGCGCGCGCACCTCGCCCGCGCCTTCGCCGTCGAGGCGCCCGCGCTCCTCGTCGACGAGCCGACGGCAAGCCTCGATCCCTATCACCAGCTCGCGGTCCTCGGCCTGCTCGATGAATATCGTCGGCAGGGGCGTCTCGTCGTCGCCGTGCTGCACGACCTCAATCTCGCCCTCGCGCACTGCACGCGCCTGCTGCTCATGAGCGAGGGCGCGATCGCCCGCGACGGCGAGCCGAAGGCCGTGATCGACGACGCCGCGCTCGCGGAACACTATCGCGTGAACGCCTTCCTCGCCGAGCACGACGGCCATCGCATTGCCGTCCCCAGCCGGATGCTCGGGCGCGATGACTGACGACGGCCGCATCGAGCTCAGCGCCGTCTGCAAGTCCTACGGCAGGCAGGTCGTGCTCGACCGCGCCGACGCCGTCTTCGAATCGGGCGAGTTCGCCGCCGTCGTCGGCCGCAGCGGCTCCGGCAAGTCGACGCTGCTCAAGCTGATTGGCGCGCTCTCCCTGCCCGACAGCGGCTCGATCCGCATGGGCGGCCAGGAGCTCGCGCACATGAGCGAAACCGAGCGCACCTTGTTTCGCCGGCGCGAGCTCGGCTTCGTCTTCCAGTTCTTCAATCTCGTGCCGACGCTGACGGTGCGCGAAAACGTCCTGTTGCCGCTGGCGCTGAATCGCGTGCGGCGCGCGGAAGCCGCGAGCCGCGCCGGCGATCTGCTCGGACGGCTCGGCCTCGCGGACTGCGCCGATCGCCTGCCCGACCAGATCTCGGGCGGCGAGCAGCAGCGCGTTGCGATCGCCCGGGCGCTGGCGCATAAGCCCAGACTCGTCGTCACGGACGAGCCGACGGGCAACCTCGACAAGGATCCGGCCGAGGAAGTGCTCGACCTCCTCGTCGCGAGCTGCCGCGAGCACGGCGCGACGCTGATCATGGCGACGCACAACCGCGAGGCGGCCGTGCGCGCCGACCGGACCCTCCGGATCGCGGGCGGCCGAATCGAGGCCGAGCCATGAGGTTCGCGCTGCTCGCGCTCGCCACGCTTCGCTTCTACGGGCGCCATCCCTGGCAGCTTGCGCTTGCGATCGCGGGGATCGCGCTCGGTATTGCGGTATTCGTCGGCATCGAGCTCGCGAACGACAGCGCGCGACGCGCCTTCGAGAGCTCGAGCGCGGCCGTGCGCGGGCAGACCACGCATCGCCTGCTGCCGCTCACGGGGATGCTCGATGAGTCGATCTATCTCGCGCTCAAACGCGACCGGCGCTTCGTCGTCTCGGCGCCCGTGCTCGAAATCCCGGTCAGCCTCGAGCTGTCGAATGGCCGGGCACTCACGCTGTCGCTCCGGGGCATCGATCCTGTCGAGGAGCTTGCCGTCCGCGGGCTGGCCGGCGCCGCGGAGCTCGCGGCCGACCCGGAGCGACTCATGACCGGCAGCGGAGCCGTGCTGATTCCGGAGGACACCGCGGACCGCTTCGGCGTGGCCGACGGCGAGCGCCTCGGCCTCGTTGCCGGCAATCGGCGGAGTGAAGTACTCGTGATCGGCAGGAGGGCGGAGACGGCCGATGACGCGCCGGCGCTCGTCGCCGATATCGCGACCGTGCAGGAGATCGCGGGCCTCGCGGGCTCGCTCGGTCGCATCGATCTCAGGCTCGACGACGATGCGGCGGCCGCGCTGGCGTCCGAGCCTCCGCCGGGCACGGTGCTGGTCGCGGCCGCGACCGAGGACGCGATGCTGCGCGAGCTGACCCGCGCCTTCAACACGAACCTGACCGCGCTCGGGCTGCTCGCGCTCGTCGTCGGCATGTTCCTCATCTACTCGACGATCTCGTTCACGATCGTGCAGCGCTGGCGCGCGATCGCCGTGCTGCGCGCCATCGGGCTCAAGCGCGGGGAGCTGCTCGCAAAGCTCCTGACGGAAGCGCTGCTCATCGGCACGGCGGGCACCCTGCTCGGCCTCTTGCTCGGTCGCGCGCTCTCGTCTGGCCTGCTCGATCTCGTGCTGCGGACGCTCGACGACCTCTATTTTCGCCGCGCGCTCGGGGCCGCGGAGCCCTCGGCCTGGATCTATCCTTTCGGCGCCGCACTCGGCATCGGCGCGACGCTCCTCTCGGCGCTCGTGCCCGCGCTGCTCGCGACCCGCCACGACGTCGACAGTCGCAGACGGAGCGGCATGGAAAGGAGCGCCTTGCGCCTGACACGTCGCTTCGCACTGACCGCCCCGCTGGCGCTGCTCGCGGCCGTGCTGACGCTGCTGCTCGCGCCGCGCAGCCTCGTCGCGGCCTTCTTCGCCATCTTCCTCGTGCTCGTTGCCGGCGCGATGCTGGTGCCGATCGCGGCGCGCGCGCTGATGCGCCTGCTCGAGCGGCCCGCCGGAGCCCTGGCCGGGCTGTCCGGGCGCCTGGCGGTGCGCGGCGTGACCGACTCGCTGAGCCGCACGGGAGTGGCAACTGCCGCGCTCGCCGTCGCGGTCGCGACCGTGATGAGCATCGGCCTCATGATCGGCAGCTTCCGCGAGAGCCTGATCGTCTGGCTCGACCGGACGATCACGGCCGACCTGTTCCTTGCCGTGGAGCCCGACGCGACGGCAGATATCGAAGCTGCGCTCCTGTCGCTCGCGACGAGGCCCGACGTCGCGGGCTTCAATCGGCAGCGGATGGCGCGCATCGCGTCGCCCGCGGGCAGTTTCGACTTGAGGGCCCAATCGCCGGGGCCCGAAGGCTACGGCATCGACCTGGGCGAGCCGGCCGGAACGACGGCGGAAAGCCTGCTCCGCGACGACGCGGCCATCCTCGTGGCCGAACCGCTCGCGTATCGACTCGACCTCGCACCGGGCGATGCCTTTCCGATGGCGACACCGGCAGGCCTCGTGAGCTTTCATGTCGCCGGTATCCACCGCAGCTACGACTCGGGCAGCGGCAGCGAGCTCTTCATGGCGCTCGACGCCTATCGCCGCTGGTTCGAGGACGAGGCGCTCTCGAGCGCCGGAATTTACCTTGCTCCCGGTGCAGACGAGCGGGCCATCGTCGCGGCGATCCGCGCGACACCGGGCGCCGCGGGACGCGCGAGCATCCGCTCGACGCGCCGGATCCGCGATATCTCGCTCGAGATCTTCGACCGGACCTTCCAGGTCACGGAGGTCCTGCGGCTGCTCGCCGCCATCGTCGCCTTCCTCGGCATCCTGAGCGCGCTCATGGCGCTCGGGCTCGAGCGCGAACGGGAGTTCGCCGTGCTGCGGAGCCTTGGCACGTCGATCCGCGGGCTCTTCGGCCAGAACCTCGCGCAGACGGCCTTGCTCGGGCTCACGGCGGGACTCGCGGCACTGCCGCTCGGCACGGCGCTCGCCTGGATGCTCGTGCACGTCATCAATCGCCGATCGTTTGGCTGGACGATGGACTTCGTTATCGCACCCGGGCCGCTGCTCGCGGGCCTGGTCATGGCAGTCGCGGCGGCCCTGCTCGCCGGGCTGTATCCCTCCTGGGTGGGAGCGCGCGCCGACATGGGACTGGCCTGGCGAGATGAATGAGATGCGCCCGCATGGACTCATCGCCGCGCTGACTGTAGCGCTTGCGGTGCCCGGCGGCTGCGGGCACGACGAAGCGGAACCGCGGGCCGCCGCTGCGAGCGGACTGTCGGGCATCCGCTATCTGTCCGCGGCCGACGGGGCGGACGACGGCTTCACCCGCGCCTTAACGCCGCGACCCTTCGCCTTTCCCGCCGATCACTCGAGTCATCCGGAATTCCGCACGGAATGGTGGTACTTCACGGGCAATGTCTTCGACGATGGCGGGCGACACTATGGCTTCGAGCTCACGCTGTTCCGCATCGCGCTGTCGCCCCCGGACGTCGCCCGCGAGTCGGCGCTCGCGGCGAGCACGGTCTGGATGGGCCATCTCGCCGTCACCGACACGGAGGAGGAGCGATTCCAGACGGCGGAAAGACTGAGCCGCGGCGCCGCGGGACTTGCCGGCGCAACCGGCGGCGACAACGGGCCCGTGGCGATCGCGGTCGAGGACTGGAGCGTGACGATCGACGGCGATGCCGTTCTGCTCAGCGCGAGCGACGCGGGTTTCGGCATCGAGCTCGAGCTCGCGGGCCTCGCGCGTATCGTCGCCCAGGGCGACCGCGGTCTCGACGCCAAGGGACCCGAGCCAGGCAATGCCTCCTTCTACTATTCGGCGCCGCGACTTGCCGTCGCCGGCCGGCTGGAATCGGCCGGCGCGTCAGCCGTCGACGTGACCGGCACGGCCTGGATGGACCGCGAGTGGAGCACGAGCGCGCTCTCGCCTGGTATCGCGGGCTGGGAATGGTTCGCGCTGCAGCTCGACGACGGGCACGACCTGATGTACTACCGGCTGCGCCGCGTCGACGGCAGCACGAGCCCCTTCAGCGGCGGATCGCTGACGGATCCGGCGGGCCGGACGACGCACCTCGATGCCGCCGACGTCCTGCTCGAGCCGACGCGTGACTGGACGAGTCCGACGACGCGCGTGCGCTATCCCGTGGCGTGGCGGCTGGCGCTGCCGCGCGAGAACCTCGAGCTCGAGATCGAGCCCCGGCTCGATGATCAGGAGATCGACCTCTCGGTGCGGTACTGGGAAGGGGCCGTCAGTGTGAGCGGAGAAACCGCGCGCGGGGAAATCCGCGGCGTCGGCTACCTGGAGCTGGCCGGCTACGAGGCGCGGGCCCGATAGGACGAAGAAGCAGGTCACTGCGCCATCGATTCGGCGATCTTCCTCATCTCGTCCATCGGCAGTTGGCTCTCGAGCCGCCACGTCACTCCGGCCGACTCCCAGATCAACACCGGCGACTCGACGAGCATCTGCGCGGAGGTCCGTGCATTGCCACCGACCGGCAGCATCAACCTATGCGGTCCGCGGACCCACAGGGCGCGCTCCCCGTGCACGGTCGTTTCGACGAGATCGGTCGGCGTCGTCTTGCCGACAGCCGTTCCCGAACTGATCGCCACGAGGCTCATCCGGGCGCGGTCCGGGACATCCGCCGCAGTCCAGAGCATGAATACCGCCCAGCCGTCCACGAGCGCCTGGTAGTACACCGCGTCGGGCTCACCGACGCCGTCGGGAAAAGCGGGCAACGGCAGCGCGTGACCCGTTCGCTCGCGCGCCGCGGCCAAGGTCGTGCGTTCGTCGACGATGGTCTCGAGCGGTATCGTCGCCGCCGGCGGAAACTCGAGAGAGCCGGCTCTTTCACGGGTCTCGATGCGCACCGCGCCGATGCCGATGATCTCGAAGACGACGGCGCGGACCGGAGGCACGGCCATCAGGCCGCCGACGATCACGAGAATTGCTGCCGCAACCGAGGCCCAGGCCAGGCCCTGCTGCCCGCTGTCGCCCGCCGCCAGCCGGGCGGCCACCTGACCGGCCACGTCGGGAGTCGAGGGATACGGCAGCTCGCGGGCGAGCCGCACGATCCGCCGGGAACGCGGAGCCTCGGCCGTGTCAGTGCTCATTGTCGTCCTCGCGATCAAGCTCGGGGAATTCGCGCTCGATCACCGAACGCAGTCGCTCGAGGGCGCGGTTCGTCCTCGACTTGACGGTGCCTTCGGCGATGCCTGCAGCCAATGCGCTCTCGCCGAGCGTCATGTCGAGAAAGAAACGCAGGTACAGGATCTGCTGGTCGTCGGGGCGCAGGCGGCGAACCGCCTGCCACAGTCGCGTCGCCTCCGCGTTGTCTGGCAAGACGGCGACCGCTTCGTCCACGGGCCGCTCGACGAAATGCCGCTGCAGCGCCCGGAAATAGCGGCCGATTGAACGGCGGCGATTCCGGGCCAGATTCGCGCAGATCTTGAGCAGCCACGGACCGAGCGGCCTCTCGCGATCGAACCGCGCCCGGCTCCGATAGGCACGCAGGAAGGTTTCCTGAGCCAGGTCCTCGGCGTCGTGGCGATTGCCGAGCATGAGATACGCGAGGCGAAAGACGGCGTCCTCGTGTCGACGGACGAGGCTCCGCCAGGCGACCGCATCGCCATCGCGCGTCCCGGCGCTCCATTCAAGTTCGGCGACTTCAGTCACTCGTTCGCGAGAAAGCCGATGAGCGCGTCGATTTCGGCAGCGTCGAGATCGAGATCCGGCATGGCGGCATCGGGTTTGATAGCCTTGGGATCGGCCAGCCAGATTCTCAGGTACTCGGGAACGACGCGGTAGTCCGACAGGTCCGGCGCGGCGTCAAAGCTCGCGAACTCGCCGAGCGTACGTGCCCGGACTTCGGCAACGGCGCTGTGCTGGTGACAGACGACGCAGCCGCGGGACAGAAAGAGCTCGCGGCCGGCCTCCACCGGCGGGGCGTGCGACACGACTGCGGTCTTCGCCGATGACTTCGACCGGTCCGCCGGTGTCGCCAGGACA
>Ga0315910_10003398_pt1 | contig 13564 bp, 8 predicted proteins | sample EdamamesoilMG_FD_204470 | JGI IMG/M metagenome (GOLD analysis project Ga0315910, IMG submission 204470) | Garden soil microbial communities collected in Santa Monica, California, United States - Edamame soil | ecosystem: Environmental > Terrestrial > Soil > Garden | place: USA: California...
AATCGACCTGCGTGCCGTCGGGCTGCGCGGGCACGGTGCCGACGAAGCGGTCGGCGCCCTCGGGCGCCATGACGATCGTGGCGAAGCCGCCGCCGTTCGCCTGCCAGTGCAGCTCGACCGCGGCGAGGCCGTCGGGGTCCTTCGAGAAGCACGAGATCGTCACGGGCTCGCTCGCGTCGGGCACGGCGGGGGTGGCCGAAACCCACGTGAGCCTGGGCGGCAGGTTGCCGGCCGCGGTGTTGGCCGCGCCCGGAGTGGGGGTCGCCAGCAGGCCGAAGAACGGGCCGGCGTCGTGCTTGCGGCCGAAGCTGAGCTCGGGGTACTGGCGGTTCCAGCTCACGAAGTCGAGCAGCGTGACGCCGTCGGCCGCGAACAGGCCCAGCTCCTCGCCCGAGGCCGAGAGCTTGAAGGCGGCGTGCAGCGGGCCGTCGCCGGCCTCGGCGTCGCACCACACGAGCACGTGCCCGCCCGCTCCGACCAGCGTGCCGGGCGGAAGGACCCACTTCGTCGGGTTCGAGAGGTCGTCGGTCAGCGACATCCCGCCGAGATCGACCGTGCCCGGGCCGGCGTTGTGGAGCTCGACCCAGTCCTCGAACTCGGCCGCCTCGTCGGAGACGAGCGTCTGCGCGTCGGCCGCGAGCTCGTTGATCCAGATCGTCGTGGGCGGCGAGGCGGGCTCGATCAGGTCGAGCTCGGCGTCGACCAGCGGGTTGCGCGCGGCCGCGAAGCCGCGCAGCACGGGGATGTCGGCCTCGAAGGCGAGCTCGGTCTCCCAGCCGAACTTGAAGGGATCGGCGTAGGCCTCCGGCTGGCGCTCGGCGTAGGCCTCGTCGACGCGCTCGTTCAGCCAGGTCGGGTTGGCGTACAGCGCCTCCATCTCGCGCAGCTTCTGGCAGAAGCGCCACAGCAGCGCCGGGTCGGTGAGCACGCGCTCGCGCAGCTCGTTCACGGGCGAGCCCGGCACCGCGCTCGTGCCGTACAGGACGGGCGCGAAGAGCTGGTTCGCGCCGAGGGCGAAGGAGAGGTCGTTGTCCCAGGGCACGAGCTCCCAGCGGTCGAGCGTCAGGTCCTGGTGCAGGTAGAAGTTGTGGCGCACCGAGTCGCCGTCGCCGATGTAGGCGATGACGGCCAGGTAGCTCAGGTAGGACTCGAGGTCGAACTGGTTCGCGAGCTCGGCCCGGAACGTCGGCGAGGGCCCGCCGTTCACGAACTCGATGAAGGCGATCAGCGCGTCGTGCCCGGTCGACTCGTTGGTCTTCTTCTCGTAGAGGAGCTGGTAGTTCACCAGCGAGGGCAGCACCTTCATGTTCGAGTCGCACTTGAAGATGTCGCCCGTGGTCGCGCGGTCGCGCGCGGCCAGGAAGCCCTCGTCGATCTCCTCGGCCTCGTTGAAGACGCCCATGAAGACGCCGTTGACCTCGAGGTGCACGGCGCGGATGACGGGCGAGGCCTGGCCCAGCGCGTCGAACAGGCTGTGCGCCAGGTAGTCGCGCGAGAGGCCCGTGTCGAGGAAGCTCGCCTTCAGGTTCAGGTCGCGCCGGCCCTGGAAGGCCTCGGCGCTCGAGAACTTGATGGTCCAGCTCTTCTTGGAGTGGAAGCGCGCCGAGTTGCCGCGGTAGCGCGTCTCGGCCGGGCGCGGGACGCCGTTCCAGGTGAACGTGGCCGGCACCTCGTCGTCGGGGTTGGCCTGGATGTTGGCGTCGATGAAGAGCTGGTCGGCGGGCGCGACCGTGAGCCGGTAGCGCGGCAGCGCCGTGTCCTCGCCGTCCAGCGCCGTGGCCGTGTCGATCGCGCGCACGCCCATGCGCCCGTCGAGGCCGAGGGCGGCCACGCGGTAGGCGTACTTCCGCCCGGGGACGGCCGTGCGGTCGTGGTAGCGCGGCGGCGCCGCCCACAGGTCCGCGAGCGGCGTCCAGGAGAGGCCCGGCGACGTGGCCTCGACCACGGGCCGGCCGGCGGGGACCTCGGCGCGCCACACGCGCCAGCCCGCGAGCGTCGGCGCCGTCTCCCAGTCCCAGGCCAGGAAGTTCGCCGCGTAGCCCGGCCGCGCGACGAGGTCGTGCACGGCGGGCGGCGTCGGGAACGACGTCGGCGCGCGCCACACCTCGATGCCCGACACGATGGGCGCGTCGATGGCGGGATCGACGCCCGGGCCGGGGGCCGCGGTGACGTCGAGTCGGCCGTCGGCGACGTGCACGAGCGCCGCCGCCTGGCCGCCGTACTGCACGCCCAGGCGCGCCGCCAGGTCCTCGTCGACGAGGAAGGGCGCGCCCTCGAGGCCGACGTCCATCGAGCGCAGCCCGGGCCCCTGGTTCCAGGGCTCGGCCAGCGTCAGGCGCACGATGTAGTCGCCGTTGGCGACGTCGAAGCGGTAGGCCGACCAGTTGATGCGCGAGTCGGCGTAGATGGGCTTGCTCGGGTTGTCCTGGCCGCCGAGCAGGCGGCCGTTGAAGGTCGACAGGATCCCCAGCGTGCTGCCGCCGACGAAGCCGTTCTGCACGCCGGCGACGTAGGCCTGGTCCGCGCTCCAGGCCTGGCCGATCGAGTCGACGAAGGCCGGACCGCCGGAGTTGATGCGCGCGATCAGGGTCTGCGCCGAGGCCGCGCCGGAGAGCGTCAAGACGACGGGGACGACGAAAGGCAGGGTTCGCATAGGGCACAGCTCCATGGCAGCGCACAAGACACCCGCTGCCCAGGCGCCCCGACGGGGTGCGGGACGACGGGAAGAGTCTACCCGGGATCCGGCGCCCCGGGCCCCAGGGCGCAGGACCGCAGGCGGCCGCCTCGTGGGCGCGCCCGTCTGGTACAAGACCGGACGCTGTTCCTGCCCCCCGATCCGACATGACCGACACCCCGCCGCCTTCCGCCGAGGAGCTCGTGGCCCGCCTGGAGGCCTTCGCCACCGATCACGCCGCGCTCTCCGAGGTGCCCTACGAGCTGCGCCGGCGCCTGCTGGCCGCCTGCGGCCGCATCGCCGATCCCAGCGCGGGCGAGCGCCGCCAGATGCGCCGCGCCCTGCGCCGCAAATCGAACCGCGAGCAGCGCGAGCGCGACCTCGAGGCCCTCGGCCGCGCGCACATGCGCCGCGAGCGCAACGAGAACAAGGTCGCGAGCGAGCACCTGCCGCGCCACGCGCTGCCGGCCCTGTCCGCGCCGGCCGCGCCCGCGCCCGCCGCCGAGCGCCTGCCCGTCGCGGCCGAGCTCGCCCAGGCGCGCTACTGCTACGTGTGCAAGGCGCCCTACACGGAGGTGCACTTCTTCTACCACTCGATGTGCGCCGCGTGCGGCGACAGGAACCACGCCAAGCGCACCGAGCTGTGCGACCTCACCGGGCGCGTCGCGCTCGTGACCGGCGGGCGCATCAAGATCGGCCAGGAGATCGTGAAGAAGCTCCTGCGCTGCGGCGCGCGCGTGATCGTGACCACGCGCTTCGCGGCCGACGCGGCCCGGCGCTACGCGGCCCTGCCCGAGTTCGAGGGCTGGGCCGACCGGCTCGAGATCCACGGGCTCGACCTGCGGCACACGCCCAGCGTCGAGCGCCTGTGCGCGCACCTCCTGGGCTCGCTCGAGCGCCTGGACTTCCTGGTCAACAACGCCTGCCAGACCGTGCGCCGGCCGGCGGCGTTCTACGCCCATCTCGTGGAGGCCGAGCGGCGCGCGCAGGCCACGCTCGCGCCGGCGGCGCGCGCGCTGCTGGGCCGGGTCTCCGAGGAGCGCGCGCTGGCCCCCCCGTCAGACAGGGGCCCGCGCCCCGGGGCCCTGTCTGCAGGTGAGGCGGCGAGCGCGGCGGAGCTCTCGCAGCTGGCGCTCCTGCCCGAGGACCTCGGGCACGACCGCGCGCTCTTCCCCGAGCACGCCTACGACGTGGACGAGCAGCAGGTCGACCTGCGCAAGGTCAACAGCTGGCGCCTGCGCCTGCATCAGGTGCCGACGCCCGAGCTGATCGAGGTGCAGCTCGTCAACGCCATCGCGCCCTTCGTGCTCAACGCGCGCCTGAAGCCGCTGATGGAGCGCGTCCCCACGCGCGACAAGCACGTCGTCAACGTCTCGGCCGTCGAGGGCCAGTTCGGGCGCGGCACGAAGACCGACAAGCACCCGCACACGAACATGGCCAAGGCCGCGCTCAACATGATGACGCGCACCTCGGCGCCCGATTACCTGCGCTCGGGCATCCACATGAACTCGGTCGACACCGGCTGGGTGACGGACGAGGATCCGGCCGAGCACGCGCTGCGCAAGGAGAAGGACGGCTTCCAGCCGCCCCTCGACACCGTCGACGGCGCCGCGCGCGTGTGCGACCCGATCATCGCCGGATTCAACACGGGCGCTCACGTGTGGGGCCAGTTCCTGAAGGACTACGCGCCCACGGCCTGGTGAGCGGGCCGGTGGGGATTGCGGACCCGGGGGGGAGGCGTATCCTGCGGGCGGAGGTTTCCCCATGGGTTGCTTGCGCTACGCGTTCTCCTCGGTCGCCCTGTCCGCGCTCGTCTCGGCGCAGAAGACGCCCGATGTGCGCATCGACGTCGGCACGCCGCCGGGCTCGGTCGACTCGATCTTCGTCGAGCTGACGGCCTCGGGCCCCTCGGTGTACGCGGCCTGGTACGACTCCGGGCAGCCCACGCGCGGCTACTGGAACCGCTCCAAGGACGGCGGCGCCACCTGGCTCTCGGCGGCCCAGACCCTGGCCGGCGCGACGGGCAGCAGCACGCCCAGCTTCGCGGCCATCGGGCCCGTGGTGTACATGGCCACGGACGCCCTGGTCGGGGGGAGCTGGGGCGTGTACTTCCAGCGCTCGCTCGACCGTGGCGACACCTGGTCTGCACCGCTGGCGCTGAACGGCGGGCCGCCGGGGAGCAACGCCTCCGGCTCGGAGATCGTGGCCGTGGGCAGCGCCGTGTACGTCGTGTACGGGGACGACCGCGACGGAGCGGTGGACCTGTACTTCAACCGCTCCCTCGACGGCGGCGTGACCTGGCTTCCGCTCGACGTGCGCATCGACACGGGTGACGCGCCGGGCGCGCACGGCTCGACCTTCGCCGCCCTGGACGCGACCGAGCGCGGCGTGTTCGTCACGTGGTGGGACGAGCGCGACGGCGGCGTCGGGCGCGACATCTACTTCAACGGTTCGCTCGACCGCGGCACGACCTGGCTCCCGAGCGCGCGCCGCATGAACGTGGGCGCGCCCGGCACGGTGAACACCTCGCTGCCGACCCTGACGGCCCTCGGGCCGGCGGTCTTCAGCGTGTGGGGCGAGGACGGCCGCGTGTACTTCGACCGCTCGCTCGACGGCGGCCAGCACTGGCTCGCCGGGCCGCGCCGGCTCGACGCGGGCACGCCCGGCGTGCTCGCCGCGCGCGAGCCGTTCGTCGCGGCCGTGCCCTCGCACCGCTTCGGCCGCAGCGCGGCGCCCCTGGCCGACGTCTACGTCTCGTTCATCGGCCAGCTCTCGGGCTCGCACTTCGGCGAGCTCTACTGCCTGCGCTCGCCCGACTCGGGCTCGACCTGGCCGGCCGAAGGCACGCGCGTGAACACGAGCTCGGACCTCGGAGAGGGCGAGGTCCTGCACCAGGACCTGGCCGTGGACGGCACCTCGGTCTACCTCGCGTGGTGGGACCGCACGGGCGGCGAGGCCATCCGCTTCAACCGCTCGATCGACCGCGGCGCGACCTGGCTCACGCCCGACGTGCGCCTCGATCAGGGCTCGAACTCGGCCACGTGGGTCTCGATCGCGGCCTCGGGCGGCTCGGTGTACGCGGCCTACGACGACGGGCGCAACGACATCCACCTCGGTCGGCGCGACATCTACTTCGACCTCGCGCTCGGCCACCAGCCCTACGGCGACGGCCTGGCCGGGAGCGGCGGCTTCGTGCCGCGCCTCACGAGCGTGGGCTCGCCGTCCATCGGACGCCGGCTGCACCTCGACGTGAGCGAGGGCCTCGGCGGCGCGAGCGCCGTGGTCGGCCTGGGCACGAACGGCCCGGCCGCGAGCCCGTTCAACGGCGGCACGCTGCTCGTCGCGCCGCCGATGATCCAGCTCCCGCTCGTGCTCGGCGGCGCGAGCGGCGTCCCCGGCGCCGGCGCGGGGACGGTGCAGGTCGTGATCCCGAACATGCTCGAGCTCATCGGCACGCGCTGGAACGTGCAGGCCTTCGTGCTCGACCCGGGCGCGCCCCAGGGCATGAGCCTCTCCGCGGCGGTCGAGAGCTGGATCCTGTAGGGCAGCGGCCCGTCAGACCTCTGCAAGGGCGAGGCCCGTTCTAGGCGCGGTTCTCCGGCGAGAGCATGCTCGCGCGCGTGGGTCCGCTGCTCGCCCTCTGCCTCGCGCTCGCTCCCGCGCCCCAGGCGGCGGCGCCGAAGGAAGCGATCCATCGGATCGAGGTCGGCCTCGAGGGGCTGATGGAGCGCTGCTCGCTGCCGGGCATGTCGGCCGCGCTCGTGCGGCACCGGCAGGTCGTCTGGAGCCACGGCTACGGCCTCGCCGACCTCGAGCACGAGGTGTGGGCCACGCCCGAGACGCGCTACCGCCTGGCCTCGGTGTCGAAGCCCTTCGCGGCCGTGCTCGTGCTGCAGCTCGTCGAGCAGGGGAAGCTCTCCCTCGACGCGCCCATGAAGGACTTCGCGATCCACAAGTGGTTCCAGCCGGATCCCGGGCGCTACGCCGAGCAGCCGATCCTGCTGCGGCACGTGCTCTCGCACACGAGCGAGGGCGTCCCGGGCGAGGCCTACTCCTACAACGGCAACATCTACAGCGACCTCACCTGGGTGCTCGAGCAGGTGACGCGCACGGCCTACCCGCGCCTCCTGCAGGAGCGCATCTTCGACGCCTGCGGCATGGCGCGCTCCGTCCCGGGCCACGTGCGCCCGGGCACGACCGAGCTCGCCGAGCTGGCGCGTCCCTATCGCTGGGAGGGCGGCGAGCACGTGCTCGCCACCTGGCAGATGATGGACCCGGATCCGGCCCTCGACCTCACCGACTTCGATCCGGTGCTGCGCATGCCCGAGGAGATGGTGGCCGCGCGCAAGGCGCTCCTCGGCGACGGCTACCTGCACCTCAACGCCGTCTGCGCCGCGGGCGAGGCCACCAGCACGGTGCTCGACCTCGCTCAGTTCGACATCGCCCTCGACGAGGACCGTCTGCTGAAGCCCGAGACGCGCGCGCAGATGTTCACGCCGCCCAGGAACAGCCAGGGTCAGACGTTGCCCTACGCCCTGGGCTGGTTCGTCGAGGAGATCGGCGGACGCACCGTGATCTGGCACTACGGCTGGCTGCCGCCCTCGGTGTCGGCGCTCTACGTCAAGGTGCCCTCCGAGGAGCTCTCCTTCTTCGTGCTGGCCAACAACGACCGCCTGAGCGCCGGTGTCGCCTGGACCGCCCAGGGCCTGCGCGCCTCGCCCTTCGCGCGCCTGTTCCTGGAGTCGTTCGGGCTGGGCGGTAGCTGACCCCGGGGCTCGTCGTCGGAGCTAGGATAGGGCCCGTCTCCGGTCGCCCTGTCCCACGCTCTCCCGCAGGAGGCGCCATGCGACTCTCGACGCTGCTCCTCGTCTCGTCGTTCCTCGCTCGTCCGGTCGTCGCCCAGGTCGGGTCGGTGCTGCGCGAAGCGCGCCTGCCCGAGCCCGTGAGCCCGTTCGACACCGCCTTCGGGAGCTCGCTCTCCTCGCTCGGCGACCTGGACGGCGACGGTTTCCAGGATCTCGCCGTGGGCGCGCCCATCGACCGCGACGGCGGCGGGCCGTTCCACTTCTCCAAGGGAGCGGTGTGGATCCTGTTCCTCGACGGGGACGGCGCCGTCGCGCGCATGGCCAAGATCAGCGAGCTCTCGGGCGGCTTCACGGGGACGCTCACCTTCGGTTGTCAGTTCGGTGCGAACCTCTCGGCCATCGGCGACCTGGACGGCGACGGCCGGCAGGAGCTCGTGGTCTCGGCCAACGACCCGGCGCGGCTCTACCTCCTCTTCCTGAACGCGGATGGCAGCGTGCGCGCGCAGCGCGAGCTCTTCCACACCGATCCCGTGTTCGGAGGCGAGATGGACGCGGAGCGCGACTTCATCGGCTGCGTGGCGCCGTTCTACGACGTCGACCACGACGGCGTGCCCGACTTCCTGTGGGGCTCGGGTGTCGACGACGTGGGCGCCGAGAACACGGGCGCGCTCTGGATCGTGCGCATGAACTCCGACGGCACGCTGAAGGCGGCGAGCCGCATCGCCAGCGGGCAGGGCGGTTTCACGGCCTCGCTCGAGGCCGACGCCCTCTTCGGCGTCTCCGCGCGCCGGATCGGCGACGTGGACGGCGACGGGGTCGAGGACCTCGGCGTGATCGACGGCGCGGGCGACACGGCGCCCGGCGGGCGCCTGTGGGTGCTGTTCCTGGACGCGGACGCGCACGTGCTCGGACAGCGTGCGACCACGGCGGCCGAGATCGACATGCGCTGGAACAGCGGGCCGGGGGTCTTGAACGTGTCCTCGATCGGGCGGCTCGAGGCCGTGTCCGACCTGGACGGCGACGGCGTCCGCGAGCTCGCCCTGGGCGCGGACTTCTACCTGCGCAAGGGCGGCGTGGCGCTCGTGTTCCTCGCGCGCGACGGCAGCATGCGCAAGCGCCTGGCCATCGGCAACGGCACGGCGGGCCTGGCCGAGGACGCGGACCGCAACGACCTGGGCGAGAGCTTCCAGTTCCTGGGGGACGTCGACGGCGACGGCGTGGACGACCTGGCGGTCGGCGACGTGGCGCGCGCGCGCGGCGACCTCGGCTGGGTGTCGGTGCTCGCGCTGGCGCCCGACGCGATCCGGAATGGCCTCGGCCTGAACCCGCTCACGCTGAGCGAGCACGCCGAGCCCGCCCTGGGTTCGGCCTGGAAGCTCGAGCTCGACTGCGGCGGGCACGCGCCCGACCTGGCCTTCCTCCTGGCGAGCGACGGGCCGCGCGCGGGGTTCGTCGTGCCGGCCGGAGAGCTCCTCGTCGACCCGCGTCGGCGCATCTTCCTCGTCGTGCGCCCGCACGGCGGCGGCGTGCTGCAGCAGCTCGTCCCCGTGCCGAGCGACCTCGCCCTCGTGAATCGCCTCGTGCACGTCCAGGGCGCCTGCGCTGGCGCGCCGGGCGCGCAGCTCTCGAACGCGGTCTACGCCCTGATCGGGCGTTAGCCCCGCCGGCGCTCCCTGCCAGGAGCCCCGGCCCGGCCCGGCGCGCGGCGCTTCGCCGCGCGCCTGCTTTTCCGACGCGCCGTCACGGCTTCTTAAGTCGACCTCGGGCGCGGCGGTCCTAGGAACGCGCTGCTCCGCACCGACGTGGTCGACGTCCTTCGGGGGCGGAGCGCATCGAGAGGTTCGCCCTTCGCCGAGAGTCTCCTCCAACCACGGGCATCGCGGCGCCGCTTCTCACTCGTCGCGCTGCGCCAAGCTTCAGGGGCTTGCGCTGGGCGGCGAGTACGGCGGCGCCGCGACCTCGTGGTTCGGCGAGCCCGGGCGGCCGAAGTCCACCACGACGGGCGGAGCGCGCGAGGCCGCCGGCTCGCAGCGCCGTGAAAGCAGGGCAGGTGTTCCGGTTCTAGTGGACCCGCGCAGGGCGACGCCGCCTCGACGGCGGACCGAGAGATCGCTATGACCGTCGGCACGCTTCACGGCGCACATGCACGACCACGAGGGCCACCAGCAGAGCGCGCTCGGCGGGCGCGAGGAGCGGCGCGTCATCTTCGCCGCCTCGCTGGGCACGGTCTTCGAGTGGTACGACTTCTACCTGTACGCCACGCTGGCGCCCTTCTTCGCGGCGCTGTTCTTCCCGCCCGGCAACGAGACCGCGGCGCTGCTGGCGGCCTTCGCGACCTACGCGGCCGGCTTCATCGTGCGCCCGTTCGGCGCGCTCGTGTTCGGCCGCATCGGCGACCTGGTCGGGCGCAAGCACACCTTCCTGGTCACGATCCTCGTCATGGGCGCCTCGACCTTCGCGGTCGGGCTGCTGCCGACGTACGGGACGATCGGCATGGCGGCGCCGATCCTGCTGGTGGTGCTGCGGCTCCTGCAGGGCCTGGCGCTGGGCGGCGAGTACGGTGGCGCCGCGACCTACGTGGCCGAGCACGCGCCCGACGAGCGCCGCGGCTACGCCACGAGCTGGATCCAGACCACCGCCACGCTGGGCTTCTTCCTGTCGCTGCTCGTGATCGGCACGTGCCGCGCGTGGATCGCGAAGGACGTCTTCGCCTCGTGGGGCTGGCGCCTGCCGTTCCTGCTCTCGGCCGTGCTGCTCGTGTTCTCGATCTACCTGCGCCTGAAGCTCAGGGAATCGCCCGTGTTCCAGCGCATGAAGGCGCAGGGCAAGGGCTCGAAGTCGCCGCTGCGCGACAGCTTCCTCCGCTACCCGAACAACAAGTACGCGCTGCTGGCGCTGCTGGGCGCGACCGCCGGCCAGGGCGTCGTCTGGTACACGGGCCAGTTCTACGCGCTCTTCTTCCTGATCATCACGCTCAAGCTCGACTACGTCACGGCCTATACCCTGGTCGGGCTCTCGCTCCTGATCGCGACGCCATTCTTCCTCGTCTTCGGGCGCCTGTCGGACAAGATCGGGCGCCTGAAGATCATCCTCTGCGGCTGCCTCGTCGCGGGGCTGACGTACGTGCCGCTCTTCCAGGGCTTGACGCACTTCGTCAACCCCGGCCTCGAGGAGTACCAGGAGCGCTGCCCGATCACGGTGGCCGGCACGGACTGCCACTTCCGCGTGTTCGTGACGCCCGGGACCGAGTACTCGGCCTGCGACCGCGTGCGCGACTTCCTGACCACGGCCGGGCTGTCGTTCACCGAGCTCCCGCCCGAGCCCGGCGCCGACGTGGTCACGCGCATCGGCGACGTCGAGCTGCGCGGCTGGGATCCGGAGCAGTACAAGGCCGCCCTGCAGGCGACCGGCTACCCGCCCGCGGCGGACCGCGAGCGCATCCAGTACCTGCCCGCGCTCCTGATCCTGGTCGTGATGGTGCTGTACGTGACCATGGTCTACGGCCCGATCGCCGCCTTCCTGGTCGAGCTCTTCCCCACGCGCATCCGCTACACCTCGATGTCGCTGCCCTACCACATCGGCAACGGCTGGTTCGGCGGCATGCTGCCGCTGCTCGCCACCGCGCTCGTTGCCCGGACCGGCAACGTCTACGCCGGCCTGTGGTACCCGATCGCGATCTCGCTCATGACGTTCGTCGTGGGTGCGCTCTTCCTGCGCGAGACCAAGGACCGCGCGATCGCGGAGTGAGCCTCAGCGGAGCGCCTGGCGGAACCCCTCGACCGTGAGGCCGCTCGAACGGATCAGCTTGCGCAACGTTCCCACCGCCAGCTCCCGGTGGTCCGGAATGGACAGGGTCGCCGACGATCCCTCCTTCGTGAGGACCATGTGGCTGCCCCTTTGACGGCGCAAGACCCAACCCACCCGTTCGAACGCCGCGCGCGCTTCCTGGCCGGAGACGATCGGCAGCTCAGGCAACGGACACGTCGATCTCGACCGTCCTGACCGTGAGCGGGAGGCCCTGGGCGGCGCGCACCTCGAGGCAGGCGACGATCGCCTCGCGGATGTTGGCCAGGGCCTCCTCCTCGGTCTTGCCTTGGCTCACGCAGCCCGGGATGGCCGGGCACTCAGCGACGAGCATGCCCGACTCGTCGCGCTCGAGGGTGACGATGAGCCTCATGGACGGACCCAGGATACCAGGGCCGACCGACGCGGTCGGAATGGGCAGTCGGCGGCGGCGTCCGGGTCGCTGCGGTCGCGGGGACATGCCTAGGAGACGCGCGGCGTGCGTCCGGGTTGCAGCGGCTCGCGTGACCGACGGCCAGATCCGTGCGGAGCCATTGAGCGGCACTCGTCGCGTGCGCTAGAACCGGAGGACCGGTGAGCGCGCGACTCGGCTCGCGCCGCGATCGGCCCCCGATGGAGCTCCAACCGATCCGCTACGAGGTCGACGGCCGGGCCTTCACCGGGCTCCTGGCCGACGGCTCGGGCGGGGAGCGCGCGGCCGGGGTCTTGGTGGCGCACGAGGGCGCGGGGCTGAACGCGCACATCGAGGACGTGCTGGCGCGCCTCGCCGAGCTCGGGCACGTCGCCTTCGCGCTCGACCTGTTCGGCGGGCGCGATCTGCCGCTGGAGGAGGCCAAGGCGATCGTGCGCGCGCTGCGGGCCGACCGCGCGGCGTTGCGCCGACACGGACGGGCGGCTCTGGCGCGGCTCGCCGCGTGGCCGAGCGTCGATCCGCGCCGGCTGGCCGCGATCGGCTTCTGCTTCGGCGGCATGGCCGTGCTCGAGCTCGCGCGCGGCGGCGCCGAGCTCGCCTGCGTCGTCGGCTTCCACCCGGGCCTCGACGACGAGCCCTCGCCCGAGGCGCGCGCGATCCGCGGCAAGGTGCTCGTGTGCTGCGGCAGCGAGGACCCGGTCGTCACCGCGCCCCAGCGCGCGGCCTTCGCGGCCGAGATGACCGCCGCGGGCGTGGACTGGCAGATGCTCCTGCTCGGCGGCGTCGGCCACAGCTTCACGAACCCCGGCATCGACGCCTTCGGGTACCCAGGCTTCGCGTTCGACGCCCGCGCCGACCGTCGGGCCTGGCACGCGATGCTCGAGCTCTTCGACGAGCACCTCTAGCCGCCTGGGGGCGGCTAGAAGTGCTCGTCGAAGGTGACGTCGCCCGTCACGCCGACCTGGTAGGCGCTGACGCGGCGCTCGAAGAAGTTCGAGAGCTCCTGGACGTCCTGCAGGTCCATGAACGGGAAGGGGTTCTTGGAGCCGAAGCGCGGGGCCATGCCGAGGTTCGCCAGGCGCTGGTCGGCGACGAACTCGAGGTAGGTGCGCATGTCGGCCACCGAGAGGCCGGGGACGCCCTGGCCGAGCAGGTCCTGGGCGAAGAGCGTCTCGCAATCGACGGCGTCGGTGACCATGCGGTGCACGTCGGCGACCAGGGCGTCGTCGAAGAGCTCGGGCTCCTCGCGGCGCACGGCGTCGACCACCTCGAGCGCGAACTGCATGTGCATCGACTCGTCGCGGAAGACCCAGTTGGTGCCCGAGGCGAGGCCGTTGAGCAGGCCCTTCGAGCGCATGAAGTAGACGTAGGCGAAGGCCGCGAAGAAGAACAGGCCCTCGACCGCGCAGGCGAAGGCGATCAGGTTGAGCAGGAAGCGCCGGCGGTCGGCGCGCGTCTCCAGGCGCTCGAGCTCCTGGATCGAGTCGATCCAGCGGAAGCAGAAGTCGGCCTTGGCCTTGATCGAGGGGATGGTGCGGATGGCCGAGAAGGCGCGCTCGCGCTCCTTCATGTCGGGGATGTAGCTGTCGAGCAGCGTCAGGTAGAACTGCACGTGCAGCGCTTCCTCGTACAGCTGGCGCGAGAGGTACATGCGCGCCTCGGGCGCGTTCACGTGCTTGTAGAGGTTGAGCACGAGGTTGTTCGAGACGATCGAGTCGCCCGTGGCGAAGAAGGCGACCAGACGCTGCACCAGGTGCTTCTCGGCCGGCAGGAGGCGGCGCGAGAGGTCCACGAGGTCGGTGGAGAAGTCGACCTCCTCGACCGTCCACGTGTTGCGGATGGCCGCCTTGTACATGTCGTAGAAGTGCG
>Ga0315910_10003399_pt1 | contig 13563 bp, 9 predicted proteins | sample EdamamesoilMG_FD_204470 | JGI IMG/M metagenome (GOLD analysis project Ga0315910, IMG submission 204470) | Garden soil microbial communities collected in Santa Monica, California, United States - Edamame soil | ecosystem: Environmental > Terrestrial > Soil > Garden | place: USA: California...
GGGTGCTTGGGGTGCGACACCGTTCGTGGGTGAATGTGGTGCGGCACCATTCAGCGGGCGCGGCCGACCCAGTGGGAGGCGATGCGATTGAGGTCGGGGGTGGTGCCGATTTCCTCGCCGAAGTAGTGGCGTTCTAGGGCTTGGATTTCGGCGCCGAGTTCGCGGTGCTGGTCGGGGGCGAGGCCGTTGTTCGACTGGATGTTGCGCAGCAGGCCCAGAACCGTGAAGGCATTGAGGTCGGCGGGCACCTGGAAGCGCGCGCTTTCGGCCTGCTTGGGCTTGGCGGTCCTGCGGATCACGAACACGGCGGCGAACAGGCCGACCAGGCCGGCGGGCAGCCACCACATCCAGGCGCGGCTGGGCTTGGCGTACTGGCTTTCCAGGGCGATGGTCTCGCCGACGGTGGCCAGGTCGGCGTCGACGAAGCGGAAGTGCTCGCTCGTGAGCGCCTCGACGCGCGGCTTGCCGAAGCTGAAGTCCTTCGGCGGCGGCTGGCCCGCGCGCGCGCGCATCGCGACCGTCCAGGTGCGCTCGGAATTCACCGTGTTGCCCTCTTCGTCGAACTTGACCACCGACACGCCGTGGTCGTCGCTGCTTTCGATGTCGAAGCCGGCGGGCGCAAGTTCGAGCACGGAGTCGAGCCTGGGCACCAGGCCCGTGGCCGTGGCCTTGATCTCCAGGATCAGCTTGCCGCTCTTCGCCTGGCGCTCGTCGAGCGTCTGCGTCAGCGTCAGCTTCTCGAAAGGCCGCGGCTGGGCCTCGTCGGCCTTCGCGTCGATCGGCACGGCGGGGGACTCGACCGGCAGGATCGCGTAGCCGGTGGTGTCGAGGAAATCGAGGTCCAGGCGCAGCGGCGGGACGCGATCGACGGCCTCGCTGCGCGGCTTGAGCAGCGCGTAGGCGTAGGGCGTCACGCGCCAGCCGTACTCGGGCTCGGCCTTGGAGCGCGACTGCGGATCGTTGAAGGTCACCGAGAGCACCTCGAAGTGCTCCTTCAGGCCCTCGCGCAGCGCCTCGTCGAACTTGTCGCGGTAGTCCTCCAGCGGCCGGCCGTAGTTGTAGCCGAAGTTCTGGCTGTTCTGATTCTGCAGGTACTTGGCGAAGCCGCCCGACTCGCGCTCGATCTCGCGCGTGTGGCGGATGTCGATCTTGAGCCCGAAGGGCTCGCCGTGGCCGACGCGGTCGTCGCCGTCGATCGTCGCACGCAGCTGGATCTCGGTGACCAGGTCCTTGTAGTAGTCGAAGACCGCGCGCGACTCGCGCGCCAGTTTGTGATCTCCCGCGATCGCCAAGCCCTCGCGCACGTAGCGGAACTTGATCGCCGGGCCGACGCTGCTCATGCGCGTGAACAGGTTGCTGGCGAACATCGAAGTGTGCCGCTCGGCGCACTCGCCCGGCAGCGCGGATAGCGCGTCGCGGATCGCCGTGATCTCGGCGTTCGCCAGGACGCTGGTCGCCGGGATCGCCTTGAGATCGCAGGCGCCCAGCGCCGCGTAGAACCACATGTCGAAGACCGCGGTCGTCTCCTTCTCGCGTCCCAGCTCCACGACGTTGTCGGCGTAGAGCTGCGCGGCCTTGTGGAACTGCTCGAAGGCCTCGCCACGGCGCGAGCTGAACTGCGAGTCCTTGGCCAGCTCCGCTCGGTAGTTGTTCTCGTCGTGGGCCAGCGCGGCCTTGACCAGCCACAGCTCGTGGCTCGCCGGATGGGCGCCGATCAGCTGATCGACGGTCGCCGTGCCCAGCGCGTAGCCGCGCAGCACCTCGGCCTGGATGTCCTTCTGGTGGCGGTTGGTCTTGTTCTTCTCCTGCAGCGCGGGATCGCGCCACACCGCGACCAGGTTCGCCCGCATCGTCTCCAGGATCATCGCGATCGAGGAGGGCTTGAGCTGCGCGACCGGCCCGAAGATGCGCTCGATGCTCTCCAGCCGGAAGACCTCGGCGCTGGAGTGCGCGGTGGTGAAGGCGTTGGCCACCAACGTGTCGTCGAGCTCCACCGGCAGCTTGCGCAGTCGCCCGACCCACTCCGACAGCTCGGCGAGGTTGCGCTCCTGCTTCGAGCGCGTCAGCGGGATGCCCGCCGCGCGCTCCTCGAAGCCGTAGAAGAACATGTACTGGTTGGTGCGCCCGCGCGCGGCATTGGGGTTGTTCTTCTTGGTCCAGACGCGCAGGAACTCGTCGACCAGGTCCTTGGCCTGCCGCGGCAAGGTCGTCGCCAGGTTCTCGATGTACGGGAAGGCCTGGCCCTCCTCGTCGACCTTGAGCAACAGCTGCGCGAAGATCATCTGGAAGCGCGGCGCCAGCGTGGGGTCGATGTGCGAAAGCCAGCCGTCGTCGGGGCGGATCTCCAGGATCTTCGCCGTGCTGATCGCGCTGGGCAGGTTGCCGCGGTACATGCCGCTGTTGTCGTAGTAGTAGAAGTTGCCGTAGTAGTCGCGCTGCATGCGCGGACCCAGCGAGGTCGAGTCGTCGTACTGGTAGGAGACGCCGGCCTCGCGCAGCCAGTTGTTGGCGAGCAGCTCCAGCTCCTTCGACCACTGCTTGGCCAGCTCGGGCGCGGCGCGCAGCAGCGCCTTGGTCGCCGTGGTCTGCAGCTCCAAGAGTTTCGTGCGCTTGTCCGCGTTGGTCGGTTCGGCGGCCAAGGCAAGCGACGAAGCCGAGCCGATCGCCGCCAGGATCTCCATGCCGCGCTCGGGCCGCTGCGTGAAGCTCTCGTCGAGCCATGCCTGGCCGAGTTCGGCCTGGATCTTGGGCGCGATCTCGACCGCGCGCGTCAGCGCTTCTTTCTTGGCATCCTCCTCGACCTCGCCGATGGCGAGCACCGATTGCGTCGAATGCCAGGCTTGTTCGAGCCAGGTCGTCTTCTTGTCCTTGGCGTGCATCGCCAGGCAGTAGCGCGAGATCAAATTGAATCCCACGCGGTCGTTCTTCTCCGTTGCCTCCGCCTGCGTCGGCACGAGCTTCTCGAGCGCGCGCGGTTCGTTCGCGGCGACCAGGATCAGCGCCAGCTTGCGGCGGTCGAGGCCGAAGGCGGGATCGTCGAGGCTGGGCTCGATCCCCGCCAGGAAACTCTCCAGCTGGTGGCCGGAGTCGAGCGCCAGGCGCAGCAGGATCCCCAGCGAGGCGTAGTGGTTCTTCTCCAGCTTCGCCGGTCCGGCTAGCGCCAGCCCGACGATGTCCTCGGGCGCGAACTGGTTCTTCTCGATGTACAGCTGGCCCTGCTGCGGCACCTGGGGCCGCTGCTGCGGACCGTTCTGCAGCGACTGCAGCAGCTTCTCGAAGCCGCCCTTGCGCTCGTCCTCGGTCAGCGTGGCGAAGTACTCGCGCACCTTGGCCCAGTCGCCGAGCGTCACGTTGCGCTGCAGCGCGCTCATCTCCTCGGCGATCGCCTTGGTCTCGGCGACCTGCTTCTCGGCGGCCTCCTTGGCCTTGGCCGCGGCGGCGGCCGCGGCTTCCTTCGCGGCGATGCGCGCCGCGGCCTGCTCCGGCGTCTCGTCCGCGGGCGGCGCGGGTTCCTCGACCTTGGGCGGCTCGGCCGCGGGCTTCGCCGGCTTGGCTTCCTCGGGTTTCTTCGGCGGCGTCGCCCAGGCGGCGAGGATCGTCGAAGCGCGGCGATCGAACTCGAGCTTCTGCAGCGCCTGCAGCCGAGGGGTGGGGCCGGCCGGGGCCGCGGTCGAGCCGTCGGCCGAGACCGGCGACTGCCCCATGATCACCACCGACCCGCCGAGTTCCTGGCCAAACTCCGAGGCGTCGATGTAGCCGAGCGCCTGCAGCGTCTGGGTCTGCGCGGCCGCGTGGACGGGAACCGACGCGCTGCCGAGGCAGACCAGCGTCACAGCCAAATTCCAATAGCGCATGCCAATGACGCCGCGGGCGCGGCGCTCCCGCGACGTGATCAGATGTGAATCGAGGATCCGGGCGAGCTAGGAGCCCGAACCGTCAGGCGGCGGACCCGAGCCCGCACCGCGCGCGTCCTTCGGACCCTGGCTTTTGTTGCCCTTGTTCTTGCCTTGGCCGCGACCGCGACCACTGCCGCAACCGCGTCACTGCGAGGGCAGGGGCAGACCCTGCAGGTCGTCCAGATCCATGCGCGCGAGTCGGATCGAGGACTCGAGGTTCTCCGCGCTGGCCTTGGCCAGCAGCACGTCTCCCGACTTCTGCGCCTGCTCCGCGAGCAGCTTGTAGTTCTGGCGCGAGGCCTCGATCTCCGGCTCCCACTCCTCCGCGGGCGCGCCTTCCAGGCGCATCAACCACGTGCGGTAGTACTGGGCGTTCGCCAGCGCGCCGCGCGCGTCGGCGAGCAGTTCCGGGCTTGCGCTCGGATCTTGGCCCAACTCCTCGACGAGCACGGTCAGGTCGCGGTGCGCATCGGGAAGCTTGGACAGGAACATCTGTGCTTTCGCGCGCTCCAGCCGCAGCGCGCGGTCCGCGCCGAGAGCATCCTTCGGCAGCGCCTCCAGCGCCTCGGTGCACGCCTCCTCGGCGCTCGCCCAGAGATTGCGTGCCGCCTCGTCGCCTTCGGCGGCGGCCAGCGCTCGCGCCTCGCGCGCGAATCGCTCGGCACGCTCCGCGGCATCGGCCGCGCGGTCGACGCGCACCTGGTCCTGACCCGGACCGTAGTGGTAAGCGAGCGCCGCGGCAGGCAGCAACAGCCACACGAACAGCAGCAGTTTTCTCATGACGCGCTCCTGGGTGATCCCCGGGTGTCAGGTGTCACAAGGACTTGTGACGCCCCTGAAGTCTAACCATCACCTAGCCGGGATGGCACCTCAGGTTTCGGCTGCCCCAAACGGTGCCAGGCATCTATCCACCGCCTGCCACCGAAACGGGTGCCAAACGGGTGCCAGGCATCTATCCGCCCCGCCGCGACGGCAGCGCGCGGCGAAACGGGTGCCAGGCATCTATCCACCGCCTGCCACGGCAGCGCGCGCCGCGCGCTGCCGTGGCAGGCGGTGGATAGATGCCTGGCACCCGTTTCGCCGTTAGGCCGCCCCGACGCTGGTGCGGGACGGTGCTTGAGAGGGTCTTGCCGAGCGCGTGCCTGGCCGCCAGGCCGTCCCGAAGAAGTGCAGCAGCAGCGGCAAGAGCCCCAGGATCAGGGATCCGGCGGCGCAGGCGATCAGGGCGTACTCGCGCAGGCCAAGCTTGTCGAACAGGCTGCGCTCCTCCAGGCCCGCGGTCGAGGCGATCAGGCTGGAGCTCAGGTGCTTGCCGTTGCCGTCGTGGAAGGAACCTCCCAGGCGCGCGGCGATCTGCTTGAGCGTGGGCACGTCCTGGCGCGACTGGCGGCCGTCGATGAACTTGCCCGTCTGCGGATCGCCGACGCCGACGACCAAGACGCTGCGCACGGAGGCCGGCATCTTGGGCATGCCGCTCGCCGGCACGGTGTCGCCGTCGGAGATCACCAGCAAGGTCGTGCTGCGCGGATTCCAGGGCTTGGCGACGCGCGCGGCTTCCTCCAGCCCGTCGAAGAGCTTGGTCTTGCCCGAAGGGAAGGCGTAGTGCATCGGCAGGTCGCCGAAGATGTTGCGCACGACCTCGAAGTCCTGCGTGTCGACCACCACGGGCTTGGCCCCGTTGTAGACCGCGATCACGCTGACGCGCGAGCGCTCGATCGGCACGCGGTCGAAGAAGGACTCGATCAGCGCGCGCGCGCGCTGCATGCGGCTTTGGTTCTTCTCGGGGCCCGCGTCGACCAGGCGCATGCTGGGCGAGACGTCGAGCACGATCAGCACGTGCTCGAAGTCGCTCGAGCTGGCGTTCGCGGCGATGCCCGATTCGTAGCGCCGCGGCTCGATCAGGAACAAGGTCGAGAGGCCCCAGGTCAGGGCGCAGAGCGCGGCGCAGCGCAGGTACGGCGCAGCGACGGCCCAGGCCGCGGGCCGGCGATCGGGGCCGAAGGCCAGCGGCGCGAGCCTGCGCACGCGCCGCCCGTGCAGCAACTCGGCCAGCGCCGCGAGGCACAGCGCGATCAGCGCGGCGTACAGCGGGCCGAGAATCGGGTCTACCACGGCGTGTACCTCAGGCCGAACAACGCCAGCAGCGATACCGCCACCAGTGCAAGGCCCGCAAGGCACCAAGGTTCGAGCCGGTCGGTGGCTTCGGCCTGGCTCTTCTCCATGCGCGAAAGCTGCATTTTGTCGATGCGCTCGAAGACCCGCGCCAGGGCGTCGGTGTCCTCGGGCATGAAGGCCTCGCCGCCGGTCATCGAGGTCAAGCGGATGATCGGATCGGGGATCGCGCCATCGGCGATGTGCACCGAGTAGATCACGATGTTGTCGGCCGCGAGCTGGCGCGCGATCGTCTCGTCGTTGCCGCCGCCGAGGTCGGAGCTGTAGCCGTCGGTGACCAGCACGATCATGCGGTCGCCTTCCTCGCGCTCCAGCAGCACCTTGCGGCAGGCGGTCAGCGCCTTGCCGATCTCCGTGCCGTTGAACCAGCCCGGCAGCTTGCCCGGATGCATGAACGGCGGCGCGCAGCGGAAGGCGGAGATGTCGGTGGTCACCGGCACCCAGTGCAGCACGCTGTTGCCGAAGAAGGTCAGGCCGAAGGCGTCGCCGGTGCGGTAGTCGAGGAACTTGTTGATCGCCGCCATCGAGGCGTCGTAGCGATCGCCGTCGCCGAACTTGGCCAGCATGCTGCCCGAGACGTCGACGCAGAACTGGATGTTGGTCAGCACGCGCTTGGAGCGCGGCGCCTCCCAGCCCTGCGGACCGGCGAGCAGCAGGATCACGGTCGCGAGCAGCAGCGCGGGCAGCGACTCGAACAAGCGCAGGAAGAAGCGCGTCCAGGCGCCCGAGGGCCCAGACGCGTGGTCGAAGGGCAGCACGACCGCGCGTCCGCCGCGATTCCAGGTCCACAGCAGCAGCGCGGCCGGCAGCACCAGCAGCAGCAGCACGCTCGAGTGGCGGAAGAGGTCGATCGACTCCATGCTTCAGCGCGCCGTGCCGTACGTGGCCGACGCCGCGCGCGAGGTGGAGCGACGCGCTTCGAACTCGGGGATCGCGTCGGCCGGAAGGTCGCGGTAGGGAGCCAGCAGCGCCTGCAGGTCGACCTGCTCCGGCGGCACGGGCATGTGCAGCCAGGCCTCGAGGCTGCTGAGCAGCGGCCCGGCCTGCGCGTGCTCGCGCAGCAGCGCCAGCGTCTGCGCCGGACGCTCGTCCTCGAGCTCCAGCTTGCGCCGCCAGTAGGCCACCAGGCCCAGCTCGAGCTGCGCGCGTTCCTCGCGCGAGAGGCGACCGGCCAGCGCGCTCTCGACCAGGGGCCGCAGCCGCTCCGCCAGCGTGCGCGGCTTGTAGCTCGCGGCGGCGAGTTGCATGCGCCGCTTGCGCCAGCCGAAGAGGATCAATCCCAGGCCGGCGAGCCAAACCACGCCGAAGGCGAGCATCGTCATCGCGTAGCCGCCCAGGCGCGGGAGCGGCGCGGCTTGCGGCGCGTGGGGCTTGACGATCCCGGCCGGCAGCACGCTGCCGATCTCGACCTCGACCGGCGGCAGCGCGTCCGCGGCGGCGGCGTCCGTCTCGCTGCGCGCGATCGGCGTCCCGTCGCGGCGGCGCAGCGCGTCGCGCAGGTCGTACTTGCCCGGCTCGAGCCCGACGTACTCGAAGTCGTAGCGGAAGGCCGAACCGTGGGGCGAGACACGCAGGATGCGCAGCACCAGCGCGGCCTTGGGATCGCCCGCGGCCACCTCGAGCTCGGAACCGGGCAGTACGACTTCCTGCAGGCGCGCCGGCATGCCGACGCTGGGAAGCTCCTGCGCGAACAGCGCCGTCGACAGGAGCAGCGCGGCCGCCAGCGCATGCAGGGCATCCCGCAGGCTCATCGCTCGCCCTTCCCGATCCAGCCGCGCGAGCGGAACAGTTGGCGCAGGCGATGCGCGTAGGGCTCGTCGGTGCGGATTCTCAGATGATCGATGCCGCAGCGCTTGAGCTCCGCGGCGCAGAGGCCCGGATCGACCCAGCGCCGCCGGCCGTGGGTCACGAACTCCCTGCCGGTCTCGGCCTCGCGCGCGCGGAAGAAGCCGCTGCCGCGCCAGCCGCGTTCGGCGGGGTCCTCCAGCTGCAGCACGACGCAGTCGTGCAGCTGCGACAGGCGCTTGAGCGCGGGCATCGCGTCGGGGTCGTGCAGGTCGCTGAGCACGATGAACAGCGAGCGCTGTCCCAGGCTGGGCATCAGCTGCGCGATGCGCGAGCCGATCGAGGTGTGCTCGTCGAAGCGGTAGCTGCGCAGCATCAACAACCACTGCATCACGCGGCCGGCCGAAAGGCTGGGCTGGATGCGCAGCGCGCGCTCGCCGACGCAGACCACGCCGACCGGGCTGACGCGATCGAGCGCGGCCAGGGCCATCCCGCCGGCGATGAACAGCGCCGTGTGGTACTTGCTCTTCTTCTGCGAGGACACCGTCATCGAAGCCGAGGTGTCGACGAGCAGGTAGCAGGGCATGCTCTTGGGCGTCTCGAATTCCTTGACGTGATAACGGCCGGTGCGCGCCGTGACGCGCCAGTCGATCGAGCGGATCGAATCGCCCATCTGGTACAGGCGCGACTGCACGTATTCGACGCCCGAGCCGACGAACAGCGATTTGTCGATGCCGTAGGCCAGACTGTTCGCCAGCTTGCGCAGCGCGATCACGAACTGACGCGAGTCCAGCGTGTCGAAGTCCTCGATGTGGCCTTGCATCGGCGTGGGGCCCGTTGGCTAGTGCGCCGCGTCGCTCGCGCTCTCGAGCGGGCCACCGCCCAGCGAGCGCAGCAGCTCGGCCACGATGGCGCGCCCGCTGACGCCCTCGGCGATCGCCTCGTACTTGAGCCGCATGCGGTGCAGCATCACGTCCTCGGCCAGCGCGAACAGGTCCTCGGGCACCGTGTAGTGGCGGCCGTGCATCAGAGCGCGCGCGCGCGAGGCCTTGATCAGCGCGATCCCGGCGCGCGGGCTGCAGCCCAGCTCGACGCTGGGGTGCTTGCGCGAGCGATTGACCAGGTCGACGACGTGCTCGACGAAAGTCTCGCTGACGTGCACGCGGTGCACGGCTTCCATCGCCGCGACCAGCTCGTCGGTCGAGCCCACCGGCTCGCGACTGAGCACGTCGAACTCGGTCTGCACGATCGCGCCGCCGTCCTGGCGCTGCACGCCCAGCGCGCTGTTGCGCACCAGGATCTCGCGTTCCTCGGCCGGCGTCGGGTAATCGAGTCGGTGCACGAGCATGAAGCGGTCGAGCTGCGCCTCGGGCAATTCGAAGGTGCCCGACTGCTCGACCGGGTTCTGGGTCGCGATCACCAGGAAGGGCGCGGGCAGGCGGAAGGTCTCGCTGCCGATCGTGACCTTGCGCTCCTGCATCGCTTCCAGGAGCGCGCCCTGCACCTTGGGCGCCGCGCGGTTGATCTCGTCGGCGAGCAGCAGGTTGGTGAAGATCGGGCCCTTGCGCACGCGGAACTCGTTGACGCGCTGGTCGAGGATCTCCGAACCCAGGATGTCCGAAGGCAAGAGGTCGATCGTGAACTGGATGCGCGCGAACTGCAGGTCGATCGACTTGGACAGCACCGAGATCAAGAGCGTCTTGGCCAAGCCGGGCACGCCCTGCAGCAGCAGGTGGCCGCCGGTGAACAGCGAGATCAGCAGGCGCTCGACGACGATGTCCTGCCCCACGACCACGGTCGCGACGCGCGCGCGCACGGCGCGGATGAATGCTTCGGTCTGCTGGAAGTCGGCGCGCGTGAGCAAGGGAGCGGTCAGGGTCATATAAGGAGGGTGCCCTCGGGTTCGTTCGCGCCGGATGCGCGGCGGGGATGCACGGCCGCGGCAGATCCTAGCCTTGTGCCGCGCTTTCGCCGCCACCGACTAGGAGCGCGGCAGCGCCAGGTTTCCCTCTCAGCCGCCGGCCTTGGCCTTGGCCTCGCGCGCCGCGGCCAGCCCGGCGCCCGCCATGCCCTGGGCGCGCACCGGATCGACGCGCATGGCCTCCTCGAAGGCCGCGATCGCATCGTCGTGCCTGCCCTGGGAGAGGTACAGCTTGCCGAGCGCGATCCGGGCACCGCCGTGGGCCGGTTCGAGCGAGGTGGCGCCGGCGACCAGCGCCTCGACCTCCCCGGGCTTGCCGCGCGCCAGCGCGAGCTCGGCGAGGAACACGAAGACATCGGCCGAGGGCTGGATCGAGAGGAACTCGCGCAGCGCCTTGGATGCGTCCTCCAGGCGGCCCTGGGCGGTGAAAATGCGCGCTTTCTGCTCCAGGGCAGCGCGGTCGCGCGGCGAGCGCTTCAGCGCGAGTTCGACTTTCGCCAGCGCCTCCGCCAACTTGCGCCCGGCCTGATCGCCCTGCGCCTGCCCGCGCAAGCTGATCGCCTGCTCGATCAGGTCCCAGGTCGGCAGCATGTCCTTGGGATCGAGCACGCCGATCGAGCCGTCGGGCGAGGCCGAACCCGCGTAGCCCAGCGCGCTCAGCGCGCTCTGCGTCTGCGGATCGGACACGCCGGCTCGGGCCACGACGTCCAGCGGCGTGGGCCAGCCCTGCGTGCGCGCTCGCAGCGCCTGCGCCAGACGCTGCATCTCCGCCGGCGCCTTGTCGGAGCGGTCGCCGAGTTCGAAGGGATCCTTGGCCAGGTCGAAGAACTCCGGCCGCGGCGCGTCGATGTACTTGTGGGTCGCCGTGCGCCAGCCCAGCAGCGGCGCCCAGCCATTGTTGAGCAGCGGCATCAGGCTCTCGATGTAGACGCCGCGCGCCGGATCGATCGGCGTGCTCAGCAGCGCCTGGCCGTCCATGCCGGCTGGCACCGGGATTCCGAGCGCCTCCAGCAGCGTCGGCGCCAGATCGACGAGCGAGACCACATCCTCGGCGACCCGCGATCCGTCGGGCAGCGAGCCGGGCACCGCGAGAACGAAGGGCACGCGCATCGCCGCGTCGTAGATCGTGCGGCCGTGGCTGCTCTCGCCATGCTCGCCCAGGCTCTCGCCGTGGTCGGCGACCACGACGACCATGGTGCGCTCGTACTGGCCGCGCGCGCGCAGGGCCTCGAGCAGTCGGCCGAGCTGGGCGTCGACGAAGGCGATCTCGCCGGCGTACTCGCGGCCGCGGAACTGCTCCGCCCAAGGTCCGGGCGGCAGGTAGGGCTCGTGCGCGTCGTAGAAGTGCACCCAGGCGAAAAAAGGCCGGCTCGGATCCGTTTGTGCGATCCAGGCCATCGCTGCTTCCGCGGTCGCGTCACCGCGGCGCTCGTTGTGGCCGCCGAAGCTGTCGGGCGCGCGCGTCTGCTCGACCTGGTCGTCGTAGCTTTCGAAGCCCTGGTCGAGTCCGAAGCGCCGGTCGAGCACGAAGCTGGAGACGAAGGCGGCGGTGCGGTAGCCGTGGCCGCGCAGGATCTCGGCCAGCGTCTCTTGCTCCGCGCCGAGCGGCTTCTCGCCGTTGTTGCGCACTCCGTGCGCCGGCGGGTACTTGCCGGTCAGCATGCTGGCGTGCGCCGGCGTGGTCAGCGGAACCGTGCTCATCGCCTGCGCGAAGCTCAGGCCGCGCGCCGCCAGCGCATCCAAGTGCGGCGTGCTCGCGCGCGAGGCCCCGTAGGCGCCGATGTGGTCGGCGCGCGTGGTGTCGAGCGTCACCAGCAGGCAGTTCATCGCGCGCGCGCAACCCGGCTCCAGGCCTCGGACGCTGGGATTCGCCGCGTCGTCGCAGCCCGAGAGTCCGGCCAGGCTCAGAGCCAGCGCGCGCAGCCAGCCCCAGCCGCCCGATCGGCGGATCAAGCGCCTCGAAGGCGGGAGCGCTTTGCGATGGGGGCTTTGCATGGTGGAGCGCAGGCTAATGTCCGCAGGGTGGAATGCCCTGAGAAAGGCGCCAAGCGCCTGCACGCGGCGTTGCGGGGAAAGGTTACGCTGACGTTAGTTTATGGATGCCCAGCTGGGTTCACCCTGGGTTGTTTCACTCCGCGCGCGCACCTTCGCAACAACGTTCCAAACCTGGTTGGCCGCGCGTTCTCGAGCTCGAAGGGCGCGCCGCTGCCGCGCGCAGGCGCTGGGCGCGAGCCAGGAACCAGGTATTGGAGCGCCGCTCCAGTGCCCTTTCCGGCACCTGGAACGAGCTTCAGGGGCCTCCGGGTTTGCATTGTCGGAACCCACCCCGAGGGGGTCGCGTCCTAGTCGCACTCCCACCTCACCTCACCGGCTCCCGGGGATCGTCGAGGTTCTGTCCGTCTGGCGCATTGTCAGTGCTGGGTGTACGTTTGGGGAGTGTCGAGGCAGATGCCCCTCTCAGCGCCGGGTCTGGCGCTCGGGCAGCCTGCTGCGCGAACCACTCATCCCTGTCAGGAAGTTAGAACCAGGAGTCAACATGATGCTGCATTCAAGTAAATGGATCTGGGCCGCTGTGGCCACCGGCTGCATGGCAGTCGGCGCGAACGCCCAGTGGTCGGACAATTTCGACACCTACGCCGCTGGTAGCGTGATCAACGGCCAAGGCGGCTGGAAGCAATGGGACAGCGCGCCCAACACCACGTCGATCATCGTCGCGACCGGCGGCACCTTCGCGGTCCACACGGGCTCGAACTGCGTTGGCGTCTTCTCGAACGGCGTCCAGACCAGCGACCTGGTCCACGAGTACACCGGCTACAACTCCGGCACCTGGGACTGGAAAGCCTACAGCTACCTGCCCCTGACGAACCCGCCCCCGGGCCAAGGCCCGCTGATCGACGACGTCTTTTTCCTGCTGCTGAACACCTACGCTGACTTCGGGCCCTACAACTGGTCGGTCCAACTGACCATGAACCCGAACACCGGCGTGTGGACGGTCGACGCGGGTAGCGTCGCGACCGCCACCGGCGCCCTGGTCTTCGACCAGTGGATCGAGTGCAAGGCGACGATCGACCTGACGGCGGACACCTGCGAAGTGTTCTACAACGGCGTCTCCACGGCACCCGCCTACTCCTGGACGGGCGGCGTGTTCGGCGGCGGCGGCGGTGTCCTGAACATCGGCTGCATCGACCTGTACCACCGTCCTGGCGTCACCCCGAACTCGGGTGGCTACTGGGATACGGCCAGCCTGCTCGGCGGCGGTGTGCCTGCCCCGACGACCTACTGCGTGTCGAAGACGACCGGCAACGGTTGCTCGCCGACCATCGGCTGGGTTGCTGGTGACCAAGCGAGCGCCACGAACGCGGGTCCGTTCCGCGTGAACGGCACGAACTTCATCAACAACAAGAGCTGCCTGCTGTTCTACGGCGGCAACGGCCAGGGCAACGTTCCCTTCCAGGGCGGCACCTTGTGCGTTGCGCCGGCGATCCGCCGTACCCCCGGTACGACGACCGGCGGCAATCCTCCGCCGAACGATTGCTCGGGCGTTCCCTCGATCGACATGAACCTGTTCGCCGTCGGCGGTCTGGGCGGTAGCCCGCAACCGTTCCTGACGACGGTCGGTGCGGTCGTCAACTGCCAGTGGTGGGGTCGCGATCCGGGTTTCCCGGCTCCGAACAACACGCAGCTCTCGAACGGCCTCGAGTACACCGTCGGACCGTGATATGGGTGGACCTGTCAACCCCCCGTTGACGACCACGCTGTTCTAGTTTTTCGAGGCCGGCTGCCCTGGTG
>Ga0315910_10003400_pt1 | contig 13555 bp, 12 predicted proteins | sample EdamamesoilMG_FD_204470 | JGI IMG/M metagenome (GOLD analysis project Ga0315910, IMG submission 204470) | Garden soil microbial communities collected in Santa Monica, California, United States - Edamame soil | ecosystem: Environmental > Terrestrial > Soil > Garden | place: USA: California...
TCATCCGCTTGCTCTTCCCTTCCGTCTCCCACTGCCCCAAGCTGAAGCCAACAGCCGGGAAAAGCGGCGCAAATTCATACCGAACCGGTATATGGGGTATGGGGCGGGAGGTTTCCAGCATGCGCAAGGCAATGTCGCGAATTGGCTGGACGCTGCTGGTCCTGCTGCTCGTGGCCTTCATCGCGCTGGCGACATGGGAGCCGTTTGCCGCCGAGCGCGCAACGCCGCCGCCCGATGCTCCATACAGCGCTGAAATCGTCCGCGACGAATGGGGCGTGCCGCATATTTACGGCGCGCGCGATGTCGATGTCGCCTTCGGCATCGCCTGGGCCCATTCGGAAGACGATTTTGCGACCCTGCAGGAAGTGCTGGCGATGACCCGCGGGCGCTATGGCGCGCTGATCGGCGAGGCGGGCGCGGGGGTCGACTATGCCTACCACCTGCTCGATGCGCGCGGCACGGCGGAGCGCGAATATGCGAAGCTGCCGGCGGATGTGCGCGCGCTGGTCGAGGCCTATGCCAGCGGGCTCAACCGTTATGCCGCCGAGCACAAACGCGAGATCAGGCTCGACCGGCTGTTCCCGGTCAACGGGATCGACATCGCCACCGGCTTCGCGCTGCGCCAGCCGTTCTTCTTCCAGCTCGACCGAGTGATCGAACCGCTGGTGGCGGGCGAGGATTTGGCGCCGGAACAGGGCGCGCGTTTGACGCCATTGGGCCAAGGCGCCGAGGACAACGGATCGAATGCCTTCGCGGTGAGCCCGGCGAAATCCGGCGACGACACAACAAGGCTGGTCTCGAACACCCACCAGCCGTGGCGCGGCCCGGCGGCGTGGTACGAACTGGTGGTCGAAAGCGGCGAAGGCTGGCACTTCGCCGGGGCGACCTTCCCCGGCGCACCATTCCCGCTCTTGGGCCACAACGAAAATCTCGGCTGGACCAACACCGTCAACCGACCGGACATCGTCGATGTCTACAAGCTCACTCTCGATGAAAGTGGATTGAAGTACCGCCTCGACGGTGAATGGAAGCCTCTGGAACGCAAGGATATTATCCTGCCCGTCAAAGTCGGCCCGGTGGTCCTGCCGATCCGCCGCTCCGTCTGGCGCAGCGAACATGGCCCGGTGATCAAGAACGACAAGGGCGCCTTCGCGATCCGCTATGGCGGGATGGGCGAAATCGACCAGCTCACCGAATATTACCGGCTCAACAAGTCAACGAACTACGCTGAATGGCGCGCGGCATTGGCTATGCAGGCGGTGCCGTCGACCAATTTCGTCTATGCCGACGCGGTCGGGAACATTTTCTATCACTATAACGCCGCGATCCCCGAGCGGACGCCGGGCCACAACTGGCGCAGCATACTGCCGGGCGACCGTTCGGACCTGATCTGGCGGCGCATGGTGCCGTTCGAGGCGATCCCGCAATATTTCAACCCGGCCTCGGGCTGGCTCTACAATTCCAACAACACGCCTTTCTCCGCCGCCGGGACGAGCAACCTCAAGCCGGAGGACTTCGCGCCTGAAATGGGCATCGAGCTGGGCATGACCAACCGCGCGTACCGGGCGGAAAGACTGCTTGCCGAAGCGAACGTGCTCGACCGCGCGGCGCTCGAGCGGATCAAGTACGACACCGGCTGGGAGCGCAAGGGCTATGTCTCGCTGATGCTCGACCGGATCGCCGCGCTCGACCCCAAGGATAAGGCGCTGCTGCAAGAGGCGCAACGCCTGCTCGCCTCATGGGACTTGAACTCCGACGGAAAAGGCAGCGCCGATGCGCTGGCCAACCTCGTACTCAAGGAAGCGACAAGGTCGAACTTCAATGCCTGGGAATATCCCGATGCGAAGGAGCAACTCGAATTCGCCACGGAGCAGTTGATGACCCATTTCGGCCGCCTCGACCCGCCGCTGGCCGATCTCCAGCGGCTGCGGCAGGGCAAGACCGACCTCGCCTACGACGGCGGCAGCGACACGCTGCGCGCCGCGACCAACTGGATCGTGGAACCCGATGGCCGAATCTCATTGGTCCACGGCGACAGCTTCATCCTGTTCGTCGAATGGCCGCGCGGCGGGAAGGTCCGCTCGCAATCGGTGGTGCCGTTCGGCAGCGCGGTGACCCGGCCCGACAGCCCGCACCACACCGACCAGTCGGCGCTGTTCGTGGCGAAAAAGCTCAAGCCGGTGCGCTTCGAGCGGGCCGATGTGCTACGAAGCGCTGTTCGACAATATGTGGTGACGAACCGCTAGGATAACCCCTCCAGCCACTCCGCAATCATCGCCTGCCCGGCGGCTACCGCCGCAGGACCAAGCTCATCATGCGCGGCACGCAGCGAGTGTTCGTCGCCGCCCGCCTCGGTTACCGATTCCGGCCACGCTTCGATCCATGCACCGAAGCGCGGGTCGAGGCCCATCTCGGCGTGGAACTGCAGCGCGAGGATATTGCCGCCGCGGCGGAAAGCCTGGTTCTCGTAGACGTGGCTCGAGCCGAGCAGTTCGACACCGCTTGGCAGGGTAAAGGTATCACCATGCCAGTGGAGCACCGGGGTATCGGCGATATGGCGCAGCGGATTATCCGCCACCTCGCGCACGCTTACAGGATGGAAGCCCACTTCCTTGGCCGGCCCGGCATAGACTTCCCCGCCCAGCGCCTGCGCGATCATCTGCGCACCGAAGCACACACCCAAGGTCGGGCGCCCGGCGTCGAGCCGCCGTTCGAGCCGGCGCAGCTGGCAGGCGATCCACGGATAGAGTTCCTGCTCGTAGACGCCCATCGGGCCGCCCATCATGATCAACAGGTCGGGCTCGGTGAGGTCGAGCGAGGGGAAACGCGCATCGGCCACGTCGATCCGGTCGACCTCATAGCCCGCCGCCTCGATCGGGTCGCGGAACCCGGCGATGCCTTCATGGGGCACATGGCGTATGATCAGGGCGCGGCGGCTCATCGCGGTTTCTCTACCGATTGAGTTGATATTCGCAACCAACCGAATCTAGGGGCGCGGCAAATTTCGTTTCGCCCCGGCACCGAGCCGGAATTGCCCTTCGTCGATAAGTCGTGACGAACGCGTGACCACGCGCTAGTCGGAACTGGATAGTTTCCCCGACAACCGGTTTGGATGAACATGCGCCGCAAAATCGCTTCCGCCTTCCTATCCTTCACTCTCCTCGCCCTTGCCGCCTGCACCGCCACGCCGGCCGGGCGGCCCGCAATCGCCCTGACTGCCCCCACTTCGCACGCGCCCGCCCCGATCTCCGAACTGATCGGCGCGGTCGACATCCCCTATGAGAGCTTCACGCTCGACAACGGCCTCGTCACGCTGGTCCATACCGATCGCAAGGCGCCGATCGTCGGCGTCACGGTCTATTACCGCGCCGGATCGAAGCACGAGCCGCGCGGCCGCACCGGCTTTGCCCATCTGTTCGAGCACCTGATGTTCGGCGGATCGGAGAACGTCGAGGATTTCGATGTCCCGCTCGAAGCCGCGGGCTCGACCTCGACCAATGGCTCGACATGGTTCGACCGCACGAACTATGTCGAAACCGTGCCTACCGGCGCGCTTGACCTCGCGCTGTTCATGGAAAGCGACCGCATGGGGCATTTGCTCGGCGCGGTCACCCAGGACAAGCTCGATAAGCAGCGCGGCGTGGTCCAGAACGAGAAGCGCCAGAACGACAACGAACCCTACGGCCTTACCAATTATGCGGTGAACGAAGGCCTGTTCCCCATCGGTCACCCCTATCGCCACTCGACCATCGGATCGATGGCCGATCTCGAAGCGGCAACCCTCGACGATGTGCGCAAGTGGTTCATCGGTGGCTACGGGCCAAACAATGTCGTGCTCGCGTTGGCGGGAGATATCGACGCGGCGACCGCCCGCCCGATGGTAGAGCGCTGGTTCGGCGACATTCCGCGCGGACCCGATGTACCCAAGGTCGTAGCCGGTCCGGTTACGCTGGCGAGCGAAGTCTCGCGAACGATGGCCGACCAGGTGCCGCTGACCCAGATCTCGCTCAGCTGGACGGGGCCCGAACTGACGAATCGCGACGCGACAGCGCTCTCTGTCGGCATGCATGTGCTGGGCGGCCTCGCCAGTTCGCGGCTCGACAACGCGCTGGTGCGCGAAGAACAACTCGCGGTGCGCGTTACCGCCTATGCCCAGCAGTTCGAGCAGCTGAGCTTCCTCGTGGCCGAAATCGACGTGAAGCCGGGAGTCGATCCGGCGGTGGCCGAGGCGCGGCTGCGTGAGCTGATCGCCCAATATCTCGCCGAAGGGCCCACCGCAGACGAATTGCGGCGCGCAGTGACCCAGGCGGTTTCCGGCCAGATCGGCGCGCTCGAAGAAGTCGGAAGCTTTTATGGCAAAGGCGCGACGCTAGCCGAGGGGCTGCTCTATGCCGGCGATCCGGCGAACTACAAAAGCGAGCTTAAAACCATGGCCGCGCTGACCCCCGGCGAGGTGCAGGCGGCGATGCAGCGCTGGCTTTCGCGTCCGGCCTTCCGGCTGGAAGTGGTGCCCGGCGAGCGCACCGAGGATGGCGCGACGATGGGCGGCTGGGGCGACGAGGGCCTGGTTGCCCCGCCCCCGCCCGATCCGAAATTGCCTGCCGCCGCGATCGAACAGGGCGCTCCACGTCCGTTTCCGCCGATTGCAGATGTCGGCGCCTTGACCTTCCCCGCCGTCGAGCGAGCCAAACTCACCAACGGCATCCCGGTCACCCTCGCCCGGCGCAGCGCGATCCCGAAAGTTACGGTGCGGCTCGAATTCGATGCCGGGTTTTCTGCGGACGGCGGCGCCGCTGCCGGCACCCATTCGCTGATGGTCGAGATGCTCGAGGAAGGCACCGCCAACCGCAACTCGACCCAGATTGCCGAGGAAGAGGAGCGGCTGGGGGCGAGTATCGCCCCCGCGGTCGGGCTCGACACCACTTCGGTAACGCTCACCGCGCTCACCGCCAACCTTGCCCCCTCGCTCGAGCTGATGGCCGAGATCGTCCGCCAGCCGGCCTTCGATCCCGCGGAAGTGGCGCGGCTCAAGGACCAGCGGCTGGCCAATATCGCGCAGGAACAGGCCGCTCCCTTCGGGCTGGCCCAGCGCGCGCTGCGCCCGCTGCTCTATGGCGACGCGCATCCCTATGGCTCGGTCGGGACGCTCGGCAAGGCGGAGGTGATTGAGGCGATCACGCCCGAGACGCTGCGCGGCTCGCATGCCCGCTGGCTCAGGCCCGATACGGCGCGGATCGTGGTGGTGGGCGACATCACCATGGCCGAACTGCTGCCCCGGCTCGACGAAGCCTTCGGCCGCTGGCCGCAGGTCCGTTCGGCCCGCCCGGTCAAGCAGCTCGGCGCGCCGATCCCCGAGCCCAGGCAGCGCATCGTGGTGCTCGACCGGCCCAATTCGCCGCAATCGGTGATCCTGATGGGCCGGGTGCTGCCGATCACCGGCCGCACCAAGGGCACCGAGGCGATCGGCCTTGCCAACGAGGTGATCGGCGACGGCTTCCTCTCACGGCTCAACATGAACCTGCGCGAGGACAAGGGCTGGTCGTACGGCGCGGGAAGCCAGGTCGGATCGAGCCTCGGGCCGGTGACCTTCCTCGTCTACACCCAGGTCCAGTCCGATCGGACGGCGGATTCGATCCGCGAGATCCTCGGCGACATGGCCGCTTTCCCCGATGCGCGCCCGGTCGAGGATGTCGAATACCAGCGGGTGACCGACGGCAATATAAGAGGCCTGCCCAACCGCTATGAGACCAACGGGCAGGTGCTCGGCGCGATCGCGTCGAACGAATTGCTCGGCAGGCCCGACGATTACCAGGTCAAGCTGCCCGAAACCTACCGCGCGATCGACAAGGCCGAGATCGACGAAGCAGCGCGGACCTATCTTGGCCCGGACGGAATGCTGATCGTCGTGGTCGGCGACCGCGCACTGGTCGAGCCGCAGCTTCAGGGACTGGACTTGCCGGTCGAATATGTGGAAGCTGACACGAGTGTAAGCGAAGCCGAGTAGGCCAAGCGCGAGAGGAGACCCCCCATGTCAGTTGCCGGCAGCTACGATTGCGTCACCAAATCGCCGATGGGCGACCAGAAAAGCACCTTCACCGTCGTCCCCGGAGCCGACGGGACCAGCTTCACCGGCACCAATGCCGGGGGCATGGGCTCGCTCGAAGTGCTCGACGGCAAGATCAGTGGCAACACCCTCTCCTGGCGCATGGAGATGACCGTGCCGATGCCGCTGACGCTCAACGCCACCGCCACGATCGACGGCGATGCGCTGACCGGCACCGTCAATGCCGGGGCGTTCGGGGATATGCCGATGACGGGGACGCGGGTGGGGTAGCCGGAAGACGAGACTCAGTTCTCGTTGAGTCCGTAAGGCGCTTGTGACCTCAGGCGAAGTTTCCAAGACTGCTCTAGCGCTATGACTTCCGCATCCGCAAGGTCGGGCGATGTCCGCTGCAAGATCGAAAAGCGGAAATTCGCCGGATCGCGCCTTCGCAGCGTCTTGTTCCCGCCGTGGCCGGTGCGGGCATACTCCAGCCAGCGCTGCAAAAGGTTCTCGCGCCCGTAAGCCGAGCCCACGTAATACATGCCATCGGACTGATCGATGATCAGGTAGATGCCACGCCATTCCGATAATGCCGCTCGCCATTTGCCCGGCAGGATTGCCAACTGATTGCGATCGAGCGCCAGTTCGGTCCAGTCGGGCATCTGCGAGACCAGCAACGGTTCTTCCGCAATGGCTATGATCGGAAAGCTGTTGCGATCCGCCCATCGGTACCAGGAGCGTTCAAGACCTGGCCACTGGACAACGAGCCGTTGGCTCCACTCGGCGTGCCAGCCCGTATCGCGCATTTCGAACTCGATGACCGACGCTCGGCCATCGGTCGCCATGTCTCCACTCTTGCCAAGCGAGATCAACTCACGGTGCAAAGGACGACTCAAGCACTCGGCGACGGATCGCGGCTTGCGCTCAACGATTTCATAGAGTCCAACGAACAGCGCTTCCTTCGCACGGTGTCTAACGAAGGACGCGACATGAGTCGCCCGCATCAGTGCCGCCTCGGTTCGCGCGGCGTGAGTGCCTTGGTAACAATCGAACAGATCGCGGCGTTCGGCCACGATCCAGTCGAATACCCGGTTGAGTGCGGGCTCCCATGGCCTATGACGGAACACGACCACTCGACCGAGATCCAGCCCATCGCCGGACAGCAATTGCTCCAGCAAGACCGGCCCGCCGAACACTTACCCCAGCTTCTGCTTCAACAATTCGTTGACCACCTGCGGGTTGGCCTTGCCCTGCATCGCCTTCATCACCTGGCCGACGAAGAAACCGAACAAAGCGACCTTGCCGCCCTGGTATTCGGCAACCTTGTCTCCATTGCCGGCGAGCACGGCATCGACCGCAGCCTCGATCGCGCCGCTGTCGCTTTCCTGCTTGAGGCCTTCGCGCTCGACGATTGCGGCGGCGCCATCGCCGGTTTCGAGCATCTTTTCGAGCACCTGCTTGGCGATGGTGCCGGAAATGGTCCCATTACCGACCAGCGCCAGCAACTCGCCCGCGCCTTCGGGTGAGACCGGGCTCGCCTCCAGTTCGACGCCCAATTTGTTGAGCGCCCCGAACAGTTCCGAGATCAGCCAATTGGCCGCCTGCTTGGCGACGTCCGCCTCGGGCTTGCCCTGCGCCTTGGCGGCGGCCGCCAGCAGCGCCTCGAACCAGCGCGCGGTCTCGACCTCGGCGGTGAGTACCCCGGCGTTGTAGGCCGAGAGGCCGAGCCCGTTTTCGTACCGCGCGCGCTTGGCGTCGGGCAGTTCGGGCAGGCTGTCGCGGCATTCGGCGAGAAAGGCATCGTCGAGTTCGAGCGGCAGCAGATCAGGGTCGGGGAAGTAGCGGTAATCGTGCGCGTCTTCCTTGGAGCGCATCGAACGGGTCTCGTTGCGGTCGGGATCGTAGAGGCGGGTTTCCTGCACCACCGTGCCGCCATCCTCGATCAGATCGACCTGGCGGCGGGCTTCCTGTTCGACCACCGCCATCACGAAGCGGACCGAATTGACGTTCTTGGTTTCGGTGCGGGTGCCGAATTCCTCGCCGGGCTTGCGCACGCTGACGTTCACGTCGGCGCGCATCGAGCCTTCTTCCATGTTCCCGTCGCACGATCCGACATAGCGCAGGATCGTCCGCAGCTTCCGCACATAAGCCCCGGCCTCGGCGGGCGAGCGCATGTCGGGGCGGCTGACGATCTCCATCAGCGCCACGCCCGAGCGATTGAGATCGACGTAACTCATAGTCGGGTGCTGGTCGTGCATCAGCTTGCCGGCGTCCTGCTCGACATGGATGCGCTCGATCCCGATCGTCTTGGTGCTGGCGGGATCCTTCTCGTCGACCAGGATCTCGAGCTGTCCCTCACCCACAAGCGGATGATAAAGCTGCGAAATCTGGTAGCCCTGCGGCAGGTCGGCATAGAAGTAGTTCTTGCGGTCGAACCGCGACCATTTGTTGATCTGCGCCTCGATCGCCATGCCGGTGCGCACCGCCTGGCGGATGCACTCACGGTTGGGCACCGGCAGCATCCCCGGCATCGCGGCATCGACCAGCGACACCTGCGCGTTGGGCTCGGCCCCGAAAGTGGTCGAGGCGCCGGAGAACAATTTGGAGTTCGAGGTGACCTGCGCATGGACCTCAAGGCCGATCACGACCTCCCATTCGCCGGTTGCGCCCTGGATGCGGTATTCGGATGCTGGAAACTGTGTCATGGCGCCCCGCTAGCACGCGCCGCGCCGTTGGAAAATGAGGGAAACGATATGGGGGAACCCCGCTACAGAGAGTTCGTGCGAAGCACTGGCCTCAAGCTGGCCCAGGCCGCCGCCGACTCTCCCTCGCAGAACGGGCAGGACCTGTTCGTTCTCAACCGCCTTCGGTGGAAGCGGGGCGGCTACTATGTCGAGTTCGGGGCGACGGACGGGCTCTCATTGAGCAACACATGGCTGCTGGACAAGAAGTTCGGGTGGAGAGGTATACTTGCCGAACCAGGGCGCGTGTGGCGGGACCGGCTGAGCGCACAAGGACGCAACGCCCACCTCGAGTTCGCCTGCGTCTGGACCGAAACCGGCCAAATGCTGCCGTTCAGCCAGACACGCATCCCCGAATTCTCGGTGATCAGCGCCTTCAAGGACAAAGACCAACACGATAGATCCAACGCGAAGACCTACGACGTGCCCACGATCTCGCTCCTCGATCTGCTCGCCAAATACGATGCTCCCGCCGTGATCGATTATCTTTCGCTGGACACCGAAGGATCGGAGTTGCCGATCCTCGAAGCCTTCGATTTTGCGAAATACCGGTTCCGCTGCATCACCTGCGAGCACAACTACACGCCTGACCGGGAGAAGATTTACGAGCTGCTGACCCGCAACGGTTACCGGCGTGTCATGGAGAAGTATTCGTTGATCGACGACTGGTACGTGAGCCAGGATTAGCGCGGAATTTGCCAGACACGCTGATAGTCGTCGAACAAGAGCGGGATTCTCATCCGCTCGAAGAACTCGGAGACAATCACTCCCTTGCCGGTGAGGCCTTCCGGCGAGTGGAAATTGTCATCGACACCCACCATGCTGCCGGGCTTCAGCAGATGCAGCGCAGCGGCAAGTTCCTGCATGTGATGCGACATCGAAGGCCAAGGGTTGGCGGCGTCGAAATCGTAGCTGTCGAGGTAGAGCAGATCCGCCTTTCCCCTCGCCACCCCAAGAAAAATGACAGAATCGCGGCAATAGACCTTGGTTCGAGGCCCGACCTGACTACGCGCAAGCCGAACCGCGTCGGAATCGGTGTCCACGCTGAAGACAGTGCCGTTCACCTCCTCTGCAACAGCATCGAAGATGAGCGTGGACTGGCCATCGCCCTCGTAGTTATTTTCTATTCGGGCACAGCCGGTCTCGACGATCACCGGTTTGTCGCACGTCCGCAAGTGCGCGATCATGAACTCGAAGCCTTGCTGACGCTTGCCTGTCAGGCGCAGCATCTCCGCAAGCGGCGGCCGCGGACGCCGCTGGGAAGGTCCGGCGGATTGCGCATCGGAAGTCATTGGTACTCAGTTCTTCTGCTGGGTCATCCGATCAACATAGGCGATACCTACGGCCGAGGCGATGAAGGCCATGTGGATGATCGTCTGCCACATCACGCCTTCGGACGTGGTGCGCGCGCCGGGCATGCCGATCGCGCCGGCCTCGATGAAGGTGCGCAGCAAATGGATCGAGGAAATGCCGATGATCGCCATCGCCAGCTTGACCTTGAGGATGCCCGAATTGACGTGGCTCAGCCACTCCGGGTTGTCCGGGTGCTTCTCGAGCCGCAGCCGGGAAACGAAAGTCTCGTAACCGCCGACGATCACCATCACCAGGAGATTCGAGATCATCACCACGTCGATCAGCCCGAGCACGAGCAGCATGATCTGCTGCTCGGTGAACTCCCAGGCGTGCATGGTCAGGTGGTAGAGTTCCTTGAGGAACAGGAAGACGTAGACCACCTGCGCGACGATCAGGCCGACATAGAGCGGCAGCTGCAGCCAGCGCGAGCTGAAGATCAGCAGCGGGATCGGCCTGAGCTTGACGGGCTGTTCGAGCGGATCGGTTGCCATCAATATCGTCCTGCCGTTGCTCTGTTTGTGCCCTGGATGCGGTAATTGCACATTCGAGGTTGCTTGGCTTGCTTCGATTGTGGCCGGATCGGCAAGTGGCGTCGTCCGGCGCTAATAATAGCCCAATTGGCCCAAAGGATAGCCGAAAATCTCCGCCAATCGCCGATTGCCCGGCGCGAAGCCGTCACGCAACTCCTGCGCGAGGCTTTCCGGCAGCGTGATGTGAGAATCTCGAACGTACTGCATGAGCCGATCTTGAAGGCGACGAAACAATGTGCGTGGGCCTGCCTGTCCGCGTGGTTGGATCCGCCAGCTTCCTGCTTCGTTGCGTTTGACGTTTTTGCTCTCGGCCAACAAGGCTGGATCAAAAGGCCGTTCGATAAACGCCCCCAAGTCTGATGCGAAGCGATCGGGGTCGGACTTCAGCAATTCTAACGGCAGGAACGCAACGCATTCCTTGCCAAGGCCAGCCACCAGCAATTCGGCTAGTTCGACATATTCGAAGCGGGACGAACTACGGTAGAATTCGCCATCGGGGTCAATACAGGACCGGCAATACTCTTCGAAATCCGCCTGGCTCGATCTGGGCCGGTGCCAGCTGCCTTCCGCGTAGTGGGACGGGATGCGCGTATCCTGTGCCCGATGGACGGCCAGCAGTTTGAAGTTGGTGTAACCCACATCTCTGGCCCGCTTGGCCATCGCCAGCACATGCGCAGCAACATGAGCGTTGGATGGACTGTCGACGTAAAGGACTTCCTCGCTGAGCAACAAGTTGCGTTTGGCGCTTCGCGGAAACACCAGAAACGCCCGGTCATCGACCTCCCAGACGGTCGGCGAGCAAGTGAACATTTGCGTCAACGTGCGCTTCTGCACTGCCGCGTTGCCTCGTCCTTTGAAAGGATGTCCCGTCGGGTTGAGTCGCAAATCGGTGTCGGCGATGCTCGGAAACACGCGCTCTTGCAGCAAGGTCGACGCGCATTTTGCGTATCCCATGTGAAAGATGCAGGTCGCCATTACGGTTAGAGTCCGATCATCTTCCGCTCACCACCACCTCTCCGGCTTGGCCGTGAACCCGGCGCGCTGTTCGATCGCAAGCCCGGCATTGAGCACGCCCTGTTCGTCGAACGCCTTGCCGACGATCTGCAAGCCCAGCGGCAATCCTTCGCGGTTGAGGCCGGCGGGGACGCTCATCGCGGGCAGCCCGGCAAGCGAGGCGGGGACCGAAAACACGTCGTTCAAATACATCGCCAGCGGATCGTCGATATTGTCGCCCAATGCGAAGGCGGCAGTCGGGGTGGTCGGGGCGAGGATCACGTCGCACTGCTCGAAAGCCTGCACGAAATCGCGGGCGATCAGCGCGCGGACCTTCTGCGCCTGGTTGTAATAGGCATCGTAGAACCCGGCCGAGAGCACATAGGTGCCGATGATGATCCTGCGCTTGACCTCGGGCCCGAAACCGGCGGCGCGGGTGGCGGCATACATTTCCTGGAGGTTCGCGCCATCGGGCAGTTCGCGCAGCCCGTAACGCACGCCATCGTAGCGGGCGAGGTTGCTGGAGGCCTCGGCCGGGGCGACGATGTAATAAGTGGGCAACGCGTATTTGGTGTGCGGCAGCGAAATATCGACCACTTCGGCGCCCGCGTCCTTCAGCCAGGCGATTCCGTCGTCCCAGCTTTTGAGGATTTCGGGATCGGTGCCGTCCATCCGGTATTCGCGTGGGATACCCACCTTCTTGCCGCGCAGGTCCGGGTTCAACCCGGCTTCCCAGTCCGGCACCGGCAGGTCGAGGCTGGTCGAATCCTTGGGATCGAATCCGGCCATCGCGCCGAGCATGATCGCGCAATCGCGCACGTCGCGCGCCATCGGCCCGGCCTGATCGAGCGATGAGGCAAAGGCGACGATGCCCCAGCGCGAACAGCGGCCATAGGTCGGCTTGATCCCCGAAATGCCGGTGAAGGCGGCAGGCTGGCGGATCGAGCCGCCGGTATCGGTCCCGGTCGCCGCCGGACACAGCCGCGCCGCGACTGCCGCCGAGGAACCCCCTGAGGACCCGCCCGGCGCCAGCGCGGCATTGCCACCATCGTTGCGCCGCCAGGGCGAAATCACATTGCCGAAATGCGAGGTCTCGTTCGACGATCCCATCGCGAACTGGTCGAGATTGAGCTTGCCGAGCATACCCGCACCGGCGTTCCACAAATTCTGCGAAACGGTGCTTTCGTATTCGGGCTTGAAGCCTTCGAGGATGTGGCTGGCAGCGGTGGTCTGGACGCCTTTGGTGGCGAACAGGTCCTTCATCCCGATCGGCACGCCGGCCATCTTGCCGAGTGGTTTTCCGGCAGCGCGGTCGGCATCGACCTTGTCGGCCGCCGCCAGCGCGGCTTCGGGCGTGGTGACGATGAAGCAGTTCAGCGCAGCCTGCGCCGCGGCGACATTGGCGTTGAAACCTTCCGCCACTTCGCGCGCGGTGAAATCGCCCTTGGCGACCCCATCGCGGATCGCGGCGACGCCGAGAGAGGTGAGATCGGTCATTCGATCACCTTGGGCACGCCGAAGAAGCCGTGCTCGGCCGCCGGGGCGTTGGCCAGCACCGCATCGCGCTTGCCGCCGCCGGTGAGCGGATCGGCATCGATCACATCGTCGCGCAGGCGCAGTTGGTTGGAGATCACAGCGGTCATCGGCTCGATGCCGGTGACATCGACTTCGCCGAGTTGTTCGACCCAGGCGAGGATGCCGTTGAGCTCGGGCACCATGCGGTCGAGCTCGTCGTCGCCCATCTTGAGGCGCGCGAGGCTGGCGATTTTGGCGACGGTTGCTTTGTCGACTGACATAGGCGCGCGTTAGCTTGCCATGGGCAAGCCTTCAAGCGCGAGAATGTACGATCTCGAAACCGGGCGGGTGGTGGAGATCGCCGGGCTGTTCCTCGTAGG
>Ga0315910_10003402_pt1 | contig 13554 bp, 8 predicted proteins | sample EdamamesoilMG_FD_204470 | JGI IMG/M metagenome (GOLD analysis project Ga0315910, IMG submission 204470) | Garden soil microbial communities collected in Santa Monica, California, United States - Edamame soil | ecosystem: Environmental > Terrestrial > Soil > Garden | place: USA: California...
GGCCAGGAACAGGCTTTGCAGGCGTCCTGTATCCTCAAGGGGAAAGTCGAAGCTGATGATGAAGGGTTCGTCGATGGTCAGCTCGTAAAGCGCCATGATGTGATTGCGGACTTCGGCAAAGGTATCCATTTCTATTCCTGTGTGGTCGTATCAGTAGCCTGGAGCAGGATACTACTTGGGGGTCATGCGGACCGCACCGTCGAGGCGAATGGTAGTGCCGTTCAGGTAGACGTTCTCGGTGATGTGCTGCACCGTTGCAGCAAATTCTTCCGGTTTACCGAGCCGCGCCGGGAAGGGGATGGAAGCATTCAGCGATTCCTGCACCGCCGGCGGCATGCCATCGACCATGGGGGTCCAGAAAATGCCAGGGGCAATGGTCATCACCCGGATGCCGAAGCGGGCCAGTTCCCGCGCCATCGGCAGGGTCATGCTCACTACACCACCCTTGGAAGCAGCATACGCCGCCTGGCCAATCTGGCCCTCGTAGGCGGCCACCGAAGCCGTGTTGATGATCACACCGCGTTCGCCCTGTTCATTGGGCGGGTTGTTCTGCATGTGGTTGGCCGCAGCCTTCGCCACGTTGAAACTGCCGACCAGGTTGACATTGATGGTATGGGCAAAGAAAGACAGCGCCATGGGCGCTTCACGGCCGAGCACGCGACCGGCGCCGATGATACCGGCGCAGTTCACCGCCAGGTTCAGGCCGCCATTGGCTTGCACGGCTTCGGCCACGGCGCGCTCCACCGCGGCTTCGGAAGAAACATCGGTGTGGATATAGCAGGTGTCGCCGCCAAGCTCATGGGCGATATCCGGGCCTGCCTTGTCGTTCAAATCCAGCAGAGCAACTTTGCCTCCATCGGCGATGATCCGGCGCGCCACGGCCAATCCCAAACCCGATGCACCACCTGTAACCAGGGCTTTGACTTCATTCAATTTCATGCAACAACTCCCAACCGATTTCTAAAAAATTCTCTTTGCCTGGCGGATCCGCAATGGAGCGGTGCAGGTCTTCCTCAGTCTTGCCGTTTCAACAGTGCGCGCCCGGCGCGACTGTTATTGTCCCTGCCAAGCGCATCCGAAATCCATTGCCCGGTGGCGCACAGTGCCCTGAGGTCAACACCGGTCTCCAGGCCCAGCCCCTGCAACAGGTACACCACGTCTTCGGTAGCCACATTGCCCGTCGCGCCCTTGGCATAGGGGCAACCGCCCAGGCCAGCCACGGAAGAATCAACCGTGCGGATGCCGAGTTCCAGGCAAGCCAGGATGTTGGCCAGCGCCTGGCCGTAGGTGTCGTGGAAATGCACGGCCAGTTGCGACAAAGGTATGTTGCCGCTGAGCAGGCGGATCAGATCGCGTGCCTGGCCGGCGGTGCCCACGCCGATGGTGTCGCCCAGGGAAATTTCAAAACAGCCGGCTCTGAGCAGCTCTTCCGACACATGTTGCACGGCCGATAGGGCGATCTTGCCCTCATACGGACAGCCGAGCACGCAGGAAATATATCCGCGCACCCGGATGCCCTGCGCGTTGGCTTCGGCGGCCACGGGCCGGATGCGCTCCAGCGATTCTTCGATCGAACAATTCGTGTTCTTCCTGCTGAAGCTTTCGGAAGCCGCTGCGAATACAGCAACCTCGCGGGCGCCCGATTGCACCGCGCGCTCCAGGCCCTGCAGGTTGGGCACCAGCACGGGATGCCGCGTGGGCGAATTCAGGTCCAGCCCGGCCATGACCTCAGCAGCGTCGGCCAGTTGCGGAATCCATTTGGGGCTGACAAAGCTGGTGGCCTCGACCACCGGCAGGCCGCAGGCCGAGAGCCGTTTGATCAGTTCGATCTTGGTCGCCGCCGGGACGATGGCCTTTTCGTTCTGCAGGCCATCACGCGGCCCGACTTCCACCAGCGTGACAAAGTCACTCATCGCCAGCTTGTTCCTGCCTTTGTTCCTGGCTTTGTTCCAGGTTCTTTTCAGCGGGCTTTTCCTGGCGCCAGGAAGGCAGGCGTTTATCGAGGAAGGCGCGCAAGCCTTCCTGCCCTTCTTCGGAAACCCGCAGCTTGGCAATCAGCCGCGCGTTGTCTTCATCAATCTGGCGCTGGCGGGTATTGTCGTGGTTGGCCGCGCTGAACACCAGGCGCTTGGCCTGTTTCAGGGCAGTGGGACCGGCCTCCAGCAGCAGTGTGATCTGGGTTTCCACTGCCTGGTCCAGGTCTTCGGGCGCAACAACCATTTGCACCAGTCCGATCTGCTGTGCCGCTTTGGCGCCGAAGCGCTCGGCGGAGAGGAACAAACGGCGCGACTGGCTTTCGCCCAGGCGGCGGAACACAAAAGGAGAAATCACCGCCGGCACCAGCCCGAGCCGCACTTCGGTAAGGGCAAACAGCGCCGATTTCGTGGCAATGGTGATATCGCAACAGGCCACCAGCCCCACGCCGCCGCCAAAGGCCGCGCCATTGATGCGCGCAATAGTGGGTTTGGGGAAATAGTTCAGGCGCCGCAACATGCGTGCGAGTTTTTGCGCATCCTGTTCGTTTTCCTCGACGCTGGCGCCCACCATGCTGCTCATCCAGTGCATGTCGGCGCCGGCGGAAAAACTCTTGCCCACGCCGGTGAGTACCACCAGCCTCACGGCCGGGTCATCCCCGGCGGCATGCAGCGTCTCGGTCAGCTCGCGGATCATCCGTTCGCCAAAGGCGTTGTGGATTTCCGGTCGGTTCAGTTGCAGCGTGAGCACACCGCGTGAATCCAGGCGTTGTTTCAGGTGTTGGGTCATGGGCCAGTGTTCCGTTCTACCTGCAACGCATTACATGCGGAACAGGCCGAAATTGCCGGTTTGCGCAGGCGCGTTCTGCGAAATCGACAATGCCTGCGCCAGCACCGCGCGGGTATCGGCCGGGTCGATGATGCCATCATCCCAAAGCCGCGCTGTAGCGTAATACGGATGTCCCTGCCGTTCGTATTGCTCGCGCACCGGCGCCTTGAACTGCTGCTCGTCCTTGGCCGACCAGCTTTGTCCATTGGCTTCGATGGCTTCGCGTTTGACCGTGGCCAAAACAGAAGCAGCCTGTTCGCCACCCATCACCGAAATGCGCGCGTTGGGCCACATCCACATAAAACGTGGCTGGTAGGCGCGGCCCGACATGGCGTAATTGCCCGCGCCGTAGGAGCCGCCGATCACCACCGTGAAGCGCGGCACCCAGGAAGTGGCCACCGCCGTCACCATCTTGGCGCCATCTTTGGCGATGCCGGCATTCTCATACTGCTTGCCCACCATGAAACCGGTGATGTTCTGCAGGAATATCAGCGGCACGCCACGCTGGTTGCAGAGTTCAATGAAGTGCGTGGCCTTGAGCGCCGACTCGGAAAACAGGATGCCGTTGTTGGCAACAATGCCCACCGGATAGCCTTCGAGGTGGGCAAAACCGCACACCATGGTCTTGCCGTACCTGGCCTTGAATTCGTGGAACTCGCTGCCGTCCACCAGGCGGGCAATGATTTCCTGCACATCGTAGCTGTAGCGGGTGTCCTGCGGGATGATGCCGTACAGGTCGTCGGCGGCGTAGCGCGGCGCCTGCGGCTTCCGCATTTTCAAGTTTTCCGGCTTGTTGCGGTTGAGGTGCAGCACGATCTCGCGCGCCATCAGCAGCGCCTGCGCGTCGTTGTCGGCCATGTGGTCGGTCACACCGGACTTGGTGCTGTGCACTTTGGCGCCGCCCAGCGATTCGGCATCGACGATTTCACCGGTGGCGGCGCGCACCAGCGGTGGGCCACCGAGGAAAATCGTGCCCTGGTTCTTGACGATGATGGTTTCATCGCACATGGCGGGCACATAGGCGCCACCGGCGGTGCAGGAACCCATCACCACGGCAATCTGCGGTATGTTGCGCGCTGACAGCCGCGCCTGGTTGTAAAAAATGCGGCCGAAATGATCGCGGTCCGGAAACACTTCATCCTGCAGCGGCAGGAAAGCGCCGCCCGAGTCCACCAGGTAAATGCAGGGCAGGTGATTTTCCAGCGCGATTTCCTGGGCCCGCAAGTGCTTCTTCACCGTCACCGGGAAATAAGTGCCGCCTTTCACGGTGGCGTCGTTGGCCACCACCATCACTTCCTGGCCATGCACTTTGCCCACGCCGGCTACGACGCCGCCGCCCGGAGCGCCGCCGTCGTACATGCCAAAGCCGGCCAGTGCGGAGAGCTCGAGGAAGGGGCTGTCAGGATCGAGCAGGGCCACGATACGCTCGCGCGCCAGCAGTTTGCCGCGGGCCTGGTGTTTGGCGCGGGCGGCGTCGCCACCGCCCTGTTCAAACAGGCTGAGCTGTTGTTTCAGGTCAGCAACCAGGCTGCGCATGTAGGCGCTGTTCTCGGCGAACTTCGGCGAGCCGAAGTCCAGTTGTGACTCGATCATGGTCATGTCGTGTAAGCCTTTCAGTCCGGCAATTCTATGGCAACCGCAACTGCTTCGCCGCCACCCAGGCACAGGCTGGCCACGCCGCGCTTGCCGCCCACCTGGCGCAAGGCGTAGACCAGCGTCACCAGCAGGCGCGCACCGGTGGCGCCAATGGGATGCCCCAGGGCGCAGGCGCCGCCATTGATATTGACTTTGGCGTGATCCAGCCCGAGGTCCTTGATGGCGCCCATGGCCACGGCGGCGAAGGCTTCATTGATTTCAAAAGCATCCACGTCGGCAATGTTCCAACCGGCTTTCGCCACCACTTTGCGTATCGCATCGGTAGGCGCGGTGGTGAACCATTCCGGCTCCTGTGAATGGGTGGCATGTGCCACCACGCGGGCCAGTGGTTTTGCGCCAAGCTTTTTGGCATTTTCTGCAGTGGTCAGAACTACCGCCGCAGCGCCATCGGAAATCGAGGACGAGGTGGCCGCGGTTACCGTGCCATCGGACTTAAAGGCCGGCTTCAGCCCGGGGATCTTGCTGGTGTCGCAACGGGCCGGTTCTTCGTCCACGGCGACAGTAATATCGCCTTTGCGGCTTTTCACGGTGACGGGCGCAATCTCATCGATAAACAGGCCCTCGGTAACGGCTTTCTGGGCGCGTTCAACCGTGGTGATGGTGTATTTGTCCTGGTCTTCGCGGCTGAAGCCGTGTTTGCTGGCGCACATTTCGCCAAACACGCCCATCATCTGGCCATCGAAGGGGCTTTGCAGGCCGTCGTAAAACATGTGGTCGATCACCTGGCCATGACCCATGCGCATGCCGCTGCGCGCCTTGGGCAGCAGGTAGGGCGCATTGCTCATGGATTCCATGCCGCCGGCTACCACCACCTCGGAGTTGCCGAGTTTGAGCATATCGCTACCCAGCATCACGGCTTTGAGGCCGGAACCGCAGACTTTATTGACAGTGGTTGCACCGGCTGCCACCGGAATGCCTGCCGCGATGGAGGCCTGGCGCGCCGGCGCCTGGCCCAGGCCTGCGGGCAACACGCAACCCATGATGGTTTCGCTGACATCGCTGGCCTGGATGCCGGCCTGCTGGATGGCCGCCTTGATGGCGACTGCGCCGAGTTCGGTTGCGCTGCTGCCGGACAACTGCCCCTGGAAGGAGCCGATGGGGGTACGCTTGGCGCCGATGATGACGATCTCTGACATGACTTGTGTTCCTTCAATCTGAAAATTCTGGCAATCATTTCCGGCAAAAAAACAGTTCCGGACCAACCCTGCTGACATGCGGCCAAAACCGCATGTTTACAAGCAAATGTAGTGTCGTTCAGGCGCTGCCCAGCAGCTCGCGGCCGATCAGCATTTTACGGATTTCGTTGGTGCCCGCGCCGATCTCATACAGCTTGGCGTCCCTGAGGATGCGGCCGGTGGCAAAGTCATTGATATAGCCGTTGCCTCCCAGGCACTGGATGGCCTCCAAAGCCACCGCCACCGCCGAGCGAGAGGCATGCAGCAGGCAGGCAGCCGGGTCCATGCGCGAGCTCAGGCCACGGTCAAAATCCTCAGCGATGCGGTAGGCAAAAGCGCGGGAAGATTGCAATGCCACATACATGTCCGCCACCTTGGCCTGCATCACGCCAAAGCTGCCGAGGGCACGGTCGAACTGCTTGCGTTCATTCAGGTAGGGCAGGGCAATGTCCAGCGCCGCCTGCATCAGGCCGATGGGCCCGCCGCTCAGCACCAGCCGTTCGGTATTGAGGCCGCTCATCAGCACTTTCACGCCCTGGTTGACCTGCCCCAGCACGTTTTCGGCCGGGATAAAACAATCCTTGAAAATCAGTTCGCAGGTGTTGGAACCGCGCATGCCCAGCTTGTCGAGTTTCTGGGCGGTGGAATAACCCTCCATGCCTTTTTCGATGATGAAGGCGGTCATGCCGCGTGAACCGGCTTCCTTGCCTGCGGTGCGCATGTACACCACCAGCACATCGGCTTCGGGACCGTTGGTGATCCACATTTTGCTGCCGTTGGCCAGCCAGCCGTCACCCTGCGGCACCGCGCGGCAAGCCATGGAACCCACCACATCGGAACCGGCGCCGGCTTCAGACATGGCCAGCGCGCCCACTTTCTGGCCGGCGCAAAGGTCAGGCAGGTAACGCTGGCGCTGCGCTTCATTGGCGTTCTTGTAAAGGTTGTCCATCAGGAGGTTGCTGCAGGCGCCGTACGACAGCCCCACGGAACCCGAAGCGATGGAGATCTCCTCCAGCGCCACGAGATGCGCCAGGTAGCCCATTTCCGAGCCGCCGTATTCCGCGGGAATGGTCATGCCCAGCAAACCGAGCTCGCCGAACTTGGGCCACAGGTCCTGCGGAAAGACGTTGTCGCGGTCTATGGCTTCGGCGCGTGGAGCGATTTCCTGCGCAGCGAAGCGGCGCACGGTTTCGCGCAGCAACTCAATGTCTTCAGAAAGTGTGAAGGCGGTCATGGGTAATCATTCCTCAGTTTCAACAACGCGGAAGCCGTCCTGGTCCATCACTTTGATGGGCACTCCCAGCGTTTCAAGCTGCGGCCGCACGCTGGCTGCATCCGCCGCCACCACAATGGCCACGTGTTTCGGCTTGAGCAGTTTCTGCGCCAGCTGGTTCAGGGTTTCGCGGTCGGTTTCCTGCAAAATCGCCTGTTGCTGGCGGCGGTAATCCAGCGGCAGGTTGTAGGTCATCACCTGGTCCAGCAGGCCGAGTTTTGCACCGGGCGTTTCGTAACGCAGCGCATCACGCTGGCCCAGCGCGCTTTGCAGGAATTCGTATTCGGCTTCGGTCATTCCTTCAGACGAAAAACGCTCGATCTGCCCCAGCGCGGCGGTGATGGCTTCTGCCGTCGCGTCCTTGTTGATTTCAGCGGAAAACTGGAAGCTGCCCAGTTCGCGCCCGCCGGAAAATCCGGTGGAGGCGCCGTAGGTCCAGCCCTTGTCCTCGCGCAGTTCCAGGTTGATGCGGCTGTCAAAATTGCCGCCCAGGTTGAAGTTCATCAATCCGGCCCGGTAGTACTCACCCGTGGCGTCGAAGGGCAGCGAGGGGTGGACGATGCGCACGCTGCTTTGCGCGGCTTCGGGACGGTCGATCAGGTAAATCACCGGCGCGGCAAAGTCGGCAATGGGCTGCAGCGGCATGCGTTCGGTTTTCTCCACCGGCAGTTCCCCGAGTGGCGCCAGCGATGCCATCGTTTCCTGTTGCGAAAGGCTGCTGCTTACGAGTACCCCTTTGATTCGGGCAGGCAGGTTGGCGGTGTAGAAGTTTTTCACATCGTCCAGCGTGATGGCCGCCAGAGTGTCGGGCAGGCCGCCGGCGGGGTAGGCAAGCGGGCTGTCTTCGGCTTGCAGCAGGGCGGCGGCAGCGCGACTGGCCAGCGTGGGACCGGATTTGCGCGCCTGCACCAGGCCTTCCATATTGCGGGTTTTGATGCGCTCAAAGTCCTCGGCCAGGAATGCCGGCTGCAACAAACGCTCCATGCCGAGTGCGATGGCTTCGTCCACATACTTGCTCAGCGTGTTCACACCCAGTGTGGTTTCGTAGCCACCGCTGCCCACTCCCACACTGGCGCCGATGCGCTCCAGCGCTTCGGTGAATTCTGCGGCCGTGCGGGTTTCGGTGCCTTCGTTCATCAGCGTGGCCATCATGCTGGCCAGGCCGGCTTTTGCTATGGGTTCATCGCGCTGGCCCACATCGAAAATCACATTCAAAGAGATCGTGGACGTTTCGCTGTTGTGCACGCCCATCACCGGAATGCCGTTGGCCAGGGTGTCCTGCCACACCGGCGGCAGTTGCACTACGGGGTTGATGCCGGGCTCGGGTTGGATGCTGCGGTCGAAGGTGTCATGCACTTCGCGCAGCACGACCGCTTCACTACCATCGTCATCCCGGGCAGCCGCCGCAGGCGGCGTGACCCGGGATCCATCCTCAGTGCCGCTAAGGTTCGCTGCACCAACCGTCGGGGCTGAGTAATCCTGATCCCTTGCCGCCAATTCCGTCTTTCCCTCCGGCACCACGCTCAACACCACCGCCGGCTGGCCCACCAGGTACTGGGCAAAAGTGCGCGCCACATCTTCCTGCGTCACTGCCGCATAGCGCTGCAAATCATTCTGCAAGGCTTTCGGATCATCCAGATACATTTCCGAAAAGGCCAGCGAACCCACCTTGCCGGCCACGCTTTGCATGCCAAACACCTGGCCCGATTCCATCTGCGCTTTGAACTTCTGCAGGTCGTCTTCGCTTGCGCCTGTTTCGGCAAACTCCGCCAGTGTTTCACGGATGGCCGTTTCCATTTCCGCCAGCGTTTCGCCCGAGGCGGGATTCTGGATCACGATGAAGGCCATTTCACAGGCCAGTTCGCGGCAGGCGTGGCTGACATAGGCACTGACCGCGCGGCCGCTCTGCACCAGGCGCTGATACAACAGCGAGGCCTTGCCGCCGCCCAGCACCTTGGCCGCCGCGTCCAGTGGCGCTTCATCGGGATGGTGGAAGTAGACGGTGGGGAACAGCATGGCGATGGCCGGCAGGTGCACATTGTCTTCCAGCGTCACGTAGCGGTCGCGATCGAGCTTGCCCGGTTGTTTCACCAAGTCATCCACATCTGGCCCGCGCGGAATGGGGCCGAAGTATTTGGCGATCCAATCCAGCGTCTGCGCTTTGTCGATATCGCCGCCAATCACCAATTGCGCGTTGTTGGGGCCATACCAGCGCAGGAAGAACCGCTCCAGGTCTTCCAGGCTGGCGGCGTTGAGGTCCTCAATCCAGCCGATCACCGGCCACGAGTAGGGGTGCTCGGGCGGGTACAGGTTCTGCATCATGGTTTCGCTGACGCGGCCATAAGGCACGTTATCCACGCGCTGGCCGCGTTCGTTCTTCACCGTTTCACGCTGCACATCGAACTTCTGCTGCGTCATGGCATCGAGCAGGAAGCCCATGCGATCCGCTTCCAGCCACAGCGCAATCTCCAGCTGGTTGACCGGGATGGTTTGGTAATAATTGGTACGATCGGAATTGGTGGTGCCGTTGAGGTTGCCGCCGGCATTACTGATGATCTTGCCATGGTCGCCTTCAGCCACGTGCTTGGAGCCTTCGAACATCATGTGCTCGAAGAAATGCGCAAACCCCGAGCGGCCCGGCTCTTCGCGGTTCGAGCCCACGTGGTAGGCCACGTCCACATTCACCATCGGGTCGGAATGGTCTTCATGCAGGACGACCGTGAGGCCATTGTCGAGTTCGTACTTGGAATAAGGAACCGACAAGTCGCCGGCAGCGCCGGTGTATTCCTCAACCAGGCGAATGCCCGCCGGCAATCCGGTTTGCCCAGGGGCTTTGCCGGGGGCTTCGGTTGTGGTGGTGGAGCTTTCCGAAGCCGGTTCCTGGCGCTGGCAGGCGCAGAGCAGCAGCAAAAGCACCAGGAAAAGCAGAGTGCGGAAGGGCTTGGTCAGGAAATCGTCCATGTTGATCCGGGCAGTGGCGCAAAGAGCAGAAAATGGCTGCACATTTTAGACGATGTGGCCACTGGATGTGCCGCTAAATCCGCGAAACGGCTGGTGGTGAAAGAGGGGACGAAATAAGGGCGGCCAGGGGATCGACCCATCCCCTAACCGCGATCCCGACACTCAATCGTCGGGTGGCGAGATATTCGGTGGTAAGGCAGTTTTCCCAGGTCCCTTTTTCGTGGGTTTGGGTTGCTGTTCGCGCTACAAAATCCCGACCATTTGTACCGGGAATTTTGCTCAGGCTTCTCCTACCTGCGCGCTAGCGTACTCCCGTTGCAATAAATGCGCAAATTTGGCTAAAACGTAAGTCTGCATTCATGTTTCTTATTGATTTGCAGCAATTATTTGCCTTTGTAATTACATACAAACGACTCTCAATAAAAGTTGGTGACAGGCAAAACATGACCGAAGCGCCGGCAAAACTATGCCGGAACGCCGCGATTTCAAAGGAGAATTCAGGCTATTTTGGCTGCAGGTATTTGCCGAACCAGGCCAGATATCGCTGATACAGATCCTGCTTGTAACTCGGCCTGGAAATGCCGTGGTGTTCGCCGGGATAGACAATGAGCTGGGTGTCAACGCTCAGGCGCTTCAGCGCCAGGTAGAGCTGCTCGGAATTGATGATGGGCACGTTCCAGTCTTCCTCGCCGCCCATCACCAGCGTGGGCGTTTTGATGTTTTCCACTTTATTGAATGGTGAGATGCGTTCGTAACGCTGGCGTGCTTCGGGTTCCCAGGGCAGGCCGAGTTCGGCTTCCCACCAGCGCTGGTAGTGGTCGTGGCCGTAATTGACCACGTACAATACTTCCGAGGCACCGGAGATGGCGGCCTTGAAGCGGTTGGTTTTGGTGATCACGTGGTTGGTGAGGATGCCGCCGTACGACCAGCCGCCCACTGCCAGGCGATCGGGGTCGCCCCAGCCGCGGTTGATGGCATCGTCCACGCCGGCCATTACATCGAAGAAGTCCGGACCACCCCAGTCCTGCCAGATGCCCATGCAGAACTCCTGGCCATAACCGGTGGAGCCGCGCGGATTCGGCAGCACCACCAGCCAGCCCTGCGCGGCGTAGAGTTGCGCTTCAAAGCCGAAGCTCCAGTCGTACTGCATCTGCGGGCCGCCGTGGATGTCGAGGATCACCGGGTACTTCTGGCCTTCCACAAAACCCGCCGGTTTGATGATGAAGCCTTCGATGGGCGTGCCGTCTTCGCTCTGGTACTGGCTCTCAATTTTCTCACCGAGTTCCAGACCGTCCAGCCAGCGGTTGTTAAATCCCAATTGGGTGAGGTTGCGCCCATCCAGCAGAAACACTTCCGAGGGCAGATGCGGCCGGCTCAACAGCACCGCGGTTTTGCCCTTGGGGCCGAAGTGATAATCCGAAGTCACATCCTGGCCCTGCAGCAACCGCGTGATTTTTCCACCCCGAGCGGGAATGGTGCTGAGCGCCACTTCACCGCTGTCTTCCAGAAGGAACCAGATGTGCCGGCCATCGGGGTTGAACTCGGGATTGAAAATCATGCGATCGAGTTCGGAGGTCAGCACCGTGCTGCCGCTGCCATCGGCTGCTGAAACCGCCAGGTGCTGGGTGGCATACACCGAAGCCGCCACATCGGTGATGGCGGTGTGGGCGATGGATTTGCCATCGGGGCTCCACGAGGGTGATGCATCCGCGCCCGGATTGCTGGTGATCCGCTGCGGCTGGTGCGGGGCGCCATCTGTGTTGGCCGTACTGGCCGGAACGACCCAGATATCGGTGTTGTAATTGCTGTCAGGGTTGTCGCTGCGGTTGCTGGTGAAGGCGATGCGCGAGCCATCAGGCGACCAGGCGGGTTCGCTGTCATCGAAGTCGCCGCCGGTGAGCTGGGTTTGAGTGCCGCTCTGGATGTCGAGCAGGTAGAGGTGGGTACGGCGACGGTCGAGGTAGCCGGTGTAATCCTCCTTGAACTGCAGCCGGTCGATTACGTAAGGCGGCGTGGCCTTGTCTTCATCGGGCTTGCCGCCGGCTTTGGCGGCTTCGAGTTCGGCGGCGGTGGGGTCCTGCAGCACCAACAGCAGCTTGGTTGAATCGGGCGACCATTCGAAGGAGCCCACCGACTGCACCGTCTTGCTGACCTGTACCGCCTCGCCGCCCATTCGCGAAAGTCGGTACACCTGCGCAGGCTTGTCATCGCGGCTGGACTTGAAGGCCAGGTACTTGCCATCCGGGCTCCAGCGCGGCTGCGATGACGAGAAGCTTTCGCCCGTCAGAGGAACAGCCTCACCGCCGGCTGCAGACACCATCCAGATGCGGCTGCGTGAGCTGTCTTTTTCAGCATCATCCTTGCTCACCGTGTAAGCAATCCAGTCGCCTTCCGGGCTGAACTGCGGATCGCTCACATCGGCCAGTTGCAACAGGTGTTCAATGGTCAGCCGGTTGGCGTTGGCCGCGGGCGGATTTGCAGCCATATGCGCCTGGCTGTTGTAGCTGAACATGGCCAGCGAAGAGGACATCACCAGGAAGTGCAGAAAAGCACGCAGTGAGGAACAGCGGGTGGGGCTCATGATGGATGGGTTTTTCAAAGTCGTAGTCTCGATTTGGCCGGGCTGCAGCAGGGTCTGCCCCAGTCTCGCCTTAAGTTGCATATTGTCCTAGCTCAGACGACGGAATCCGATCATGCCCAAGCCCAGTGTCAACAGTACCAGCAGGCTGACGCCCAGTGGGGTGAGCGCAGGGATTCCTTCATAAAAAACTGTATTGCTCAGGGTACAGCCCGCCGTGGCTTCATCCACCGATACACTGATGGGTGATTCGCAGCCGCTCACTTCGATGGCCTGGCTGGAGTTCATTTCGGAGACCGAGCAGAGGGTGCTGCCATCCCAGCTTGGCTTCACGTAGGCAACAAAGGTATCGCCGCCATCGGACGACAGCGATTGCCATGACCAGGAAGATTCAGAACCGGCAACGACATCGGTGCAATCAAGCGAGATTTCCGCGCTGAACACTTCATCTTCGCCGGCGCCGGTCCAGGTCTTCTCAACCGTCACCGGTACCGGCAAGACATGGTTTATCACCAGGCAAGACGGGCTGGCTCCGGCTACCACGTCGTCATAGTGGCAACCGTCTTCATCCGCGGTGCCTGTGCCGCTGAGGTCAATGTATTCAGGTTCATATCCCGGCACTGGGGTTTCGGAGACCGTGCAATCTGCAGCGCCATCCGCCAATTCGGTCAGGATGAATGTAACCTGGTTGTTGTAAGCGTCAACATACTCAGGTGAAAGCACCCTGGACTGATCGAGCGGAACCCCGGTATTGCAGGACAGGTGTACTTCAACTTCTTCAGTATTTAAGTCGTCGAACTGCTTGGTCACCGTGAATGCCGGGTTGGTGGCAATGATGGTAAGCGTCGCTGCCGCGGCATTGCCCGTGCCGCCCTCGGTGGAGGTCACTGCGCTCGTGAGGTTGTCCTTGGCGCCAGGCGAGGTGGCGGCGATGTTGACCGTGATGGTGCAATTGCCATTGGCGGCCAGTTCTCCATCGACCAGCGCCACGCTGCCGGTGCCCGTGCCGGGTTCGGCAACGACCGCTCCGCCACAGGTGTTCGCCAGTCCGTTGGGATCGGCAACCACCAGGCCGGCGGGCAGCGTGTCGGTGAAGGCCACTCCGGTCA
>Ga0315910_10003403_pt1 | contig 13553 bp, 6 predicted proteins | sample EdamamesoilMG_FD_204470 | JGI IMG/M metagenome (GOLD analysis project Ga0315910, IMG submission 204470) | Garden soil microbial communities collected in Santa Monica, California, United States - Edamame soil | ecosystem: Environmental > Terrestrial > Soil > Garden | place: USA: California...
CGTACGGGGCGCAGGTGCGGTTGCGGCTGACGCCGACGACTTCCTGGCGTTCGATACCGATACCGGCACCCTTTACTATGATGCGGACGCCACGGGCGCCGCCGCCCAGAAGGCCATTGCGACCCTCGGGCCCGGCATTGAGCTGACAGCCGCGGATATATTCCTCTTCAATTGACGTCTGGCGGGTTCCACGGGCTCAGGCCGATCGCAGGGGCGCGCCCTTCCTGGTTACCGCTGTCGCCGATGCGATGGCTTCCCGCATTTGCGGCGGCGCCGGGCCTGCAGGTTGCGCTTTACATGCCGCTCGCATCTGCTTGATATTCTGCGGAGATCGGGCAAGTTACGGCATGAGCATGTCATGTATCGCTTGACGCTTCCCGTATCCCATCTGACACTTCGGCCCTCCTGCCGGTCGCACCCGGCGGGCCCGTTCCCAAGAAGCCGGCAGTGCCGCTCCGAGCCGGTCAGGCATCCGCAAGCGCATCCGCGTCACGCAGCCCCCGATCCGTAACCCATCTGAAAGGTCGCGGATCGAATAATCGTTTCCGTCCGCACGCATCCGTTCCTCGCCCCAGGGAGGGGGCACGCCATGGCTTACATCTACGTCGATTCCACCTACGTCGTCGGTTCGCTGGGCAACGACATCATCGATGCCCGTTCGCTGTTCGGGATGAACTCCGGCAATGGGGGGCAGGTCGCGGGCATGGGCGGCGACGACACGTACATCATCTTTCCCTGGCAGTTCGCCGCGGAGGCCTACGCGGGCGGCATCGATACGGTGATCCTGCTGTCGGGCGAGACCCTGGGCCTCGGCGGCTATACGATGGGCACCGGCATCGAGAACCTTTCGATTCACGAAAGCTATCCGACGGCGAGCAGCCCCAGCGGCTTCACGCTGTTCGGCAACGAGTTGAACAACGTCATCACCGGCTCGAATGCGAAGACGGGTTCGAACGGCGCCGACAACCTGAATGGCGGCCTTGGCGCGGACACCATGATCGGCGGAACGGGCCGCGACCGGTACATCGTCGACAATATCGGGGACCGCATCGTCGAGGCGGCGTTGCCCACGGACCTCGACGGGGAGAATCCCGACTTCATCTTCCAGAGTTTCTACTACGACACGGTCGAAACATCGGTGAGCTATACGCTGGCTGCGAACGTCGAGGAACTCCTGCTCCAGAACTTCACCGCGGCGCTCAATGGCACCGGCAACGCGGACAAGAATGACATTATCGGAAACGAGAAAGCCAATCTGCTTTCCGGACTCGGCGGGGACGATTTCCTGGAAGGCAGGCAAGGCAATGACACGCTCGAAGGCGGGGATGGCAACGACAGCCTCGTCGGCGATTCGAACGACCCGTCCGAAGCCGGCTTCACCTACGACGATATCCTCCGGGGCGGCGCGGGCAACGACCGCCTTATCGGGGGCCACGGCCAGGACATCCTGGAGGGGGGGCTGGGCAACGACGAGTACTACCTGGACGACGATGAAGACATGGATGACAACATCGTCGACACGGTCAGGGAAACGGGCGTGGGAGAAGACTCGGTCCATACGCTTCTCACCAGCTACACGCTGCCGACCCTGGTCGAGAACCTGACCTACATGGGTTCGCAGGCCTTCACCGGAACGGGAAACGCTTCGAACAACCGCATCCAGGGCGGCGCCGGCAACGACGTCCTGACCGGGCTCGCGGGCGACGATGTTCTGGATGGCGGCGCCGGCGCCGACCTGCTGACCGGCGGTGCGGGCGGCGACACCTACCGCATACAAGCCGGCCTCGACACCATCGTCGAACGCGCCAACGAGGGCAACGACTGGGTGCTCGCCGACGTGCGGCTCGACGATGGCAGCCTTTCCAACGATTACTACGTGCTGGGCGACAACCTCGAGAACCTCTATATCGAAGATGTCGGCGCGACCGGGTCCTATGGCGGCGATGCCTACGGCAACAGCCTCGCCAACATCATCCTCGGCAACGACCGGGACAACCGCCTGGAAGGGCGGGGCGGCAACGATACGCTCGAGGGCTTCGGCGGCAACGACGTGTATGTCGGCGGCGCCGGGGACGACACCTTCATCTTCGACAACCGCAACGGTTTCAACACCGTGCTGGAACGGCAGGGCGAGGGCATCGACACCCTCCGCGTGGGCGGCGACCTCTGGACACTCTGGGCCAACGTCGAGAACGTGGTACAGACCGATGCGACGCCGGGCGCGTTCTGGCACATCAATGGCAACGACCTCGCCAACCGGCTCGAGGGCAATGCGGGCAACGACTGGTTCGAGGCCGAAGGCGGAGCGGATGTCATGGTCGGGAAGGCGGGCAACGACACTTACCACGTCGCCCAGGTCGGCGATACGGTCACCGAACTGGCCAATGAAGGCATCGACACGATTCGCACCGATATGACGATCACGGCGCTGGCGGCGAATGTCGAGAACCTCACGCTGCTGCCGTTTGCCGGCAACATCAATGGCACCGGCAATGCGCTCAACAACCTCATCATCGGCAACGGGACCAGCAATACGCTCGACGGGGCGGCCGGCGACGACAACCTCCAGGGCGGCAGCGGCAACGACATCCTTCGCGGCGGGGCCGGCAATGACATCCTGGATGGCGGCTTCGGCGCCGATACCCAGGACGGCGGGGCCGGCAACGACACCTACTACGTGGACGGACAGGACACGGTGCTCGCCGATTCGGCCGGCATCGACAAGATCTTCCTCTACGGCCAGGCGGCCGTCGGCGCGCCGCCGGCATCCGCGTGGGCCAGCACCGGCTTCACGATGGCGGCGGGCATCGAGAACCTCGAGATGCTCACGATGCACGCGTGGCGCATCAACGGCAATGCGCTGAACAATGAAATCATCGGCAATGCCCGCGGCAACGTCCTCAACGGCGACGCCGGCAACGACATCCTGGACGGCCGCGGCGGCGCGGACGTCATGACCGGCGGGCTGGGCAATGACATGTACTTTGTCGACAGCCACGGCGATGTCGTCATCGAAGGCAGCGCTCAAGGCACCGACACGATCACGCTTGTGGGGAACTTCGACGAGTACGGGCTGGAAGAGAACGTCGAAAACCTCGTCATCGCGGAAGGCGCGGAAGTCGTTCTCGGCGTCGGCAACGGCCTCGCGAACGTGATGACCGGCAATTCCGCGGACAACGAACTCGTCGGCGGGGCGGGCACCGATACCCTGATCGGCGGCGGCGGCGACGACATCCTGGACGGTGCCGTCGATGGCGGCGCCAGCGGTGTCGATACGCTGCGAGGCGGTACGGGTGACGATGTGTACTACATCGATTTCACCAACACCACGGTGGACGTGGTGATCGAGAACGCGAACGAGGGGAACGACGTCATCGTCCTCAGCGAGTACGACGCCACCGTGCTGCCGGCATACACCCTGGCGGCCAATGTCGAGGACTTTGTCATCGACGACAACAATATTGCTCCCAGCCGGCTGCTGACGATCAACGGCAATGCCCTGGACAACTACCTTGTCGGCGGGCTTGGCAGCCAGACGCTGAACGGGGCCGGCGGCAACGATACGCTGGTCGGCAATGGCGGCAACGATGTCATGGCGGGCGGCCTTGGGGACGACACCTACTATGTGGACGGCGGGGACGGCGCCGGCACGGTCGTCACCGGCGCCAACGAAGACCGGGTCACCGAACTGGCGAATGGCGGCATCGACACCGTCATCCTCGTCGCGGACGTGGCGGCCTACACGCTGGATGCGCAGGTGGAGAACCTCGTCGTGGGCGGGGCGAATCTCCTGGAAACGGCGGACCTGATCGGATACGACTTTGTATACACGGGTGTGACCTCGTCGAATGGAACCTTCACCGGCAATGCGCTCGCCAATGCGATCACCATCACCACCACCAAGAGCGTCAACATCGTCGCGCTGGCCGGCGACGACACTGTCGTGCGCAGCGACTCGCAACTGACGTCGGACGATACTTTTTCCGGGGGAATCGGTCGCGACACGCTCACGGTCGACATCAATGACTATGGCGGCGGCGCAACGGTGATCGGGTTCGAGGCCATCAACCTGCACCAGACCGGAGACGATGATTCGACGTGGGCGGGCATAGGTGCGGCGGACACCGGTACGACGGCCATGACCGTGAGCATTTTCGGTGAGGGCGACAGCGACGCGGAGGGCGATGTCACGCTCGCCAACCTGCCGGCCAACCTCCTGCTCGCGGGTTCGCGCATCAACGTCGTCGACTATGTCGATAACAACGGCAGCAGCGTTCCCGAGCTGACGCTGGATTTCGGCGCGGGCGCGGCGGGGGCGAGCACCCTGAACTTCGGCATTGCCAACGCGGATGTCAGGCTGAACGTGTCGGGCATCGAAACCCTGAACGTGATCTCGGAAGCCGCCGTCAACATCCTCGATGTCGGCGGCGTCGTCGGGGAGACGATCATCAATGTGTCGGGGACCGGCTCCCTGGAACTCGAGCACGTCGAGGACGGCATGACGGTCGGACTCGACAACTTCTCGGGCGGCTGGCTCAATTTCATCGGCAACACGCCGTCCAGCGCAATTACGGTCCGGACCGGCACGGTCTCGACGTCCGTGGAGATCAATTCGAACATCGACGAACTCACCATCCACCAGGCGGTGGGCAGCGGCGGCATCCCCGGCGACAGCGTGATCCATCTCCTTGGCGAGAGTGCCGCCACGGACCTGCACCTGGTCCTCGAGGCTGGAGCCACGCTGCGTGTCGATGGGGTCGGCGCCGACGTCATCGACCTCAACGGCGTGGACGGCCTGCTGTTCGTGTCGACCGATTCCAGCGCCTCGAACGTGCTGTTCGAAGCCAGCGACTACACCAATGCCCAGACCAGCTACCGCGGGATGATCATCAATACCGGCAGCGAGACGGATACGTTCCAGTTCTCGGATAGCGTCCCGCGCTACCTGTTCATCAACGACTGGGGGACGGGCGACGACGATGTGCTGAACGGTGACATCTCGGGCGCCAGCCTGGATGAGACGTTTGACGGGACGCCCGCGTCGGGCCACCCGGGCTCGCCCTTCATCAGCGGCGTGGAACGGGTCAACTTCACGGTGGACCTGGATTCGACGTCGGAGCTGGACGCTTCTGAAATCTACACGCCGGAGATGCATGTCACGACCACCGGCGTCGGCGGCGATACGCACCTGATCCTGCATGGCGTCAAGGCGGCCATTTTCGATGCATCCGGCTTCGGCGGCAATCCTGGGGAAGACTCGCTTTTCGTGAGCTTCTTTTCCCAGGTCAATGCCACGGGGAGCGACGGCAACGACGAGCTCTATGCCGTCGCCGGCGGGACCAACGACACCCTGCGCGGCGGGGCGGGCAACGACTTCCTGTGGGGCGGGGACGGCGCGGATGAGTTCGTCTTCTCCCACATGGGCGCCGGAAATTACGACAACATCCTCGAGTTCAGTTCGGGGATGGACAAGATCCTGCTCGATGTCGACGTGTTCACGGCGCTGCAAGGCGGGTTCAGCGCCAGCAACCTGCAGTCCGGCGAAGGGGCGGTCGCCCAGGACGCCAACGACTTCCTGGTGTTCGATACCGATAACGGCAACCTTTACTACGATGCCGATGGCAACGGGGCAGGGGTGCAGCAGCAGGTGCTGACCCTCGGACCCGGCAGCACGCTGGCCGCGGCGGACATTTTCCTGTTCCCGGGCTGAGCCGCGTGACGGTCGTGACGGCCGGAGGGACGCGAATGCCGTGAATCGGTGAATGTCGCGAGTTCGTGAAGGCCCCGCCTGTGCGGGGCCTTTTTTTGCGGACCGGCCCTCGCGCCCGGGCTTCTTTCTCGGTTACCATGCGCGCCCCAGTCACGACAGTCACGTCGTCACGACAGTCACGGCCCTTCATGCCGCTCGCCACCTTCGAATCCGTCTCCCTCGCCTACGGGCATGTTCCGCTGCTCGACCGCGTGGATATGGTCATCGAGCCGGGCAGCCGCACCGGGCTGATCGGCCGCAACGGCACCGGTAAATCGAGCCTCCTGAAAATCCTTGCCGGCGAGCGCGCGGCGGACGATGGAAGGGTCTGGCGCCAGCCGGGCCTGCGCATCGGCGTCGTCGAGCAGGAACCGGACCTCGATCCGGCCCATACCGTATTCGAGGCGACCATCGCCGGGCTCGGCGCGGTCTCGTCCCTGCTCGCGGAATACCATGCAGCGGTCACCGCGCTCGAGCACTCGACCGACGATGCCGCCCTCGCGCGCATGCAGGAAGCCCAGGAGGCCCTGGAGCGGCAGGACGGCTGGCGCATCGAGCAACGCGTCGAAACGGCGCTCTCGAAACTCAAGCTGCCGTCCGAAGTGCAGGTGCAGTCGCTCTCCGGCGGCATGCGCAAGCGCGTCGCGCTGGCGCGGGCGCTGGCCGTGGACCCGGACCTGCTGGTGCTGGATGAGCCCACCAACCACCTCGACCTCGATTCGATCCTGTGGCTGGAGCAGACGCTGCTGGACCTGCCGGGCGCCGTGTTCTTCGTCACGCACGACCGGGCCTTCCTCGATCGCGTCGCCAATGCGATCGTCGAACTCGACCGCGGCCGGCTCATGGCTTTTCCCGGCAATTTCACCGAGTACGAGCGGCGCAAGGCGGAACAGCTCGCGATCGAGGCCGTCAACAACCAGAAGTTCGACAAGCTGCTCGCGCAGGAAGAAGTGTGGATCCGCAAGGGCATCGAGGCGCGGCGCACGCGCAACGAGGGCAGGGTGCGCCGGCTCGAGCGCCTGCGCGTCGAGCGCGCGCAACGCCGGGAACGGATCGGCAGCGCGAACCTGAGCGTGGCGGAAGGCGAACGCTCCGGCCAGCTGGTCGCGGAGCTGGAGGGCGTCAGCAAGGCCTTCGGCAAGCGCGTCGTGGTGCGCGACTTTTCCGGCCGCATCCTGCGCGGCGACAAGATCGGCCTGATCGGCCCCAACGGCATCGGCAAGTCGACGCTCATCAAGCTGATCCTCGGGGAACTCGAACCGGATTCCGGCACCGTTCGCCTCGGCAGCAAGCTCAGCGTCGCCTACTTCGACCAGTTCCGCAGCGCGCTCGACGACGAAGCCACGGTGGCCGACACGATCGCGCCCGGCTCCGACTATGTCGAGATCGGCGGCGCGCGCAAGCACATCATGACTTACCTGGCGGATTTCCTGTTTCCGTCGGAACGCGCCCGCGCGCCGGTCAAGGCCTTGTCGGGCGGCGAGCGCAACCGCCTGCTGCTGGCGCGCCTGTTCAGCCAGCCCGCGAACCTGCTGGTGCTGGACGAACCGACGAACGACCTCGACATCGACACGCTGGAACTGCTCGAGGCCCTGCTGCAGGACTACCCGGGAACGGTGCTGCTGGTCAGCCACGATCGCGTGTTCATGGACAACGTCATCACGGATTTCATCGCGCCCGTCGGGGAGGGGCGCTGGATCCGGAATCCCGGCGGCTATGCCGAATGGCGGCGCTTCGCGGACGAGCAGGCCGCGCAGTCGCGTGCCGCCGTTCCCGCAAGAACCACGGCCCCACCGGCAAAGGACAAGGCCCCGCGCGCCCGCAAGTTGAGCTACAAGGAAACCCGCGAACTGGAAGCCTTGCCCGCGAAAATCGCGGCGCTCGAGAAGGAGCAGGCGCAGATCACGCAGCGCCTCGCCGATGGGTCGCTTTATCGCACTGCGCCGGATGAAGCGAAATCGCTGGGCGAGCGTCATTCGGCAATCGACGAGGAACTGCTCGCTTGCCTGCAGCGGTGGGAAGAGCTGGAGAAGCCGTAAAGGCCGTGAATTCCGTGAATGTCGTGAATGCCGTGAATGCCGTGAATGTCGTGAATGGCGTGAATGCCGTGACCATGGTGAAGTGCGTGATGCGAATGTCAGGGCTTCTGGTTTTTACTCGGCCCTCGAAGCTCGGCCCTTACCATCCCTGGCCACTCGCCACGAAGTTCTGTCCGGCACCTTTTCGGAATCCCGTTGTCCTAAGGTATAGACTCCATTGATCGCCCTGAATACGAATTCACGTATTAGCTTCGGCATAACCTGAAGGTTAGCCTTCGCCGAAACTCCATTGCATTCGTTTTCGCGGCATTTACGCATTCACGACATTCACGCATTCACGCATTCACGGCCTTTTCATGCCCACATCCCGTTCCACCGACCGCACGCTTGGGTTTGCCGTCCTCGCCGTCCTGCTCATCGGCTGCCTGGCCGTGTTGTGGCCCTTTGGAACGGCGCTGCTCCTGGCGGTCATCCTGGTCTACGCGACGTGGCCGCTGAACCTGCGCCTGCGCAAGGCCTTCCGCGACCGGCACACGCTGGCGGCGCTGGCGATGACGTTGGCGGTCACGCTGGTGGTGCTGGGCCCCTTCGTGATCCTTGCGCTGTTCCTGGCCGACAACGCCGCGCAGTTTTCGGATGCCGTGCGCAACGTATTCGAGGGGGGATTGCCGGACCTGCCGCAATGGGTGGCCGGCCTGCCCCTCGTGGGCGAGAGCGTGGACACCTATTGGCGCAGCTTTGCGCATGACGGCGGCCGCCTGCTGGAGGAACTGAAGACCTTCATTGCGCCGGCGCGCACCGCGCTCCTGAGCGGCGGCGGGTTCGTGATGGGGGCCCTGTTCCAGCTGGGCCTGAGCGTCCTGGTGGCTTTTTTCCTCTACCGGGAGGGGGAGGCCGTCGCTGCACACGTCGTGCAGGGCGCCACCCGCCTGGGCGGCGCCCGCGGGCGCCATGTGCTGCAAATGGCCGGCCACACGGTGATCGGCGTCGTCTACGGCATCCTCGGCACCGCCCTGGCGCAGGGCGTGCTGGCCGGCATCGGCTTTGCCATTGCCGGGGTGCCGGGGGCGCTGCTGCTCGGGCTGGCGACGTTCTTCCTGTCCATCGTTCCGGTCGGTCCGCCCCTGGTCTGGGGCGCCGCCACCATCTGGCTGTTCTCCCAGGGCCACACCGGCTGGGCGGTTTTCATGTTCCTGTGGGGCGCCCTGGTGATCAGCCTGGTGGACAACTTCCTCAAGCCCATGATCATCAGCCGGGGCAGCAGCCTGCCGTTCGTCCTGGTCTTCCTGGGGGTCCTGGGCGGCATCATGGCCTTCGGATTCATCGGCGTATTCGTCGGGCCGACCCTGCTGGCCGTCGGTTACCGGCTGATCACCGAATGGTCGGGGGGAGAGGCGGCAAAGGCTGAAAAGCCGTGAATGTCGTGAATATCGTGAATACGTGAATGCCGTAAGTTCTTCAGGGCCTTTAACGGCTTCTACGACATTCACGATATTCACGATTTTCACGGCCTTACCGCCTTGAAAATCTCCTTTCGGATTCATAAGTTATGGGGTAGGATGCGCCCTCGTCAGTATCCCGCAGGCGCACCCGGACCCGACTCCCTTCGGGCGAGGCGACCGCCCCATAACGCAAAATCGCATCGCTGCGGCGATCCGTCCTTTCCCGGCGATGCAGGAGTAGACAGGTAATGTCGTTTGCCGACCTCGGGCTTGCCCCGGAGTTATTGAAAGCCATAGCCGACCAGGGCTATACCGAACCCACGCCCGTCCAGTCCAAGGCGATCCCGCCGATCCTGCAGGGCCAGGACGTCATGGCTGCCGCCCAGACCGGTACGGGCAAGACGGCCAGCTTCACGCTGCCGCTGCTCCACCGTCTCAAGGACTTCGCCAATACCAGCGTGTCCCCCGCGCGCCATCCGGTGCGGGTGCTGATCCTGACGCCGACGCGCGAACTCGCGGCCCAGGTCCAGGACAGCGTGAAGACCTACGGCAAATACCTGCCCTTGCGGTCCGCCGTCGTCTACGGCGGCATCAACATCGATCCGCAGATCGCGGAGCTGCGGGCCGGAGTCGAAATCCTGGTTGCCACGCCCGGACGCCTGCTCGACCACCTGCAGCAGAAAACGGTCAACCTGTCGCAGGTCCAGTTCCTGGTGCTCGACGAAGCCGATCGCATGCTGGACATGGGCTTCCTGCCGGACATCAAGCGCATCCTCTCCGTCCTCCCCGCCAAGCGCCAGAGCCTGCTGTTCTCGGCCACGTACTCCGACGAAATCCGCGGACTGGCAAAACAGCTGCTGACCAACCCGATCAGCGTGGAAGTGGCGCGGCGCAATTCGGTGACCGAAACGGTCACCCACCAGGTCTACAAGGTCGACAGCGGCGACAAGCGCGACCTGCTGACCCACCTGATCCGCTCGCGGGACATCCAGCAGGTGCTCGTGTTCTGCAACACCAAGATCGGCGCGAACCGCCTCGCCTACCGGCTCGACAAGGACAATGTGGCCGCCACGGCGATCCACAGCGACCGCACCCAGGGCGAACGCACCCTCGCGCTGGCCGCCTTCAAGGAAGGCAAGATCCGGGTCCTCGTGGCCACGGACGTCGCCGCGCGCGGCCTCGATATCGAACAGCTTCCGTACGTCGTGAATTTCGACCTGCCGGGCTCGCCGGAGGATTACGTCCACCGCATCGGCCGCACCGGCCGCGCCGGCATGACCGGCGTCGCCATCTCCCTGATGGCGGACGACGAGCGCGAAAAATTCGCGGCCATCGAAAAACTGCTCAAGGTAAAGCTGCCGGTCGAGGAGGCCGGAAGCTTCGACCGCGCGCCCAAGGCGTCGGAACACGGCAAGCGTGGAGGCGAAGGCAGGCGGGAAGGGCGCGACCGGCATGAAGGCCGTGACCGGCACGAAGGCCGCGAACGCCATGAATCCCGTCCGCGTTCCGGCCCGCCGCCGCGGGCACCGCGTTCGCAGGCGCCGTCCGATCCGCTGTTCTCGACGCCATATACGCCCTCCGGTCCGGCGCCTGAACCGAAACCCGCGGCGCCGGCAACGCGCGGCGCCAAGAAGCAGGTGGCCGCGTTGTTCCTGCCGCCCGTCGACGAAAAACACCAGGGCTGAGCGCCCGTACTTGCAAGCGGGGGAAGGATGGAGCAGCGCCTGCGGGAAATCGTCTCGGGCAGGGAAGAGGATATCGACCTTGCCGAAGCCGCCTTGCTCATCGCCGTCCACGCCTGCCCGGGCCTCGACATCGCGCCCCACCTCGCGAAACTGGACGAATTCGGCGCGGCCCTGAAGACGCGCATCCCCGGCGAGGCCACCGTTTCCGAGCGCATCGCCGCGCTCAACCAGTACCTGTTCCGCGACCTGGGCTTCGCGCCCAACACCGAGGATTACTACGATCCGCGCAATAGCTTCCTGCACGACGTGCTCGAGCGGCGCCTCGGCATCCCCATCAGCCTTTCCGTCGTCTACATCGAAGTGGGCCAGCGCGTCGGCCTGCCGCTGCAGGGCGTGAGCTTTCCCGGCCATTTCCTGGTGAAGTGCCAGGTCGATGAAGGCATGGTGGTGCTCGATCCCTATTCGGGCGGCCTGTCGCTCGGCCTCGCGGACCTGCAGAAGCGCCTGCGCGAAGTGCAGGGCGGCGAGGTTTCCCGCGCCATCGTGTCGGGCCTGCTGGTGGCGGCGGGCAAGAAGGACATCCTGCTGCGCATGCTGCGCAACCTGAAGGCGATCTACCTGAAGGAGCAGGAGCTGGACAAGGCGCTGGCGGTCATGGATGTCATCATCGCCACCGCCCCGGCGCAGGCCCTCGAATGGCGCGACCGCGGCATCGTCCACCAGGAGCTCGAATGCTTTCGCGCGGCGCTGGAGGATTTCCAGCACTACATCAAGCATGCGCCGGACGGCGAGGATGTCGCCGAGATCCGCAGGCGGATGATCGGGGTGCGGGAGCAGGCGGCGAGACTGAATTGATGCCGTAAATGCCGTAAATGCCGTAAATGCCGTGAAAGTCGTGAATATCGTGAATACGTGAGTATCGATCCAGAGCCCTAGGATTTTCCGACATTCACGACATTCACGATATTCACGGTATTCACGGTCCTTCCGATATTCACGACATTCACGATATTCACGGTCCTTCCGATATTCACGGCATTCACGACAGTCACGTAGTCACGATAGTCACGTAGTCACGTAGTCACGACAGTCACGGTTCCACGATTCCTTGAAATTCCTCCGCCAACCTTCCCCCTACCTCCTCCTCTCGCTGACCGCGCTTTTCTGGGCGGGGAACTGGGTCGTGGGACGCGCCATGCGCCACGAGATGCCGCCGGTGGCCATGGGGTTCTGGCGCTGGACGCTGGCGCTGGTCCTGCTGCTCCCCTTCACGCTGCCCGAACTGCGCAGGAATTGGGCCGTGGTGCGCGCGAACGCGGTCACGCTTGCCCTGCTGGGCTGCCTGGGCGCCATCGCTTTCAACACGCTGATCTATGTCGGCCTGCAGTACACCGAGGCCATCAACGGCGTGCTGTTCAATTCGCTGTCGCCGATTTTCATCATCCTGCTGTCGTGGATGCTGCTGGGCGAACGCGTCGGCCCCCTGCAGGGCATCGGCGTCGCGCTGTCGTTTGCCGGCGTGCTGGCGCTCGTCGCGCGCGGCGACCCCGCGCTGCTGGCCGCGTTCCATTTCAATCCGGGCGACCTGTGGCTGATCACCGCGATGCTGTTGTGGGCGCTGTATACCATCGTGTTGCGCAAGCGGCCCCCGGAACTCTCGGCCATGGCGTTCCTTGCGGCGATGCTGCTCCTCAGCCTCCCGTTCCTGCTGCCGTTCTATCTGTGGGAGTACTTCGAGCGCGGCGGATTCGCGCTCACGGGCTCCACGATTTCGGCGCTGGCGTACTACTGCACCATTCCCTCGATCGTGGCCTACCTGTTCTGGAATCGCGGCGTGGTGCAGGTCGGCGCGAATGTGGCGGGCCTGTTCGTGCACCTGATGCCCGTGTTCGGCGCGCTCCTCTCGGTGATCTTCCTGGGCGAGCACCTGCACGGCTATCACTACGTCGGCGCGGCGCTGATATTCGGGGGGATCTGGCTGACTACGCGGCGACGCGGCGCGTAGTCAGCACGTGAATGTCGTGAATATCGTGAATGACGTGAATGCCGTAAGGGCAAAGGACCTGCCGAGTCCTGCGAGGAAGCAAAAAAGCAAAGGGCCCGGGAAGGGCCCTTGGGACTTGCCTGGGAACGACATTCACGTCATTCACGGCTTTTACGCATTCACGACATTCACGGCCCTCAAAACTTGATCGACAGCCCTATCGAATGGACGCTGGAGTCAAATCCGAAATTCGATCTCGGTCCGCTGGCGCTGCCGCCGGAAAGCTCGTTGTAGAGTTCGGATTCCGCGTGCAGCGTCACGCGCTTGGAATATTCGTAGCTGAGGCCCACGCCCATGACGCGACCGAAGTCGTCGAACCCGCGGCGCGAGGCAGTGCCGGGTTCTTCCTGGGGGCTCCAGTAATGCAAGCCGAGGCGGCCATACAGGGAAAGACCCTGGAAAGTGGCGACGCCGGCCAGGCTCCAGGTGGACCCGTAGCAGGGCCGGTAGGCTTCGCCGGCGGCCGGTTCGCCAACGCAGGCGGAGCCGTTGTTGCCATAACTGGTTTGCGCGCCTTCGATCGCAAAGGCGTTGTTCACGCGATAACCGCCATACTGCTTTTGCGACGAGAAGGCCTCGGCGCCGGTGTTGCCG
>Ga0315910_10003404_pt1 | contig 13551 bp, 21 predicted proteins | sample EdamamesoilMG_FD_204470 | JGI IMG/M metagenome (GOLD analysis project Ga0315910, IMG submission 204470) | Garden soil microbial communities collected in Santa Monica, California, United States - Edamame soil | ecosystem: Environmental > Terrestrial > Soil > Garden | place: USA: California...
CGCTCAGGTGCTCGCCGTGTACCCGAGTGATCCAGGGTGGGAAGTGCGCGGCCCGATCGGCGGCGCGTTCCTCGTGACGAATCTCGGGCTAGCGACGTTCCCCTTTCGCGGGATCGTTGTGCATACTTGGGGCCGCCTGATTTGTCGGTAGCGCTCTGCCTTCCGAAGGAAGTCGCCCCGGACGAGATCGAGCTGAGGCGGATGGCCATGCTCGAAGATCTGCACGAGCTGACCGCGTGCGAGTTCGAGGCGCGAGCGCGTCACCTCGAACGGCTGGGGGCGATTCACTACGCGCAGGGCGAGGACGTGCGGCGCGAGTATCGCGACGTTGCGATCGGTGGCGGCGAAGTGCGGCGCGTGTCCGAGTGGCACGCGGCGCGCGGGCAGGGACGGCGCGAGAAGTGGAAGAGGATCGCCGAGTGCAAGGACAGTAACTCGGTGATGCGTATTGAGTGCGCGCATTGCGGCGGGGGCTCTCACGAGGTGCCCGTCGGATGTGGGCACCGCGAGTGCAGAAAATGCCGAGGGGTGCAAGCGGCGCGCGTTCAGCGCGACGTCGCAGCGGCGCGCGCGAGTCTGCGGCGAGAGGCGAAGCGGCGAAGCTGCGATCGGAAGATCCGCGAGCGCCTGTTGACGCTGACGGTGCCGCACGTAGGAGGCGGCGACGTCATCCCGGCGCGTGATCAGAAACCGATCGAGACAATCCCGCACCCCACGCGGCGGCGCATTGCTCTCCTCTATGCGGCCTGGGATAGGTTCGCGGATTGGCTTCGCCGCTTCGCGTGCGACTTGGTGCCGGACTCGTGCGAAGACTTGGTGCATTTCTTCCGAGTCACCGAGTGGACCGAGGGCGAGGGCGATCGGTTCGGGCATCCGCATTTCCATGTGTACTTGCACGGGCCATATCTGCCGCGCGACGAGATCGTGAAAGCGTGGAGGCGAGCGCTCGAAGGCGCGAGCGGCGAAGCGCTCGACAAGGATCCGATCGTCGACATTCGAGCAGCGGGCGAGCGCGGCCAAGTGCAGGACGAAAACGGCAAATGGCGCGCGCTCGAAAAGGAGCTGATCAAATACTTGGTCAAAGACTTCAGCACGCTCGCGCGCGGTCAGTTTGTGAGCGCGCCGATCCTTGCTGCGGTTCACCTCGAACTCGTCTCACGTCGGCGCAGACAGACGAGCGCGGGCTTTGCCGCATGGATCGAAGACGGCAAGATCGCGAGCCGAGAGCGCTGGTGTGGTGAGTGCCTCGGGATGCATAAGCTCGACTATCGGCATTTCCGAAAGTCGCGCCCGCTCGTTCCGTGCGCGCAGGCGCCTCCGGACTTCGACAAGGGCGAAGCTCCCATCGAGTGCGACCTAGCCGGGCGTCGCATTGCGGTGAGGATCGGCCCCCCCGCTCGCTTCGTTCAGCCCGCTCCCCAGCTCACCTTGCAGGTGTGAGCGGGGCGGAGCTTTGTGCGCGGCGCTCCGGGCGCTACTTCGGAGTCCCTCCGGCTTACCAGGCCGGGCCCGCTCAGGGCCTCGCCGCGCCCTCGAAGGGTAAGCACGGTGTGCCCTCGCGCCCTCGGCGCGTCTCTTTCCTCGATACTATTGGAATAACTCCGGAGACTCGGCGAGGCGCTCCCCTTCTGGCCACTGAGACAGCTGTTTAACCCCGTCCCCCTCCCGACCTTGCTTCCCGTATGTCAACGCGTGACACTGTCATACGAACGCCGGACTCATCCGGCCGGCTAGAAAGGTATCCGATGAAACATATCGAGAGGGCAGAGTTAAGCGAACTTTTGGACGCGTTGCAGTTTCATACGCTTTGGAAGGAGCGCGCGACGGCTGAGCCTGAACGGCTCAGGCATGAGAGTGAGATTCAGGTGGCACGCGATGCGATCGTGTCTCGATTCGAGAAGGGGGGGCGCAAGTGAATGCCAGGAAAAAAGCCAACGGTCGGAAAGCTCCTCTCGGTGCGGCTAAGGCCGGAGGACGTGGTAAATCTCCACCTAGTCATGCAGGCTCGGACGATCGAAAATCCGAGCCAGGTAATCCGGTGGATGCTCTCCGTTCACGGCTCAAAGGCGAGGCTGGAGTCCGAAGCGAAGACCCTTCGCCAAGAAAAGGATCTCTCGCGGAAGAACGGGTGAAGCTCCGCGCGCGACTGATTGATATGCTGGGGGGAAAGCGATGAAGCGCACGGTGCCGAACCGCTCGCAGGTCGTGCATTTCCGCAAGCGAGATCCCTATGACGGGGCTTCACGGCTCGCGTGCGGAGCCAAGGGATACTCCTGGACATATCGACACGAGCAGGTGACGTGCAAGCGCTGCGAAGGAACAATGGCGTTTGCCTGTTCACTCGCTACGCAAGCGATGGGAATCGCTGCGACTCCCGTGGAGCATCTTCGGGCGAAAGCAAGGGAAGCCGCCGAAACGTGCGGCTGTCCAGGTTGCGAACAATTCCGCGCCGATCGGCGACTCCGTGACGCTGACGGAGATCGTGCTCGTGCGACTGACGAAGCTCGAACTGACGGAGCTGGATCGCCAAGTGACGGAGGAGCGAAAGCGGAGCGGCGCAGCGGTGACGCGGTCAAGCCTGATCCGGAAGGCCTTGCGAAGCGCCTACTGAGCGACGAGCTGATCCCTAGCGAAGGGGATATACTTTTCGCTCGTGCGTGCGTCGCGTACCGCGACGAGGGGCCGCCTCCGGCGCCTTTTGCGGTCGTGGAACTGCGGGACGTAGACATAGAGGGAGATCCAGACGTGGAGAGCCAACGACTGGCGGTGAAACATCGCGAGCTTCTGATCCATGGGCTCCGGTTCACGCTGCTCGTGGAGGTGCTAGACCATGAATAAGCGCAAGCATCACCCCACGATGACGCCTGAAGATCTCCTGCTGGAAGGGGTGACGCAGTGAAGGTCGATGTCGCAATCTGTACCCGGTCGAGTCTCGCTGCGCTCGACGAACTCCCGAACGGTCGAGAGGTGTCCTACGTCATGCAGCGGTGTTCGCACTGGCTCCACGACGTGCACATCACCTCGGGCCTTACCGACGTAGCGCTCGCGCGTAACGTCATGTTCACGCGCTTGGTGAAGAACTCGAAAGCGGATAGCGTCATCTTTCTCGACGACGACATCATCGCTGGCGACTGGTCGATTGAAGAGCTGATCCTTTCCCACCTCGAAGCGGACGGCGCTCCCGTGTCTGGCATCTACTGCCCGCGCGCAAAGCCGGACGAGCTGACAGTCGGGGTGTGCAGGGACGGACATTTCAACAGCTCGCAAACGATTCCGATCGCGGGGCTCGGGTTCTGCATCGTGCGGCTCGAAGACTTGCGCGCCGTCGTGGACTCTTCGAGTGAGCTGAGCTTGTTCGACGGCGGGGAGGTCTTTCGCGAAGTGACTTGGAGCGGCGGACTCGCTCGCCGCTGGGTCTCGGAAGATGTGCGTTTCTGGCTGCGCATGTTCTGGGAGCTTGCTTCGCGGAAGCGTCCTCAGCTGAAGTTCTACGGGGTGACCGTGGGGCACGCCGAGGGAAAGCGCGTTTGGCTTCCATCCGACAAGGCGCAGGGCATGAGGCTGGATTGTGTCGGCGGTAGCGCCGAGTGGGACCACCGGATCCTAATCAACCCGCCGCCCCCCTCGTCCCTTGCGCGCCGTCAGGCGCATAGCCGTGAGCTTCGCGCCGACGTCGGCGGCGATGACGACGGCGAGCGCAGCGTCGACTAGTTCGCCGTACCCACACGAGAAGGCCCCGCACAGTTCGTCAATTCGGCGACCTGTCGCGGGGCTTACTCTTGCGTAGAGTCGGCGGCGATGTTCGGTTGTGATGTATTTGGGAGAAGATGGGGCAGGCGGAAGAAAGCGGAGGCACTCACTCGGGCGAGCGCCGCTGAGTTGGCAGAACGCGACGAGGGTTTTCCCTTTCGCGAATGTCTCCCACGCTCGCGCAGGGTGAAGGGACCAAAGCAGGCGCGCGGCGCTCGCTTCGTCCGGAAGCTCCACCCGTGCGAAGTCTCGCCCGGTTTCCAGACAGGCGCGCGCGCGCTTCGAGCCGTCGAGCACGCGCCCTCCGTAGTAGTACACGGGCAAAAATGGACCGTGCAGACCAATACTATCGCGGATTTGGCAAAACTCGGGCGAGTGTTCCACGTGAAACATCTTCCGCGAAGTCCTGACGCCGTGCAAGCTCCCTTGCATGACTGCACTCGCCAAAGCCCGTGAAGAAACCGCCCGACTCCGCAAGTCCTTCGCATCTCGCGCCAAGCGCGTAGCGCAGGAAAAACGCTCGCTCTACGTCCATGGGGCGGGGAGCGCTGGCATCCTGACCGCTGCGGTCGGCGCTGCCATCATCGACGCGAAGCAAGCCGAGGAGGGCGAGGACCAAGCGACCTTTGGCAGCTCGAAGACTCCGATCGCTCCGGTGGTCGGCGGGCTCGCCGCGCTGACGGGTGTCGGCCTCGCAGTCGCAGGCATGCCAACGGCTGGCGCGTTCCTGGGATACGGCGGTCTGACGAATGTCGCGATCGGCCTGTATCACACGGTGAAGCGCAAGACGATCGAAGCAGCCGAGGAAGAGTGATTTAGCGGTCTAACAGACCGCTAACAGTGTTGAACGTCAAAACCCTTCTCAGGTGAAATCATGAATTTGCAAAATGCGGCAGCGGCTCTCTATGGCGTCTCGGGCGCTCAGGTGCGAGCGTATCGAGTGGGCGGCGCTCGCGTCGCTCCCTACCGGACCGGCATCCCGGCAGTGATGGCGAACCCTCAGCAGGCCCCGATCGAGTACGGGCCCGAGCAGTATCGCTCGGGGGGTAACTCGTTCCTCGGGCTCGGTCGTACCGTCATCCCGGCAGGCTCGCCCGGAACCACGGTGAACATTCGCCCGGTCCGTCCGTTCAATCCGCTCGAAATGCGCTTCCCGTCGACTGTCGTGGGTCTCATGATTCACGCCCTCGACATTCAGGGCGTCAACTTCTTCGCCAATCAGCCGGGCCTCGGTCTCCCGATCGAACTTCTCTCTGAGGTGGCGACGTTCAAGGGAATGGATCTCACGACCATTCAGCCGGAAACCGGAATCACGTTCACGGTCGGCAACCCTGGCGCGACGGATCTCATCTTCATGGGTGCTTTCCGAGGCACACAGGTTTTGATTTGATCCTCGCGACGAGGCTCCCCGACTTGGTCCCTCGGGACTTTGCCGAGGCGGTTCGTCGTCATATAGAGGGCGTCGCGCGCGCAGCGGCGCCCTTTTTTTCTTCCGGCGCACTTCCTCCCCTTCGCTCGTCTGGTATCCGCTATGCACTCCACCCACAACACGGCTCGGGCATCGTCTGGATCGAGCATCCAGCCACGACATACCGCCTCGGTCGTGGCGATTGCGGCGCTCTGGCTGCTTATCGGATGGCCGAGCTACTCGCACGAGGCGAGCGCAACGTCGGCGCCTCGGTGGCCGATTGGCTCGGTAACGGCGACACCCATGCGCAAGTGCGTCGAGGTCGCAAGATTGAAGACCCTTCGATCGAGTGCGGAGCCGAAGCGGATTGGCCTGTTAGTTTTCTGTTTGACCTGGGAGACGTGAAACCATGATTTTTTTTCCTGCACTCATCGGCGGCGCTGTTGGCCTCACTGCTTTGCTCTTCGCAGGCGGTAAGAAGAAGAAGGCGGCTCCCGTCGACGTTGAGGAAATTCTTCCCGTCGAGGATCCGAGCGCGGTCGTCGTGGAAGACGTCGACTCGGGCGATACGCTCGTCGTACCGACGGACATCGGCACCGACCCCGGGCCCTCTGGCGCTCCGGTCGGCGCTCCTCCGGAGGAGATGAGCGACGACGAGGTGAGCGAAGATCCGGACGTCGCCGAGGCGGTAGCCACGGCGCCCCCAGGCTCGTCCGTTCTCGTGGACGATGCGACCGGCGATATTTCAGTCGTGGAACCTCCGGCGGTCGAGCAAGCTCCTCCCGTTGAAGCTCCTCCCGTTGAAGCTCCTCCGGAGGAGATGAGCGACGACGAGGTGAGCGAAGATCCGGACGTCGCCGAGGCGGTAGCCACGGCGCCCCCAGGCTCGTCCGTTCTCGTGGACGATGCGACCGGCGATATAGCCGTCGTGGAGCCGGGAGACGCGAAGCCAGGGGCCGCTAGCCCGCTCGCGCTCGACTTGGTGCGCTCGCTCCTCGCGGCCGAGCACCTGGCGAACTGGAAGACGCACCACGCGGCAGACGTGAGGCTGTACCAGGAAGCGAAGGGCCTCGAACCCGACGGCCGTTTCGGACCGCTGACAGCGCTCGCGCTCGCGCAAGAAACGGGCGTCGCTCCAATCGTCCGCTACTGGTCCGAGGGCTGGCGCGGCGGGCCTGCTCAACAAGACTACGTCGCGCGCCTTCGAGCGCTCGGCCTCGACGCCTCACGCGAGAAGGGGCAGGGCTACGGGCCCGTTCAACGAATCACCACCTACGGGGTAGCACCATGAATCAAGCGAGCGTTCCGCAAACCCTTCGCCGCGCCGGCTGGACCTGGACGGAAAAGGGCCTCCTCGTCAACATCGCGACGGATGAAGGCTCCTATCGCGTTCATGTGCCGTTGCACCACGTCGAAATCATCTTCGACGACGCCACGCACTCGGTTGGGTGTCCGCTCGACTACAGCGTCGGAGCGCCCGGCACCGTCGGCGGTTTCTTCAAACGCATCGGGCGCGGTCTGAAAAAGTTCGGCAAGAAGATCGGGAAAGGTTTGAAGAAGGCCGTGCATGCTGTCTCGAAAGTCGCAAAGGCGATCGTGACGTCGCCAATCGTCCGGGCTGGTCTCGCTGCGGTGGCGACGGCGTTCCCCATTGCGGCGCCACTGGCGGCCGGCGTCGAGACTGCCGCGCGCGTCATCAAAGCGGTGGACAAGGGAGCGAAAGCAGCGAAGCAGATCGCCGACGCTGGCAAGGCTGGCGCGAAGATGCTGAGCAAGGGCAAGCGGGACAAGCTCAGGCGCGAAGTCCGCACGGCAAAGAAGGATCTCGCAGGCATCAAACGGCTCGGGACGCTCGCGCGCGGCGGCGACCCTCGGGCGAAGCGCGCCATGGGCGCACTCACCACGGCTCTGGCCGTCTACAATTCCCGATGAACGAACACGAACTCAGAGCGACCGAGATGCGGCGCCGTGCGTACGGCGCAGCGCCTGGCCAATTCCCGGGCACACACCAGCAGCCGCAGATCTGGCCTGCTGGCGACTTGTCGCGCCGTACGGTGCTCGACTTGCCGGCGTGCGCCTCGTCTCACCTGTGGGACGTCGCGTTGCACGGCGAGAACGTGCATCTTGAAATCCGCTGGGGCACTTGCTCACAGCTCGAAGTGAACGCGGCTCTCCCCTTTCGCGCAGGGCTCCCGGGAAAGGTCCAGGTGTTCGCCTATCCGCGCTCGACGGCTGGGGCTCGGGTTGTGCCGGTGGCCCTCGAAACTCTCGGGCCGCCGGTCTGTCGAGCGCAGCAAGTCTATCCGACTGCCGGCGCTCTTCCCGAGTACGTGACGCGAGTTCGCGCGGTGGTTGCTTCCACGCTCACCGTTGCTGGCCAGGCTGTGGCGCTCGTCGCAGGCGCAGAGATGGCCATCGCGGGAGGCGCGGACTTGCTGACGGGCGTCGTCATTGGCACCCTTGAATTGTGAAACCGGCTGGAATCATGGTGACCCTCGCAGGCCTTCTCTTTCTCGGACTCTCGATCGCATCGGGTCGGCGGAAGCGTGCGCGCGAAATCGTGGTCAGCATCGGCGAAGCTGTCATCGAGCCCACTGAGCTGGTTGACATCGTCGAGGCTGAGGCGGCGAAATGGGTCAGCATCAACGAGCGCTCGCCCGAAGCGGCGCCGCTCCTCGAAAAGTATTGGCGCGCGAGCGGGCGAGCGCCGAATGATGACCACTGGTCTGGCGCGTTCATCGTGTGGGCGGCGAACGCCGCGAATCCGCACTCGCTCGTCGAGTACCCGCAGCACTCGGCTTATGCCTTCGCTCACCTCAATGGGCGGCCGGGCTATCGCACGATTCGCCCGAGCGGCGACCTTCGAGCTGGCGACATCGTGTTAAAGCCTCGCCCCGGGGACGTCCGCACGTTCGACGAGCTGACGCGCCCGGACTTCGCGCCGTTTCCGAGTCACGGCGACATCGTGACCGAGGTACATCCCGATCGCATCGTGGCCATCGGCGGCAACAAGGCAGGCGACCGCGTAGCGGCGCAGACGTATCGCCGTCGTCCTGATGGCACTGTTCCGGAGTTCTTCGCGGTCCTTCGCTTGGAAGATAGCCGTGCCTCTTAAAAACGCGATTCAGCCGGGCCGCTACTGGGGCACAACGCGCCTCGGCGAGTGGCCGCACCCTCTCGATAAGTTCAACCGCGCGCACACGCGGCGCACACTGGAGAGCGCGGAGAACGGCGAGACCTGGGGAGTCGTGCAGGTGCGCGAGGAAATCCCCGATTACGAGTGGCCGTTTCAGAACTGGGACGCCTATCCCCACGACATCGTGAAGGGCCCCGGGCCCTTCGAGCTGGGGATCTGGGCACAGCCCGATCCTTCCGTCATTCATCAGATGGAGGAGCACCTAAAAACCGTGCAAGAGGTCGAGGAGCTGATCGGCGACAAGATCGAAAGCGCGGCAGAGAAGGTCGGCAAGGTCGCTGATTTCGGCGTTTCGAGGATCGTGTTAGTCGTGGGCGCTGTCGCAGTGGCAGCCGTTGCGCTCTCGTTCCTCGTGGGGCGCGTGAAAGGCAAGGCGCCCGCATGAGTGAACCTCTCGACAGATGGCTAAGGCGGCAACTGCCGACGGTCGACCAAGATGGATCGGGCGTCGCTCGCCTCGAACTCACAGCCGGCGACGGCGGTGCGGTGTTTGATTCGTGGCTAGGACCATGGGGCAGCGAAGCGGACATCGAAAAGCTATCCGGCGTCATCCTCGAAACGGTCGCAGCGCTCGCCGAGGCGTGGCCCTCGGGAAAGCGTCACCTCGTCATTCTGACCGCGCTCGACGGACAGCGCGAAGTCCGCGCGCGGTGGCAACACCTCGAACCGGGAAAGAGCAAGACCGCTGGCGGTACGCTGATGAGCGGGCCCGAAGCGGCGCTGTCGTCGATCGTTCAGCAGTTCGCCGAGACAACGAAAAACCTCCTCGGCACCTCGAACGTGCAGATCGCAGTCCAGAGCAAGACCATCGAGCAGCAAGCCGAGCACATTCACGCCTTGCACGAGCTTCTTCGAGAGAAGCATCTCGCGGAAGTGACGAGCCGAGAGGAGGGAAACGCCGTCGCGCGTGACCTTCTCGGGCAGCTCGGAGAGCATGCGCCAGCTCTGATCGAGCTGGCGGCGCAGTACCTCAAAACGAAGTAGGAGAAAAATGGCACTCATCACGCTCGCGGGAACGCCCGCAATCCAGGCCGTCCGGCGTCCTCCGTCGGGCAATTTCGTTGGCGAACTCGGCGCAGGCGCGATCCTGCGTTGGGCTCGCACTGATACGGAAGTCACGGCGGGGCCCGTGACCGAAGCAGGCGACGAAGTGAAAGACAGCATGCCCGCAGGGCTCGCGACCATGCGCATTGCTGTCGCTGAGATCCGCGCAGACCGCGTCTACCGCGCGCGCGCGCGAGTCGTCGCAACGTCGAACGATGTGAACCTCTCGCCGGGCTCAATCAACCTCTCGATCCAAGCCTCGGCGAACGATTTCGTGAACCACTTCACGACGGACCCCGCTGCTGTGGTGTTCAACCCGTGGACGGGCGCAGCTCTGCTTACGCCTTCGCCGCGCTCGTCTGAGCTTACGGTGCTCTTCGAGGCATCGGGCAACGCTCTTCGAGCCCTGCCAGGGTTCGATCAGGCGCTCAACAACCTCGTCACCTTCCGGGCGTGGGTCAACCGTGGGGTCAACCTCACTGGAGCAAACATCACGGGCCCGAACCAACAAGCGGCGACCCTCGAAGTTTTCGAATGCCTCCCTTGAGGTGAGCCGGTGGAAGTTCGTTCCGCTCCCAGTAATCCGCGCTCGCGCGTCCTCGCTCCCCCGAACCAGGCCGAGATCTGGCTCTCGGGGGACGGTGACGATCGCTCGTCCGGATTTGAAAACGCTCCGGTGAAAACCTCGGAAGAGGTCGGCCGGCGGCTGGGTGACGGAATCATTCCCCCCGATCTGTCCGTCGTGGTGCGCATCAAGGGACGGAGCGCTAACCCGAACGGCTACAACCTGACGCCGTTCTGCACGCCTCGGTTCATAGCCGGCTGTCTCACATGGCGGAATGAAGGCCTCTTCACTCCAGCGAGCGGGACGCTCACTTTTACGTCTCGATCCGGCGCCACGTACACCTTCGCCGGGCAAGCGTGGACGCGGAACCAGTGGGCAGGATACTCGCTCGAAGCGCTCTCGTCTCAGACTGGAGTCACGCCAGGTCTCAAGCGGTTCGTCATCGCCAACACTGCCGACACGGTGACGCTAGGCTATCCGCATTTCAACCCGCAGGAGACGGCGGGCCCCGCCGCAAATGACACGTTTCGTCTTACCTCCTCGGCCTGCGAGTTCGAGCTGTCCCCGGATCTCGGTAACGGCTCATTCATCGATCCGTGTGTGACCGGCGGCCCTGCGACGATGAATATCAGCAACTACGCGGAGCGCTCGCGCGGTTGGCTGCGCCTCGAAGGCCTCGCGCTTCGAGTCCCGCAGGGCGTCCCCTTCTTCAATGTGCATTTGACCGGCGCGATCGTGTGCAACGGCGTCGAAGTGACGACTCCCCCGATCGGATGGGCGCCTCAGTTGTTGTTTCGGAAGGCTGATGTGATGCTAGGGGAGTGGTTCTCCGTCCCCGGGTTCCCGAATCGGCCTCTAAATACGTCGTGGGGTTGGGGGCTCGCGTGCCGCGAGCGCGAGCTGGTCGTGAATCCGAACAACGGGATCTGTGCGTTCAGCTTCGATGCCTCGTACGCCGAAGGCAACATCACAAACGCGCAGTTTTCAGCAAGCGGGGGATGCTGGATCAACTTGGGCGGCTCCAGCTTTCACGGCGCCGTTGGCTGGACGGCGGCGCTCGAAGTCGAGACGGGCTCGCGCGTGAATCAGTACAATTTGAACAGCGCGACATACCCATTTCACTTCATACAGGACGCGGCTACGCGCCGAGACATCATGGTCCGTGGTGCGGGTGAGCTTGTCTTTGGACGCATCGTGCACGACGGGATTGGCGCCGTCTTCTTGGCGCTGCAAAACGGCATGATGACGAAGAGCGGCGGCGGCGCAGTCATCCTCGCCCCGGGGGCATCGACTCCGTTAATCGCCTCCGGCAACCAATCGCGGGCAGCGTACAATGGACAAGTCTACTTCACCGGGGGCGACCCAGGCGCCACGCTCGGTGACGTCTCGGCCGGCACTGTCCTTGGCTACACCAACCGCGCCGCCGCTGCGTGGGCGGCTGGCACGCGCATCGCTGCCCCTGCCGCGCAACCGGCTGGGCTCATCCAGAGGCTCAACTAGTGGCCTGCTGTGGACGTCAAAAGCCCCTCGCGTTCGTGTCTCGTGGCCGCAAGGCTCCGAAGCTCCCCGAGGTGGTGAAACGACCAGTGAAAGGGGGGGGTACCCCCGTAGAGCTCGCGCGCGAGCTGCTCGACTCCCGCGCCCCTCGGGACATCCGAAAACTGCTCGCCGACGAGCGAAAGCGGCTCGTCGAGTTCAAGCGCTTCCGGATCTCGGAAGTGCGCGCGAGCTGCAAGACGGCGAAGATCGAAACGCGCAAGCGGCGCGCAGCGCAGCGGGCGAAGCTCCTCCGGATGTGGGCGCAGGCGCAACGTGCCGAGCTGGACCGCCACGCGAAGAACTGCGAAGCGGAGCGCGCTGCAATCCTTCAGACGTACGCCGAGGGACGCGAGCGAAACCGCGCCATCGCGCAAGCGGTGAAGCGCGAGCGCTCCGAACGCGCCGCCATGGCGAAGCGACACCGCAAGCCCGCCGACATCAAGAAGGCAATCCGCGCACGAGAGAAGCGAGGCGAAGCGCTCGACGAAGCACGCAACGAAGTGGAAGCCGTTGCTCCCGAGCTGCTTGCATATTTCGACAAGGTGAAAGCTCGGCTCCGTAAGGCGAAAAAAATGTCCCTCGCGGAAACGTTTTTCCACGACGCCGAGGCGCATCCCGAGCAGGTGATCGCCGCGCGCGAGCACAAGAGCGAACGCGACGTCAAGCGGTTGATCGAGACCGGCGAGGAGCGCTGGAAGTCCAGGCACGAGAAGATCCAGGGCATGATCTGCGAGCGGGCCACCAAGGCCGCGCGAGCGGGCAAGCTCTTCCAGCTCAAAGCGTCCGAAGAGAAAGCCCTAGCTGCCCTCGGAATCGCCCCAGGCCCGCTGATGGCCCGTTGTTACAACGCAGTGGCCACGAGGCGCCGCAAGGTCTCCCAGCGCCTCGCCCCAGCGCCGTTTTAGCCCCTAGCTTGACCGCTGGCGGGCTCGGGTGTTCTCTGGTGGCCTAACCCTCACCAAAGGACCAAACGCCATGACAGAGGAAGCCGCTCCGGACACCGTCCGGCCCCAAAACGACGAAAACCCCGCTGCAAGCGAGGTTCCCGAAGTGCCGAGAGGAGGTGCCGGCCAACACACTGGGGGGGGGGAAGAAAAGATCCCCGAAATCTCCGAACGTTGCAAGGACTTTTTCGAAGAACTGAGATTTGAAGCAGATCAGGACTCAGCCCCGAGAGTTCGGGGACAATCAGGGCCGCCGGACTTCGAGCGGCTGAGACTCCGCGCCATGGTGCGGGTAGTGCTCACCGCTCTCGAAGAGGACAGGCGGCTGGCCGTCGCGGTCGACCGAGTGATCGCGAGGTTGGGGGAGTGACGCACGAGGGGGAGGGCGAGCCGCTACCGATTGAAGCGATCGGGGCGGAGCTTGCCGAGTGCAAGGAAGCTCTGCGGCGCTCGAAGAACAAGGACGCGCGCCTGTATCTCCAAGTGGCTCTTGCGGCGCTGCGCTACGAGATGGCCGATCGGTGCTGCGCTACGTGCTCGAACGAGCACCTGACAACGGCGCGAGTTCTTCGAGGCTTCGCCGAAAGGAGAGAAAACGAATGGCAACTGTCGGTCAATTGATGCTCGTGCTCGTGCTCGTGCTCGTGCTCGTGCGCCCACTCGCGTTCCTTCTCGGGTTCGTGCGTGGTTGGTTCGACGGACGGCGCGCGCCGTTCGTGGGGCCGTGGTACGCGGTGCCGTGCTGCTCGTCGTGCGACGAGCCGCTTTCGCGCGCCGAGGAGTTTCATTCCGGCGGGGTCTGTCCGAGGTGCGGCGCATCTACGGACGGAACGATCGTGGACACGGTAACCAAGGTTTTCCGCGAGGAGCGACGCGAGCGCGGCGGGCCGGTGATCTACGTCGAGCGGGGGAAAGAGCAATGGCCGCTAAACTGACCGTTGCGGGCGGCGAAACGATGAAGGTCCTCGGCACGGCTGGCGCTCAGGTGCTCGCCGTGTACCCGAGTGATCCAGGGTGGGAAGTGCGCGGCCCGATCGGCGGCGCGTTCCTCGTGACGAATCTCGGGCTAGCGACGTTCCCCTTTCGCGGGATCGTTGTGCATACT
>Ga0315910_10003405_pt1 | contig 13551 bp, 9 predicted proteins | sample EdamamesoilMG_FD_204470 | JGI IMG/M metagenome (GOLD analysis project Ga0315910, IMG submission 204470) | Garden soil microbial communities collected in Santa Monica, California, United States - Edamame soil | ecosystem: Environmental > Terrestrial > Soil > Garden | place: USA: California...
AGATGTAGCCCGTGCCGAAATCGTCGATGAGCACGCGCACGCCCTGGCCGCGCAGCTGGTGCAGGGCCGCGAGTCCGCTGCGGCCGGTCGAGAGCATCTGTTCGGTGATCTCGAGGTCGAGCTGCGTGGGCTGGATGCCGGCTTCGCGCGCGGCATTCTCGACGTCCTCGGCGAGGCTCTCGGCCGAGAGGTACTGGCGCGCGACGTTCACGGACACGCGCAGCTGCGGGTAGCCGCGCTCGGCGAGCAACGCGAGATCGCGGCAGGCGCGCTTGAGCACCCAGCGACCGAGTTGCACCGACAGGCCCGAGATCTCGGCGATCGGCAGGAATTCGGAGGTGGGCACGAGGCCGCGGATCTTGTGGTTCCAGCGCAGGAAGGCTTCCACCGCGACGATCTCGCGCGAGCCGAGCGTGAGGCGCGGCTGGTAGTGAAGTTCGAGCTCGTCCTTCTGGATGGCCTGCGAAAGTTCCTGCTGCCAGTCGAGGCGCGTGAGCGAGGCGAGGCGCAGCGTGTCCGAATAGAAAGTGATGTTCCGGTCGGCACGGCGGCCGGCGTCGAGCGTGGTCAGCGCGCGTTCGACCAGTTCCCCGGCGCGCGTGCCGTCGGCGCCCGAGAGCGCGACGCCCGCCTGCGGGGCCAGCTGGAAGGCCTGCCGGTCGAGCTCCACGGGATGGCGCAGCGCCTTGATCACCGCATCGAGGGTGGTGTCCGCTTCGCCGCGCGTGCGCAGGTCGGAGAGCACCACGCCGATGACGTCATCGGAAATGCGCGCTAGGCGCGGCAGGTTGGCCCGGCCTTCGGGCAGGTTCTCGAGCACCACGCGCGCGGCGCATTCCACCAGGCGATTGGCGAGCGCCGAATCGAACACGCGCTGGTAGGTGGAGTAGCCGCCGATGTGGATCAGCGCCACGCCCACGGTGTCTTCGCGCAGCGCCGCCATGTCGAGCGCCATGCGCAGGGATTTTTCGAAGGCTTCGCGATGCGGCAGCATGAGGCTGCCGTTCTTGGGATACAGGCCCGAATCGTTGGAGCTGGCGCCTTCGCCGAGATCGCGGCACACGATGAGCGCGCGGTCGAAGCCCTGCACCTGGAAGCGCATCTCGAGCTTCACGTCGCCGTCCTGGTAGCGCTGCTGCGCGGGCTTGCGGGTCTTGAGGATGCGGCGCACGGTCTGCAGCACGTGCGTGGCCATCTGCTCGGGCCAGAGGTCGTTGACCGAGCGACCCGAGATGTCCTCGCCGGAAGGATTCACGCCGCGCACGGCCAGCCCGCCGACGCAGGAGAGGATCATGCCGTCGCGGCGCACGATGAGCGCCAGGTCGGGCAGGGACTTGGCCAATGCTTCTTTGATCTCGGTATCCATACCCGGTGAACCTGTCAGGCCTCTCGCAATACGCGCAGCGTGTTGACCGTGTCGTCAGAGCCTTGCGTGGATGAATGTTCGATGATGACGCCGTCGGCGATCAACTCGTCGACGTTCGATTCGACTGCCGCGATGACCGATTGCAGCGAGGCCACCGCCTCGGTGCCAAACCAGCCGCGCCAGGCATTGCGCCCGCGCTTGGCGCGATACAGCGCGAGGTCGGCGATCTTGATGGCGTGTTCCCAGCTGACCGCGGTCGGCTTGCCGGGGACGAAGGGCAGGCAGGTGAGGCCGATGCTGCAGCTGGTGCGCACGATCGCGCCGCGCGGCAGCACGCACTTCATCTTGGCGACGCGTTCGCGCACGCGCTCGGCCAGCATGTTGGCGTGTTCGACGTGGTGCGCGTGCGCGACCACCACGAATTCGTCGCCACCCCAGCGCACCAGGATGTCGTCGGGACGGATGGCCTGCTTGAGCGTGCGCGCGACTTCGACGATCAGCTCGTCGCCGGCCGCGTGGCCGTGCTGGTCGTTGATGGGCTTCAGCGCATCGAGGTCGATGATCATGATGGCGAGGCCATGATCGCCCTTGTGCTCGCTCAGCAGCCGCGGGAAGTGCTGCATGAGGTAGCGGCGGTTGGCGAGGCCGGTGAGCGTATCGGTGAAGCTCGCCATCTCGAGGCGGCGGTTCGCGTCCTGGAGCTCGCGGTAACGCTGGTCGAGTTCGTAGGTGCGGTCGCTGACCTGCTTCTCGAGCTCCAGGCGGTAGGCCGCGGCGCGCGCGATCTTGCGCTGCTGCGCGTACCAGACGCCGACCAGGACGAGCACCGCGAGCAGGGCGTAGCCCGCATAGGCCCAGGGTGACAACCACGGCGACGGCGCGACGTCGATCGGCAGTGCCAGGTCCTGCGTGCTCCACACACCGTCGCTGTTGCTGGCCCGCACGCGGAACACGTAGTGGCCGCCGGTCAGGTTGGTGTAGGTGGCGGCGCGACGCTCGTCGCTGCGCACCCAGTCGGTGTCGAAGCCTTCGAGCTTGTATTCGTAGCGATTGGCGCGCGGATCGGCGAAATCCAGCGCGGCGAACTTCAGCGTGATGACGTCGTCCTTGTCGCCGAGCGCGATGCGTTCGATGCGCTCCTCGGGAAGATCACCGAAGCCGGGCGTGTTCAGCTTCAGGAATTCCGTCAGCACCACGCGCGGGGCGCGCTCGTTGAACTCCAGCACTTCCGGGTAGAACGAGTTGAAGCCCGCGGCGCCGCCGAAGAACAACTTGCCGGAGTGATCGCGGTAGTGGGCGCCGAAGTTGAATTCCTCGGCCTGCAAGCCGTGCAACCGGTGGAAGCGCTGGATGACCGGGCGTTCCTGGTTGAGGGTGCGCGGATCCAGGCGTGCGAGGCCGAAGTTGGTGCTGATCCAGATGTTGCCGGTGCCGTCGGCGCGCATGCCGTAGACGGTGTTGTTGGGCAGGCCCTGGGCCTCGGAGAGGTTGGCGAAGCGCAGGTGCGCCGCGCCGTCACCCGGGTTGACCACGCGATCGACGCCCGCCCCGCGCGTGCCGATCCACACGCCACCGTTGTCGTCGACCAGCAGCGAGAAGATGGAATCGGCGCTCAGGGAGTCGACCTTCTTGGCGTCGCGCTTGTAGTAATGGAGACGGCGCGTGCGGATGTCCCAGACGTTGAGGCCGCCGCCGTCGGTGCCGATCCACACATGGCCGGCGCGATCGCGTGCCAGCGCGGTGATGCGGCCGCTGGTCAGATGCAGGCCGTCTTCGGGGCCGGGACGCAGGTTGTCGAAGCGACCGGTGCGTGCGTCGTAGCGCGAGATGCCGCCGCCGTACGTGCCGACCCACAGCGAGTTGTCGACGTCGAGCAGGCTCATCACGCCATCGGCCGCGAGCGTGGTGGGCACGGCGGCGTCGTGGCGGAATACTTCGGCCTTGAGCGTGCGGGTGTCGAAGCGGTTCAAACCGCCCGTCATGGTGCCGGCCCAGATCACGCCGTCGCTGCCCTCGAGCAGCGCCATCACGGCGTCGTCGCTGAGCGAATCGCGCACGCCGTTGACGTGGCGAATGGCGCTGACCTGGCCGTTGTTGCGATTCAGCAGGTTGATGCCGCCGCCGAACGTGCCGATCCACACGCGACCCTGGTTGTCCTCGGCGAACGAGGTGATGTTGTGGTCGGTGTAGCCCTCCTCGCTGGAGGCGCGCGTGTGTCCGAACGACCAGGTGCGCGGATTCCACTTGGCGAGGCCACCGGTCTTGCTGCCGATCCACAGCGAACCGCCGCGATCTTCGTACAGCGAGGTGATGTAGTCATCGGGGAGCGAGCGCGGCTCGGCCGCGTCGTGCTGGTAGGTCGCGAAGGTTTCGGTCGCGATGTCGAACCAGGCGAGGCCTTCGATCATTCCCACCCACAGTCGGCCCTGCGAGTCGATCAGCAGCGCCTGCACGCGATCGTCGGGCAGCGAGGCGGGGTTCTTCGGATCGTTGCGATAGACGCGCCAGCGTTCGCTGCGCGGATCGTAGCGGCCGAGCCCGGTGTCGGTGCCGACCCAGACCGTGCCGTCGGCCGACTCGACCAGCGAGCGCACGCGCAATGGCTGGCCGACCGGGGTGAGTTCGGTAGGCAGCTTGACGCGCGCGACTTCGTTTCCGGTCGCAGGCACCCGATCGAGTCCCGTGCCGGTGCCCACCAGGCGTTCACCGCTCTGCAGCTGCAGGATGACGAACACCGAGTTGTCGGAAAGCGAGTTCGGCTCCGTGGCCGAGTGACGCAGGCGCGTGAGTTCGCCGTTGCGAGGATCGAAGATGGCCACGCCCGCGTCGCGCGAGGCGATCCAGATGCGGCCGAGGCGGTCGCGCGACAGCCCGCGCACGCGTTGCAGGTCCACGGCATCGCGCAGCGCGGCGGGAGTTTCGAGCTGACCGGTACGCGCGCTGCGGAACACCACGCCACCGCCGTCGGTCGCGATCCACAGGCCGTCGTCGGTGACCACCAGCGAGGCGATCCAGCCGTTGGTCAGCGTGTTGGGGTTGGCGCGATCGTGGCGCAGCTGGCGGAATTCGTAACCGTCGAAGCGGTTGAGACCGTCCTCGGTGCCGAACCACATGAACCCTTCGGCGTCCTGCGTGATGACGTTGACGGCCTGTTGCGACAGGCCCTCTTCGAGGCTGTAGCGCTGCACGGCGAGCGGCGGCGTGGCGGAGGCGGGCATGGAAACGACGCCGGCGAGCGCGGCCAGTGCAGCGCGCACGAACGACGTCATCGGCCCTGATTTTCCCCGCGTTATTGGCATTCTGGATCGCTACGGACGAGTCCAGTGCGCATCGTAGTTCCCGCGGCGGAAACGCTATGTGATTGGCGTCAGAGGCCCCGGCCAAGGGTGGCCTTCAAGCGCCGGCACCACTCCATAAATGTGAGCCGCATCACGCGCACCGCGCCGCAGCAGCGCATTACGTCCAATCGACGCAGGTCACCTGGAGGTCGGCGGCGGCACGGCGGGCGGCCAGGCTGCCGTTGACGAGCTGGCCGTGGTTGACCAGCACCAGATGCGGCAGGTCCGAATCGGAATTGCCGTAGGCGAAGGATTCGGTGGGACCGCGCGCGGACAGCAACTGGCGCACGCAGCGTGCCTTCTCTTCGCCGCGCCGATTGGCACTGGTGAGCGTGCCGTCGAGGCGATCGTCGATCCACTTCACCTCGGTGGAAATCACTTCGTCAAATTCCAGCTGGCGCGCGAATTCCGGCACGTAGAAATCCACGCTGGCGGACATCAGCACCAGGTGATGGCCCGCCTCGCGATGGCGGCGGATGGTGGCGAGCGCATCGCTGAAGCAGCCGCGCGCGATCTTGTCGGTGACGAAGCGGCGCGACAGCTCCGCCAGCTCGGCGCGCGGTGTACCACGCAACGTGGCGCGCAGCAGGGACTGCTTGAGCGCGCCGCGGTCGCGATCGACGCAGTAGCGCGCCACCGCGGGGAGCAGGAGCGCCAGCCGCAGCACCCGCCAGGGCCGGCGCAGCAGGTGGCGCATGACCAGAGGCATCAGCGTGTCGTGGTGCGTGATGGTGCCGTCGAGATCGAATATGGCGATGGGCATCGGGGTGCGATCTTATCGCACCTAGCTACTTGAAGGCGGGCCGGTGACGGGCCCCGGACGGGGAAATGGGCCGCCGGGCGGATCCCATTTCCCGCGAGGGGGCGTCCATGCCTTGCCGCTCAGCGCCGATCGGCGTACTGCGCGGTGTCCACCTTGCGGCCGGTCCTGGCCACGTGCAGTGCGCTCAACGCGGGCAGGTTGACCTGCGCGATGGCGCGGTCCACGGAGTCGGCGCGGCAAGATTTGATCTCCGATTCGATCTTGAGCTGCTTCGTGCCGTGCGGCAGCTGGCAGACCTCCGAGGCGGCGCGTTCGATGCGCTGGTACAGCGCGGCGACGCCCGTCGAGGTGTTGAGATTGAGGTCGGTGTACTTGATGGCCTTGCTGGGTTCCGCGGGGCCGCCGGTCGCGAACGCGGTGCCGAAAGGCACGCCCACCAGCAGAATGGCCGCGCAGCGGATGAGGATCGATGAGGACATGTCGCTCTCCTTCAGGTTGTCGTTACGCCCGGCAACGCGCCGGGCTGGGAGCGACACTCGGCGAGCGCGGCGCGAGACGCCTGAAGGAAGCCCAAAGCCTTTCAGAAGGATTGCTGACCCCGGGATGACCCGGGAAATCCCTTGAACGACAGGGTGTTGGGCGGGATGCAGTCAGCGGTGAATCAGCCCTCCTCAGGGAATCTTTGCGCGTACTCCTGCTCTCGTCGGTCATGGGAACTCCAGAAACCGCGCGGCGCACGTTGCAGCAGCACGTCTTCGAGGATGCCGACGTGCACATCCCAGCCCCCGGAGACGCTGAGCAGGGCGGCGCGGTCTTCGAGCTTGCGATGCGTGATGGTGAACAACACCCGGTCGCCGCGTTCGGCCAGCTCCCAGGTGACTTCGGAGTGGCTGCCATGGCTCTCCATCCAGCTGAACTGCAGCAGCCTGGGCGGATCGCAACGGATCACCTTGCCGGTGAAGCCCATGGGCATGTCCTTGTACTTCGCCGGCGTGGCTTCCGGCGAAATCAACTCGTGCGAAAACTTCAGCTCGAGCGTCCCGCCGGACCGCAGATCCATGGCGCCCGAAGCCAGCCACTTCGCGCGCTTTTCGGATTCGGTGAGGAACGCCCAGACCCGCTCGATGGGGCCGGGCAGCAGGCGTTCGAGTCGGATGGCGTCGGGTGCGATGCGGTTGGCGTAGCTGTCCACGGATTACTCCTCGAGGGCGCGCTCGAGATCGTCGAGGCGCTGGGTCCAGAATTTCTCGTAGCGGCGCAGCCAGCGTCCGATGCCGGCGAGCGGCCCCGGTTCGATGCGGCAGCGGTGCGTGCGTCCCTCCACGGTGCGGTGGATGAGGCCGGCGTCCTCGAGCGTGCGGATGTGCTTGGACGCGGCGGCGAGCGACATGTGGAAGGGCTCGGCGAGCTCGCCCACGGTGTGCTCGGCGGTGCTGAGCCGTCGCAGCATGTCGCGGCGGGTGGCGTCCGAGAGCGCATGGAATACGCGGTCGAGCCGCGCGCTGTTCAATTCAACCATGTGGTTGAATGTACGCGCCGCCGGAAAGATCGTCAACCGGATGGTTGACGATCGTATCGGGCGGGAGAATCGCTAAGCCGCCTTGCTGGCGAGCTGGCGGAGCACGTACTGGAGGATGCCGCCGTGGCGGTAGTACTCGCGCTCTTTCGGCGTGTCGATGCGCACGCGGGCATCGAAGGTGATCGGCGACCCGCTCTTTCCATCTTTCTGGGTGGGCGTGGCGACCACCTTCACGGTCTTCGCCTCGGCGTTGTCGAGGCCGGTGATCTCGAACACCTCGGTGCCCGTGAGTCCGAGCGTGGCGGCGGTCTTGCCAGCCGGAAACATCAGCGGCAACACGCCCATGCCGATCAGGTTCGAGCGGTGGATGCGCTCGAAGCTCTCGGCAATGACCGCGCGTACGCCTAACAACATGGTGCCCTTGGCGGCCCAGTCGCGCGAGGAGCCGGTGCCATATTCCTTGCCGGCGAGGATCACCAGCGGCGTGCCGTCCTGCTTGTAGCGCATGGCGGCGTCGAAGATCGACATCTGCTCGCCGCTCGGCACGTGGATGGTCACGCCACCCTCGGTGCCCGGCGCCAGAAGGTTGCGCAGGCGGATGTTGGCGAACGTGCCACGCATCATGACTTCGTGGTTGCCGCGGCGCGCGCCGTAGGAGTTGAAGTCCACGGGCTGCACACCCTGGGAGACCAGGTACTTGGCCGCCGGGCTGGTCTTCGAGATGTCGCCGGCCGGGGAGATGTGGTCGGTGGTCACGCTGTCACCGAGCAGCGCCAGGCAGCGCGCGCCCGTGACGTCGGTGACCGGACGCGGCGTCATGGTCATGCCGTCGAAGTACGGAGGATTGCGCACGTAGGTGGACTTGTCCTCCCAGGAGTAGATCTTGCCCGCGGGCACCTTGATCGACGACCAGTTGGCATCGCCCGTGAACACGCTGCCGTAGCTCTTCTTGAACATGCCGGAGTTCAGCGAGTCGTGCACCGCGTCGGCGACTTCCTTGTCGGAAGGCCAGATGTTGGCGAGCAGCACGGGCTTGCCATCGGGACCGGTGCCGAGCACGTCCTTCTGCAGGTCGACGTCCATAGTGCCGGCGAGCGCGTACGCGACCACCAGCGGCGGCGAGGCCAGGAAGTTCATCTTCACTTCCGGGTGCACGCGGCCTTCGAAATTGCGGTTACCCGAGAGCACCGAGGTGGCGACGATGTCGCCGGCCTTGATGCCGGCGGAGATCTCGGGTCGCAGCGGACCCGAGTTGCCGATGCAGGTGGTGCACCCGTAACCGACCACGTTGAAGCCCACGGTTTCCAGGTGGCCTAACAACCCTGCCTTGGTCAGGTAGTCGGTGACGACGCGCGAACCCGGCGCAAGGCTGGTCTTCACCCAGGGCTTGGCCTTGAGCCCGAGCTTCGCGGCGTTTCGTGCCAGGAGCCCCGCGGCCATGAGCACGTACGGGTTCGAGGTGTTGGTGCAGCTGGTGATGGCGGCGATCATCACCGCGCCATCGCGGATCTCTTCCTTCTTGCCGTCGAGCATGATCTCCGCGCAGCCGGTGGCATCCGGCAGCTTCTTCTTGCGCTCATCTGCCATGGCCTTGAGCGCCGTCTGGTAAACGGTCTTGGCCTTCGACAGCGGCACGCGGTCCTGCGGACGTTTCGGTCCCGCGAGGCTGGGCTCGACGGTCGACAGGTCCAGTTCGAGCACGTCGGTGTAGTCAGCCGGCTTGGCGCCATTCAAACGCCACATGCCCTGCGCCTTGGCGTAGGCCTCGACCAGCGCGATCTGCTCGGCGGGACGGCCCGAGAGTTCGAGGTAACGCAGCGTCTCCTCGTCGATGGGGAAGATGCCGCAGGTGCTGCCGTACTCCGGCGCCATGTTGGCAATCGTCGCGCGGTCCGCCAGCGGCAGGTTCGCGAGGCCATCGCCGAAGTACTCGACGAACTTCTCGACCACGCCTTTCTTGCGCAGCATCTCGGTGACGGTGAGCACCAGGTCCGTGGCCGTGCAGCCGGGCTTCATCGCGCCAGTCAGCTTGAAGCCGATGACCTGGGGAATGAGCATCGGGATCGGTTGGCCCAGCATCGCGGCCTCGGCCTCGATGCCGCCCACGCCCCAGCCCAGCACACCGAGGCCATTGATCATGGTGGTGTGCGAGTCGGTGCCGACGACGGTGTCGGGATACACCTGGTTCTTGCCGGCCGTGTCGTTGTGGAACACCACGCGGCCCAGGTACTCGAGGTTCACCTGGTGGACGATGCCGGTATTCGGCGGCACCACCTTGAAGTTGTTGAACGCGGTCTGGCCCCAGCGCAGGAAGGAGTAACGCTCGCCGTTGCGCTCGAACTCGATCTTGTTGTTGGTGGCCAGCGAACTTGCGCGGCCGTAGTCGTCGACCTGCACCGAGTGATCGATCACCAGTTCGGCGGGATTCAGCGGGTTGATCTGCTGCGGATCGCCGCCGAGCTTCTGCACGGCTTCGCGCATGGCCGCGAGGTCCACCACGCAGGGCACGCCGGTGAAGTCCTGCATGATGACGCGCGCGGGCGTGAAATCGATTTCGTAGGAAGGCGTCGCCTTCGCGTCCCAGTTGAGAACCGCGTCGATGTCCGCACGAGTCACGTTCACGCCGTCTTCGTAACGCAGCAGGTTCTCGAGCAGGATCTTCAGCGAGTAGGGCAGTCTCGCGACCTTGTCCTGCGGCAGGTTCGCGAAGCTCCAGTAGTCGTAGCTGCGAGTGCCAACGGCGAGGGTGGCGCGATTCGGGGAACTGCCGGTCATGAATCCAACTCCTGGGGTGCCCCGCAAGCAAGGGGCCGGAAAAAGGGCGGGTATTCTAACTCAGGCGTCCACCTTCGGGAGCCGCGCTCGCTCGATCACGCCGCCTCCGAGGCAGCGGTCACCGTCGTACAGCACCGCGAACTGGCCGGGCGTGACGGCGCGTTGCGGCTCGGTGAATTGCACTGTCATCGAGCCGTCGCACCGGACCGTGGCATGGCACTGCTGGTCGGGCTGGCGATAGCGAACCTTGATCTGCGCGCGGATCTCCGCGCCTTCCGGCTCCACCAGCCAGTGACAGGGTCCGGTGAGCAGCGCGCGGCTCGCGAGCAGGGGATGATCGTGGCCCTGGACCGCGACCAGCTGGTTCTGTGCCAGCAGCTTGTCGGCCACGTACCAGGCGTCCTCGGACTTGCCGGCGCGCCCGCCGATTTCGAGTCCGCCACGTTGCCCGAGCGTGTAGAACGCGAGACCCCGGTGGCGACCGACGATTTCTCCCTGCTCGGTGACGATGTCACCGGGAGTCGTGGGGATGTAGCGCGCGAGGAATTCGCGGAACGGGCGTTCGCCGATGAAACAGATGCCGGTGCTGTCGGGCTTGTCGAACACCGGCAGGCCGGCCTCGCGCGCCAGCGCGCGCACTTCGGTCTTGCCGAGGTCGCCGAGCGGAAACAGCACGCGCTCGAAGTGTTCGGGAGCGACGGCGTGGAGGAAGTACGACTGGTCCTTGTTGAGGTCGCGCGCCTTGAGCAGTGCCGGTCCATCGGCTCGCCTCTCGAGCCGCGCGTAATGACCCGTCGCGAAGCGGCGCGCGCCCAGGCGCTCGGCGTACTCGAGGCATACGCCGAACTTGATTTCGCGGTTGCACAACACGTCCGGGTTCGGCGTGCGCCCGGCGCGATACTCGGTCAGGAAGTAGTCGAACACGCGATGGCGATAGGCCTCGGCGAAGCTCACGCGATGCAGCGGGATACCGAGCTCGGCGGCGGTGGCGCGCGCGTCCTGGAAGTCCTGTGCCGTGGTGCAGTAGTCGTCGTCCTCGTCCCAGTTGCTCATGTACAGGCCGTGCACGTCGAAGCCGGCGCGCTTCAGCAGCAGCGCGGCGACCGCGGAGTCGACCCCGCCGGACATGCCGACGACGATTCTTTCGGGGGAAGGGGACACGGCGCGAATTGTACGCTGCCGTGCGGGAACGCCGGCGTGGCTAGAGGTTCACGACCGACCGGGCGTGCAGCGCGGAATCGAGATCGAGGCAGGCCACCGACTCGAGCGGCAGGCGCTGTCCCGAGAGGAAGTCGTCGATGCATCGCATGACCAGCGGGGAACGCAGCCGCGCGGGTTGCGCCGCGAGGTCGTGGCCCGGGATCCAGGTGGCGCGCACGATGCCGCGGTCGAGCGGCTGCGAGGGTCGATGGTCGTCGACCTCGCCGCAGAAGGCGAAACGCAGGAAGCCGCGACCATCGCGCGGACTGCGCCAGAGATAGGTACCCACGAGGAACCGGGGCGTGAAGCGCCAGGCGGTTTCCTCGCGCGTCTCGCGGATCACCGCGGCGAGCAGGGTTTCACCGGGTTCGAGGTGGCCGGCGGGCTGGTTCAGCACCAGCTGGCCGGCGATGCGTTCTTCGACCACGAGGAACCGGTCCTCGCGCAGCACCACGGCCGCGACGGTGACTTCCGGGTTCCAGCTCATGGGCTAACTAGCGCGATGCCTGGCGCGCGAGCTCGTCGGGCGAGCTGGCGTGCCAGATCTCGTCGAACTCGTCGAGGTACTGGCGGGCGATCGGCGGATTGTTGAGATCGGCGACGCCGTCCCAGCGGTCGGAATGCACGCGGTAGACGATCGCGCGATCGTCGGCGATGAGGTAGGCGCAGGCGCGCTGCTGCATCTGGCTCACCGCGGGGCGGATGTCGATGCAGCTGGTCAGGCGCCGGCCCATGGCGATGAAGCGGTTGTTGTCGCGCAGCAGACGCCCCGAGTCGGACAGCAGCACGCGCACCTTGGCGAAGCGGCGCGCCAGCACGAAGCGCTTGACGATCTCGAGGAAGCCATTCTGGTCGTAGAGGTCGGGCTCGAGATCGGGCGTGTAGATGGACATCAGCCGCTGCGCGCTGGCCGCGACCGCGTCCACGGCGGCGCGCATCTCCTCGAGCGAAGAAATCACGCGCACGTGATTCTCCCCGCGAGGCTGCGCCGCGGGTGCGGGCATCGCCGGCGTCGCCGGCGTGCGCCCGAACCTGTCGAAATCGAATTCCCGCGTCGTCATGAGTGACGACCTCTCCCCGATGCTGCAGGCCCGAAAATGGACCCAGCCCAACTGTGACCTGTGCCCGTGAAAGCCTAGGGGTCGAAAGTCGCCGGCAGTGCCAAATGCGTCACGCTTTCATCGGGACCGCAGCGCAACCGGCCGAAAAACGTGTGGTGGGTCGCACTTTAGGCGCGTGATCACGCGCCCGGAATCAGGGGAAACCGTTAATGCAGGCTATTGCTAGATGCCGCGCGCCAGGGCTTCCGCGAGTCCGGTGTATTGCGCCGGTGTCAGCGCCTTGAGGCGCGCGCGATCGGCCGGCGGCAACGGTAGTTTGTCGATGAATGCCGACAACCCTGCCGCGTCGACCCGCGAGCCGCGCGTGAAATCCTTGAGCAGTTCATAACCGTTCGGCACGCCAGCCGCGCGCAGCGCGGTTTGCAGCGCCTCGCCCAGCACCTCGTGCGCCTCGTCGATGTCCGCCGCGATGTTTTCGGGCGCCGCGGCGATCTTGCCGAGCCCGCGTTGCAGGGCGTTCCAGGCGATCAGCGCATGCGCCAGCGCCACGCCGATGTTGCGCAGCACGGTGGAGTCGGTCAGGTCGCGCTGCCAGCGGGAGATGGGTAGTTTGGCCGCGAAGTGGTGCAGCAGCGCATTGGCGATGCCGAGGTTGCCCTCGGCATTCTCGAAGTCGATGGGGTTGACCTTGTGCGGCATGGTCGAGGAGCCGACTTCGCCGGCCACGGCGCGCTGGCGCAGGTAGCCGAGCGAGATGTAACCCCAGGTGTCGCGCGCGAAGTCGACCAGGATGGTGTTGATGCCCGCGAGCGCGTCGCAGTACTCGCCGATCCAGTCGTGCGGTTCGATCTGCGTGGAGTAGTCGTTCCAGGTGAAGCCCTGCGACTCGATGAACTTGCGCGACACCGCCGGCCAGTCGACCTGGGGCAACGCGGCGACGTGCGCGTTGTAGTTGCCCACCGCACCGTTGAACTTCGCGAGGATCTCGACCGCGTCGAAGCGCGCGCGGGCACGTCGCAGGCGCGCCACTACGTTGGCGAATTCCTTGCCGAGCGTGGTGGGGCTGGCGGTCTGGCCGTGTGTGCGCGACAGCATGGGCAGCGCCGCGTGTTCGTGCGCGAAGCCGCGCAGCCGCTCGACCAGTTTTTCGAGCTCGGCGGACAGCAGCGTGCGCGCCGCGCGCAGCATGCGCGCGTAGGCGAGGTTGTTGATGTCCTCCGAGGTGCAACCGAAGTGCACCAGCTCGAGCGTGCCGGGCGTGGCGCCGGCCGTCGTGAGTTTCTCCCGCACGTAGTACTCCACGGCCTTCACGTCGTGGTTGATGCGCGCCTCGATGGTCTTGACCGCGGCCGGGGCGTCGTCGCCCGGCTCCAGGGCGAGTCCCGCCGCGAGCTTCTTCACGGGTTCCGACAACGGTTGCGGCAGCAACTGCGGCACCGAATCGGCCAGGCTCAGCAGCCACGCGGCCTCGATGCGGATGCGCTCGCGGATCAGCCCGCTCTCCGACAACACGGCGCGCAGTCCATCGG
>Ga0315910_10003406_pt1 | contig 13545 bp, 15 predicted proteins | sample EdamamesoilMG_FD_204470 | JGI IMG/M metagenome (GOLD analysis project Ga0315910, IMG submission 204470) | Garden soil microbial communities collected in Santa Monica, California, United States - Edamame soil | ecosystem: Environmental > Terrestrial > Soil > Garden | place: USA: California...
CGACAAACTCACGGTGCGAGTGCTCGAGGTCGATCTGGAGCGTAAGCGCATTTCTCTGACCGCGCGCAAGGACGAGGCCATTGAGAATCGTGGGGCTGCGGCCACACCGGACGGGCGCGGGTTCGACAAGAAGCGGCCCGGAGGCGGTCACTTCAAGGGTGGAGCACAGCAGCGTGATGGATCGCAGCGTCGTGACGGGCGTCCCGACGCTGCGCGACCAGACGGAGGCGGGCGCTCCGATGCTTCCGGGCGCGGTCCCGGGGGAGACAAGCTCACCCACAATCCGTTCGCGGACTTGTTCCGACGCTAAGACGGCGCTGGTCAGTGGAGTGCCCGCTGGGCTGGGCACTCACGAGCCCAATTGCACGGCTCGTTAATGGAGCTTTGCTTAGTGCATGGACTCTGCAGCCCACACGGCCTCGCGCCCTTCGGAACTGAGCGAAAGCGATCGAAAAATTCTCGCCGACTACTGGCGCTCGCGCGGGGAGGGTGAGATGGGCGCGGAGCTGTTCTTTGTGCGGCTGCTCGACGACCTGCGAGTACTGGGAGCCGCGGGTCCTTTGCTGAAACTCGGTGAGCGTTGTCGGCGTGACGAACGCAAACACGGACTCTGGGGTCGCGATTGGGCTGTGTGCTTTGGGCATCCCGACGTGAGCGATCCGGTAGCGCAACGCACGCGCGCTCTGACGTTTCCGCGCGCCGGCGAGCGCGACAATCGCCTGTTACGGATCACCTTTGCGGCGCTCACTGAGAGTTGCGGGTGCCAAGTGCTTTTGGACATCCGTCCGCGCATCACCTTTGAACCGTTGCGCAAGAACAATCAGCTGCACTTGGCGGACGAGGTGGTCCACGCGCGTTTGGCCTGGGCCTTTCTCACGACGCTCTCTGCGTCTGATCGACGCCTCATCGAGCGCTATGTGCCGCTCCTGCTCCGACTGCTGCCCCAGGTGGTGTGTGATGGTCCAGAGAGCGATGACTACGACTACTTGGTGCCCTGGGGCTATCTGACGCCCAGCGTGCTGCGCGCCGCGCACCAACGAGCTCTCGTGGAAGTGATCGAACCGGGCCTCGAATACTTGGGGATAGCCCCCGCGAGCCGTCGGAGGACCGCATGAGCCCCGCGTCGAGGAAAGTCCCCAACGAGGCGGGGCGCCTGTTTCGCAGCATCGTGGTTTTGGGGAGCAGCTTGGCTCTGGGCTGCGGTGGCAAGACCTCGCCCTACTCAGGTGATGACGACAACACGTCCACAGGCAGTGGAGGAGACGACTCGTCCGTGGGCACAGGGGGAACTGTCGGAACGGGTGGGGCGGTCCTACCAGGCAGCGGTGGCGTCTCGCCGGACGGCACGGGTGGGACGCCGCTAGAGTGTCCGCCCGAACAGTGGGACTGCGATGAAAATCGTCTCGAGCAGGAATACGGAGCGCCCTCTGAGGAATTTTCCTGCGCGTACGTGCTGCCCCAAGATTGCGCGTGCAATCCAGCGCTTCCGTTGGATGCGGCAGATTGCACAGATGGCACGGTGCGTACGTGCCTGGTTGGAGGGTTCGCTGAGCCGGGCGTACCGCTTACGGAGATTGTTCCGTTTGCGTGCGAGTGTGTCACCTACGATCCGAATTATCCTTACTGCGCCTCCGCGTGCGAGACTCGTGGAGTCGCCTCCGGTGCACCCACCTACGCTACTTGTAGCGAAGACGAATTGCCCGCCGACGTACTGTGCGGGTGTGAAGTGCCGATCTTGCGCTGACTGCGCCAGTGCTCAGGCGTTGGCCAACTGCTGCGCCAAGTCGCGATGTTGCTCGAACTTGGCCAGGGCCGCGCCGCTGCGGACCAAATCCCGCGCGATTTTTGCGCCCGAACCCGAAAGCACGGGCGCGCGTCGATTCCACAGATCGATGGCAGCGCCCGCGTTCTCTACCAGCATGTCGAGCAGCGGTCCTTTTTCACTGCCGCTCAGCAGCTTGAAAAATGTGCGCGCGTTGTCGGGTGCATCCCCTGCGGGCAAGGTCGCGTAGTTGATGTCCAGTTTGGTCGAGGGCACCAACTCACCCGTGGCGATGTGATTGGCTTGCACCCACAAGTAGCCGGTCTTGCCTGTAATCGAGATCTCGTCCAAGCCAGGTGTTCCCCACACAACCAGTGCTCCCTCGGATTCGAGGAGACTGAGTGCTTGAGCGACCACGCGCGCGGTGGCCTCATCGATGGTGCCGATCAACTGATGCTTGATGCGCGCGGGATTGGAGAGCGGACCAGCCAAGTTGAAGATGGTGCGTCCCCCCGCGGCCTTGCGATAAGGAGCCACCTTACCCACCTCAGGGTGATGGGTGCGGGCAAAGAGGAAACACAGCCCCGTTTCCTGCTGCAATTGTGCCGACTCTTGTGGGGAAAAATCAAAGGGGATGCCCAAATGATCCAACAGATCAAAGCTGCCGTTGGGGCGGCTTGAGCCGCGATTGCCGTGCTTGGCGACCGGAATACCCGCTGCTGCAAGAATGAAAGCAACCGTTGTGGAGATGTTATATCGAGACAGGCCACTTCCGCCGGTGCCGCACAGATCGAAGCAGGGCGTGGTCACAGGAACGCGCATTGCGTGTTTCTGTAAGAACTGGACCGCAGAAAATAGCTCCAGGCTGGTTTCTCCACGTGCGGCCCAGGCCTTGAGCAGCGCTGCACCCTCATCCACCGGCAGCGTTGCGCCGGTGAGGAGAGCCAAGAACTCCTGGGTCTGCTCGCCACTCATTCCGCGCGGATCGGCTGCAAGTTGTAGGGCAGAAGCGAATGTCAGGTGCATGTGCGGGGACTTTGGAACCAGAGCGGGGGTCTGTAAAGCTGGGCGCTCGGGGCTGCCTGAACATTTCAAGGTTTGGGGAGTAAAAGTCGGCCAAAAATGCACGAATCTTGCCCCTCAAGGCTGGCCTTCATCCCCCGTCGCAGCTAGCACTGCCCCGCTCCACCCTCTGCGCCGCTAGCTCGCTTTGCCCCCCATTGGTCCACGGCACGAGAGCTAGTCCCACGGCACAAGCCAGCCTAAGGCGCAGAACCAGCCCCCTTTGTCATGACCACCAATCAATTCCCCCCGGACTCCGATCACGACGCGCTGGGTGATCCGCTGCGCCCTTCATCGGAATTTCGACCGAGTCAGCCGGGTCTACGCCCGTCGACCTTTTCGGTACCTCCCAGCTCGCGCCCTCCGCTCGTGGCCCCGCCGGCGAGTGTGGCCCCGCGTCTACCCAGCAAACCCGTCGCGCTGTCAGACATCCCTGAAGTCAAGCCGGGTGCGGCCAGCGCTGCCCTGGTCAACAAGGCGTCGGCTCAGCTGGCCACAGCGGCCAAAGCAGCCTCGCGCGTGATGGGCGTCGAAGCGCTGCAAAAGCGCATCGATACCGAGCAAAAGGCCCGACATAAAGCCGAAGAGCAGAACATGATGATGCGTCTGGAGTTGGGTGAAGCGCGCAAGGAGATCTTGCAGCTCAAGCGTCAGGTGCAGCAATTGGAGCGCGACCTGTCACGCGCTCGGCCCCTGAAGAAGTAGCGAGTAGAGCGCCGCAGCAGCGGGTCAGATGTGGGCTTCGTCGCTGATGGGTCGGTCTTCGAGCAGTCCTTCGCGCACGATGAACTTGACCACCTCGCGTACCGAGTCTCCCGATTTGAGGCTCGTGAACAAGAACGGCCGCTCGCCCCGCATCTTGCGCGCGTCGCGGTCCATCACTTCAAGCGATGCTCCCACATAGGGGGCCAAATCGGTCTTGTTGATGATCAAGAGATCGGACTTGGTGATCCCGGGGCCGCCCTTGCGCGGCACTTTGTCGCCACCGGCGACATCGATCACGTACAAAGTGAGGTCGGACAGCTCTGGGCTGAAGGTCGCGCTCAGGTTGTCTCCACCACTCTCGATGAAGATCACCTCAGGGTTGTGACGCTTGGCCATTTGCTCCACCGCGTCCAGATTGATGGAGGCGTCCTCACGGATGGCGGTGTGCGGACAACCGCCCGTCTCCACGCCCAGGATACGATCCTGCGCGAGCGCCGCGTTGCGCGTAAGAAACTCGGCGTCTTCCCGGGTGTAGATGTCATTGGTGACTACGGCGATGTTGTAGGTGTCGCGCATCGCTCGGCACAGCGAGAGCAGGAGCGCGGTCTTGCCTGAGCCCACTGGGCCGCCAACGCCAACACGAAGAGGTCCGTTCATGATTTCTCCTTAGGATCGAAAGATGCGGGTGTATTGCGTCTCATGAAGTGAGCTGAAGATGGCCAGGCCAGGTGACGAAGCCCCGATTTCCTCGTCGCTGACCAGGGCGCTCTGCGCGAGCACGTCGGGTGCGTGCACGAGCACGCCGTTCAGTAGTTTTTGTCCCGCGATGGGCCCCAGCGGCACCAAGCGACACAATGCGCTCACCTGTTGTTCGAGCCAACTGTACACCACGAGCAGCTCCGCGTCGTCGTCACTCAGGTTGAACAAGCAGGACGCGAGCGCGAGCGCCTCACAAAAGGTTTGAGGCTGTGCGGGAAGAGTTGCCTTTGGATGCAACGCGCACAAAACCCGCAAGAGCGCGCGAGCCATCTGGCCATCCTGCTCGCGGAACTCCTTGCTCTCACGATTGGCCAACAGATAGGCACTGAGCCAGCTGAGCTGCGGCCAATCCTCGGCGCGGACGGCGACGCGCATGCGCCTGAACAGGGGGAGCTCCAGGTACGTGAGCGTGCTCTGCATCAAACTGCTCAAGAAGTCCGTGCATTGCTCGAGCGTGGTCAGGTACCCCTGGGCGTGGGCGGTTTCCAGCCCGCAGGAGTAGGCGAAGGCGCCCGTGGGCAGAGCTTGGGAAGCCAATTGCAAAAGCCGCAAGCGTGCGAGCGCAGACGCGGCCGACACGTCACTTAGCGCTGTGGAGGTGCCTGTGGCCTGACTCATGCTCATGGGACACGTCGTGCTCAGCTCCAGCGCTGGGCAGGTGGTGGTGATGGTGGCTTTCCGAATGGGAGTGGGGGTGGCTTGCATCACCTTCGCTCGGTCTTCGCTCATCGTGACGATGATAGGCGCCTGGTTCGGGCTCGAAAGGCAAGACCGCTTGCTCCACCATGAATCCCAATTGCGTGATCATGTCGTCCAGCACGTGATCGGATTGGTAGCTGAGACGCCCCGTTTCAATCTGCAGACGCACATGACGATTGCCTAGGTGATAGGCGGCGCGAGTGAGTTCGAGCGGGTCTGGCGAGTTGATGACCGACAGGACTTCGCCGGCGGCGCGCACCATGAACACCACGCCGTCATCGCCACACAGGCAGTCTCCGTTGCGCAGGGAGCTACCCCGGGCAATGTGGAGCCCGACCACTTCACCGTTGCTGGCGACGACCCGACTGCGCACGCGTTGACGCGCGTCAAAGTCGAGACGCAAGTACGCCCGAGGGGCTGCCACAGGAGCACAACGTTGATCCAAGTGTCGCACAACTATCTCCTTTGTTTACATCAAGCGGGGGGACTCTTTCCAAGAAGAGACCGGGAACGTAAGGAACACAAGCCAAGTGGGCGCGGGCGAGGTGGGATAAAAGCAATCGGCGCTAAAACAGGAAATATCGTTGAGCGAGCGGTAGTACGGAGGCCGGCTCACACGTGAGGAGCTGCCCGTCGGCGCGCACCTGATACGTTTGAGGGTCCACTTCAATGGTGGGTAGGTAGCCATTGTGGATCATGGATTGTTTGCGTAGCCCGCGGATGCCAGACACGGCGTGCACACGCTTTTTGAGCTGCAATCGTTCAGGTACGCCCCGCTCCAGTGCTGTGCGCGAGACGAAGGTCAAGCTGGTCGCATGCAGCGCGCCACCGAGCGCGCCAAACATGGGCCGGTAGTGCACGGGTTGCGGCGTGGGGATGGACGCATTGGGGTCGCCCATGGGCGCTGCTGCAATGAGACCGCCCTTGATGATCAAGGCCGGCTTGGCCGCGAAAAAGGCCGGTTTCCACAGCACGATGTCCGCGAGCTTTCCCTCTTCCAGTGAGCCCACCTCATCAAAAATGCCGTGGGCCAGCGCGGGGTTGGCCGTGTACTTGGCGATGTAGCGCTTGGCGCGAAAGTTATCGTGTTCGGCGGGATCGCTGGCCAGGCTTCCGCGCTGCACCTTCATCTTGTGCGCGGTTTGCCAAGTGCGGACAATGACCTCACCCACGCGCCCCATGGCTTGCGAATCCGAGGAGATCATGCTGAACGCCCCCAGATCGTGGAGGATGTCCTCAGCGGCGATCGTCTCGCGGCGGATGCGCGACTCAGCGAAGGCGACATCTTCAGGGATACTGGGATCGAGGTGGTGACAGACCATGAGCATGTCGAGGTGCTCGTCGATGGTGTTGACCGTGTAAGGGCGCGTGGGGTTCGTCGACGAGGGTAAGACACAGGCCAAACCCGCCGCGCGAATGATGTCTGGGGCGTGCCCGCCACCTGCACCCTCGGTGTGGTAGGCATGGATCACGCGGTCCTTGAATGCCGCAAACGTGTGCTCCACAAAGCCTGATTCATTGAGGGTGTCGGAGTGAATGGCGACCTGGACGTCGAAGCGCTCGGCCACGTCCAAACAGCAGTCAATGGCCGCGGGGGTTGTGCCCCAGTCCTCGTGCAGCTTGAGACCAATGGCTCCAGCTGCGATCTGCTCCTCGAGCGGGGTAGGCAGGCTGGCGTTGCCTTTGCCCAAGAAGCCCAAGTTCATGGGCAGAGCGTCGGAGGCCTGGAGCATGCGATGGATGTTCCAAGCGCCCGGTGTACAGGTGGTCGCGTTGGTGCCGGTGGCAGGCCCGGTGCCGCCCCCGATCATGGTGGTCACGCCTGACATCAGTGCTTCGTCAATCTGTTGAGGGCAGATGAAATGGATGTGGGAATCAATGCCGCCTGCGGTGGCAATCAGCCCTTCACCGGCGATGGCCTCGGTGCCCGGACCGATCACGATGTCGACCCCGGGTTGGATGTCCGGGTTACCCGCCTTGCCAATTTTGAAGATGCGTCCGGCTTTGATGCCAATGTCCGCTTTGACGATGCCCCAGTGGTCGAGGATGAGCGCATTGGTAATGACCAAGTCCACACACTCGTCGTCATTGCGTTGGCTTTGTCCCATGCCATCGCGAATGACCTTGCCGCCGCCAAACTTGACCTCCTCACCGTAGATGGTGTGGTCCTTCTCCACCGCGATCCACAGCTCGGTGTCGCCCAGGCGGACCCTATCGCCCACGGTGGGGCCAAATACCTCGGCATAGGCTTGTCGAGAGATGCGGCTCATGCATCCTCCAATCGACCCATCACTCGAGCATTGAAGCCATACACGATGCGGTCACCAGATAGCTCCACCAGCTCGACGGTTTTCTCTTGGCCGGGCTCAAACCGCACCGCGGTGCCAGCAATGATATTCAGTCGATAACCACGAGTGGTTTCGCGATCGAATATCAGGGCCGGGTTGACCTCATAGAAGTGGTAGTGGGACCCGACTTGAATGGGGCGATCACCGGAATTGGCCACTTTGACGCTCAATGTGGACCTGCCGCTATTGAGCTCGATATGGCCGGGTAGCGCGTGAATTTCTCCTGGAATCATAAGTTCTTTGGCTGGGCAAGGGCGAGACGCGTTGGCGCATCGCGTGCGCTTTGAAAAACTGCACACTCAAATGATGGGATGATGAACGGTCACGAGCTTGGTGCCGTCGGGAAACGTAGCTTCTACCTGCACTTCTGGAATCATCTCTGGCACACCGGGCATGACCTCCTCGCGGCTCAATATCTTGGTGCCCAAGGTCATCAAATCAGCGACAGATTTTCCGTCGCGCGCGCCCTCGAGGATGGCGGATGAAATCAGCGCAATGGCCTCAGGATAGTTGAGCTTGACGCCACGCGCCTTGCGGCGCTCGGCGACAATGGCCGCCATGGAGAGGAGCAACTTGTCTTTTTCTCGAGGTGTGAGTTCCATGGATATCTGTCTCGTCGAGTAGGGTGCGCCGTGTCAAAAAGGGGAGATCAACAGCTCCAAATCCGAGGCGCGACGGCTGGCTGGCCTGTCAATACCGGACGTACCGCCTCCCAAATGCGCGTGAAGAGGGCCCAACATTCTGGCACTGAACTTCCCACGTAACGGATGACGATGAGCTCTTGCAGCTCTGTGCAGGCCGCCTGCCCGCTCTCGAGCGCTGACAGGTCCAGGCTGTGCCGGACCAATCCCAGCAGATCTTCACCCTTGCTCGTGAGCACCATGGTCCCCGTCGCGCACTGTCCGCGCAAGCCCCACGCCGCTGTGCGTAAGGGCGAGTGCTCACCCACCAGCAGTCGGTCGACGAACAGGGGCGTTGCCCCGCGGAAGATCTCAAACCGAGTGCGGATGTCCCCTGTGCGAAAGTCATCGGCCGCGGCCGGTCGTCCCAAACACAGGACCTCCCAACCCAAGAACGTGCTGTCTTCTTCCAAGTAGACCAAGGTCTTGAGATCGGCCTGTGCCCCGCCGAAGGCGATGGTCTCCTGGGGCAGCCACTCCAGAACGGCTTGCCTGTGCACTGTGAGTCGTTGGGTCAAGCGGGCACGTGGCCCCAGCGAGCGATACAGTTTCGTTGCTGAGGGTGTAGTAAAAACACTGCTGGTGCGCTCGCCTCCCTCCACCGTGACCAAGAGTTGGTCTCCGCCGGCAATTCCGCCCGGAGGGTGGAGGACATAGACGTGCGCTGTGCCGACACTTTCAGGGTAAAATGGGCGCTGGATGCGCAACGGACCCTTGTGCGACAGATGAGCGATTTTTGTCCGCTGCTCCCGCAGCGCCAGGTGCACGTCCAGCTGTGCCGCCCAGCTCGCTGGCTGCTCGGGCGCTCTATAGTGGGCGAGGTGCGCGTCCATCGTTTACACGACCAAGTATTGCTTGACCAAGTCCTCGCTGAGTTCATCCATCGCGCCGTGCGCGACGGCGCGTCCGCGGTCCAAGATGGTGAAGTCGTCGGCCACCCGACGCGCAAATTTGAGTTTCTGCTCGACCAACAGGATAGTCATCCCTTCCTCCCGCAACTGGATCAGTACATCACCGATTTGGCTGACCACGTTGGGTTGAATGCCCTCGGTCGGCTCGTCCAAAATCAGCAGCTGGGGAGTCAACGCCAGCGCGCGACCGATGGCGAGCTGTTGCTGTTGCCCACCAGACAAATCACCCCCACGACGATGCAGCATTTCCTTGAGCACCGGAAAGAGCCCAAAAATCTTGTCGATGGGTGAGCTGCTCTTGTCTTTACGGCCCAGCAAACCAATCTCCAAGTTTTCGCGCACGGTAAGCTGCGGGAAGATTTCCCGGCCCTGGGGCACGTAACCAATGCCCGAACTGGCGCGCACCTCTGGGCGTACCGTGGTCAAGTCATGCTTACCCAGCTTGATGCGCCCACCCTCGATCTTGAGCAGGCCCATGATGGACTTGAGCAGGGTCGTCTTGCCAACACCGTTACGGCCCATCAAACACCTGCATTTGCCAGCGCGTAGCTCCAGGTCCACATCCCAGAGCGTGCGGCTCTCACCATACGACTGATTCAATGCGCTCACGGTCAGCATGGCTCACTCTCCCAAATAGACTTCGATCACCTTGGGGTCGGACTGCACCGCGTCCATGGGCCCCTCGGCCAGCACTTTGCCCTCATGCAATACAGTCACCGTCTGCTGCGCGATACTGCGCACGAAGTCCATATCGTGCTCGATGACGACCACAGTGTGGGAACCAGCAAGGCTGTTGAGCAGCTCCGCGGTGCGTTCCACTTCTTGATGCGTCATGCCGGCGATCGGCTCGTCGACCAACAGCACGCGGGGATCCTGGGCCAGGAGCATGCCGATCTCGAGCCATTGCTTTTGACCGTGGGCCAAGTTGCCCGCCAAGTTGTGCTGCAGGGATTGTAGGCGGATCGTCGTCAGCACTTCATCCACGCGCTCGCGCTCCCTTTGCGTGAAGCGCGAAAACAGACTCAAGAGGACTCCCTTGTGGGAGGCCAGGGCCAGCTCGATGTTCTCCCGCACCGTGTGGTGGGGAAAGACCGTGGGCCGCTGAAACTTGCGGCCAATCCCGCGCCGAGCGATCTCGTGCTCAGGTAAGCCGGTGAGGTCCTCCAAGTCGGCGGTGAAAAACACGTGACCTTTGTCGGGTCGTGTCTTGCCCGTGATGATGTCCATCATGGTGGTCTTGCCGGCGCCGTTGGGGCCAATGATGCAGCGCAGCTCACCGCGATCGAGGATGACGGTGAGATCCGTGATGGCCTGGAAGCCGTCGAAGCTCACGGAGATGTTGTCGACGCAGAGCAGTGCCTTTTCTCGGCTGCCCTTGATCTTGGCCGCGTAGTCCTCCGACACTCGGCGCGAAGCACGCCCGACGCGCGCGGGAGCTGCGGGCCTGAGGTGGCGCGCACTTTTTGGGGCAGATGTCCTAGCTGTGGTTGCTTGAGTCACGAATTATCCCTCGCTGGCCTTGGGTGTGGACTTGATGTCTGGGGAGCTTGCTGGATCTGGCTCGTCCTTGGGGAAGGACACCAAATTGTTGGGAGCAGGGGCGGTCGGCTGGGGTTTTGCTTTGGTGGCTTTGGATAGCTCCGCGCCCAACTTGCCGAGGCCCACCAAGCCCTGAGGCAAGAGCAGCGTGACGAGCACAAACAATCCGCCCAAAAAGAACAGCCAGATGTCGGGAGCGACCGCCGTGAAGATGCTCTTGGCGCCATTGACGACCAATGCACCCAAAATGGAGCCGTAGAGCGTGCCGCGTCCGCCGATGGCCACCCAAATCACCGCCTCAATCGAGTTGGCGGGCTCCATTTCCGATGGGTTGATGATGCCGACCTGGGGCACGTAGAGCGCGCCCGCGACGCCGCACAAGACAGCAGAAAATGTCCAAGCAAACCACTTGTAACTCAGGGTATCGTAGCCGGAAAAGCGCGTCTTTTGCTCGTTGTCGCGCACCGCTTTGAGGACCGCGCCAAACTTGCTCGTCGTCAGGTGCCGACAGCTCAGGTACGAAAGAGTCACGGCCAAGATGCTGAGCACATAGAGAAAGACCTTGGTGCTCGAATCGCGCAGCGAGTAGCCATACAGTTCCTTGAAGTCGGTGAGCCCGTTGTTTCCACCAAAGCCCGTCTCATTGCGGAAGAAAAGCAACATGAGCGCGTAGGTGAGCGCCTGGGTGATGATGGAAAAGTACACACCTTTGATGCGCGAACGGAAGGCCAGGTAGCCAAACACTCCCGCTAAGGTACCGGGCACCAGCGCCGCCATGGCGATGGCGAACCAAAAATTGTCGAAGCCGTACCAGAACCAAGGCAGCTCCTTCCAATCGAGGAACACCATGAAATCTGGGAGTTCACTGCGGTAGACGCCGCCCTTGCCGATGGACCGCATGAGGTACATGCCCATGGCGTAGCCACCCAGCGTGAAGAACGCGCTGTGACCCAAGCTGAGAATGCCAGCGAAGCCCCACACCAGGTCGACCGCCAAAGCGACGATGGCAAAACAAGCAAATTTGCCCAAGAGCAGGATGTATTGGTCCTCGAAGTACAGCGGACTGTCTTGGGGGAGCGCCTGATTGAGCAGGGGTAAGAACACGCCAAACACCAAGAGCAATGACCCCATGACGAGCCAGCCGCGGCGGGAGTGAATTTTTGCCAATCGTGTGACCATCATCTCCGTCCGATCTGCGCTCAGTCCTCCGCGGCGCGTCCTTTGAGTGCAAACAGCCCTTGGGGTCTGTACTGAATGAACAAGATCAACAGCGCGAGCAGGATGATCTTACCCAAGACCGCTCCTACGCTGGGCTCCAGCACTTTGTTGGCGATGCCCAGTCCCACGCCAGCCGAGATGGTGCCCAAGATGTTACCCACGCCGCCCAGCACCACCACCATGAAGGAATCAATGATGTGTTGCTGGCCGAGCTCAGGACCAACATTGCCCAGTTGGGACAGCGCCACCCCCGCCAAGCCGGCGAGCCCGGAACCCAAGCCAAAGGTCCACATGTCGATGCGGTGGGCGGGGATGCCCAACCCTGAGGCGATTTCGCGATTCTGCGTGACGGCGCGCACTTTGAGCCCCACGGAGGTGCCGCGCAGCACGAACCACACGAAGCCCACCACGCTGGCAGCAAAGACCAGTACGGCGATGCGACTGTAGGGGATGACCAGGGCGGGCATGGCCTACCAACCCCCCGATAGCCAGTCGGGATTGGCCACCGTGACGTTTTGAGCCCCAAACACCACGCGGATCAGCTGAATGAGGATCAAGCTGAGCCCCCACGTGGCCAAGAGCGTCTCCAAGGGGCGGCCATACAGGTGGCGGATGACCAGGCGCTCTAACAAAACGCCCATGGCGAAGGTGGTCAAGAACGCAAACGGCACCGCCAGCGCCAAGTACCACTCGGCAGCAGCAGGCGCGGAATTGAGGAAGAGTTCGCGAATGAAGAACGTCGAGTAAGCCCCGAGCATCAACATCTCACCATGGGCCATGTTGATCACGCGCATCAGACCGAAGGTGATAGCCAGTCCAAGCGCCGCCAAGACCAACACGCTGCCTAAACTCAGCCCGTAGACGGTGTTGGACACGGCGTTGACCCAAAAAATACGGCCTTGCACGCTGCGCAGGGCCGCGCGCAGGTGCGGACGCACGGTGGGGTCCTTCTCCGTCCCTTTGCCCTCACCCACCATGGCCAGGAGATCAGCCTCGAGACTCAAATCGCTGGACTGCTCAATAGCCTTCGCTGCAGCGATGCGCTCTTTGGGGTCGGCGCTCTTCAAATCCAGTTTGGCCAGCGCAAGGCCCATCCATTCTTTGGTCTCGGCGTCCGGCTCCTGACTGTACAGGCTGCGGATCAATTGCACCGCTTCGGCGGTTGGATACTCGGACAACTTGCGGGCCGCCTGTCGGCGCACCGCAACCGACTTGGCCGTGAGGCGCAGTCGGGACAACGTTTCCTCAAGCGTGCGCCGCGAAAGATTGTTGAGCGCGACGACTTTGAGTGCGCCGGACCTAGCGGGCTGGAGGGTCTTGGCTGACAGCACGTTCCCCTCGGCGTCTTGGATGAATACGGCGCCCGATGGGTCGGCGAACAACTTGCCGGCCTCGAGCGCGTCGAGCACGGGCAGGGCCGATTCCGCCCCTGAGTTGGCAAGCTGGGTGATCCCATCGGTCAGTTTTGCATTGTCGCCCGAGCCCAGCAGGGCCAGTGCCCGATCTTGCTGACTCTCATCGGCTTGTGCCACCTCTGATGACAGCAAGAACGACAGCGACAGCAACAGCACGGCGCAAGCGATAACACGACTCAACATGGGCTCACCTTTTGAACGAAACGCAAAAAGACCGAGCGGACCCCCACCTGGGAGCGGGGAAGTTGTGTGGTCCCCCAGCTCCCAGGTGGTCAAACGGGTCCACTAGAAGCCAGAGGCTTTGGCGGCTTCGCAGTTGCCGCACAACCAAGGAAAGGTCCAATCGGCCACCTTGGCTTTGCTCTCCGGAACGTACTTGCTCCACGGCTCGGCGCGAATGGGCCCGTCTGTCTTCCACACGATGTTGAACTGCCCGTCACCCTTGAT
>Ga0315910_10003407_pt1 | contig 13543 bp, 12 predicted proteins | sample EdamamesoilMG_FD_204470 | JGI IMG/M metagenome (GOLD analysis project Ga0315910, IMG submission 204470) | Garden soil microbial communities collected in Santa Monica, California, United States - Edamame soil | ecosystem: Environmental > Terrestrial > Soil > Garden | place: USA: California...
ACCAGGCTACGGTGCAGCTTGGCTTGCAGATTGGCGTGAAGCAACTCTTGCTGAAGCTCGAGCAGCTGGGCATTTCCGCGCCGGTTTCAGCCGTGCCTTCCGCTTTCCTGGGCGCGGTGGAGCTCACGCCGCTGGAAGTGACGCAGATTTACCAGTCGATTGCGGCCGGCGGCTACAGCGTGCCGCTGCGCGCAGTCACCGCTGTGCAAACCGAAGAAGGCGATGAACTGGTGCGTTATCCTTTGCGCCTGATGCCACAGCCGAATCGTGAAGCGATCGCGGTGCTGAACTATGCACTCACCCAGGTGGTCGAGGATGGCACGGCAAAGGCACTGCCCGGGCTGCTGGCCAGCCAGGCCGCCATCGCCGGCAAGACTGGCACCACCAACGACAAACGGGACAGCTGGTTCGTGGGCTATACTCGCGACCGCGTGGGCGTCACCTGGGTGGGCCGCGACGACAACCAGCCGGCCCGCGTGACCGGCAGCAATGCCGCCATGCGTGTGTGGGCCAGGTTGTTCCGCGAACTGCCGCTGGAGCCGGTGGACCTGCGCATGCCGGATGGCGCTTACTGGCTATGGGTGGACCGGGTGGAATCAGCGGTCACCGATGAAAGCTGCGCCGGCGCCGTGCAGATGCCGTTTGTCAGCGGCTCAGAGCCGGAACGCATCAGCGCTTGCATGGCTTCGATGAATGACAGGAATGAGGATTCCTTCTGGAAAAGGTTAACCGGGAAAAAGAATTGAACCGTACTGATTACAAATTATTCTCCCGCATGCGCAGCGTCCGCGTCCTGCTTGCGATGCTGAGCCTGCTGTTGGCCGCCTGTGCCGCCAAACAGCCGCCACCACCACCGGGTGCTACCCAGAGCCCGGTGGAAGACCGCACAGTGCAGGAGAAAGTGCGCGAGCCAGCCCAACAGCAGCGGGGTGGCGTACAGGTGTTCCCCCTGCAGAACCCGGCGGTGAAGGAATTGCTGAAGCAGGCCGACCAGGCTGAATCGGTGGGCGATTTTGACAGCGCGGCAGTTTCCATTGAACGCGCCCTGCGCATCCAGCCGCGCGACCCGGAGTTGCTGCAGCGCATGGCCGAAGTGCAATTGCAGAAGAAAGACTACCAGCAGGCGCTGAATTTCGCGTCGCGCTCATATGACTCTGGACCGCGCGTTGGCGAGCTGTGCAACCGCAACTGGCGCACCATGAGCGTGGCGCAATCAGCACTTGGCGATAACCGCAGCGCAAAGATGGCCGAAGCCCGCGCCAACGATTGCAACAACCAGCCACCGCAAAGCTATTGATCCCGTGGGTGCAGGCGGGGGTGAAGCGGTGGCGCTGAACGGAGTTGCCGGCGGTGTGAGTGCTGGCCTGCTCGGCTCCGGGGGGCCATTCGCGCATTCCCTGCCCGGGTTTGCACCGCGTCAACAGCAGATTGAGATGGCCACGGCGGTTGAGCAGCTGCTGGAGCGCGACGCCGAAGCCACAGCATCTTTTTCGGGCAGCCTGGTGATCGAAGCCGGCACCGGCATCGGCAAGACACTGGCCTACCTGGTGCCTGCCCTGCACAGCGGCCAGCGCTGCATCGTTTCCACCGGCACCAAGACCCTGCAGGATCAGTTGTTCTTCCGCGACCTGCCGCTGGTGGTTGAAACGCTTGGGCTGAAGCTGAAGACCGCCTTGCTCAAAGGCCGCGCCAACTACCTGTGCCTGCACCGCATGGAGCTGGCCATCCACGATGGCCGCCTGCCCAGCCGCGAGGCAGTGAGCGAACTGGCGGCCGTACGCGAATGGTCGCAGCGCACCAAAGATGGCGACCTGACCATCACGCCGGTGATTTCCGAAGCCAGTGGGCTGATGCCACTGGTGACGTCCACGCCGGAAAATTGCCTGGGCGCCGATTGCCCGCGGTTTGACGAATGCTTTGTGGCCAGGGCCCGGCGCGAAGCGCAGGACGCCGACGTGGTGGTGGTCAACCACCACCTGCTGTTTGCCGACATGGCCATCAAGCAGAGCGGCTTTGGCGAGGTGCTGCCAGGCGCATCAGCCTTCATCATCGACGAAGCGCACCTGGCGCCCGAAACTGCCACCCGATTCTTCAGCCAGACCCTCTCCAGCCGCGCGCTGGAAGACCTGTGGCGTGACTTCCTTGCGGAATGCGGCGAGCTCACCGGCGCGCTTGGGGTGATCCGGGAACCCTTGAGCGAATGCGAACAGAAGCTGAAGGAGTTGTCGCTGGCCATGGCTGTGCGCCCGGAAGAACGCGGTTCCTGGCAGGATTTGTTGCGCGACGAATCCGTCCGTCTTGGTTTACAGGGCCTTGATGCAGCGGTGGCCGGATTGGCCCGCGCCAGCACCGCGCTGGAAGGCAGCTCGCGCGGCATGGACAACAACCTTGAACGCCTGCAGCAGTTGCTGGCCGTGTTCGATCGTTTTGATTCTGAAGCAAACAAATCCGAAGTGCGCTGGTTTGAACGCCGCGGCCGCGGCTTTGCGCTGCACATCACACCGCTGGATGTGGCCAACGAGTTTGGCGCCTACCGCGCAGGCAGCGATGCGGTCTGGTTGTTCACCTCAGCCACGCTGGCGGTAGGCGGTGATTTCAGCCACTTCACGCGGCAATTGGGGCTGCACGACGCTGGCACGCTGCTGCTGGATTCACCGTTCGATTATCCCAACCATGCGCTGATGTGGTTGCCCGCCAATTTGCCCGAACCCCGCGATGCGCAATTCGTGCAGCGCCTGCTGGATATTGCCGTGCCGCTGCTGCAAGCCAGCCAGGGCCGCGCTTTCCTGTTGTTCACTTCGCACCGGGCCCTGCGTGAAGCAGCCGGCCTTTTGGCTGAGCGGGTGGATTTTCCCCTGTTCGTGCAGGGGGATAAGCCGCGCAGCCTGTTGCTGGAGGAGTTCCGTGCCTCGGGCAACGGCGTGTTGCTGGGCTCGGCCAGCTTCTGGGAGGGCGTGGATGTGATTGGTGATGCGTTGACGCTGGTGGTCATCGACAAGTTGCCGTTTGCCGCGCCTGACGATCCGGTCATGGAGGCGCGCAGCGAACAGTTGCGCCGCAGTGGCGGCAATCCGTTCATGCACCTGTACCTGCCCGCAGCCGTGATTTCGCTCAAACAGGGCGCGGGTCGGCTGATCCGGGATGTCAACGACAAGGGTGTGCTGGTGATTTGTGATCCGCGCCTCAGCACGCGATCATATGGCGCTGTGTTCCGTTCCAGCCTGCCGCCCATGCGCGAGGCTCAAAGCCAGAGTGAAGTGGAGGAATTCCTGCGTGCAACGACCCGGTCCTGAAACGCCCGCCCGGCGGCTGCTGGCGCTGGAGACATCCAGCGAGGCCTGCTCGATTGCCCTGCAGTGGGACGGCGTGGTGTACAGCCGTCACGAACAGGCGCAGTTGCAGCACGCCGAATTGCTGCTGCCGTGGGTCAGGGAGTTGCTGGAAGAGGGCGGCGCCACACTCGCGGAACTTGATGCCATTGCGTTTGGCCGAGGGCCTGGCAGCTTCACCAGCTTACGTATCGGTATTGGCGCCGTACAAGGCCTGGCCTGGGGCGCAGGCCTGCCAGTGATACCGCTGTCTTCGCTGGCGGCCGTGGCGCAGCAGGTGGACAGCGAGCCGGGGCAGCCCATCCTGGTGGCCATGGATGCGCGCATGAGTGAAGTGTTCCATGGCTGGTTCAGCCGTGATGCTGACGGGAATTTGCAGGCGGATTCTGCTGAAGCGGTAAGCGGCACCGAGCAGGTGATTGCGACTTTCCACACCAGTGACTCCGCCCCTGTGATCCTGGCGGGCAGTGCTTATGGCCGATTTGCAGAACTGGATGCGTTGGCGCAGCAGGCGGAATCGGTGCACGAGGGCTTGCTGCCCTCCGCTACGGCACTGCTGGAACTGGCTCCTGCCTGGTTGCAACAGCACCAGCCGCTGCCGCCGGCCATGGCGCAGGCGGTGTACCTGCGCGACAACGTGGCCGACAAGCCAGGGGGTCCCACAACGTTTCGCGCTTAAAGGCTGGCGTAAAGCGCCCGGTAGCGCCGCGCGATTTCACTCCAGTCCAGATCCTTGACCAGTTCCCATGCTGCATCGGCGATGGCTTCGCGTTTCGCGGGATGACGCATCAAGTCCACAATGGCCTGCGCCATTTCCTGCCATTCGTCGATCACCAGAGCCTGTTTGCCAGGCTCAACCGGAATACCCTCAATACCCTTGCTGGTGCTGATCACGGCGCGGCGGGCGGCAAAGCAGTCGACGATTTTCATGCGCGTGCCGCCGCCTTCCAGCAGCGGGATCACCGCCAGATCGGCGGCTTTCAGCCAGGGTGCTACATCGCTCACGCTGCCAGTGAAGTGGATGCGTGGGTGGGGGCTGCTGGCCGGGGCATTCTTGCCAACTGCCAGCACGTGCGCGCGCAGCCCCAGTGCATCCAGCCTGGGCAACAGCTCCTCGGCAAAAACACGGATGGCCTGGCGGTTGGGCGGATAGGAAAAGGTGCCGTGGTATACCAGCAGGGCATCATCCGCAGCCACCCCCAGTTGCTCGCGCAGTCCCGATTGCGGTGGCGCTTCATAGCGCGCAAGGTGAACGCCATGCGGCAGCGTACTCAATTGCTGTGGCGGCACGCCATCGTCGATGAGGATCTGCCGGTCCGGATCGGACACGCATACCACCGCATCCACCTGCTTGCACAGCTCGGTCTCGATGGCCCTGAGCCGCTGGTATTGTTCTTCAGTGAGTTCAGCCACCTGCTCACGCATGCGGCGGTACTCGATGTTGTGTTCCACCAGCACAACCGGCGCGCGCAGCACGGGTCGCGCGCGCAAACAGGGTTCCGCATAAGCCGGGAACTCGGCCTGCAGGACGCCGGCGCGGATGCGTCTACCCACCGCGAGGATGCGCCAGAAGAAGCCGCTATCGCTCAGGGGCAGGTAGAGGAAAGCATTGCTGTGCGGGATGTCCTTGGTGTAATGCAGCAATTTCACCAGTGGCGCAGGCAGGCTGCAGAGGCGCAGCCAGCCCGGGTAGCTGCGGTCAACGAATTCGCCACCCAATTCAGAGGCCGATTCATTTTGCCTGTATTCGTACCAATGCCCGGTGTTGTCGGTAACGATGGCCACCGGCACGCCCTGCTCGCCCAGCGCCCGGGCGGTTTCAACCGTCCGCACTGCAGCACCGTGATCGGCAGGGAAAAGGTCGCTGCGGGTAACAAACAGCACGCCTTCGCCGCCTTTCTCCTGGCCAAACAGGCGCGCCGAGGCTACTTGCCTGGCCAAACTGAACTGGCGCTTCAGGCGGGTGCGCCAGGGAGGCACGCCCAGCACCGGCGGAACATTGTCGGCTGCAGGGGATTGCGGCAGGCGCAGTGATTTCCGTGGCAGTTGCAGCCATTCGAGCAGGGGCGCGGTGGTTGCTGACACGCTCAATTGTTCTGCGGCGAGTCGGTAGGCGGCAGCTGATTTACGCTGCCAGGTCTTTGCATCGGCCGTTTCGCGCAATACTGCTGGCAGGTCGTCCGGACTGTCTACCAGCCATCCAGCATCGTATTGTTCGATGAGTCTTGCCAGCGGCAGGTAGCGGTTGCAAATGAGCGGCAGGCCGTGGCGCAGGAAATCCAGCGAACGGAACGATTGGCTGAAGGCCCGTTCGATGTTCCACGCCGCCAGTTCCACGCCCACATGCGCCTGCCGGGTGAGGAATTCGCTGTACTGCGGGTAGGGCAGAAGCGGCGAAACCCGGATCACGCTGCTGGCAGGCGGAATGGCATCCGCACCGACGCTTGAATCCTGCTGGCGATATCTGCCTTCAAAGCGCCTGACCCGCAGGGGAATGGGCAGGCCTGGCGCCGCCTTATCCAGGGCCTCAAGCCAAGGCGCTTCGTTGCGCCAGGGCCAGTTCACGCCGCCCATCACCAGCTCCAGGCCCTGCGGACCGGGTAGGCCGGTGGCCTGCGCAGCGAGCTGCGCCCCCAAAGGCACGACGCGTATGGAATAGTGGTCGCGCAGGTCGTGGCCGGCTTCAATCAACAAGGGCACCAGCAAGGCCGCTTGCGGCTCATTGCCGCAGAGTATGAGGTCGCACCTGTGCAAAGCTGCGCGCAGCCGGGCAAGGTTGTGCTGCACTCTGTGCGGCGTTTCGAACAACTCTTCCAAAGGCCGAGGCGCTACAAAATCCAGAACCACCGGTTGTGGCAGTTCAAAAGGCAGCAGCGCCAGCAATTCCCAATACGACACCAGGATCACGTCCGGCTGCTCGCGCTGGACCAGGCTTTGTAATTCGTCGCGATGGGCGAAGCGATCCGGGCCTGCGGCCATTCCCGGCTTGCGCAGGCTGGCGTTGGTCACCCGGTGGCCTCCGTCGTGCAGGCCCTGGTTCAATTGCCGCGTGCGCAAATCATTGCCGCTCTGCACATCGGTTTCCGGCTGCAGCGGTTCCTGCAGGATGTGCAGGATATGGCTCATGGGCGAGTTCGCAAGGGGTCAGGTACCTTGCAGCAACAACAGCGAGGCCAGGCCCACAAACGCAAGAATCCCGACCACGTCGGTGACAGTGGTGAGCACCACGCCGCCGGCCAGCGCCGGGTCTATCGACAGGCGCTTGAGGATGGCCGGTATCATGGCGCCCGCCAGCGCGCCGGCCAGCAGGTTAATCAGGATGGCAATGCCAATCACCAGCCCAAGCTGGAACTCGCCATACCACAGCACTGCGATGGCCCCAACCACCACTGAGAACACCAGCCCGTTCAGCAGGCCTACGGCCAACTCCTTGCGCAACAGCGCCTGGGTGTTGGCGTCACTGACCTGGCCGGTGGCCATGCCGCGGATCATCAGCGTGAGGGTTTGCGTGCCGGCGATGCCACCCATGCTCATGACGATGGGAAAAAGCACGGCGGTGGCCACAATCTGGTCCAGCGTGGGCTCGAACAGGTAGAGCACACCCGCTGCCATCAGTGCCGTGATGAGGTTGACGCCCAGCCAGATCCAGCGCCGCCGCGCCGATTGCGATACCGGAGCAAACATGTCGTCCTCTTCGTCCAGGCCGGCGCGGGTCAATACCGAGTGCTCCGCTTCTTCGCGGATCACGTCGACGATGTCGTCAATGGTGATGGTGCCGAGCACCTTGCCGGTCTCGTCTATCACCGGCGCAGTGATCAGGTCGTGATGTTCGAATTCCAGCGCCACCTGGTTGGCTGGCATGGACACGGCAATGGCCTGCAGGTCCATCTGCATGTGGCTGGCGACGGTGGACTCCGGCTCGCCGGTGAGCAGGTCGGCCAGCTTGAGGCCGCCCATGTAGCGGCCATTGCGGTCGACCACAAACAGGATGTCAAAAACGTGCGGCAATTCGCCGCGCGCGCGCAAGTAGCGCAATACCACTTCGAGACTGACATCCGAGCGGATGGTCAGCACATCGGGGTCCATCAGGCCACCGGCAGAATCTTCGGGATAGGAAAGTACGCGGTCCAGCCGTTCGCGATCCTGCCGGTCCATGCTGTGCAGCACACTGGTGGTTACGGCGTCCGGCAGGTCGTCAAAAATATCGGCCAGATCGTCGAGGTCGAGCTCATCGACGGCTGCGATCAGTTCTTCCTGGGTCATGTCGCGGATCAGGCTTTGGCGTACTTCGTCGTTCACCTCGACCAGTACGTCGCCGTCCAGCTCGGGATCGACCAGTTCCCAGATCGCCAGTCGCTTGGCCAGCGGCATTGACTCCAGCACATCGCCGATTTCAGCAGCCGAAAGACCGCTCAGCATCCGGCTGGCGCGGTGCTTCACGCCCGAGTCCAATGCTTCGGACAGGCGCTCAAGATGACGCGCGATTTTCTCCTGCTGAAGCTGCTCGACCATGCTGTACTCCTTCCAAGCCGCGGGCATTATAAATGATGGCCTGAAGAGTTAGGCAGGGAGATGACAGGGCTCGAATTCGGAGTCGCGAGTTTGGCTCGCTCCCACATGGGCATGAGCTGTGGGAGGCAGCCATTTTGTGCAGGATGCACTTAGATCGTGGAGCACATGGATGTGCGAGATCGATCGCCGACCGGGGGTTATTTCTGCGACTGATCCAACAGGCGCAGCAGCGAAACGTCCTGCCGTTGCGCACCCAGGCCCAGCCAGTGCCGCAAGGCTTCTGTGGCGCGCGGGATGTGGGTGTCGATGATCACCTGCTTCACTTCCAGCAGCCGGCCCGGGCCCATGCTGAAGGAGCGCAGTCCTAGCGCCAGCAGCAGGCGGGTGTAGCGCCGGTCGCCTGCCAGTTCGCCGCACACCGTCACCGGCAGGTTGGTGGTCGCGCAGGAATCGAACATGTAGCTCAATAGACGCACCACGCCGGGGTGCAGCGGGTCGTACAGATGCGCTACCTGTTCGTCCACGCGGTCGGCCGCGAGGGCGTATTGCAGCAGGTCGTTCGTGCCTATCGACAGGAAATCCAGGTGATGCCCCAGGTCCTCAATGGCCAGCGCCGCGGCCGGCACTTCGATCATGCCGCCTAGCTGCAACGCCGGGTCATAGGCCTGGTTACGGGCGCGAAGTTCAGAGCGGGCCTCTTCAAGCAGCGCCTTGACCATCAGCACCTCATGCACGCTGGTGAGCATGGGCACCAGGCATCGCACTTTGCCGTGCGCGCTGGCACGCAGGATGGCGCGCAACTGGGTTTTGAAAAGATCGGTGTCGCGCAGGCACAGGCGGATGGCGCGCAGTCCCAGCGCCGGGTTCAGGGAGCTGCGCAACAGGCTGAAATCCAGCGCTTCGGAAGTCTTGTCGGCGCCGAGGTCCATGGTACGCAAGGTCAGCGGCTTGCCGGCCAGCGCCTTGATGGCAAGCAGGTATTCCCCGAGCTGGGTTTCCTCGTCCGGCGCTTCGCCGCGCATGAACAGGAATTCGGTGCGATACAGGCCCACGCCATCGGCGTGCAGGCCTGAGGCCAGCTGGATTTCATCTTCCCGTTCGGCGTTGGCCTGCAAAAGGATGGCTGTTCCGTCTGCGCTGACGGCGGGCCTGTCGCGGATCTCATCCAGAGATTTCTTGAAGCGCGAAGTGATGCGCTCGATTTCGTGGTAGTGGTCGATGAAAGCCTTGTCCGGATCGGCGTAGACCACGCCCAGCCGGCCATCCAGAATCAGGCTTTCACCTTCTTTCAACAGGCTGTGCGCCAGACGCACGCCAAACACCGCCGGAATGCCCAGGCTGCTGGCCAGGATGGCGGCATGGCTGTAAGGGCTGCCATGTTCGGTAACGATGCCGGCCACGCCGCGTTCGTGCAGCAGGGCCAGCTCACCGGGCGTGAGTTCGGAGGTGATCACCAGCGTGTCGGCCAGCCGGTCAGGGATATTGTCGAACGCCAGGTCGTGGCCGGCCTTGCCGAGTTCGTCCTGCACCATGCGGATAACCTGGGCCACGTCCTCCCCGCGCGAACGGATGTACTCATCATCCATGTGACGGAAATCGGCCAGGATGCTTTCCAGTTGCGACTGCAGCGCCCATTCGGCATTGCAGAATTCCGTTCGGATCCGCTTTTCTGCGGCATCACCGATGGAGGAATCACCCAGCATCAGGATGTGCACCAGGATGATGTCGCTGGCCGCCGTGCCCGCGCTGTGGCTGACGCGCTGGGCCAGCGCTTCCAGCTGCTGGCGGGCCGATTGGATGGCCCCGCGCAGGCGTGCAACTTCGGCTTCGACACTGTCCGGCTGGATTCGGTATTCGCCAATCTCCAGCTCATTGCGTTCGGCCAGGTGCGCGAGCCCAATGGCGATGCCGCGCGAGACGGCCTGGCCGGTCAGTGCCAGGGTCATGACGAGGGCCTCACGACGCTGGCCGGTATCACTTACTCGCCCTCGCCGAAGTAATTGCCGATCAGGTCGGTGATGGCGCTGACCGCAGCAGCTTCATCGTTGCCTTCGGCGCGCAGGCCGAGCTCCGTGCCGCGCCCTGCAGCCAGGGTGAGCACGCCCATGATGGACTTGCAGTTCACTTCACGGGAACCGCGGCTGATCCACACTTCGGAACTGAACCCGGATGCGCAGTTCACCAGCTTGGACGCTGCGCGGGCATGCAGGCCAAGCTTGTTGATGATGGTGACCCTGCTGCTGATCATGGGTGGTACTCCCGGATATCGCGTATGGCTCCTTCGGTGGCCAGTGTCGCCAATTTGGCGGGCGGCTGGCGTCGGTAATTCCAGGCGCGCAACAACATGGCCAGGTTGAGCCCGGTGACCAGGTCAACCCGGGCGCCCTGCAGCACACTGGCCACCTGGTTGCAGGGACTGGCGCCACCGACGTCGGTGAGCACCAGTACGCCCTGGCCCTGGTCAGCGCGGGCAATGGCCTGGCGGATTTCTTCCGCGCCGGTATGCTCCATGGCCGACTGGCGGAACGACACAAAGCCCACCTCAGACAAGGATTGGTCGAGGATGAACTCGGCTACATCCAGTAAGGACCGGCCAATCTGGCCATGCGTGACCAGCACCAGACCCGTTAGCTGGTCCGCGAACTGGCCCGTTACCTGGCCGGATGCTGGGTCGGTAGCCGCTTCGCCCGCGGAGGAATTTGCTTCGTGCATACCGCTGCTCATCCGCCGTGCAATTCCCGATGGTAAACCTTGACCGATTCATGCTGCTTGCGCAACTCGGTGGCCAGCCAATCTACCAGGTACACCGAACGATGCTTGCCGCCGGTGCAGCCAATGCCTACGGTCAGGTAGCTGCGCTGGCTGTCGGCAATTTCCGGCAACCAGCGTCGAAGGAAAGCGAGGATGTCTTCGCGCAGGGCTTTCACCGTGGCGTCGTTCTCCAGCCATTCGCGCACCGCCACGTCCTGTCCGGTGAGACCGCGCAGCTCGTCAATCCAGTGCGGGTTAGGACAATGCCGCGCATCAAACACGAAGTCCAGGTCGGGCGGCAGGCCGCGCTTGTAGGCGAAGGACTCCAGCGTAATCGACATCGCCGATTGTTCCAGCCCGGCGTATTTCCACACCTGCTGGCGCAGCTGGTGGATGTTGATTTCGCTGGTGTCGATCACCCAGTCGGCGCTCTGCTGCAGCGGCTGCAGCAGCGCCTTTTCGCGTTCAATCGCGGTGGGCAGTGCCTGTTGGTCGGAGGTCAACGGATGGCGCCGGCGGGTTTCGCTGAAACGCTTGATGATGATGCGGGTGTCGGCCGTGAGGAACAGCAGCCGGTGCTGCAGGCCGCTGTGCGCCAGTTGCTGCAATTGTTCGGGCAGGCGCTGCTGGTCGGAACCGCGTGAGCGTGCATCAATACCCAGCGCCACGCGCGCGTACAGTTTCGGGTCTTTGCGGATCTGCTCAAAGAATCCTGGCAGCAGGGCAGCCGGCAGGTTGTCCACGCAGTAAAAGCCCAGATCTTCGAGCGCGTGCAAGGCAGTACTTTTGCCGCCACCGGACAGGCCGCTGACTACCAGCAACAGCTGTTCAACCGGCCCGCCGTCAGAATGGCCGTCGGAATGACCGCCAGGTTGTCGCTCCGGCGGGTTCAATCGCGCCAGCCCCCGCTGTCCTGTTGCAACAGCCTGGCGTGGCGTTCAACGAAAGCGGCCGCAGCGTCGTAGCCTTTCATCTTCAGCATGAAGTCGCGCACCGCGGCCTCAATCATCACGGCGAGGTTGCGGCCGGCGCGCACCTGCAGGGTGATGCAGGGAATGTCGAGGTCGATCACGCGAATGCTGCCGGTGTCGCCGCGCAGGCGATCGTGGCGCTCCCGGGTGGCGGATTTTTCCGGCAGCTCCAGCCGGATGATCAGCCGCAGGTATTTGTTCAGCTTGATGGCGGCATCACCGAACATTTCGCGCACGTTGAGCACCCCCAGGCCGCGCACTTCCAGGCAATCCTGCAACGTGGGCGGGCAGGTGCCGTCGATGATTTCGGGGGAGATCTGCGTAAACTCCGGCGCGTCATCGGCAATCAGCCTGTGGCCGCGCGTGAGCAGTTCCAGCGCCAGCTCACTCTTGCCGCAACCCGGGTCGCCCATGATGTGCACGCCGATGGTGAACACTTCCATGAACACGCCGTGCAGGGTGGTGCTTTGCGCCAGGAAGCGCGCCACGTGGTACTGCAGGTAATTCACGAGCTCGCTGGCGGGCAGGCTGGACTGGATCAAGGCTACCTGGCAAGACGAACAATCCTGCCCGATGATGCTCTCCGGCACCGCGCGGCCGTCACCCACCACAATCGCCAGCGGGCTGGAGGCCAGTAGTTGCTCTACCGTCTGCAGTTCCTGGGCATGGCCGAGGCGGTCGAGGTAATCCAGCTCTTCGTTGCCCAGCACCTGGATGCGATTGGCGTGGATCAGGTTGAGGAATCCGGCCAGCGCCGGCCTCGAACTGGAACTGAGATCGCTGGCTGAAATGCCGGGCCAGCCCGCTTCTGCGGGCGAACTGACCCATTGCAGGTGCAATCGATCTGCCAGTTCATCAAACAAGGTCAGGGCGGTCAGGGAACGGGTCACTGGCTGGCCTGCGTGCGGATGTCAGTGGTGGGTGTTGGCGTCGTTGGCCGAACGTTTGCTGGACAGCAGCCGCAGCAGCGCGCCGGAGCTGTCTGCCTCGCGCAGACCTTGCAGCAGCGCAGGATCGCTGAACAGCTCGGCGATGTGCGCCAAAAGCTTGAGGTGGTCCTCGCCGCAGTTTTCCGGCACCGTCATGGCAAACAGCAGGTCTACCGGCTCGCCATCTACGGAATCGTAGGCCAGCGGTTTTTTCAGGCGGATGAAGGAGGCGCGGATGGGGCGGTTGCCTTTGATGCGGCCATGCGGGATGGCCACGCCTTTGCCAAGGCCGGTACTGCCCAGCCGCTCACGCGCACACAGGCTTTCAAAAATTTCACGGGCGCTGAGGTCTTCATTATTCCGGGCCAGCTCTTCGCTGATGATTTCCAGCAGCCTTTTCTTGCTGCTGCTATGCACATCAAAGCGGATGCTTTCCGGGCTCAGCAGGTCACTGATCAACATGATTGCAAATTTTCTCGTGCAGGCTTGCCTGCTTCTATGGTTGTGTGGGTTGGTGTTAGGCCTGCCGGCTGATACCCGCAAAAGTTCAGCGTCAGCTCCGTATCAACCCAGGGAGGCCTGTTTATCGTCGCGCGACACCTGGTGGTCGCTGCGCTTGTCCTTGTAACGCCGGACCTGTTTGTCCAGCTTGTCGACCAGTGAATCGATGGCGGCATACATGTCCAACTCAATCGCATTGGCCACCAGCGACTTGCCGGCAGCATGCAGCGTTGCCTCAGCTCCATGCTCCAGCTTCTCAACACTCAGGATCACATTCAGCGAAATCACACTGTCGAAATGGCGGTTGATGCGTTGCATCTTCTCGGTAACGTAAGCGTGTAGCGCCGGAGTTACATCGACATGGTGTCCTGTAATGGTGAGCTGCATAGTGATCTCCTTCAGGCAGGAACGCCCCGGTCGAAAAAACGACGGGGAGAATCAGGCCTGTATTGCTGGAACAGAGGTGGGGTTAATGCGGCTGGGGTGCCGGTTAAAGCCATCAAAACAAACCGATCTTGGCAATTTCGTCATCATTCTTGACATCGTCATA
>Ga0315910_10003408_pt1 | contig 13543 bp, 12 predicted proteins | sample EdamamesoilMG_FD_204470 | JGI IMG/M metagenome (GOLD analysis project Ga0315910, IMG submission 204470) | Garden soil microbial communities collected in Santa Monica, California, United States - Edamame soil | ecosystem: Environmental > Terrestrial > Soil > Garden | place: USA: California...
CACCGGTATCACGACGCTGGGTGAAATGGGGCGCGCCGGGCAGTATACGACGCTGATGTCGCCTCGCGCGTCAGCTCCAGCCTATCCATGGGAGAGCCTCGAGGCCATCCCGCGGACGACGGTTCGTGCGATCCGAGGCCTCGGATCGGAAGCGCTCGAGCTCGGTGGGCTCGCTCGTGGGCTAGGGCAGGTGCTCGCGCGCGAGAGCAGCGCGGTGTTCAAGCGTTTCTGCGACCCCGCCGAGGTGCGCGCTTTGCCAGGACTCCACTTTTCGCTCGAGGACGGGAGCCTGGACTTATTCTTGGCGATCGAACCGGGGCTCGCCGATAGCGTTCTCGCGGGGCTGCTGCGGCAAGCGCCGGGCATTGCGGGAACGGAGCTTCTCAGTAGCCCCGCGGCGCGTGGCTTCCTCGGCAGAGTTGCCGTCGAGGCGGGGCGGAACAGCACGCCGCCGGTCGAGCTTCGCTTTCACGCGGCGCTGCCCGAGCCGGCGCCGGCGTGTTCGGTTGGGGTGAGTGCCACGCTGGTGCTCGACGGCAAACCCTACGGCCTGCGCGCCGCGATCGGGCGCACGCGCGGGCACGCGGCTCCTCCGCCGACCGAGCTTCGCAGGCTCGATGGCATCCCGCTCAGCCTGCCGCTGATCGGCGGGGCTTGCATCGCCCAGCGGGAAGCGCTCGCGGCACTGGTTCCGGAGGACGTACTGCTGCCCGACGGCGGTTTCTGGCTCAGCGCAGACTTCCGCGGATCGCTAGCCCTCGCCTCCGAAGCGAGCACCCGCGCCGTTTTTTTCGAGATTGTCGGCGAAAGGAGTGCAAAGCTCGTCGGCGTCGCAGATCTGCCCGTCGCCCCGGACGCCCCGATGTCAGAGAACCACGAGACCGAAGTCGAACGCAGCGTCGCAGAAGCCGTGCTCGACGCCCCCGTGCTGATCCGCATCGAAGTGGCGAGCGTGTCGATGACCGTTTCGGACTTCGCCGCGCTGCGTCCCGGAGCCGTGATCGAAACGGATCAACGCATCGGGCAACTGGCCACGCTGCGTGTTGCCGGACGAGAAGTGGCGACGGGCGAATTGGTGAATGTCGACGGTCAGCTCGGCGTGCGGATCCGCAAGCTAATGCGGGGCGACTCAGCTCCCGAGGGGAGATAAGGATGGTTTCAGTGAAGAGCATATTCACACTGGCAGGTATCGTTTCGGTGCTGCTCGCTGGCTGCGAGCAAGGGCCGAAAGACGGGGCGCCGGCAGGCAGTGCCGCGGCGGAGGCGTCGGCGGCATCGGGCGCGAGCTCAGCAGCGGCGGCCGCGAGCGCGAAGCCCCCCGAGGCGCCGTGGTACGTCGGCGAGTGGCACGCGCCGCTCGACGTCCAGCGCTATCAGATCGAGCAGACCAAGGAAGAAGGCAAGATCAAGGCGTGGGCGGACGAGGCCGACACCAAAGCCACCGGCAAGGGCGAGCTACTCCTGAAGATCGACGAGGCCGGCAAAGTGACTGGAACCGTCACGGGCCCCCTCGGCGAACTTGCGGCGGCGGGCATGGTCGACGACCAGACGTTGCGAGTGAACTTTCAGCCGACGAAACTGCTCACGCCGCCCGAGATGTTCAACGGTGTCTTGCTCGCCGAAAAATCCGACAAGGGTTTCGCGGGTGACCTGAAGGCATCGAGCGGTGACAGCCTGACGGTGCGCAAGGCGAGCGTGGTGCTGTCGAAGAAGGACGCCAAGGGCAACTAGCTTGTCCGGCGTGCGCGAACAGCTCGAGCGCGTGCGTCAACGGATCGCGGCGGCGGCAGCAGCGAGCGGACGACAGGCGAGTGAAGTGCGTCTGCTCGCCGTTTCGAAGACCAAGCCTGCGGCCGCCATTCGCGAAGCCTACGCTGCCGGCCAGCGCGATTTCGGCGAGAACTACCTGCAAGAGCTGGTGCGCAAGGCGGAAGAGCTGAGCGAGCTCGGCGATATTCGTTGGCACATGATCGGCCACCTGCAGACCAACAAGGCGAAGCTGGCGGCGCGCCACGCGAGCCTGGTGCACACGGTCGACAGCGCGCGGGTGGCGGAGGCGCTGGCTCGGCGCCGCGGCGAATGGACCAGCGCGGGGGCAGATCTGCCAGCGCATCTCGCGACGCCGCTGGCTGTGCTGGTCGAAGTCAACATCGCGGGCGAGACCCAGAAGTCGGGCTGTGCCCCGGCCGAGCTCGGCGAGATCCTGGCGAGCATCGAACGTGAGCCCTGGCTCGCGCTCCGGGGACTCATGACGGTGCCGCCGTTCACGGACGAGCCTGGCGTCGCGCGCCGGTGTTTCGACGAGCTCCGTTCGCTACGCGACGCTCACGGCGGGCCCGAGCGTCTGCCCGAGCTCAGCATGGGCATGAGCGATGACCTCGAGGCGGCGATCGCTGCCGGTGCTACGATCGTCCGCATCGGGACGGCGATCTTCGGCGCTCGCTCGGCTCGAACGAGAGAACCCTCTTGACCCGCGCGCCGGGTGACCCAGAAATCAGTGTGGCCAAGAAGCAGAGCGACCAACAGCAAGAGACGTTGCTCGCCGCCGCAGCGCGCCGCGGAGCCGTGCCCGGTGCGCGCCAGCCGCTCGCCGACCGCATGCGCCCGCGCACGCTCGACGAAGTCGTCGGCCAACCGACGCTGATCAGTCCAAACAGCATGCTGCGCCGCCTGATCGATCAAGATCGGCTGCCGTCTTTGATCCTGTGGGGGCCGCCGGGCACCGGCAAGACGACGCTGGCGCACGTGATCGCCCACAGCAGCAAGCTCCACTTCGTACCCTTCAGCGCCGTGCTCGGGGGCGTGGCCGACCTGCGCGAGATCATCAAAGCCGCCAAGGAGCGGCGCGCGTACCAGGGGCGCGGCACGCTGCTGTTCGTCGACGAGATTCACCGCTTCAACAAGGGCCAGCAAGACGCCTTCTTGCCGCACCTCGAGGACGGCACCGTGACGTTGATCGGCGCCACCACCGAAAACCCGTCGTTCAGCGTCAACGCTGCTGTCTTGTCGCGGTCCAAGGTGTTTCGCCTCGAGGCGCTCACGCCGGCCGCGCTCGAAGGCCTGCTACAGCGTGCGCTCGAGGATCCGACCCGGGGACTCGGCGGTCAAAAGCTTCAGGTGCACCCCGACGCGGTGGCGGCCATCGCGCGGGCTACCGACGGTGATGCGCGCCGAGCCCTCGGCCTGCTCGAAACCGCTGCCGAGCTGGCGGGAACTGGCGGGGAGCTCACGCTCGAGCTCGTCGAACGCGCTCTCGACGAACGCACGCTGCTCTACGACAAGTCCGGCGAGGAGCACTACAACACCATCAGCGCCTTCATCAAATCGATGCGCGGCAGCGACCCCGATGCTGCCATCTATTGGCTGATGCGTATGCTCGAAGCCGGCGACGACCCCTTGTTCCTGCTGCGCCGCATGATCATTTTCGCCAGCGAAGACGTCGGCAACGCCGACCCGCGCGCGCTCCAGGTAGCCGTGAGCGCCGACGACGCGTTTCGCCGCATCGGCATGCCCGAGGGCATGTACCCGATCGCCCACGCGTGTCTGTACCTGGCCTCTTGCCCGAAGTCGAATGCGGTCAAGAATGCCTGGCAAAGCGCGCGCGCGGCCGTGCGCGAGCAGGGTTCGCTGCCCGTGCCCAAAAAGCTGCGTAACGCGGTGACCGCGCTGATGAAGCGCGAGGGCTACGGCAAAGGCTACAACTATCCCCACGACTTCGCGGATCACTTCGCCCCCGGCGAAACGTATCTGCCCGACGAAATCGCCGACGCGCGTTTCTACGAGCCTTCGCAAGAAGGGCTCGAGAAAGCGATCGGCGAGCGCCTGTCGCGGCTGAAACGACGCGCGCCGGGCGACGGCGACGAGTAGCCCACGGCGGGCATCAGGGCTGTTCGACGACGCCGATACCGGCGAGACCCCGGTAGCGCTGTGCCCAGTCGAGCCCGTAACCGACCACGAACACGTCCTCGATGGTGAAGCCCAGGTAGTCGATGGCAACGGGCTGCACCGAGCGCGCCGGTTTGTGCAGCAGCGAGCACACCTTCACGCTCTTCGGACCGCGCCGCGTCAGCTGGTCGACGAGGTAGGTCAACGTCAAGCCGGTGTCGACGATGTCTTCGACGATGAGCACGTCGCAATCCGAAATCGGCCGCGCCAAATCGAGCGTGATGCGCACCACCCCAGTCGACGTCTGGCCGTCGCCATAGCTCTGCGTGCCCAAGAACTCGACGCTGAGCGGCAGATCGATGGCGCGCACCAGGTCAGCAGCAAAGATGAAGGACCCCTTCAGCACGCAGATGACCAACAAGGGCTTGCCAGCGTAGTCAGCCGTGATCGCGGCTCCCAATTCGCGCACGCGCGTCGCGATCTGCTCGGGGGTGATTAACCAGCGGATGCCAGGCTCCATGGCGCGGAGCCTAGCGTGGAAACGAGAATGCATAAAGGTCGAGGCTCGAGCCGTCGGTCACGAAACTGAGCGAACCCATGCGGTCGGTGCGCAACCAGCGCACACCTGCCGCCGACAAAGTCGCGATCGTCTCGGCGCGGGGATGCCCGAAGCTGTTGCGCACGCCGCACGAGATGCTGGCGTAACTGGGCCCCACCAGCTGCAGGAACGGCGGGGTGGTCGAGGTCCGGCTGCCGTGGTGACCCACCTTGAGCACGTCTGCAGCGAGCCCGGGCCCATAGCGCTCCACGAGCTCGTGCTCGGCCTCGCGCTCGGCGTCACCGGTGAGCAGAAAGCTGCGCTTGCCGTAGCTCACCTTGAGCACGAGCGAGTTGTCGTTGGCATCGCGGCGCGGCGTAAAGCCGGGGCAAGGCGCGAGAACATCGATCTGAACGGCGCCGAAGCGCCGCGGCTTGCCGCACAACTCGCGCGGTCGCCGGATCGGCACGCCGCGTTCGCGCAAGGCTCTCAGCAGCGCAGCGTACTCCGGCCCCGCTCCTTCCGCCTCGCCTTGTTCGGTATCCCAGAACTCGCCGACCTCGCTGTGCTCGACCACGGCACGCAGGCCACCAAAATGGTCCGGGTGCGGATGCGACAAGACCACGACCGCGAGGCGCTCGGTGCGACGCGCCCTGAGCCACGGCAAGACCACGCGCTCGCCCGGATTCACCGGACTGCCCACGAAGCCGCCCGCGTCGACGAGCAACGCCTCGTGCGATGGCAGCTCGAGCAGCGTCGCGTCGCCCTGCCCGACATCGAGCATGCTCACCCGCAGCTGCTCGCCGGTGTGCGTCGGGGTGCGGGCGCCCGCTTCGAGCACCTGAAACCCGAGCAGCAAGGCGCCGAGCCACAGAACCCCGGCGCTGGCGCGCGGCTGTGCTCGCAGGCGCTCGCGCAGAAAACCAAGGGCAGCGAGCAAGGCGAGCCCCAGGTGCCAGGCGCTCGGATCGACGCTGGGCAGCGCCAGCCCCTCGACGCTGGCGCTCGCGAGCGCGACGCCGCGCACCGCCAGGAGCGCGCCCGAGCCCACGAGCCCGAGTCCCGCCTCCAGGGCTGGCACGGGGCTCGCGATGGCGTGAGTCAAGCAGACCGGCAACGCCACCAGCTCGCCGATGGGTGCAGCGACGACGTTCGCCACCAGCCCCACCAGCGTCAGCTCCGGACTCATCACCGCCAAGATTGGAGTGCATGGGAGCATCGTGGCCGTCGTCGCCGCCAGGCTCACGGCAACGATGCGCAGCGGCGTACTTCGGATCCGCTCCGCGCGCGCGACCCACGCGCGCCCCAGCACCAAGAGCCCAGCCGTGGCGCCGAGCGACAGCATGAACGAGATGTCGAACACGAGCAGCGGATCGAGCACCGCGCCCACCAACATCGTAAGAGCGAACACGCGCACCGGGCAGGGCCGGCGCTCGAACGCGCGCGCCGTAAACACGAGCACCAACATCCAGGCCGCCCGCCACGCCGAGCCGCTGCCACCCGAGAAATCGGCGTATACGATCGCAAGCACCACCCCGACCAGCGAGGCGACGCGCGTCACGTGCACTCGGCGTGCAAGCCCATGAAAACGCAACAGAATCGCACGGAGCGCGCTCACCAAGGCCACCACCGCGAACACCAGATGTGTCCCGCTCACCGCGAGTAGATGACTGAGCCCGCTCCGGCGAAACGCGTCGGCGTCGTCGTCGCTGAGGTCGCTTTCGCCGAGAACCAGCGCCCGCGCGAGCGGCGCCGCCGCGGGCGCGAACGTACGCTCGATGCGCGATCGCACGAACGCCCGTGCGCGATCGATCGACGCCCGCACCCCCGATCCCGGCGCGAGCACGTCGACGCTCAGAGCTGCGCCACTCAGCACCACGTCACGCCGCGCCGCTGCCGGAGCCGGATCGTTCGCCGCCGAGTTGCGGAACATGCTGAGCGCTCCGAGCTTCGAGAGCACGAACATTTCGGTGCCCCGCGTGAGCTCCACTGGCCCCCCGTACAGCGCCGCACGCATGGGCACCCGCAGCCGCACCTCGCGTCCGTCGCACTCGAGCTCCCCGAACTCTACGGTCGTGCGGAGCGCGTCGCCGAGCCGGACTGGACTCGTGACGACCCGTCCCCGACCGGCACACACGCTCGGTGGGCCAAGCTGGTCGCGCACCTCGACGCGCCGCGCTTCGAAGTCGTCGACGAGGCCCTGAGCCCGCTGCCAGCACACGGCCGCACAAACCGCGGCCGGCAGCAGCGCCCGCCAGGAGACGCCACCCCACGTGACGAGCACCGCGCACGCTAGTGTCGCCAGTACGGGCGCAGGCGCAAAGGCCCCCGCGCTCCCGAGCAAACCAGCGATGCTGACGACCAACCAGGGATCCGCTCGCGCCGTGTGCATCGCGCGGGGCCTGCACGGATCGAGCCAGCAAAGACGCAGCCCTACTCCTCCGATTCACGGGGTGGCGAGCACGCGATCGCCGGCGGCTTCGCCACCGGCCGCCAGGCGCCGGCGGCTACGCCTTCTTCGCGTGCGCCAGCTGCGCTTCGAGCTCGCGCACGCGCGCCAGCGCCTGATCGGCTCGCTCTCGCTCTGCTTCGGCCCGCTCTCGCTCTGCTTCGGCTCGCTCTCGCTCCGCGTCGGCACGTGCCACCGCTCGCCGCTCGAATTGGCGCGCAGTCAGCATTAGCTCGTGGGGTAGCGGCAACGGCTCGCCTTGGACATCGAGCCAGCGTACGAACACACGTTCGTACTCTCGGTACTGCGTCTGTCGCAGCCCGAGCTTGAGGTTCATCGGCAGTATGAGGAAGTCGCCTCGCTCGTCCGGAGCGAGCGCGGCATACTCGCGGCGATCGATGTCGAGACGGTAGCCGTCGAGCCTGTCCGTTTCCGGATCGAAGATAAAGTACGCGGGCGTGCGCCACGCCGCCGCATAGATCCGCATCTTGTCTACACGGTCGACATGCTCCGTCGATTCGGAGGTAATCTCGATCACAACGTCCGGCAGCTTGCCGCCCTCTTCCCAAGCGACCCAGCTCTTGCGAGGCTTACGTTCGGCCCCGAGCACCACGAAGACATCCGGTCCACGAAAGTCATTGCGCTTGATCTGCTGTTCGCTGAAGTAAACGAACATGTTGCCCGCGACGTAGTAGTCACGCCGATCGCTCCAGGCGACCGCGAGCGTATCGACGAGAACGTTGCCTTGAGCGTAATGGAACGCAGTCTCCATCGGCTCACCGTCTTCGCACGGGAGCTCGTCTTGACCTGGCAGGGCCTTTCCGCCCCACGGACCCACATCGAGCACGGTCATGCCGGCCATTTAGCACGCTTTCCTTATACTCTCCATTCGGTCACGGCCCTGCTTCGGTTGCGCGATAATTGTCGACCCGGTCCACCGAAGCGAAAAGTGTTAAGCTCCGCGATATCAGCGAGGGACAGCATGCAAGGCAACGGCGACAGCTGGGCCGCGGGCGACGCCTATGAGGCTTACATGGGGCGCTGGAGCCGTCTTGTCGCGCGCGAGTTCCTCGCGTGGCTTCGAGTCGAGCCCAACCAGCATTGGCTCGAAGTGGGCTGCGGCAGTGGTGCGCTGACAGCGACGATTCAACGCACCTGCGCGCCTGCATCCATCGTCGCCTGCGATCAGTCGGCCGCGTTCGTCGAACACGCGCGAAGTCGGCTCGCAGACCCTCGGGTTTCTTTCGTCACCGCGAGCGCCGACGCACTGCCGAACCGTAACACAGGCTTCGACGTGGTTGTCTCCGGGCTCGTCTTGAACTTCATTGCAGAACCACGCGCAGCGCTTGCGGCAATGCGTGAACGGCTACGCCCAGGCGGCCTGGTGGGCGCATATGTGTGGGACTACAGCGGTGGCATCGAGTTTCTGCGCTACTTTTGGGAAGCGGCCAGCTCTTCTGACCGCGCGGCGAGCGGAGCCGACGAGTCGCACCGGTTCGCTGATTGGCAGCCATCCCACGTCGCTGCCCTGTTCCGCGCTGCGGGGCTGGTTGCCGTCGAAACCGCGACGCTCGCCATCCCGACGCACTTCGCAAACTTCGGCGACTACTGGCAGCCGTTCCTGGGCGGCACCGGACCAGCCCCGAGCTACGTTGCGGCTTTGACCGACCTGCAACGCAACTCGCTGGAAGCCCGGCTGCGCGCGCGTCTTCCTAGCGCTGACGACGGCAGCATTCGACTCCAAGCTCGCGCCTTCGCGATCCGCGGAGCGCGACCTTAGAGGCCAAGCTCTCAGCAGCCGGCGCACTCTTCGGCGCCAGCGCCGAAGATGCATTCACACGCGAGGCATGGATCTTCGATTTGGTCACAAACGTCGGGCTGGCCAGCGTCGGTCGGTGTCTCGAGGATGTTGTCATCCGCGACGCCGTACTCGGGAACCGAATCAGTGTACTGCGCAAAATAGGCGGTGCACTCGGGACCGATCAAGCAGACGAGCACCGCGCTTTCGTCCTCGCCTGCGTCCTCGACGCAAGCCAGACAAGCATTGCTGCACTCTGGACACTCGGGCAGGTTCGGTGTGGGCGTGGATTCGCCTCGTTGGGTAACGGGAGGTGGCTCGCTGCCCCCAGGGTAGCCTGCACCGAAGTCTTCGGTCGCCGCTTCACCGGACCCGCACCCGCAAAAACCCAGGCCCAAACACAGCAACCAGAGGGGATGGTAGGCTTTCGACATACTAGACCTCGTTCTCTGACGTTCTCTGGTCGGACTCGCGGCGCGACGCGCAGCTGCGGGTCGCAGCGAGCCCGTTCAGTGTATCAGAAATAGTAGAGGGCAGAGATGTTGCCCGTGAAGATGTCCCAAGGATTGTTGGCGAGGCTCGTGCCGAAGGTCGTGGTCGAGTCCTTCGACTCTTCAGCGGGATCGCCACCGTCCGGGTTGCTCGCCGACACGCTGTCGTAGGCGAACGAAAGGCCCACCCCTGCCTGCAGCGAGAGTTGCGGCACGTCGATGAATCCGAAGTGCACCTCGGCCCCCGCCCGCGCACCAATGTCGAGGTGAAAACCAGAGAGCTCGTTATCCGGTGCAGGATCGAGCTCCTGAGTCGCGCTCGCCATGCCCAAATTGATCTCGGGCACGACCTGGAAGGAAAAGTGCTGCGAGCTCGCCAGCGATAGCGGTACGCCGCCGTGCAGGATGAACACCGTAGAACCTACCTTGTCGACTTCGTCCCCACCTGGCGGCGTCACCGAGCCGCTAGTGAACGAAAGCCCGAGGCCCGCATCGATACCCAGCATCGGATTCAACCAGTAGCGTACGCCGAGCACGGGTGCATCGACCGGCGTCGGATCGGCAGCGCCACCGCCAGGCCCCGCAATGAGTACCGTGCGACGCCCGAGGTAGCCGATGCCGAGGTGCCCCACCACGTTGACGTGATCTGAATTACCAGCGGCTGGCGCGGCGCCCGCGTCCGCAGCTTGTCCGAATGCAGCACCTGCCGAGAGCAACGTCGTGCCCAAAACAGCAACAAGAGTTACGACTCGCTTCATGAAGTACCTCCTCAGCCTCGAGAGCTGAAAACCCGTGTGCGGAATTGCTCCCGAAACACGGGCATGGTGGTCCAGGTCTCACGAAACGGACAACGAAACGGCTAACACTCAGGTTGTCAGAATGACCCCTAGGTATAGGCTTCCGAGCGGGCGGGTTCTCTCGTGGCATCGAAGCGGACGTGGCGCTCGACGCGCGCAACCCTGAGGTCGTAGCTGGCATAGAACCGCTCGCGGCCGGCTTGCTGAGCCAGCGCATGCTCGGCGTGCGCGCGCCACCCCTCGATGGCGTCGAGCGACGACCAGTAGCTCACCGTGATGCCAAAACCGTCGGCACCGCGCGTACTCTCGTAGCCCAAAAAGCCCGGCATCGACGCGGCCAGCTCCGACATGCGCGCGGCGGTGGTCCCGTACTCCGAGGGTTCGCCCTGGTGGCTCGCCTTGTGTAGATTCGAAAAGATCACGGCGTAGCATGGTCCAACGACGATGCGCTCGGCAGCCGAGCCGCTGAACGGCGCACCGATGCGAGCCGCCACTGGCCGCACGCGCTGCTCGGCTTCCGCCTCGCGTTCCCAGCGCTGAAACGCCGGCAAGGCATAGATTGCGTCGATCCATGCGCGCGTCGGCGCTCCCACGTCGAGCCCATAAGAAACGATCCGCGTCGCGACGGGCGCTAGCATGGCGTCGGCTGCCGAGAACTCGCCGAACAAGAATGGGCCAGCCGAGCTGGCGTCCGCGCGCGCACCCTCGACGAGGCGCTCGAAACGATCGAGCTCGCGGCGCCGGGCCGGGTCGAGCTCAACGCGCGTCCGCAGCGCGAGGTTCATCGTGCAATGCCGGCGCAGCTCGAAGAAGCCCGCATGCATCTCGGCAGCGATCGAGCGGGCGTGCGCCCGCTGCGCCGTGTCGCGCGGCCAGATTGCCCGATCGGCGTACAGATCGGCGAGCGTTTCGATGATGGCGAGCGACTCCCACACGTAGCGCTCACCGACTCGTAGCACGGGCACGCGCCCCGTCGGCGAGACCGCTCGAATCTTCGCCGGCGTGCCTGGCTCCGCTGCGACGAATGAGGTTTCTACGAACGGAATGCGATGGTGCACGAGCAGCAGCCAAGGGCGCAGGGACCAGGAGGTGTCGTTTTTGTCGACGATGAACAGCTCGAGTTCTGGCATGCGCGGAGCCTATGTCCGGAAATCAATACATGTCCAGTCCACTGGACGCGCTGCGTCTCGTTAACGGTTTACTGTCATCTACTGCTTGACGACGGCGCGCTCCCCCGTATCCTTGTCTCATCGCCTCGGGAGCGGCGCGGCAGGGAGCGCCGTGCAGGCGCGGACGCAACTCAGTGTCCGACAGGGGCGCAGAATGTTCGGGGAGTCGTGAGCAGTGGTGAATCTTCCAACCCAGTTGCCGATACGGCCATGGATCGCTACGCGTCAGGTGATCCAGCGGCCTTCGGCGAACTCTACGATGCACTCGCGCCGCGGTTGTACGCCTTCATCATGCGCTCGGTGCACGACTCCGCTCGGGCAGAAGATCTGGTTCAGCAGACCTTGCTGCAAATGCACTGCGCGCGGGGGCGTTTCGTGCGTGGCTCGAAGGTGACGCCTTGGGCATTTGCCATCATTCGGCGCCTGTTCCTCGACCAAGCGCGTCGGAAGAAGCTCGAGGTGCTATCGTCCGATGGAAGCGACGATGTGGAGGCAGCGTCCCACCGCCCAGGCCCGGAAGAATGCGCGCAAATGAGGGAACTCGAATACCTCGTCCGTCAAGAACTCGCCCGGCTCACCCCAGCCCAGCAGACGGCGGTCGAGCTGGTCTACTACGGGCAGTTGAGCAACGCCGAAGCGGCTGAGGCGCTCGGTGTCACGGTGGCTAGCATCAAGCTGCGCGTGCAACGCGCCAGCCAAGCGATTCGGCTGGCCTTCGCTGGCCCCGGACGCGAGGGCGAGCCATGACCACGCCCGACTCGGAAGTTTCCGGTGAAGCCCTGGGGGTCGATCAGCGCACCGCGCTCACGGGCGCACAGCTTCCGTCGCAACTCAAGGCGCGCGTGCTGTCCGAAATCGCGCAGCGCCCGGCTCCGACGCGGCGCTCGCTCGCTCGCCAAGCCGCTGTCGTCACGGCTGCCTCGTGGGTGATTGCCGCCGTCATCTTCTTCCTCGCGGGCGGCATACGCATCACGGGGCGTCCGGCTTCGTTGGTGATTGGCACCGCCATCGGGACCGGGCTCGTGGTGGGCGCCGTGGTCTGGGCTGCCTTGGGTCGCGGTGGTTCCACACTGGGTCGCGCCCGCCAAGCACTCCTGCCAATCGTGATCGGTTCTCCGCTCGCGATCTTGGCTTGGAAACTCTTCTGGAGCGCTCAATATTCCGGCGCGCTCGACCAGTGGCCGACGCGCCCGGGTTTTCGCTGCCTCGGCCTCAGCCTTTCGATAGGGCTTTGCCCCGTGATCGCCTTCATGATCGCGCGGCGAAGGAGTGACCCCATTCGCCCGGGGCTCACGGGGTTCGCGGCCGGTGTTGCCATCGGTTGCGTCACTGCACTCTTGACGGACCTTTGGTGCCCTGTTGCACACCTCCCACATCTGCTGCTCGGGCACCTGCTGCCCATCGCTGCGCTCGGTGCGTTAGGAGCTTGGCTCGGCCGACAGTTGGTCGGCATGCGCGGCAAGTAGTCGATGCTTTCGTGCGTCATCGAACCGGCTCCGCACCTTCGAGCACCCAGCGGCGCCAAGCCTCCATATCCATCGCGTAGCGATACGTCCTCACGTCATCGGCGCTGAATCGACGAGGTTGCTTGCCTCCGGCGGACAGCCGCGTCAGTTGCTCGGGAGCTCCAGGCTCGTTCAGCAAAAAGCGGAGCGCCCATTGGTCGACGCTGCCCAGCGAGCGCAACCGCACTTCGATCGCATCGGCCAGGAGTTCAGCTCCATCGGGCTCGAGCGCGGCCGCGACCTCTTTCAGCAGCGCCTCCGAGCAGCCGTGCTGCGCAGTTTCTGGCGACCACTCGTTCAGGGCGACGACAGCAGTCACGGCGAGGCCTGGATCACCGACCTCACGCGACAGGGCCACGACACAGCGCAGCGCGGTCACGGCGGAACCCCACTTACCCGTTCGAGCAACCTCCAACAGCGCGGGCACCGCCTCGACGCGCTCACGCCGAGCTCTGCCGATCAGGTCTTTCTGAGCGGCGGTGAAGGTACGACCCCACCATGTCTCGTTGTCGTCGAGCGCCAACAGGTCGCGGGCGAGGTCGCCGCTCGCGACCGACCTGGGTGCCGCCAGGGCGACCCGCAGCTCGGGTACGACGATCGCATCGGAGTCGAGCGTCTCTGCCGCGTTGCCCGTAGCGATCGCCTTCACGAAGCGCTTCTCAGCGGGTTTCAAGGTCCGCAGCAGCGCCGGCAACTCGACCTGCTCCGGTCCAACGAACACCGCGCCCTGCGGAGCGATCGAGAGCACTGCGAGCACGCCCTTGGCCGTCAGGCGACCGCTGGTCTCCGCGAACAGCACAGCGTGAGCCTGCGTCCCAGCACGGAACGACGAGCCGGCGCTCGCGAGCGCCCGCAGCAGCGGCTGAAAGGTCTCGCCACCGAAAACCAGAATCGGGAAGTAGAATTCGAAG
>Ga0315910_10003409_pt1 | contig 13541 bp, 12 predicted proteins | sample EdamamesoilMG_FD_204470 | JGI IMG/M metagenome (GOLD analysis project Ga0315910, IMG submission 204470) | Garden soil microbial communities collected in Santa Monica, California, United States - Edamame soil | ecosystem: Environmental > Terrestrial > Soil > Garden | place: USA: California...
CTGGCGGCCGACTTGTGTTCGCTGTTGCCCGACCACGATCGCTTGTGTCTGTGCGTGATCGCGGATCTCGACAAACACGGCAAGGTGGATCGCTTCGAAGTCGTCGAAGGCATCATGCGGTCGAGCGCGATGTTGACGTACGGCGGGGTGGCGCGGGCGCTCGGTTTTTCGGAAGTAGCTCCGCGCAGCGCTCAGGCCGAGCGGCTCGCGCGCGAACTGAAGGTGCTCGACGAGCTCGCCGGCAAGCTCCGGCGCGCGCGCATGAAGCGTGGTGCGCTCGATTTGGATTTGCCCGAGGCGCGCGTGATGCTCGACCCGCAAACGGGGGCGCCTGCGGCGATTCAGCGGCGCGCGCAAGATCCCGGCATCAAGCGGGCTTACGCGATGGTGGAAGAGCTGATGTTGCTCGCCAACGAGCTGGTCGCGCAGTGGCTGACTCAGCGGCGCGCGCCCGCCGTCTACCGCGTGCATGCCAAGCCGGACGAGGCGAAACTCGAACGCTTGGGCGAGGTGGCGCAGATCTTGGCCGTCGAGTTCGACTTCGATCGGATGCTCGAGCCCAACGGCGTGAGCAAGTGGCTGGCGGACATCGCCGACCACGAGAAAAAGCCGGTGCTCGAGATGCTGCTGCTTCGCAGCTTGAAACAAGCGGCCTACGACATCGTCAACATCGGCCATTTCGGGCTCGCGTCGGACAACTACCTGCATTTTACCTCGCCGATTCGACGTTACCCGGACGTGCTCGTGCATCGGGCGGTCAAGCGGCTCTTGCGCGGCGAAAAGCCCGATACCAGCGCATCGGCGATCGAGACGCTGCGCGCTGCGGCGACGCAGGCCAGCGTGCGCGAGCGCGCGGCCATCGACGTCGAACGCGAGGTGGTCGACTTGTATCGGGCACTCTTCGCCCGGAGCCTGGTCGGCGAAGAGTTCGAAGGCACGGTCACGGGCGTCGTCGGCACCGGGCTGTACGTCGCGCTCGACGACCCCTTCCTGGACGTACTCGTGCGTTACGAATCGATGGGTCCCGATCGCTACGAAGCCACCCAGCACGAGCTGGGTGTGGTCGGGGTGCGCTCCGGCGATCAGGTGATGATTGGCGACCGGGTCCTCGTGACCATAGAAGACGTGGCCCTGCTGCGGCGCGCGGTCTACGCCCGGCGCGTGCCCCCGCCCGAAGCCTTCCGTGGCGGCGAGTCGCCCGGGCGCCGCGGGAACCGCAAAGTCGAGTGGACCAAGGGCACCCAAGGGGCTGGGGCGGCCAAGGGCGGCAAGGGGCCGAAAGGCGGCAAGGGGCCGAAAGGCGGCCAGGGGCCGAAAGGCGGCCAGGGTAGGCGCGAGAGCAAACCCGAGGGCTCCCAGGAGCGGCGTGTATCCCCGCGAAAAGCCAAGAAAATGGAGCGCAAGCGCACGCGCACGGCGCGGGCCCCATCCACGCAGGGCAAGCGCCGGCGTTGAGTCCGCCGCGGGCGGTTCCGGGCGTCTACATGCCGATGCCGATGCCCAAGCCCAAGCTCGGTCCGGAATGCTGACGTGCCAGGAGCACGCGCAGCATGAACGCGTGGGTCACGAGGGTGCAGGTGCGCGCCATGGGGCCGCCGCAGCCGCGCCACGTGCCGCCGAAGTGTTGCTCACCGTCTTCGTCGAAGAACGTGACCCGGCCATCCGGGGCGACCGTTACCCAAGCGTGCTGCTCTTCGGGCGGTGACGCGTTGTAGACGCCGACACGCCCCAGCTGCATCTCGTCGGGGCCCAGCAAGAGGCCATTGTCGTACAAGAGCGCGAAGGGCGCATAGTCGGAGTCGACGATGCGCCCCACGGTGTCGATGACGAACACGGGGTCCTCCCCTTCGTAGACGCTGCCGTCGGGGCGGATCTCGATGAGGTCGTGCTCCCCACGCTCCCAGTAGGCGTGCGCCACCATTACGCGCGTACCACCCGCTTCCCAGCGGGGTGGAGGTGTCGACGAGCATCCGAAGCAGAAGCAACAGAACAGTGCGACGAGGCCACGCTGCATCGCGGGTATATTACCGCGATTTCTTGGCCGGCGCCGGACATCCACGTCACGCTGGCGCTACCTATGCTGGACCATTTCGACGCACTGCGAGGCGCGGAGTTCCCCCACGACAATCCGGAGCTGTTCAGTGGTCCGGGCTGGCTCGCGGTCGACCCGTGCGGTGGGCCGAAGGCGATCGCTTGGGCGAGCCAGCGGGACCTGCATTACGGCGCGCCGAGCGTTGCGGCCGAGCCGGAGCCCGTGGCAGCGCCTCCCGAGCCCGTAGCGCCCGTCGTGCTCACGGATTTCGATCGGCTGCTAGCGGCGCTGCACTCAGTGGTGTCGGATCCCAGTGTGGCAGCCGAGCTCGAGCGGTTCCTTCGAACGGGGTCGGCCGCGGGCTTCGCGCCGGCGCACGCGCTCGTGGCGAACGCCTGGCGCGGGTTGCTCTCGGGCGAGCACTCCGATCTCGCGGCGTGCGGCGATCGTCCGCTCGACGAGTGGGTGGCGGGCTTGGTGGGGGCGCGCTTCGGCCACGACGCCGCCGCGACCGCTGGCGTGCGGCGGGCCCTCCGCAAGCGGGGCGTCGCCGCCTTCGGTATGCTGAGCGGTTAGGCGAACAGCGGGCTGCTGCTGGGCTAGAACGCCGCGAGGCCTCGCCCCATGCAGCCGTGCCACTGCCCGCCCTCTTCCCGCTCGCCGTCCCGTCGGTAGAGGGTGACGCTGCCGTTCGCAACGACGCTCAACCAGGCCTGGTTGCCCATGGTTTTGCCGGGCGTCGATCCCAGTAAGCGGGTGCGAGGGTCAAGCGCGGGCCGCCGGCATTCCAGTGACGCGGCGGAGCAGCCGGCGTCGACGACGTGCATCCCACGAGTAACCAAGCGCAGAGTACCGAGAGGGTTACCCGCATCGACGCTAGGTTAACGGAGCGCTTCACGAAAGCACGCCGAACGCCGAAGAATCCGGGTCAGAAATAGGACTGCTCGGAAGTGAGTGTCAGCTTTTGACGGCGCTCACGAGGAACTCGAAGAGCTCTGACTTGCTGGTGCGAGTCCGCAGCGTCTCTACGACGACGCGCTCGAAACCGAGACGCTCCAGCAAGTGCGCGAGGAGCTGTTCGGTGGGCAGCACGACATCGAAGAACTTCGAGTTGCCGACCACGTAGTGTGCCGCAGCGCCCGGTCGCAGCACCTCGCCGAGGCTCGCGAGGTGCGCCGCCATGTCGCTGAAGTAGCGCTGGACGTAGCGCGCCAGGAGATCGCTCTGGGCTGCGATGGCCCGGAGCATGGGCACGAGCTCGGGCAACAGCCGCTCGGTGGGTTCGGGCGGTAGCCAGCGCGTGAGGCGGCTGGTGGCCACGCCCCAGGTGCCACCGATGGCTCGCCAGTCGAGCTCGCCGGCGCTCGCTGGCACGTCGAGGTGGCCGAGCCAGTACATGTACGGGCGCAGCTCGCGGATGTAGCTCATCCGGTTGCAGTAGGGCGGCGAGGTGATCACGGCGTCGAAGCGGCGCTGTTTCAGCGCTACCCGCAGCGCTCGCGCGTCGCCGAGCAGCGCGCCCTCCTGCGGCCTCTCGAGCGCCGAGCGAGCGCCCTCGGTGACATCGCCGATCGCGGTATCGAGTAGCCTTGCCACGGCCGAGGCGGGGGCTGCGCCGTTTGCTTTGAACGACATGCTCTGGTGCCCGAAACTCACGTTGGCGCTGAGGATGAGCGAGCGACAGAAGGCGACGCGCGCCAAGTCGCGCACCGCGGGCGCGTGCTGCGAGCGGTCGAGCACGGCGAAGGCCCGGCCGAGCGCGAGCTGCGTGGCGGGTTGCCACCAGCGATCGATGTTCGAGATCGGCGGCAGCCAGGGATCGCGGGGGAGGCGGCGAGCGCTAGCTTCGGCCATACGCCGCACCAGTGTGCGGGCGCGGGCGCAGTCGGTCGCGGAGTAGTTTCGGGCCTTGGTGTTCGCGAGCCAGACCAAGAAGGGGTTCAGGTCGACGGTGGTGCAGGCGAGGCCCTGTTCGGCGCACGTGACCAACGTCGTACCCGTGCCGCAGAAAGGGTCGAGCACGCGCGCACGCGGCGGGAGGCTCGCCACCAGGCGCTCGACGAGCTGCACCGAGTAGGCCGGCGTGAGCCGTAGCCACCCGTGTCGGTGGCGCACCAGGTTGCCGCGAAAGGTAACTCGGGCGCTATTGACGGCCTCTCTCACCGAGCGCGCTTATAGACGCAACAGCGCTACCGTAGCAAGAACGGGGGGTTACTCACGCCGTGCCGGGCCTTGCTCCGGGGCTGGCGCCTTCCGGCAGGCGTGGCCGGGCGCGCGCTATCCAGGCGCGTGGGCTTGTTCACGGTTCTTGGGGTCGCCCGCGGGGTTTGCTAGGCTGCGCCGCTCGCCATGATCGTCGTGATGAATCCGGACACCAGCGAAGAAGCGGTGGAGCAAGTGATTGGGTTTCTGGTCGAGCAGGGCTTCGACGTGCACCGCTCGAGCGGGCAGTCGCGCATCATCCTCGGCGTGGTGGGCGATGTGCGGCCCAACGACGTCGCGGTCGTGCGGGAGTTCAAGGGCGTCGCCGACGTGGTGCGCGTGAGCGAGCCATACCGCCTAGCCTCCAGGCGCTTCCGCGAAGCCCCCACCATCGTCGGCGGGGCCTGGGGTACGATCGGCGGCGGCAGGCCGTGGATTGCCATCGAACCCATCGGGCTCGAGCCCGGCGCGAACTCTACGGCCCTGCCGCAGCTCGCCGAGCTCGGCTACGAGGTGCGCGCGGGCAGACCCTTCGACGCGGCCGTGACTCGGGCGCGAGTGGCGCCCGACAGCGTCGGGGCGCTCACGTGTTTGTCGATCAACCCGCACCCCAGCAAGCAGCAGTGGCCGGTGGTGTTCGTCGAACGCAGCCCGAGCTGGGGTGCGAATTCTTGGATCGGCGCGGCCGAGCGTGAGCTCACCTTGCACGAAGGCAACGTGGTACTGCTCGAGGCGGGGGGCGAGTACCCGAACGGTGCGCGCACGCTCGAGGTGGCCGCCATCGCCCGCGCCAAGCTGCGGACCCACTTGCCCATCGTCGTGGATGTTCCGACGGTGGCCCAGCGCGCGTGTTACTCCACGGCGGTGGCCTGTGCCGCGATCGCGTGCGGTGCCGACGGCGTCGTGCTGCGCGTTTGGGTGGGCGCCGATGGGGTGACGCCGCGCGTCCCCGCCACGCTCTCGTGGTCCGAGGCGGTGGCGTTGGCCGAAAAGCTGCGCGCCATCGGGAACGCGATCCGGGCATGAAGTCGCTGGCGGTCGTCGGCGTCGGTCTGATCGGCGGCTCGCTAGTACGGGCAATGCGTGAGCGCGCGCCTGAAGTCCGACTCGTCGGTGTCGATCCGGCGTGGCGCGACGTAGCGCAGGTGCTGGGCGACAACCTCGACGACGTGATCGACGCGGGCGATCGTCAGGCTGTGCAGCGCGCGTTCGCGGGCGTCGATCTGATCGTGTTGTCGGCGCCCGTGCGCGTGATCTTGGCCGAACTGTCGCGAGCGCTCGAGTCCGGCGCCGTGGTGACCGATTGTGGCTCTACCAAGCGCGAGATCGCGCAGGCGGCGATCGCGCATCCGAGTCGTGGTCGTTTCGTGCCTGGGCACCCCATGGCGGGCCTGCCGAGGGGCGGGGCCGCCCATGCGAAGCCCGACTTGTTCGTGGGTCGGCGCTGGATCTTGTGTCCCGAAGCCAGCAGCGACGAAGCGCGTCGCTGCGTCGAGGCGCTGGTGCGCCAGGTGGGTGGGCTCCCGGTCGAAATGAGTCCGGCAGCCCACGATCGGGCGGTGGCACTGGCGAGTCATGTGCCGCAACTGCTTGGAAGCGTGCTGAGCGCCACGGCCGCGGAATACGGCGCGGATGCGGCAGCGGGACCAGGCTTCGCGAGCGCAACACGCGTCGCGGGTGGCTCTGCTGATATCTGGGGTGACATCTTTTCGAGCAACGCCGATCAAATCTGTTGGGCCTTGAAGTGTGTCGCACACGAGCTCGAACAGGTGGTGCGGGGCCTCGAGCGCGATCCGCCGGACACGGCCCCAGCCCTTGAGCTTCTTGCTCGGGCGCGACAGACGCGCGGATCTGCGGGCTAGAGACAACCGCGTCCGGGCTGTGCCAGCCTGTGCCGGCGTGTTCGTGGCCTGCGCCCGCGGCTCTGTGCCACTTTGGAGGGCTCTTGGTTGTGGCGCAGTCTGTGCTATTGACAGCGGTGGTGGATGGCACGGGTCACGCTTCTCTGGCCGGCGCTGGTAGGCGCTCTATGGTTCGCAGCTTGCGGCCAGATAGCCAGCGATCCAGACCCCAGCACGCCGAGCAAGGTGCTGGATCCACAGCCCCAGGTTCCTGGGGACGGCACCGCCACGAGCGGTGCGACCGCCACGAACGGCACCACGGGCTTGAGCGACGGTTCGGGCAACGGCAATGTGGTGAGCGGCGCGACTGGCTTCACACCTGCCACGGCGACGGGCGGTTTTGTTGCGGCGACCGGAGCCGGGGGCTCTGCGTCGGGCTTTGGCGGAACGGGTGGGAGTGATGGCAGCGATGGCAGCGGCGGTAGCGGCGCATTCGGCGGTCAAGCTGGCCAGGCTGGTCAAGGCGGCGAAACCGGTGAAGGTGGCGAGAACGGCGTCGCACCGTAAGCGCTCGTGGGTCTGCCCCGAGGTGACAGCTTGAACCGCTCCAGTTTCAAGCAGTGGTGGCTGTTCGGTCTTGGCGGTGCGGTCGCGTTTTCATGTCTCGATCCACAACCCGAGCCTCCGACCCCCGCGAACGATACCAACGGCGGTAGTGCGGACGGCAGCAGCATGACGTCGGGCAATGCAGGTGGTTCTGGCGGCACCAGCCCCGTTGGCGTTAGCACCACCGGCGCCACCGGCAGCACGGCTACTACCGGTGGCAGCGCTGGCAACGGCGGGGCTGCGCAAGGGGGCCAGGCTGGCGCACAGGGCGGTGCCGGCGAAGGCGGCGAGGCCGGTGAGATGGGTCAGGGCGGCGAGCGGAACGCGGGGTAGGGCGTGAGTTTGAAGACAAGCTTGAGCAAGCGGTGGTGGATCGTCGGACTCGGCGCTGCGCTCGTCGGATCGTGCTTGGATCCGCAACCCGTGGCGCCCGTCCCGAACGACCCCGAGACCACGGCAGGCAACGCGTCGAACGGCGCCGGGCCCAGTACCGCCAGCGCAACCACAGGTGGCTCCAGCGGCGATACTGGCGGCCCGAGCGCGAGCACGGGCAGCGGGAGCAATGCCGTGGCCACCGCCACCAGCGGTGGGACTGGAACTACCGCGGGCACCACGGGCACCACTGGGGGGACCATCACAGGCACCACAGGCAGCCTTGGCGGCACCATCACGGGCTCGGCCAGCACCACCGGTTCAGCGGGAGGAGCCGGCGGATTCGGCAACACTGACGCAGGCATCACCTCGACCACCGGTGCGGAAGGCGGCGCGGCGGGCGCGGCGGATGGCGAAGGTGGGGCGCCGTGGTGGGCGAGCGGCAGCTAGCCGTCGCGCACCGTCAGCTGCCCGAGCGGGTCTTCGACGATTTGCCGCCGGCGGCCAGATAGCTGTCGACGACGTTGGCGATGAAGTCCGCCAGAATGCCGTCGGCTACGCGCAGGCGGCGACTGAGCTCACGGGCGAGGTTCAGGATGATGAGCGAATAAGCCTTCACGTCGTGGCGGTAGAGCTTGTCGAGATCGACGGAGCCGATGCGCAAGAGGCGTGTGGGAGCAACCGCGCGCACGGTCGCAGATCGCGGCTGCACGTCGACGATGCTCATCTCACCGAACCAGTCACCTGGCCCGAGCAGAGCGACGCGCGACTCGGTGCCTTGGCGGCTACGCTTCAGCACTTCGATCTCCCCGCCCAGCACCACGAACATGTCGTCGGCCGGATCGCCCTCGCGAAACAGGACGTCACCGGGCTGCGGCTCGACGACGCTGAGCGACGCGGCCAGGTGCTCCAGGGCGGAGTCTGCCATGGCACCAAACAGGGCGAGGTGCCGGAGTTCGTGGAGTTCAACCTTCGCTTGCGTCATCGAACGGGCCTTCAGTGAGATGTGGGCTCTGGGGCGCGAGCCTTAACCGGGCGTGCGAGAAGATCAAGCGATACCGAGTCGTGGCGACCGTGCCGCCGCGCGAGTTTCTCCGCGTCTGCGACGGTCAGAGGTGTTTGTTGAAAACGACGCGCGGTCGCGCTGGGCCCGCGTAGTCCTCGACTTGTGTCGCCGTCCAGCCCGTGGCTTGGTGGAACGCGATCGAGCCTTCGTTTCCGGTGGTGGTGATGGCTTTCAGTCGAGTGCAGCCCGCAGCCCGCGCGTCCTCTTCGAAGCTCTGATACAGAACCTTGCCCACACCCCGGCGCCGGTAGTCCGGGTGAATGCCAACGAGGTGGACATAGCCGGTCTTCGGGGGGCCCGGCGCGATGAAGCCGAAGAGAAACCCCACCAAGATCCCATCGTGCTCGACCACGCGCGCCAAGCCGCCGAGCTCGTAGAAGAAAATTGGATGCGCCAGAGCGCTGGTCGGGCCACCCCACCAGCGGTCGATGATTTGGACGATGTGGTCGTAGTCTTGTTTGCCAAGGGGGCGGGTGATCATTGTTCTGGTGCTGCTTTCTGGTTTGGGCGGAACCAGTGGACTCGAGAGAGAGTATCATAGAGCTAGGCTGTCGCCGCTAGTTCGCGGGCATTTGCTGGCTCGGCGGGTCGTACAGTCGAACCCCGTGTGCGTTCGGCCGGGTGCTGGGGCGCTGGCGGTTGGCGCCAGTGTCCCTCGTGGTGTATGCGGTCCGGTGCAATGAAGCGTGGGATCCGAGTAGCACCGTCAATTCTCGCAGCCGACTTCCTCAGGCTTGGTCAAGAAATCCAGGCAGTGGAAGCAGCCGGTGCCGATGCGATCCATGTCGATGTAATGGATGGCCGGTTCGTACCCAACCTGGTGGGGGGACCCGCGTTGGTCAAAGCCGCCAGGCGAGCGACGAAGCTGCCGTTGGACGTCCACTTGATGATCGCGGAGCCCGATCGCTACATCGAAGCGTTTGCCGAGGCAGGCGCGGACATCATTGGGATCCATGTGGAGGTCAGCAACGCGCTGCAGCGCTCCCTCACTGAGATCCGCCGGCTGGGGAAGAAGTCGTGCGCGGTGCTGAATCCACACACCTCGGAAGACGTGTTGCGCTACGTGCTCGGCGATCTGGACCAGGTGCTGCTCATGACCGTGAACCCCGGGTTCTCGGGGCAGCCCTTCCTGACCAGCGTCGTCCCGAAGATCCGCCGCGTGCGCAAGCTGATCGAAGAGGCAGGTCTCGACATCGACATCGAAGTCGACGGTGGCATTTCCGCCGAGAACGCGAAGATGGTTGTCGGTGAAGGCGCCAGCGTGCTCGTGGCCGGCTCGTCCGTGTTCGGCGAGCGCGATCGCGCCGAGGCGATCCAGCGCATCCGCGAGGCCGCCAAACTTTGAATCCGAGCCGCTGGCCCGGGTGCCTCGCGGTCGCGCTCGCGCTCGAACTGGCGGGGTGCCATCCGAATCCTTCGGGGGCCCCAGCGCGACCGGCGCCCGGAAAGTCTGCCGCTCCCGCTGCGGCCAAAGCTCCGGTCGAGCCTGCACCGCCCGCGAGCGATGCCGAGCAGACGGAGGCAACAGCGGCCATCAAGCGCACCCTCGAGTTCATGGCGCAACTGCGCGAGCTGCCCGCGCTGCGTGAGGTCGATGGCCGGCGTCTGACCCGCGAAGAGATGGTGGAGCACGTGGAGCGCGCGCTGGCCGAAGAGGTGCCTCCCGAGGTGCTGGAGGCGACGAACGCGTTCTTGTTCCTGGCCGGGGTGGTCGGGAGCGATTTCGACTACAAGCGGAGCCTGCTCAGCGTGCTTGGGACCGATCTTGCGGGTTTCTACGACCCCAAAGCCCAGCGCATGTACTTGGGGACCGATCTTGCGGTCACGGAGCAGCAAGCCACGCTCGCGCACGAGCTCGTGCATGCGCTGCAAGACCAGCACTACGGGCTGGCCGCCCTCACCGAATGGACTCCGGACGCTTCGGATCGCATGGGAGCGCTGCACAGTCTCGCTGAAGGCGACGCGACGAGCGCGATGCTGGACGCGGTGCTTTTCGGGAGCGGTAGGACGTCGCTCGACCTCGAGGACGAGGTGTTCGTCGGGCAGATCGAGCAGATGCAGAACAACGACCCGACAGTGCCAGCTCTGGTGCGGCGCTCGGTGGTGGCGCCCTACGTGGACGGCCTGAAGTTCGTGCATGCGCTGCGGCGCAAAGGCGGCTGGAGCGCGGTGGACGCCGTGTGGCGGCGACTGCCGACGACCAGCGAACAAATCCTCCACCCTGAGAAGTACTTCGCTGGCGAAGCGGGCGTGGTGGTCGACGTTCCTGGGCCCAGCCCCAAAGGACCGAGCACGCTGCTGTATCGCGACGTGGAAGGCGAACAGTCGCTGCGTCTTTTGTTCGAAGAGTGGCTACCGCGGGCAGAAGCAGCGGAGGCCGCGAGCGACTGGGGCGGCGATCGGCTGGCGCTCTACACGGAGGGCGCTCTCGCCGCGTTTGCCTGGCACATTCGCTTCGATTCCGCTGCGGCCGCGCTGCGCGGCTACAAGGGGGTGCTCACGTGGGTGCGCGGGACCGGGCTGGGCGTGCGGGGTGCTCGCGCGGTGTGCCGAGAGCGACCCGATCGCGGGCCACTCGCAGCGTCACTGCGCGGCGCGGATGTCGTGATCGTGGCTGGCCCTACCGATCGGAGCTCGAACGGTGGCCAGAGCCGAGGCAGCTGCGCGGATGCAGGCGCGTGGCTCGCAGCCCTCGGACGAAGCCGCCCCTAGCCGGGACGCAGGTGGCGGCTCGCGTGGCACGCCGGGTGAGGTCAGGCGACCCAGGGTGGCATGAAATGTGCTTGATGGGTGCTGCCAATGAGTCAGCTCCCCTCGCGCTCCGAGCCTCCGCCCGCTGCTGCGGAGCTCTCTGACGCCAGCTCGTGGCTGACGCTGGTAGCCCGAACCGCGCTCGGCCCGGTGATGGTGTCGCGCATGTGCGCGCGCGTGCTCGGTGACCTCGGGCTTGACCGATCGGAAGCGCTGAGGCTGATCCTGCAGTCATACGCGCCCTCCGGTTTGGATGTAGGTGGCATACCTCGGCACGGTGCCCGCGCGTTGGGTTCGTCACAGTGGCTGCTGGATGCTCACGAGCTGCGGGCGGGTATCTCGGTCAGCCTGGTGCAGCTCGAGGACGCTCCGGAAGCGGCGCTGGTCGCCTGGGTTCAACCCGCCGGAAGCGAGCTCGAGTTCGACGCGCTGCGCGCCCGACCGCCGAAAGGCGCCTGGTTCGGCGCAGCGCGCATGGTGTGTGGCCAGCGCGAGATCTTGCTGCGCCGCTCAAGCGGCTAGAGACTCGCGCGTGTCCTTGCCGTGGCGCAGGATGCGGACGCGGCGTGTGAAGTCCTTCTTGTCGGCTTCGGAAAGCGCGCGGCCCCCGAAGCGGACGGCGATGTAGAGCTCGGTGAGCGCCAAGGTTTCGGCGCCGACGGGATGGCCCATCGCTGCGAGCGAGCGAGCGTGTGCGAGGGGTGGCGTTCCGGAATGGCGAGGGGCTCCTCGCGCCGCGATTGCTGCCTCGAGGCTCTTGTAGAGATCGATGATCTGGTCGTTCTGGATGCGCAGCTGCCGCGCCTGTTTCGGGTCGGGCGCCGCGGATTTGCGGCGCTTGAGCAGGCGATGGGCGGCGAGCGCAAGGAGCGCGAGGCCGACCACGAGCGGGATGCTACGGCGGGGCGCAGTGACGGCTCGCCACTCGGTCGCACTCTGAAGCTGCCGATAGCGATTGCGCACGGACCGCAACAGGTCGACCTGCTGGCGCAGGTTGTAGCCGACGACGTGGTGGTTCCAGCGTTGGGCGCTGGCCTCGATCACGTCGCGCAGAAACGCGAAGATCCCCGTGATCTCGCTCTGCGGCGCGGCGTTGGCCGGTGGCGTCGGATCGAAGCGCGTCCAGCCGTGCCCAGGAAAGTACGCCTCGACCCAGGAGTGCGCATCGCCTTGGCGCACCGCGTAGAAGTTGCCGAAACTGTTGTAGGTGCCGCCGATGAAGCCCGTGGCATTGCGGCTCGGCACCCCGAGCGAGCGCAGCATCACGGCCATGGCGGTCGAGTAGAACTCACAGTGCCCCCGCTTGGACTCGAACAGAAAATGGTCGAGCGGATCGGACTGGGCACCCGAGGGTGAGTCGAGGTCGTAGGTGAAGTGCTTGCGCAGGTTGCTCTCGATGATCTTGGCCTGCTCGTACGGATTGGTTTCGGTACCGACCCAGCGACTCCCGAGGTTCCGCACGCGTTCGGTCAGGTTGGATGGCAGTCGCAGATAGCGCTCGCGGGTGCTCGGGGGCAGCTGACCGCTGGGCTCGTCATCGGGCCCGGTCAGGAATACCTCGTAGCGAAGCCCGCGTTCGTCAGGACTGTCGTAGCGCAGTTCGTCTTCGCCCCCAGAGGTGACCTTGGCCTGGCGGCCCAGCAGCGGCGCCGGCTGGACGCCGAGGCGCAGACCCACGGCGTTCGGAGGAATGAACAGGACGGGGGGTTCGATGGGCTCGAGATCGATGATGAGCTTCTTGTCGCGCGCGGGGTCGGGGAAGCGGCGGATACGCACGAGGTCGCCGCTCTGCGCGGTGCGCACATGGGGCGCCTTGGTGCGTTTCCAGGCGCGGCCGTCGTAGGTGTCGAAGGCGGTACCTCGCAGATACAACGCAATGCGTGGCGGCGGCTCCTTGAGCTCAGGGTATTGCACCCGCATCGCGATCGTAGGGTCGGCGCGCAGCTTGCCCACTCCGCCGAGATCGACGTGATCCGAAAAACCCACCACCCGCGTGGGGTTCGAATGGTTCAACAGCAAAAGCGACAGCCCCACTCGGGGGAACATCACGAACAGGACCGCGGTGAACAGGAAGATCGGGACGCTGAGCAGGCAGGTTGCGATGAGGAACGGGCGCCCGATCACCCGACGGCTGCGCAGAATGCGGGGAACATCGACAGGCAAGCCCGTGCGGTCGCGCGCGCCCTGACGGTAGTTGCCCTCGACCTCACGTCGCAGGTGGCTGAGCACGAGGGCACCGGGGGCCACGATCAGGAAGCCGACGAAACACATGCCGTAGGCGAGGCCACCACCGAGGACCGTTCCTGCGATCAGGTGGAGCAGGCCGAGCACGATCACCTGCTGGTCGTGGGCGGCGCCACGCCTGGTCGCGAGGCGGACGACCTGGAGCCCAGCCGCGAACTCGACGGCGAGGGACAACAGCGGTCCGCCGGCCACCAGACGCCCGAGCTGGGTCACCAGGAGCGCGATCGGCGCGGTGACGGCGAGTTGGCGCAACAGGGGGCGGTCTTGCCAGCGCTCGGGCACGACCAACGCCGCGACCATACCCGCCACGATGGCGAAGGACATCCAGCGATTGAGTTCGCCGCTGGTCACGAGCGCCAAGAGCCCGAGCGTGGCGAGCGCATCGGTCATGATGCGGTGAATCAGGCCGAAGCGCATGGCTAGACTT
>Ga0315910_10003411_pt1 | contig 13533 bp, 13 predicted proteins | sample EdamamesoilMG_FD_204470 | JGI IMG/M metagenome (GOLD analysis project Ga0315910, IMG submission 204470) | Garden soil microbial communities collected in Santa Monica, California, United States - Edamame soil | ecosystem: Environmental > Terrestrial > Soil > Garden | place: USA: California...
GGTCAAGCAGATGCTCGCCGCCGCCAACTCGGCCTACGACAACTTCAACAAGGTTGCCAAGCAGGCGACCGAAATCGCGGAAGCCAACGTCTCGGCCGCGACCGAAACGGTGAAGGGCCTGGCGAAGACCAAGAAAGCCGCCTAAGTTTTCAGGCACAGCAATAACAAAAAGCCCCGCCTAGCGCGGGGCTTTTTTTATCCACAACGCGTTTATTCGATCACCTGGTCGGCGCGCAGAAGTATCGACTGTGGAATTTTCAGGCCGATCTCGCGAGCGGTTTTCAAATTCACAATGAGATCGTATTTGGTCGCCTGCCGCACCGGTAAATCCGCCGGTTTGGCGCCCTTGAGAATGCGATCGACGAAATCGGCGGACTCGCGCAGATTCGCAAATATGTTGACGCCGTAAGACATCAATCCTCCGCGAATCGCGTACCCGACCGAGGGCAGCCACAATCGGCGCGCGCCCTCGTGTATGGTATCCATCAGGTTCCACGTGAGGCCAGTGGTAGCGACAAGCAGACCGTCTGGCCGGTGCTTTTCAAACTGCGAGAACGCCTGCTTTACATCGCTCGCGTCCTTCACGTGCACGATGCTGAGGCTCAGCCCTTTCGCCCTGGCGGCCCCATAGGCGTACCTCTCATAGCTTTCGCGCGCCGCCCAGAAGGGATCGCTGAGCATCGAAATGCGTGACGCCTTCGGAACCAGTTCGTGCAATAGCTCCACGTGCTTGGCAATTATTTCATCATACTGCCCCGACATTCCGGTCACATTGGTCCCCGGCCGCGCGAGGCTTTTCACCAGCCCCGCTGCAACAGGATCGATCGAGGAATAGAGCACGATCGGAATGGTTTTAGTCTTCGCCGCCATTACCAGCGCGGAAGTCTCGACCCCGAGAAGAACGTCCGGCTTGAGGGCGATCAACTCGTCTGCCAGGGCTGGGAACCTCCGGGCGTCTCCACCGGACACTCGAACTTCCAGCAAAAAATCCTGCCCCTGCACGTACCCGCGCTCGCGCATGCCCGCCACGAAGGGCTGCATCCCCTGTATAGCTTCCGCTTCAGAGCGGGCAAAGACTGACAGGAAGCCAATTACCGCCGGCTTGCGCTGCGTTTGGGCACGCACCGTTGTCGCGCTGATGAGCCCTGCAACGGCACCGAGAAAATGCCTGCGTCCAATTCCGCTCACGCGCGCCCTCCTGAATTCGTATGCGCGGAGTCTACGCGCCTATCCCACCACCCAATGCCTCGATACCTCGACGGATATCCGCCATCGCCGGCTCGACCTCCGCGGGCGCGCCGCGCACGCCGAGTTCGATGTGGCGGCGCGTGCCGCCTTCGCCCATGCTGGGCAGGCTGAAAGCCTTCAGGCCCTTGTACTTCGCGTTGATCTCCTCCATCAGCGGCGCGATGGTGGATTCGGGCAGGTAGACGATCACCGAGGCTTCGGCCCAGCGGTCACGGTCGAAGAGATGCCGATACTTCTGCTCCAGCACCCACTCCAGCATCGGCCAGGCCATTTGCGGGAAACCCGGCACGAACCAGTGCTCGCGCAGCGCGAATCCGGGAATGCGGTTGAAGGGATTGGGGATGATCTCGGCGCCGACGGGAAATTCGCCCATCTTCAGGCGCTGCGCTGTGGTCTCGCCACCGAAACGGCCGCGGATCTCGCGCTCGGCTTCCGGGTGCAGCGCGAGGCCCACTCCCAGCGCGGCGGCGGCGCACTGGCGCGTATGGTCGTCTGGCGTCGCGCCGATGCCGCCGCAGGAAAACACCACGTCGCCAGAACCGAAGGTCCGCTTGAGCGCCGCCGTCAGGCGTTCCGGATCGTCACCGTGGTATTCGCACCAGGCGAGGCGCAGGCCGCGCTGGGCGAGCGCGTGGATGATGAACGACATGTGCTTGTCCTGGCGCTTGCCGACCAGGATCTCATCGCCGATGACCAGCGCGCCGAAGGCTTTGCTCACAGGGGCGGCGTCAGCGTCGGATTGCGGCGCAGCCGTATGTCCTCCAGCCGCAAGGCGAGCGCCTGCTCGATGTCCGGCTGCACCGGCACGATGTAGAACGTATCGCTCTTGATCGCGTCGACGACCAGGCCGGCGATTTTTTCCGGCGCCATGCCGCTTTTCAGCAATCCGCGGATCGCCTCGCGCCGCGCCTGCGCCGGCTGATCGACGGGCGCTGCGGTCGACGGCGCCGGCCCCTGCGGCCGGTTGCGCGCCGATTCGAGGATATTCGTATCGACCCAGCCCGGGCACAGCACCGACGCCGATAGATTCGCGCCGCGCGTCTTGAAATCCTTGTAGAGCAGTTCGGACAGCGCCACCACGCCGTGCTTGGAGATCGTATAGGGTCCACCCAGGGGCGTGACCAGGCCGGCCACGGACGCGGTATTCACGATGTGGCCCGGTTCCGACATGGCCAGCATGCGCGGCACGAAGTGGCGGATGCCGTAGAGCACTCCCGAGAAATTGACCCCGAGCACCCAGTTCCAGTCCTCCGCGGGCACATTCCAGAGCCCGTCGGCCGACATGCCGCCGCTCACGCCCGCGTTGTTGCATAGCACGTGAACCTTGCCCCAGGCTGCGAACGCCGTGTCGGCAAGGCGCACGACATCCTCTTCCAACATCACGTTCGCGCGTGCGGCGATCGCCGTGCCGCCTTTTGCCCGGATCGCCGCCTGCGCCGCAGCCAGCGGCGCATCTTCAATATCTGCAAGGACCACCCGCATCCCTTGCGCCGCGAACCGCATCGCGAGCGCAAGCCCGATGCCGCTCGCGGCCCCGGTCACCACCGCCACCTTGCCCTTGAAGCCGTCCACCGGCGCGCGTCCTTCGTGTCGAGGAGTTGCCCGACACTCTACACGGCGCCGCCGGAAAGCGCGCCGCCGCTAGGCGGCTTTCTTCGCCCAGCGCTGCAGTTCCTCGAACCCGCCGATGCGCTGGCCGTTGACGAAGACCTGCGGGACGGTGCCTGCGCCGGCAATCGCGCCGACGATGCGGCCGCGGTTGCGATGGTCGAGCGACAACTCCGCGTAGTCGTAGCCCAGGTCCTTCAACAGCTGCTTGGCGCGCACGCAGTAGCCGCAGCCCTGGCGCGTCAGGATCGCCACCTGGTCGGGTTTCTTCGCCCTGGGTGCGACGTAGGCGAGCATCGTGTCGGCATCCGAAACTTCGAAGGGATCGCCCGGTTTCTGCGGCTCGACGAACATCTTCTCCACCACCCCGTCGCGCACCAGCATCGAATAGCGCCAGGAGCGCTGGCCGAAGCCCAGGTCGGACTTGTCGACCAGCATGCCCATGGCCTCGGTGAATTCGCCATTGCCGTCGGGCAGCATGGTCACGTTGGAACATTCCTGCCCCGTGGCCCATTCGTTCATCACGAACGCGTCATTCACCGAGACACAGGCGATCGTATCGACGCCGTGGGCGAAGAACGCCGGGGCGAGTTCGTTGTAGCGCGGCAGGTGAGTCGAGGAGCAGGTCGGCGTGAACGCACCCGGCAGCGAGAACACCACCACCGTCTTGTCCTTGAAAATTTCGTCGCTGGTCACATTCTTCCAGTCATTGTCGACGCGGGTACGGAACGTCACCTGGGGAACGGGCTGGCCTTCGCGCATCATGGGGAATCCTTTGGATTGGTTAAAACAATGGTTTCATCCAATGTAGCGATACCCTCCGCTCTATTCCAATACTTTGTCGAAATACTTATAATAGCTATTGCCTATGACCCTCACCGAACTCCGCTACGTGGTGGCCGTCGCCGAGGCGCGCCATTTTGGCCAGGCCGCGGTGCGCTGCCACGTGAGCCAGCCCAGCTTGTCGGCTTCGGTGAAGAACCTCGAGGAAGAGCTGGGCGTCACGCTGTTCGAGCGCGGCAAGCGCGGCGTGTTCCTCACCGAGGCGGGCGAGCAGATCGTGGCGCAGGCGCGCCGCGCGCTGGAGGAAGCCGAGCGCGTGAAGACGGTCGCGCGCCAGGGGCGCGACCCGCTCAAGGGCGTGCTGCGGCTGGGGATCATTCACACCATTGCGCCCTACCTGCTGCCCGGCCTCGTGGGCGCGCTGCGCCGCGCCGCGCCGGAGATGCCGCTCGACGTGGAGGAAAACACGACTGCGATGCTCGACCGCATGCTCAGGGCGGGCGAGCTGGACGCGGTCATCCTCGCGCTGCCCTACGAAGGGCCGGGCATCGAAACCGTACCGCTCTACGAGGAAGAGTTCCAGGTGATCGCGCCGGCGCGGCACGCGCTCGCGCGCAGGAAATCGGTCGCGGTGGAAGAACTCGACGCCGGCGAGCTGCTGCTGCTCCCGGTCGGCCACTGCTTCCGCGACCAGGTGCTCGACGCCTGCCGCGAATTCTCGCGCCCGCCCGAGGCCGGCCGCCAGGGCAATTCGCTGGAGACGCTGCGCAGTATGGTGGCCTCGGGCCTCGGGGTCACGGTGCTGCCCGCGACCGCGCTCACGCCGCGGCACGCCAACGCGTGGGTCAAAGCGGTGGATTTCACCGCGCCCGCCCCCGTTCGGCGCGTCGCGCTCGCGTCGCGCCGCGGCTTTCACCGCCCCGCGGCGCTGGAAAAGCTGGTGGCCGCGATCCACGGCCTGGACCTTCCGGTTACAAGAACCTGAGGCCAGCCTAGGAGCGCAGCACCTCGCCTTCGATCGGCGCCTCGCGCAGGGCCTGCAGCTCGGCGAGCAGCAGGTGGATGAAGGCCAGACCGAACAGCACCGGCGCAACGAATCCCACGAAGGGCACGTAGGCGAGCAGCGCGAGGATTACGCCCAACGTATACAGGTTGCCGCGGCGCGCCTTGAACAGGCGCTGCATTTCCTCGCCGGTGGCGTGCTCAGCGAGCGCGTCGTAGCGCAGGACGCGCTGGTTGAGCCAGCCCATGATCGCCACCGGAATCAGCGGCCAGAGCGGCGGCAGCAGCCAGAACGGGATCGACATCAGGCCAAGGCCGATGAGTCCCGCCAGGGCGACCACGCCGTTCCACACGCTGCCGGCGATGCCGCCGCCCTGCCGGCGCGCCAACTGCGGAAAGCGCCGCGACGCGACGTGCTCGACCATTGCCGGCATGCCGAACGCACTGAGGATCAGCAGCGCGGTCAGCCAGACCAGGGGCACGAACATCAGGAATACCAGCACCTTGGCGGCGAGCGCGATCAGCCCGCCGACGTCCCAGCGAACGAAGAAGGTGCCGGTCTGCACCCACTCCTGCATGCAGGCCGCGAGCGCCGCCACCACCTGCGCGCCCGCGATCCAGAGCGCCGTGCCCCAGATCGCCAGCGCGATGAGCATCGGCCAGACCATCAGCCAGAGCATGCGCGGGTGGAACATGTTGGCGAACGCGTAGACCAGGGACCGCGCCACGGGATTCATTTGCGCATACTGTGCCACAGCTTCGCCAGGCGCTTGGGCGACACCGGCACCGGGGTCTTCAGTTCCTGCGCGAACAGCGACACGCGCAGTTCCTCCAGCAGCCAGCCGAACTGCTCGAGTTCTGCCGCGGTGCTCACCGCGCCGCCCAGCTTCGCGCGCGTCGCCAGTTCGCGGCGGTAGGCCTGTTCCAGCGGCGCGAGCTCGGCCATGCGCTGCGCGTCGCGCGCGGGGTCCGTGCGCAGCTTCTCGAGGCGCAGTCCCGCGGCCTTCAGGTAGCGCGGCACGTGCTGCAGCCGCGCCCAAGGCGTGCGCGCGAGGAAGCCTGGTTGCAGCAGGCGCGCCAGCTGCTGGCGTACGTCCTCGGCTGCCTTCGGCCAGCCTTTCTGCGCCGCGGCGAGGCGTTTTTGCAGCTGCGCCTGCTCGGCGAGGATCGTCACAGCGAGGCGCTGCATTTCCTGCGCAATCAGGTTGAAGCGGTTGCGTCCCTCGGTGACGCGCTTCGCGTAGTCCGCGTGCAGCATCGGCAGCGAGTCGGAAAGAAACGTCCGGTCGAGTGCCGCGGCGGCGATATCCTCGCGCAGCGGCGCGAGTGCCATGTCCTTGCCAAGCGCCTTGTCCAGGTCGCGCAGCCGCTCGCGGAAAGCCATCGCCAGCAGGCGCCGCACACCCGCGCGGTGCACCTCTCGTGCGCGCTCGGGCGAGTCGAACACCTGCAGCACGACCCCGTCGCCGCTTTTGTCGGACACGTCCTGCAGTGCTGGGTAACCGACCAGCGTCTGCCCGCCACGTTCGACTTCCATCACGTCGTCGAGATCGCCGAAATTCCACGACGTGGATTTTTCGCCTTCGCCCTGCGCCAGTTCCTCGGTCAGGCTCTCCTTGACGCGGGCGCCGAATTCTTCCTTCAGGGCCGCGACGTTCCTGCCCATCGCCAATTGGCGGCCATCCTCGTCCACGACGCGAAAATTCATCTGCAGGTGCGGCGGCGCCGAATCGGACCGGAACGCGTCGACAGGCACCTCGAGCCCGACGTCTGCGCGGATGTAGCGCGCCAGCGCCAAACCGAGCGGCGTGTCCGAGGGTGCCGCCGTGTCCGCAAAGGTCTGCGCGAACTCCGCCACCGGCCCCAGCTTGTGGCGCAGGCGCTGCGGCATGCCCTTGGCGTACGCGGCGACTTTCTCCTTCAGCAGGCCCGGCACCAGCCACTCGCAGCGCGCCGCCGGCACCTGGTTGAGCAGCGCCACCGGCACGACCAGGGTGACGCCGTCCCTTGGCGAGCGCGGCTCGAAGTGGTATTCCAGCGCGAACCGGTTCGGGCCAACCTGCAGCTCGTGCGGAAAATTCTCGGTGGTGATGCCGGCCGCCTCGTGGCGCATCAGGTCCTCGCGCTTCAGGTGCAGGAGCTTCGGCTCCGCGCGCTCGGCCTCCTTGCGCCACTTTTCGAAATCCGCGCCGTTCGTGATGCCTTCGGGCACGCGCGCGTCGTAGAACGCGTGGATGAGCGCGTCGTCGACGAGGATGTCCGGGCGGCGCGACTTGTGCTCGAGGCGCTCGATGTCCCGCAGCAGGCGCTGGTTGTGCTCGAAGAAGGGCGCGCGCGTCTCGAACTCGCCCTCGACCAGGGCGGCGCGGATGAATATTTCGCGCGCGAGCTTCGGGTCCAGCGGCCCGTAGTGCACGCGCCTGTCGGCGTAGATCGGCAGCCCGTAGAGCGTGCCGCGCTCGATGGCGACCACCTGGGCGCGCGTCTTCTCCCAGTGCGGCCGCTCGCGGTGGCGCTTGAGCAGCTGCGCGCCCAGTTCTTCCACCCAGCGCGGATCGACGCTCGCCACGGTGCGCGCGTAGAGGCGCGTGGTCTCGACCAGTTCGGCCGACAGGATCCACTTGCCCGGCTTGCGGGTGCCCGAACCCGGGTGGACCCAGAACTTGATGCCGCGCGCGCCGGTGTAGTTGTTGTCGGCCTCGTCCTTTAAGCCGATGTTGCCGAGCAGGCCGGTCAGCAGCGCGCGGTGCACGGCCCGGGTGCCTTCGGGTTTCTCCAGGTTGGCGCTGGACGGTTTCCATTCCAGCTCCTCGACCGATTGCCGGAGCTGCGCGTGGATATCGCGCCATTCGCGGATGCGCGTATAGGACAGGAAGTTCTCGCGACAGATCCGGCGCGACGCACCTTCGCTGACGAATTTCCAGAGCTTGAGAAAAGCGAGGAAGTCCGAACGCTCGTCGGCGAAGCGCTTGTGCCTTTCGTCGGCGGCGGCAGCCTTGTCGCCTGGCCGCTCGCGCGGATCCTGCAGCGACAGCGCCGCGGCGATCACCAGCATCTGCTCCAGGCAGCCTTCCTCGCGTGCGCCGATCAGCATGCGGCCGACGCGCGGATCGAGCGGCAGGCGCGCGAGCTCCCGGCCCGTCTCGGTGAGCGAGTTGGCATCGTCGACGGCGCCCAGTTCGGCGAGCAGCGCGTAGCCGTCGCCGATCGCCTTCGGGCTGGGCGGATCGAGGAACGGAAAATCTTCGACCTTGCCGAGCTTCAGGCTCAAGGCGCGCAGGATCACCGCCGCGAGCGAGGAGCGCAGCACTTCGGGGTCGGTAAACGCCGGCCGCGCCTTGAACTCGTCTTCCGAATACAGTCGGAAGCACACGCCGTCGGCAACGCGGCCGCAGCGGCCGGCGCGCTGCTGCGCCGCGGCCTGGGAGATGTTCTCCACGCGCAGCATCTCGACCTTGTTGCGGTAGCTGTAGCGCTTCACGCGCGCCTGGCCGGCATCCACGACGTAGTGGATGCGCGGCACCGTCAGCGAGGTCTCCGCCACGTTGGTCGCCAGCACGACGCGGCGCGCGCTGCCCGGGCGGAACACGCGGTCCTGCTCGGCGTTCGACAGGCGCGAATACAGCGGCAGGATCTCCGCGTTGAGCTTCTCCCGGCGCAGCACCTCGGCCGCTTCGCGGATCTCGCGCTCGCCGGGCAGGAACACCAGCACGTCGCCCGAGCCCTCGCGCCAGGCTTCCTGCACCGCGCCTGCGAGCGCGGCCTCCTCCTCGTCGCGCGTGGTGTCTTCCTCGTCGCCGCCGACCGGGCGGTAGCGCACCTCCACCGGATACAGCCGGCCCGAGACCTCGATCACCGGCGCGCCGCTGAAATGTCTGGAAAATTTTTCCGCGTCGATGGTCGCGGAGGTGACGATCAGTTTCAGATCTTTTCTTCGTGTTGAAAGGCCTTTCAAGAAGCCCAGAAGAAAATCAATGTTCAAACTGCGTTCATGCGCCTCGTCGATGACGATCGTGCCGTAGGCGCGCAGCTGCGGGTCGGACTGGGTCTCGGCGAGCAGGATGCCGTCGGTCATCAGCTTGACGACGCTGCGCGCGCCAATGCGGTCGTTGAAGCGCACCTTGTAGCCGACCAGGCCGCCGAGTTCGACTTTCAGTTCCTCGGCGATGCGCGCCGCCACCGAGCGCGCTGCGATGCGCCGCGGTTGCGTGTGGCCGATCATGCCGGCCGTGCCGCGGCCCATATCGAGCAGGATCTTCGGGATCTGCGTGGTCTTGCCCGAGCCGGTTTCGCCGCACACGATGACCACGGGGTGCGCGGCGATCGCACGCGCGATCTCGTCGCGCTTCTGGTTGATCGGCAGCGCCGGATCAAACGATATCGGCTGCATGGGCAGCCCGCCTCCCGCTTGCGGCAAATCCGCTAGTCCCGGGCTGGGATCAGTCCGCCCGGCGGACGGGATCGGGCCGCACCGCGTCGGGCGAGAGCACCGGATCGGCGCGCACCGCGCCGGGAGAGAGCGCCGGATCTCCCGGCGTCTGGTCGGGTCTGCGCACGGGATCGGGCCGCACTGCATCCGGCGACAACACGGGATCGGGCTTCACCGCGCCGGGCGAGAGCGCCGGATCTCCCGGCGTCTGGTCGGGTCTGAGTACCGCGTCCGGAATCACCGACCCGTCGGGCGCGTAGCGCTGCGCCAAAGCTTCCGTCGCGCACAGCAGCGCGGCCGAGCCGCAGAGCACGGCCAATATCCGGCGCGAAGCGCGAACCATCACGCCAAGCTTTTCTTCCGCTGTATCCACCATCGCAGGATACCGCAATCTCACGCCCGCCCCCTTCTCACCCGAGCACAGGCGGTACGATGCGCACTCGATGCCCGGCCCGACCAAGGAATTCTGGGAGCAGCGCTTCGCCGACGGCCATACGCCCTGGGACCGCGGCGCGGCCAACCCGCAGCTCGGCGCCTGGCTTGCGGCCGGCGCGCTCACGCCCTGCCGCATCCTGATTCCGGGCTGCGGCTCGGGCTACGAAGCCGCCGTGCTGGCGCATGCGGGCTTCGAGGTCACCGCGCTCGACTACGCGCCCGTCGCGATCGAGCGCACGCGCAAGCTGCTCGACGAGCGGCGCCTCAAAGCGACTCTCGTCGAAGCCGACGCGCTCAACTGGCAGCCCGACCGCCCCTTCGACGCCATCTACGAACAAACCTGCCTCTGCGCCCTCTACCCCGACCACTGGCGCGCCTACGCCGATCAGCTCCACCGCTGGCTCAAACCCGGCGGGAAACTGTTCGCCCTCTTCGTCCAGTTCCTGCGCGCCGAAGCCGCCCACGGCGAAATCCAGGGCCCGCCCTACCACTGCGACATCACCGCCATGCGCGCCCTCTTTCCCGAACCGCAATGGATGTGGCCCAAACCGCCCTACCCCCGCACCTCCCACCCCGCCGGCCTCGCCGAACTCGCCGAACTCGCCGTCGTTCTCATTCGTGCCAGCAACTAAAAAGTGCGCTCGTTAATCCAATCGTCCGGGGTGTTTAAGGATTCAATCACTTGTCCCCAAACGTGCTTAATATCAAAGCCGCCGGTTGTCCAACTCGTTGATTGGGACGCGTGGGCACACTCAACCGGACGTGATACACAGCAGGAATCGTAATGATTTCACGTTGGGCTGCGCGAAGAGTACGGAGATCGCACATCGCTGGGAGGAACCATGGCTGATCCTGCATTCGCCGACGAAATCCGGGCTTTCTTCGAGGCGTACAACAAAGCCTTTGAATCCATTGACGGCAATCGCATTGCGGCGCTCTACCACATGCCCACTGTCACCATGCGCGGCGACGCATCCATCCACTGTCTTCAATCCCGAGAAGAGCTTGCACGATTCTTTCAGGGCGTTGCTGATACCTACTACAAAGATGGTTACCGCGGCGGGAGCTTTAAGAATCTCCAGGTAGTCCCGATCGGTGAGCGGAGCGCTCTTGCAACCATGGACTGGGAATTGCGGCGCGGCGACGGCAGTTTGATCCGGGAGTGGCGCCAATCGTATAACGTCGTTCGCGTTGGCAATGGGTGGCAGATCCTGGTGTCGACGTTTCATGTCAAATAGCACGCACCGTAAAGCGCTGCCCAACCATCCGTTCAACGCCGACGCACGCCATAAATCCGGCGCGCGCGGGTTATCGGCACGTTAGACCGCAATGGGACGATGCATTCTGATCTTCGGCGTGGCAGTAGCTGCTCTCTTCCCACTTGTCGCCGCGCTCGGCTTTGCTGCCCACCATCTCATGGGATGTTCTGGGGGCGGATCAAGTGGCCCGGTCGGGGGCTGTCATCTATTTGGTTTCGAGATGAACTTTCCCGCGAATCTGGCAACGCCAGCCTTTGTTGCGTCCTTCATTGCGGTTCCGATAGGCGTATTGATCAGCATCGTCGGGCTGCTCACGTTTGCGTGGAGCGCTCTCCGTGGCAAGCAGAAGTAGCAAGGGTCGATTGAGCACGGAGAGACAGCGAGTACTATCGATCAAGCGGTCTGACAGGTCGTTCGACGCGGACGCCCAAATGCGTCCTTGCCTACCGCGCTCCGATTCCTTGGTCGCCGGTCAACGCCGAAGCTAGACGTCGCAAATCCCATCTCCTCGTACATTCGTCATGCCCGAAACACCAGAGCCACCCGTCAAGGAGTCAATAGATGTAGTGCCTAAAAATCCACAGGTCGTAGGACCTTTGGGGCGGGAAGACAGCGACGACTTCCCATACAGTGCGCCTTGGTGGTTGCGCTATCCGGCAAGCGTAGCAGTCTTCTATGGCGCGTACTGGTCCTACATGGAATGGGAGAAGCAGGCCGGCTGGATCATCGGCACTCTTCTCCTGATCATTGGTATTGGGTTAGCGCGCGAACTCCTGTTCGGAGTCATCGCTGCGGTGATCGTAGGTCTTGTTCTCTGGGGACTTGGCGCTGCGGTTGCCGCGCTCCCAGTGAGTCTGGCCATCATCATTGGCGCAATGATTATCGCGCAGGCCATGAAACGCTGAATCCTGGCATCGCTATGCACACATTCGAGGAAGCGAGTCGGCCGGTGCTCTATGAACACGATGAACCTAAATTCGCGTACTGGGGAAAAGGATCGTCATTCATCATCGCCAACACCCGCAATTACTACTGGGTCACCGCAGCACACGTGCTTACCAACGCTGGCGCACATGTTAATTCTGTGCGCATATTTCCATCCGATCACTCAAAGATCTCGTTGCCATTTGACCAGCAGTACTCCGTAAACAAAGGGTTAGCTGACGACGAAGACTACAAAGACGTATTTATGCTTCGCGTCGACGTGAGCGGCTTCGACAAGTCAGGCGACGCCCCCTTGGTAGCCCAGGATCTTGAAGTTGGCTGGTTGAGTGCAGATTGGCTGACGCGTAATGACGAGCTTTGGATCGTTGGTTATCCCGCTGAGAGTAATTACGTTGATTACGACGTCGACAAGATCAGCAATACGCGAAGCGTGCTTAGAGCCGTCTACGAAGGCCCGAGTGACAGCACTCATTGCCATCGACTCCGGATGGAGACGTCGATCAGGTTGGTAAGCTATGACGGCCTAAGTGGGAGCCCTGTCTATTGCATGAAGCACCGACATCACGATCGTCAGGAACTCGTTTTCCCGCTGCTGGTCGGTATGCTGCTAAGAGGGTCCGCGTCAAGTGGGATCGCCCATTTCGTGAACTCGAAGGTCCTACTAGACATTGTCAAATTGGCAGAGGCCGCGCCTAACAGGGCGTTGCAAGCGACGCGTAAAACGGAGCGCGCCTGAACACGAACGTTACTTGTCAAGCAGTCGCGCCACGTAGCGGGCGACGAGATCCACCTCGAGGTTTACCGAATCACCCTTTTTCAAGCGGCCCAGCGTTGTGACTTTGAGGGTGTGCGGGATCAGGTTGACTTCGAAGCTGCGGCCCTTCACGCGGTTTACTGTCAGGCTGACGCCGTCGATGCAGATCGAGCCTTTGCGCGCGATGTAGCGCGACAGCGCCTTGGGAACCTTCACCTGAAGGAAACCCTTTGAATGCTTTTGAACAACCCCCACCCCATCCACATGCCCGGTGACGAGGTGGCCGCCGAGCTTGTCGCCCAACCCCAGCGAGGTCTCCAGGTTCACGGGGCCTGGACGGTCCAGGCCGGCCGTGACGCGCAGGGTTTCCTTCGAGACGTCGAACCAGAGTTTGCCCTTCGACTTCCGCACCACCGTCAGGCAGCAGCCCTGCACGCTGATCGAATCGCCGATTCGCACGCCGGCAAGCGGCAGGCGACCGGTCGCGACGCGGTGCGGGTGCAGGGTTTCGAGGCGGCCGACGGCCTGGACGATGCCGGTGAACATCAGAGCCTTGCGAGGATGCGGATGTCGTCGCCGACGCGATCGAGCGACATGATGCGAAATTTAGTGCGTTGGTCGAGTGCGGTAATGCCGGCAAGATCGACCATTCCCTGCGCATCGTCGCCGAGAAAGCTCGGATTCAGGTAGATCAGGAATTCGTCCACGCAGCCCTCGCGCACTAGTGAGCCGTTCAACCTGAAGCCCGCCTCGACGTGAAGCTCGTTGACGCCGCGGCGCGCGAGTTCCTCCAGCATTTTCGGCAGGTCGACCTTTCCGGCCGGATTTGAAAGCCTTTGAATGTCGGCATTCAATTTCCTTTCGGGTGCAACGGCATAGAAGATCAAGCCCTTTTCGCCCTCCAGGATCTTCGCCGTGGCCGGCGTCTCCAGCCGGCTGTCGACGACCACGCGCAGCGGCTGGCGCGGCGTTTGGACTTCGCGCACCGTGAGGCGCGGGTCGTCGGCCTTCACGGTGCCGATGCCGGTGAGGATCGCGCAGGCGCGCGCGCGCCAGCGGTGGCCGTCCTT
>Ga0315910_10003412_pt1 | contig 13531 bp, 17 predicted proteins | sample EdamamesoilMG_FD_204470 | JGI IMG/M metagenome (GOLD analysis project Ga0315910, IMG submission 204470) | Garden soil microbial communities collected in Santa Monica, California, United States - Edamame soil | ecosystem: Environmental > Terrestrial > Soil > Garden | place: USA: California...
GGGAACGACCAGATTCGAATGCCAAGTTCTTCGTTTAGAGCGACGTTTAGGCGCATGCGTTCGAACAGATCCTCAGGAGAGTCGTGAAAGTTGTAGAGCATGTAGTTGGACAGCTCGTGCAGCCCAAATTGGTGCGCGTATCGAATCGCTTTTTCGTATGGCTCGCGCAGTCCCAGATGATCGAAAGCGATCCGAAGTGGCTTTATGCAGATCGTCGACAGCTCGCGCAGATACATTTCGTCCTTGCACAAGATCCGAGCATCAACGCCTTGATTGAAGTCGACTCGACGCTGCACGGCTACTCGTTCATGAGATCGTCGAATTTTTGCCCCTGGCACGAAGCCAAGATCACGTATTTCCGCGATGATTTCTCGGAAGCGAGCCGATGCGACAACATTGTTGTCCATCAGGATCATGTCCTTCTTTTGGCCATATCGCTGATCGATGGCCTTTACCAGGGCCGTGAGCGATTCAGTATCGCGTTGCGGACCTTCAAGCTTTGGCACGCCGCAGAATCCACATTTGCGAATGCAGCCGCGGGACGTGTACGCAAAGTACGCATCACGGACTGCGTACTTAAAGTCAATCTGATCCAGGATTCCGTAGTCCGGTACCAAGTCCTCGATTGCAGCGCTGAATTGGTCGTCCGAGTACAGCTCCTCGGAGAAATCATCAAGCTGCAATGCCTTGGCTGGAGGCGATGCAAGCAGCCCTTTTATGAAGCGAATGCCATGCCATTTCGCGACGCTCTTGAATCGGTCGTTCATGAGAGAAGCGGCGATACCGCCAACGAACACCTTGCTTGCTTGACCGTTGGCGACGGTAAGCGCGAAGTCTATCGAGCGCTCTATGCGTTGGTACTCGAATGAGAAGAGCGTCGTGACGTAAATTCGGTCCCACGCAGTTCCGAGGACGCTCTTGTCTTCCCCCTTTATGAATTTGACGTTGTCTCGCTTTCCGTGAGGACCGTGATACTGCGCAATCTTCATTAGACCGAGAGGTGGATACTTATTCTTGTACCCCGGCTCGATCAAGAGGATGTTCTTGTTAGGCACTGGCAACCACCTTTAGTCGCGCGCGCCGACGAGCATCGCGAAGCAATTTGACAGCTTCTCGCACACCGCCTTCGCCTCCAAGTCCTTTTAAAGGTCCGTCCGTCGTCCAGTTGAATTCCAACGCGAAGTTGGACAGTGCGTCGAGAAACATATTTCGTTCTTGTCCATAGATTCCCGGTGTTTCGCTGTAGATGTCCGCTGCTATATCCATCAATGCGTACACACCAATGCCTTTCGTAATCAGGCTCTTCCGCGGCCTCGCCCACTCGCTATTCAAGACAGTCGCAACGGCCACCCAAAAATCGAGCACGACGCGGGCCGCGTACTCGGGACCGCGCTGCTGGTGTAAGTGTGTTCGATTCAAGAATCGACGGACGGCCTTTTGAATTGTGCGTAGTGACGCACGCCGTGCGAGGCCGGATGTAGCTGAGCCACCCAGGTCAAGCTGCTGATACCACGGTGACCCTGCTTCATCCTTCAAGAAAAGTGCGATGAATAGTTCCGGGCGCTCCGAGGCAAGATCAACGCTGAGCTGCGCTTTGTGCAGGTCAAGCAAACTGCTGCTCAACCCGCGCGCCTTGGTATTAATGACATTGAACACCTCCATTTCCTCATGCGGAGTGAGTCCGATGTAAGCCATGAAGGGGAGCTCAAGAGCTGTATCGCCAAGAAAACCTAGCCGGTGCTGACAATCCACCTGTGCAAGCACTTTTACGCCGGCACCGATTTCTAGAATCGGCTGGGATTTGGAGCCACGAATTCTCCAAGCGTCGTCTGAGCGCGGGCGCAAGTTGAAAGTCAGCGGAATTGTTGTGCTCGTTGCCTGCTGGATGTACTTGCGGAAGTCCAGGCTATGTTGGGCGTTGAATCGCCGCTGGTATCCGCGCCCGGCAGCTTCATCCAGGATGTCCGCAAAGCTAACAGCATGGAGCGTGCTGGCCGGGGCGAAGCCGAGCAAGACTTCCCGTTGTGCCGAGCTACCCCGCAGGCATTTCAGTTGGACTGGCCGCTGCATTTACCACCTACAACGAATGCGAATATGCATTGCTGGAATGCAGTTTATGCATTCAGCGCGGGCAGCTTACAGCGGGAAACTAAGAAAGTCGATCTTGCTGATCTGTCGAGCTCACTAGACTTTCGGCTTGAGCCTGGAAAGCAAGGATTTGACTCGACGTTGGATTTTTTCGAGTTCGAAGCCAAGTCGCTTCTTTTCTTCTGCCGGAGAGCCGGCCAAGCCTTCCTCAACCCCTTCATCGGCCAACCAAGTACGGAATGCATTGATTTTCTTGAAATTGTAGTCACCCGCGCCACGTTGCTTGGCGTCATGCACGGCATCTTCGAAATTGCTCGTTCCAGTGAGAAATTTGCGCAGCGTATTTCCGCCCGTCTTCACGATAAGCGGAAGGTTGTCGCGCAGGTCGACAGCCCGGTCAATTTCGCTTGAGTGAATTTTCGAAACAATGATCTCATCAAATTTGGGATATAGCTTTCGAGCCGCGTCGAACCGCGTCCCCTTCAGAAGTTCGTCGTAGTAGCTCCAGCGGCTGGCATTGCCAGGATCATGCTTTTGCATGAATTCGTAGGTCTGAATCAGATGACGAATCCTTCCAGGGCTAAGCCCTACCTCAGTTTGGAGCTCCTTTTCCGAAACCTTGTGGCCAGTGAATCTGCGATACAGATATCCAGCCTGCTCGTAAGGCTGCCAGTCCTTCTTGCCGACGATGTGGTACTCGCCTAAGAGGGTAAATACTTGGCTCTCGGACAATGAATCCGGCAGCACTCTCGCCCTGATGTACTCCCATTTTTTTGCATCTGGGCCCTGAGAGAGCAATCGGTACGCCGCCAATCGACTGTTGCCCTCGAGGACTACCGACCCTCGAATCAAAATCGGCTCGATTAAGCCACCGTTCTGCTTAATAGAAGGAACCAACACTTCTCGCACGTGCTCCATCTTGGACAGTGCATCGAGGATCTCTTGCTGGGTAGGTTCAGACTCGGGATCTTTCCAGACCGTCGAGTAAATTCTTGGATTCTCAGTGTAGAAGCGCAAAGAGCTTTGCTTGACAGAGGCAGCGCGAACTGGAATTTCCTTCCCACGAATCGTAATGAAGTCCGTATTAACTGATTCAGTCATTGAGCACCTAAGATCCTCTTCAATACATCAAAGAACGAGAAAGTCGCCTGAGCCTCGTATTCGCTCTTACTAATGTCACCCTGCGCCAACTGAGCGGCCAGCCTCTTCTCGCCGATGAGAGAATCGATCCATTCGTCGACCGAATCCTGCATGATGAGGTTGTAGACAAAGCACGTCTTCTTCTGCGAAACGCGATGTATTCGATCTTGCGCTTGTAGATAGTCGTCCAAGCTGTACGTCCTGTCGTAAAAGACGACATGGTTGGCCACAGTCAACGTAAGACCTTCTTTTGCGGCGCCAGGAGTCGCGACGAGCACCCTGTCCTCCTCGTTCTCCAGGAACCACTTGACTACCTGATTGCGTCTGTCAATTGCCAGCTTCCCGTGCAGTGGGAGCGCACGTAGATGACGAAGCTTGCTTGCTAGCCATTCCGCGTTTTGGTTAAAGCTAGTCCAAACGATGACCTTCTCTTTGGCTTGCGCAATGTCGCTGCAAAGCTCGTAGAGATCCTTGAACTTTCCAGGCTCAGCGGCGTAGGCCTCATCCACAAGGCCAGGATTGGATGCAATTTGGATTAGTCGAAGTAGGCGCTTCAGCACGGACTCTTGGGTATCAGCTATCAGCGCGCCGTCGCGCAGCACAACTGTTCTGAGCTCCTCGCGAACCTGCCGATAGAGCTCAAACTGTGAAGATTCCCAGGTGCAATCCACTCGCCGAAACTCCTTCCGTGGAAGCGAAACCTTGCCACCGTCTTTCGTTTCGCGCACAGCGATGGATGTGAGCCGCTCATGGATATCGGCAAGGCGGCTGCTGAACTCCGCCTTAGTCTTCTCGTGCGCACCAACCTCGCGAGTCAAGTCCGTCGACTTCTTGAACTCATGAAAGTCTTTTCCAAGCAGTGACCCCTGATCAAGAAAATAGATTTGAGCCCAGACATCGAAAGGACGATTCGCCACTGGAGTACCGGTCATGATGACTCTGCGCGCGAAGAAGGAGCTCAGGCGGAAGAAGGCCTGTGTGAGATCAGCTTCGGGATTTTTTATCTTTGCCGACTCATCCAGAAAAACTGCGACCCGGCGAGACTTCAGCCACACGGCGAGTCGCTTTTCTTCCTTCTTGGCGACTTCGAAGTGCGCCAGAACCAAGCGACTGGGAGTTGTAAACGTGTAGTAGTTGCGGTTCGAGTTCTCTCCGAGAACCTGCGGCTTAATTTTCGCGTGGACCGAAAATTCGCGCTCCCAATTCGCGATTAGCGATTTTTTCGTGAATATGAGTATCGTGTCGACAGCCGCATCACGTAGCCACCTCAATGCGGCATCTATCGCAATCTTAGTCTTACCAAGGCCTTGTTCGTGGAAGATGGCGGAGTACTCACGCTCCACCACGAAGTCGACTGCGTCCTGCTGATATGGAAACGCCTGCAGCTTCGCATCTAAAGCCGGCTCTTTTCGAAGCTTGAACGTGTATTCGTTACCCATGCCAGTGGTCCACGTGGCTGGCGCGAGAGTTAAACATCCAGCCCGAAACGGTGAACGGTACGCGAAGCGAACCAGTCTGACGCTTACGTTGATGGCAGATACGGATTGCTTGGCCGGCGCACAGATAGGGAACCGCCACGTGGAGTTCTCCGGAGCGCTCATGCTGTAGAAATCGAAAGTAGGTGTCGATTTGGAGTTCGGTGTGAGGGTTATCAATGTCGAAGGGCGTCTTGGCCTCACCAATCAAAACATGACTTGAACGCCGGTTGCGCGCAAAAAGATCCGGACGCGCACCAACTAGTTGAGGGGGACAGCCTAGCGACGTGAGGTCAGCGCCGTCTATGAATACCAACCAGTCCTCGTGGCTCAAACGCAGCGTCGAAGCCATGCGCTGAACCAATTCTGCATGCAGCGGACTTTCACTCATCCACGTTGTGACCGATCTGCCTGACGAGAGCAGCCAGCTCCTCATAGCAATCTATAAGCGACAGAGCAGTGGCACCCTGGGGATTTGCCGAGAGCGCCTGCGCATCAGGCCAACTTAGACCACGAATCTTTGCAGCAAGACCTTTGGCGAGCTGCTCCAGAGAAGAGTTGGCGATGATGGTGTTCGAGCTGGGCTGCTCTAGAACCTTCATTGCCTCACGCGTGTCGTGGGCGAGGAACTCCTTTCTTGCCTCAGGGTGAGCCAGAATGCGATCGAGCTGCCTAACAAACTGGAGCGGCACTATTTTTCCAGCCTGCAGCCACTTGGCGAAGTCGGTCAGGGTATAACCACTTTTGACTATGGCCTGCTTAAGACCCGGCTTCTTCTGCAGCTCAACAAAGGCGCTGAAGCGAGTGTAGTCGGGCTGCGCATCGGCGACCAAAGGCATGTAGTGTTCTTCCATGTCCTTGTACGCCTGAATGTATTCTTCAATCTCACGGCGCCGCGCACTTCCACCGCAAAAATCATGAATCTCAGTGACCGAGAGCTTTTGGTTCACGTAAAGGTCGTGCAGATACTTCGCCTTCGCGTAGGGTCGCCACGGCCTGGGCCCAACTAGATGCGCTTGAAGACGGACGGCGTGTTCAGCCCCTTCTGTTAGGGCTTGCACAACGGCTGGAATCGTCTCCCAGTTTCCAGGGGAGCTGTCCGCCGCCAGCTCGCGATAGATCGCGACACGCGTATTGCCTTCAATAACGAGAAAGCTGCCGTCGGCTTGCGGCGAGACAATGATTGGGAGAATTAGTGTGCCGTTGGCACGAATCGACGCTTTCAGGCTTTGATACGTTGTCGAGCCACTCCGCTCATCGTCTTCTGGCGATGCCTGGCCCAGAGACAACTCGATGAAGTCTTCGCCAATAGGCCCCTCCATCTGCTCCAGAGTGTGGGCGATGCGTGGATTTCGATGATCGAGCCGAATGTTAGAAAGTGGAATTTGCTGAACTTGCACAGTCGATAGCTCCCATTTCCTGAGGCACAACTTATTGTTTTGCTTGTATTAGTCTAGTTCGGCGTGCCAGCCGATCGCCGACCTGTCGCTCTAGGGATCTTCAGAATGCGAAGTGGCTCACCACCCTTAAGTAACAACTCGGGACTTATGGTAGGAATGCCTCTGGCGCCATCTTTAATCGCGGCAAATCAGCTCCCAAGCAGCAGTTTCGCGAGTCTCCCGGCATCGGCGCTGCTCGAACCAAATTCTTCAGTTGTCATCGGATTTTCTCCGACATTGCCCCTAAATTCCTCTGCTCTCTCTAGAAAGTAGCTTTCCGAAAGGCCTGTGTTCGAGTCCTTCACGTCGGACCAAATAGCTGTTAGGACCCTCATCAGGGCCTCATAGCCGACTGTCCGTCTGAAGACTGGCGCCGGTTTCTTTGTCTCTCCCGCTTCACCAAAATAGTTCTCGATGTTCCATTGCTCTGGAAAGGTTGCCGCTATTGCTGAAAAGTATGAACTCATCGCCTTGAGTATCAGTTCGTCCCGACCGTTGACGAAAAAGGCATTGAAAGGACAATCACTCTCCTTAACGACTTGGTTGGACTTCAGCGCAATTGCATCCGCATCTGGCGTCTTAGTAATCATCCGCAGCAGATACTTCACAAAGCTACCTTGAGTCAGCATCTCCGATGGCAATCGCCGTTTGCCTAGCATCTTGAGGCCATTGAAAAACGGTCCTTGGCTATCTGTGTTCATCGCGCGTGCGATTTGGTGGCATGTTAGATAGGGGCTCCGGTCACTCGCCAAGCCAAATAGATCGTAGATCAGCGACTTAGGGACCGGGGTTTGTTTGCTATTTATTATTGAGAAAACATAGGCCTTTTCAGCCAGCTCTAGATCAAGCATCACCACAACCGGAAGCTCAAAGCCGGAGATGTCGATCCCCTGTGTCTTCGCCAATCGCAAGCCCTTTATACGGTGCTGCCCATCCAGCAGTTCTCCGAATAGATACGAAGTTGCTTCTTCCTTGTCAGCATACGCAGGCGCTTCGTCGTCATCTTGATTCGGCTCGATGAACATGATTTGGCCGTCCGCCACTTGGGCATATCTAGAGTCGGCGGAAATAATGATGGCCGTTGGAAACGTTGCATCTGGGTCAGTCACGTATGTAGCGATGTCCGCGATTCGCTTTTTGCTGGCTTCGCGCTGAACGTCCTTGTTTGTGCCTTCTCCATCTGGAGTGTCCTTTCTCGCCTTGATTCGCAGGCGTTCGATCAGCTCGTCTGCACTGATTGATGTTAGATAGAAGTCGCCGATTGGCTGCTTTATCCGAAGACACGGGAATGTTGGCGCAGCCATCACTCGAAATCTCCGCGTTCGGACTTGGCCGCTTGAGCATCAGTCTTGAGCGTTCTCGCTCCCTTGTCGATGTCATCGGGTATTGATTGAGCGACATCTATCTTAAGTAGATAGACTATGTATGTGCCGGCCACGGTCGCAAACACACATATGAGACTCTGCACGATATATTTGCGAAGCGTACCGCCTTCGTCGCTGCCTACTTGATTGGAGATTAAGAGAGAGACGAATATGCAAAGTGCCATAAGAATAGTGAGATAAACACCACACTGCTTCCGCGTGCCACCTTCCTGAGCCTTGTGTTGGTAGTCAATTACGACGTACGTGATCGATGCTAGGAACGGAATGGTGAATAGATAGACGGCGCCTCCATCTAGCAGCTCCTCAACGACTTTGCCCGGACTTCCGTCCCCAAGCAGCGCGTATATCACGGGGATCCACAGCCCGCATGTTCCTAACGCCAGGTTGTATACGAGAAATAGGAAGGCATCCTTGGCGTCAATTCGCCAGTAAGTAGATGGCGCTTTCAGCCAACCTTCTGGGAGTAGCCGACTGCTAAATAGTGGTTCTGACGGCGAGCTCATGGATGCTGAAACCTAGTTCTTAGGAATTGATATTTCTACGACTGCGTTGCCCCTCACAATGCGTAGTGGAGGCGGCGTCTGTAGTTATACGACGCGCATTCGTCGTGTTCAATGGATGTTAGCGGCTGATTGTCATTGGCTTGCCACCCCTTCAGGCTTCGTGACGGCTGCAGTCCGACGCCAACCCCCGTCAGCGCTCCGACCCGGTTTTCTATCTACGACGGCCGCTGGATAGTGCCGAGTTGGCATGTTGGCCTAGCTGTGTGGGCCATTTTCCATGCAACCTAGTATTGTTAGCGCGAGCGGGCTGGCTTGCTCGAGAAAGTCGTGACTAAACTTTGTACCTATGTTGTTCGTGAGGATTCGGGGCTAGCTCCAAACCCTTTTTGGGGATTCTGCACCTTGGCGGTATGCACTCCGAACCATCAAGGCACTCGCCTAGCACCGGGTGACTGGATTGCGGGGGTGCTATCAAAGGCGAGAGGTCATCGGCTGCTATATACGATGCAGGTCTCTGAGGTGCTGGACCTCGACGCATATTTTCGAGACCAGCGCTTTGCAGAGAAGAAGCCTGATTTGCGGGGGAATTGGCGAGAGCGATGCGGCGACAACTTCTATAGCCGCGCGCCTAGCGGCGAATGGATCAGGCACAGGAATCGTTTTCATCTCGATGATGCGATTCAGAAGCAGGACACAAGGTTTGCCCGTGTGTTCATCGGAACTCGATTCTCGTACTTCGGAGTAAGTGCAGCGAAGCCTCCGCCACAGTTTGAGGTGTTGTTTGGCGGTCGCGGCGCGCGCGTGAACCATAATGCGTTGGTTCGAGACGCATTTCTTTCATGGGTAGAAATGCATGTCCCGCACGGTGTGCACGGAGATCCTCACGACAATCCAGACAGGATCGATCGGCCGTAACTGTTGCCATTTCCAAGTTCTGTGGCATATGAGGTGACGCCCACAAGCGGCGAAACCGCGAGACGTCAATTGAAGTTAAGTCCTAAGGAATACTTTGATACCGCTGAGCGTCAAATCGTCGATGTATTGGGCGCTATGGACGCGCGGGATATGGATTTGCCCCTCGTATTCAACATTGAGGACTTATACCCGCGGGAGTTGCGGGTTGCGTACGCCCTCGCAGGCAGCAAGCTTGACGTACCAGTCATGATGGCGCTTACCTTCCTGCTGTTCACCCACTCCAGCAACATGGTGGAGTTTCATTCGCCACCTGGTTGGTGGAGCAGATTGATATCCGATTCAGCAAAGCGGCGGTTCGCTCTCCTCAGGGCTCATACCAAAGTTCGCAACTGGCTGATCAGCACGGGTCAAACGACAACTTGGGATCACGCTCGTTACCCTTCGTTCTTGAAAGTCCTAGCAGAGGAATTTGAGTCGGTGCTGAATAAACGTTCGCCTGCAGACTGGGCTCGTCTTTCAAGGCAGATGTGGATGAGCAAGACTCCCGACTTATCTCAGTGGCGCCAGCTCGCGGAAAGAGCGCTCCTCTAGTCTCGGGGGACTGAATTGGATACTGGGTCGGCACCTGTCACGATGGGAACGTTGCGAATTAGGCGGTACTGAGATGTCGACAAAACCAATCCGATACACACGTCTTCATGACGACGGCCTGATCGCCAGCGCTCTAAGAACCATTGAGCGAAAACTGAAGCTTCCGCGAGGCTCAGTGAGGCTGGTTTATCCAGGTGGGAGGAAGGCTCGAACGGACTCCTCAATCGGTGCGCTGAAGCGCCGCTGGAAGAAAAAGCGTGGAATTGTGCCTCGCTGATGCCGCGCCGCACAAAATAGTGTGTGAAGGGCGAAGCACACCGTTCATTGCGAAGATAATCGAACTTAAAAAAAGGAGAGACGCGTGCGGGCAATTGCGACGTCGATAATGTCCATAGCACTGGTGATGGGATATCCCGCACTTGCTGGCAAGAAAGACAAAGAGATCGCGGCCTGGAAGAGCACTTTACCGGCGGCAGACGCGGACTATGGCGCTTACCCTGACAACTACGAGCAGTTAATAAAGGAATATTTGGCGAGATCCTTAAAGGATCCCGACTCTGTTCGGTACACCGACTTCACTAAACCTCGCAAAGAGCACGCGATAGAGAACGCCGGGCTTAAGCAGGCGATTTATGGATACTCGTCGTGCGTGCTCGTCAACGCGAAGAACTCATACGGCGGATATACCGGCAATCACCAGTACTGGTTCTTCATTCAAAATGGGAAGATTGTTCGCTCAAGTGACACAACAACAGGCCTGAAAATTATCTACTTGGGCCGACCGATAAATTGCGAGGACGGACCCTAACGGTTGACCCGAGCGGCGCGCGCAGATGTACGAACTTGCACTTTATTTCTCATGGTCCGTTCCATCGATTTGTTAGAGGGCTCTCTTCGCTGACTACTGAGACATTCGTTCCGCCGGGAGCAGGCAGGGTGAAGTTTTCGCCGCGGCCCAATCAAACTATGGCTTCCGGAAGCCACAGTTTGATCATTTCGATCAATCTTTGGTGTCACGCGCAAAATATGCGCGTGGTACCAAAGTTTGGCACCGGTGAGGGAGCATAGTTTGGCCCCTTGATTCGGTGGCTTATTACCTAAGCTCGGGCAAATGAAAACCGAGCCGATGAATGAGCCGCCGGGAACGCCCTGAAGAAGCCTTTGCGGGCATGGAGCCAGCGCTTCGTGCCGCCTATGAGCGCATTTACTCGCGCGAGCTCGCTGCACGGGAGCGCATCTTTCTCGAGTATCCCGCCTATTTGGTTGCTGGAATTCCTGATCACACTTGTAGGAGAGTGGCGACGGCCACCGTCCGCCAGTGGCTGCGTGAGAAGCGGATATTCATGTTTCTGTACCGCTGGCACTACTGGTTTCCTGTCTTCCAGTTCGCCGCCGGCTCGCCGAAGCCGTTAGTGGAAGAGGTCTGCCGAAAAATCCAACCATCGAATGGTTGGCAAACGATGTACTGGTTTGTTGGCGCCAATGGATGGCTGGAAGGGGCAGCACCGGTCGATCTTATGGATAGCGATCCGGACTCCGTGCTCGAGGCCGCTTCACACGCAAACGATCTCATGAGCGATTGATGTCCGCCCACGGGCTGCGAGAGATTGTGAATCTGCCTGGCGAGATCGACGCAGTAGCTTTCGCGACGATCGCCTTCGGCAGTGAGGAACGTTTCCGAGTGACCATTCGGGCGATCTTCGGTAGCCCCCAAACCCGGCAAGCGATTTGACCTTCGATGGCGCGTTCACCCCCCCAATGTGACGCCCTTCTATCTCCGGCGGGGGAACGACTCCCAAAAGTGGCGGTCCGAGCCGAGTAGGCATATGGTCAACATTGTGAATCGGCGCTTCTTTCGCACACTTATATATGTGCTCGTCGCAGGGCAGCTGCTTCTGTCGGCGCCGATCGTGTCCGCCATGAGTGCGTGGGGTTCGACGAGCACTGCCGAAGCGCCTTGTGCCGATATGATGCTGCACGCCTCAAATACGGATCCATGCCCCTGTTGCCTCGAGGGTGATATGGGAAATGCGACTTGCCTGAGTGCATGCACCGCTTCAGTCGGAGCGATTTCCACTTACCAATTTTCTATGGCCCGCATGGCCGTGGATCCTCTGCCTGTTACACGTGTAGCGCACATTGCGCGCGCGTCCGATCCGCCTCTAAAGCCACCCCCAATCGTCTGAGCGAAAACCTTCGCTAGCTGTCGCGAGGCTCCTCGCGCATCTTTTTTCGGACTTGATTGGAGGGTTCTCAATGAACCTGTTAAGAAAATCGCTCGCCTGCGCGACTGCGCTTGCGGTGCTATCCACACCAGCTATCGCAAAGCCTATCGCCTTTGCCAACGGCACCACAGCCATGGCCGAGTACGGCGCCGGCACCATGGTAGAGGCGCAAGTGTTTTACGCGCCCAAGGCATTCTGGTCGTTGGGACTCGGCCACACCGAGCTCGACAGCAACATGCTCGATCGGCGGCGCGAGATCACTTACGCGCGCGTCAACTATCTCGTGAAGCGCTGGAACATGAAGGCCGCGCAGGCCAACGTTTTCACTTGGGGTGGCGCCGGCGAAGCCTACAACAGTGACGTCGACGGTCACGAGTTCACGTGGAACGCTGGTGCCCAGGTGGATTACGAGACGAGGCGCATCTACAGCTCGTTGAAAGCCGACCTGTTTCAATCTTCCAACTTCTCCCATCGGATCGACACCTTGCAACTCGGCGTCGCACCTTACAAACACGATGTCGATACGGTAGCCACCTGGCTCGTAGTGCAAGCGCGCCGCTACACCGGCGAGATTCATGACGGCACAGAGTGGGCGTTGCTGCTACGGCTCTTTAAGCGTGGCGCATGGATCGAAGCCGGCGCCACCACCGACGGCAAGCTGCAGGCGATGGCCATGGTCAACTTTTAGATTTGGAGCAAGCAAATGAAAAAACAATTTCTGGTCGCGATCGCCCTAACATTCGCAACGTTCGTGTCAAACGCCGCAACCATCGAGCTGAAGGTCTATGGCCTCGTCTGCGGATTCTGCGCGCAGGGGATCGAAAAGACTCTGCGGAAGAATCCGGCGACCGCGGACGTGGTAGTGAGCCTTGAGCATCAGCTCGTCGCAGTCGGCACCAAAGACGGAACCGATATCAAAGACGAAGAGCTCACCAAGGCTCTCACCGACGCCGGCTACGACGTCAAAGGTATTGCTCGTACCGAGAGGTCCATCGCGGAGATTCGCGAGTCACTGAAGGCGAAGTGATGGACGCGCACAAGACTAATGTTGGCGTGGCCTTCGGCACATTGGTGGCAACGACAGGAACGTTATTGTGCTGCGTGCTGCCTGCAGTCTTAGTGTCGATCGGTGCCGGCGCAGCGCTCGTCGGCCTGGTCTCTACGTTCCCGCAGCTGGTTTGGCTGTCCGAGCACAAAATTCTTGTGTTCGGAGGCGCTGCGCTGCTGTTGGCAGCGAGCGGCATCATGATTTGGCGGGCGCGGCGACTGCCGTGCCCGGTTGATCTGGCGGCTGCCCGCAGCTGCACACGCCTTCGCCGACTGAGCGCAGCGGTATATATCGCCTCTCTGGCCTGCTTTGCAGTGGGTACGATCTTTGCGTTCGTCCTGCCGGCAATCGGGTCGTAGTCTGGCGAATCGCGGGCGCGCTATCCTCGCGACAGTGTCGGAGAGCGAAAAATGAGCAGTTGCTGTGGTTGTGACGTCGATACGAAGGCCCTCCAGGCCGAGCAGCGGCGAGTACTGAAGATTGTTCTCGGCATCAACATTGCAACATGCGTGATGGTGGTTGCCGCGGCGCTCTACAGCGACTCCTCTTCACTTTTGTCCGGCGGACTCGATAATTTCGGGGATGCGCTCACCTACGCATTGAGCCTCGCAGTTGTTGGAGGAACTCTCGCCGCGAAGAGCAGAATAGCGGTGCTGAAAGGCGCACTCATTCTGGGTGCAGCGCTGGCGGTTGGCGTTCGCATCATTTGGGGAGTGGCACAC
>Ga0315910_10003413_pt1 | contig 13531 bp, 11 predicted proteins | sample EdamamesoilMG_FD_204470 | JGI IMG/M metagenome (GOLD analysis project Ga0315910, IMG submission 204470) | Garden soil microbial communities collected in Santa Monica, California, United States - Edamame soil | ecosystem: Environmental > Terrestrial > Soil > Garden | place: USA: California...
AGGGAGGAAGCCCAGGACCGCCCCTAGGGCGGTCAAGGCCAGCAGGAGCCCCGTGAGGTTGTCCACCATGGCGCAGCCGGTGGCCAAGAGCGCCAAGGAGACGGCGGTGACGGTGGTCGCCAGGCCGTCGAGTCCATCGACCATGTTGAAGGCGTTGATGACCGCGAGCATCCAGAAGACGGTCAAGGGGATGGAGAGGTAGGAAAGCACGATCGGGGGGATCCCCGGCACGTGGAGCACCTCGAAGCGGAACCCAAAGAGAACGAAAGCTATCACGAGCAAGGCTTGTCCCGCGAACTTGTAGCGGGCCCTAAGGTCCCTCAGGTCGTCCAGGAGCCCGACGGCCGCCATGCCCAGGGAAGGGACAAGGATCAGGAGGGCCTTCAGGAAGCCCGGCCCCCAAAGATAGCTCTGAAGGTCGGAACGCAGGGCGGTGACGAAGGCGAAGGTCGCCAAGATGGCGGTGAGGATGGCGGCCCCGCCCAGGTAAGGGATGGGTCGGGAATGGGTCTTGCGGTGGACAGGCCGGACCACCACGCCCAGGCGCTTGGCGGCCGAGGCGAAGAGGGGGGTCAGGACCAAGCAAAGGGCCAAGGAAGAGAGGAAGGCGGCCTGGAGTTGGATGGGTTCCACAGTGACTCTATTCTTTATCCTGTCATCCTGAGCGTAGCGAAGGATCTATGTTCTCCGCCGAACACAGGGATCCTTCGTCGCGTTCCGCTCCTCAGGATGACAAGACATCATTTAAGAGATGTCTTGTCAGCTTTTGTGGGTCTTCTCCGCGTCTTCCGAGGAGTACTTGTAATTGGAATAGCCGCCGTACCCATACCCGCTGTAGCCGTAGAGACCCTTCTTGATCCTCACGTTGTTGAGCAGGGTGCCCAGGACGGGCGCTCCCACGGCCCTCAAGTGTTCCAGGGCCTTGGCGGTCTCGCGGGTCTTGGTCTTGTCCCAACGGGCCAGGAGCACCACCCCGTCCAGGTGGGTGGAGAGCACCACCGAGTCGGTCACGGGGAGGACCGGCGCCCCGTCGAAGACCACGTAATCGTACTCGTCCTTCATCTCCTCGATGAGCTTGCGCATGGTGGCCGAGCCCAGGAGTTCGGCCGGGTTCGGGGGCGCCACGCTGTTGGGCAGGAGGGAAAGGTTCTCCACGCCCGACGGGCGCACCATCTGGGTCCAGGGCCTTTGGCCGGTCAGGGCCAGGGGAAGGCCCGTCTCGGTGCGGGTCTCCAGACCGAAGATCTTGCGCACGGAGGACTTGCGGAAGTCGCAGTCGACCAAGAGGGTCTTCTTGCCGGTCTCGGCGAGAGAGATGGCCAGGTTGGCGTTGACCAAGGTCTTGCCCTCCTCGGGGCCGGGGGAGAGGACCGCCATGACCTTGAGGGGCCGGTCGGCCTGGGCCAGGGTCAGGTTGGTGCGTAGGACCTTGAAACTCTCCTTGTAGAAGGCGTGGACGAAGACGGGGTTGTTGACCAGCGCCTTGATGGTGAAACGCTCCTTGGGGTCGGGCGCTCCGAGGCCCTGGGGGTAGTCCTCGCGAAAGTCCGGCACCACCGCGTAGTTGGGAAGGTTGGTGACGCGCTTCAAGGTATCCTCGTGCTTCACTCGGTCCCGCGCTCGGTCGAGCAGGAAGGCCGCTTGGATCCCGAGGAAGAGCCCGAGCAGAAGACCCAAGAGGACGGAGCGGGTCTTCTTGGGGGAGATGCGGCGCAGGGGGACCGTGGCGGGGTCCACCACCACGATGCCGGTATCGTCCACGCTCTCCGCCAACTTGGCTTCCTGGAGCTTCTCCAGGAGCTGGGCGTACATGACCTCGTCGGCCTTGGACTCCTCGTTCAGTCGGATCCTCGGATTGTTGAGGCGTTCCTTGATCTGCTTGGCCTGTTCCTCCAAGAAGAGCCTCTTGGACTCGGCCCCCTTCTTGGAGAGGTCAAGGTTCACCGCGATGAAGCTCGCGGCCCAGGCGTTGGCCAGTTCCGAGGCCATCTTGGGGTCGCCGGACTTGGCCTTGATGGAAAGGATGTTCGACTTGAGCACGTTCGTGACCGTGACGGTCTTGCGAAGTTTTTCCACGAGCTCGGGTTGGGAGAGCCCTGAGTACTCGGGGCGGGAGACGAGCTTGAGGGAGGCCGCGGTGTTGCGGGCCACGTTCTCGGAACGGGCGATCTCCACGTAGGTCTGGACCGGGTCGCCGGCCACCGGGACCAATTCCCGCAGCATGCCCGCGGGGCTCTGGGAGGAGTCCGGCACCTTGACGGTGGTCACGGCCTGGTAGGTGGGAGGCCAGAAAAGCGCGTAAGCCAGCGCGACGCCCGTGAAGAGGGCCGTCACCAGGGCGATGAAACCCAGGTGGGACATCGCCACGCGGAAGAGGTCCTGGAGGTTGAGTTCCTCGTCCTGGGCCTGGATGGGTTGGGTCTGGTTCATCGCGACACCTTTCTTAAACAAGTGCCTTGATCTGTCATCCTGAGGAGCCTTGGCGACGAAGGATCTATGTGTCGCGCCTTGAACATGGATCCCTTCGACAGGCTCAGGGCAAGCTCTTCGATTCGCTGCGCTCGCTCAGGATGACAAAGCCCCTTGCTTACGCCACCTGTGAAGGGCTTTATCATTTAAGGTTCCCCAGTTGCACGGTCACCACCGCCAAGGAGGCCAGGATGGAGGCCACGATGGCGATCTCCCCCACCGAGGGCCAGCCGGACTTCTGCACCATCAACACGTCGCCCGGGTACATATAAGGTTCCTTCTCCATGAGGCCCGTACCGCTCAGGTACTTGTTCAGGTCCACTTTGTTCTTCTGGTTGCGGTGGATGAGGATGGCCCCCCCCATGTCGGTGCCGGGGAGCGGCCCCCCAGCCTCGGCCAGGGCCGAGAGGAGGGTGGGCTTGCCCTTGATCTGGTACTTGCCCGGTTTGCCCACGTTGCCCAGGACCGAGACCCAGTAAGTGTTCGACTCCTTGATGAGCACGGTGACCTTGCGGGGCTTGGCCAGGAGCCGGGCCAGCTTGGCCGAGGCTTCGGAGGGGGTGAGGCCTCCCACGATGGCGTTGCCGATGTAGGGGACGGTGATGACGCCGTTGGAGTCCACCTGGTACTCGATCGGGAGCTCCTGCTCCCCGTACACCACGATGGTCAGGAGGTCGCCTGGGCCGATGAGCACGGGAGGGTAGGCCTGGACCTCCGTGGTCTTCTTCTCTTTATCACCGGCGGTCTTGGCGAGGACCGGCGAAAGGGGCCCGAGGGAGAGGGAAAGAACGAGACAAACGGCGATGGATCGTAAGGGTCGGTGAGGCAAGTCGGTTCCTCGTGTCAGTGTCGTTCGCCGCAAAAGACTTGGGCAGTCAGTGTTTTCGAGACGGACATTGAAGATACCTTATAGGAGCGTTGTCAGGCAAGGGAAGGGCCGGGAGAAAGCCCTGAAATGGGCTATTTGGGGGTGGCCTTCCCGGTCCGCCACAGGGCCTGGGGTCCGGTGGAAGCAAGGCGAGGAGTGGGCATCCGACGGATCGGATCGATCTTTTCAGGGAACAAAAAAGGGCGGGCCGCTTTTGCGGTCCACCCTTTTATTTCGTTTTGTCCAACAACTGAAGACCGACCGCTGACAGCCACCCCTTAGGGCCCCACCCACTTGCCGTTCTTGTCCCGCCAGTCCTTGTATTCCTTCTGCGTGATGTCCTTGCCCCGCCAGATGCCGTACTCCACCGACCAAGCCTTGAGGCGGGCTTGGTCCACCTGCTCCTTGGTGGGCTTGGGGACGACGAGGTTGAAGGGCTTGAAGGGGTAGTTGCGTTTCAAGCGCATCTTGTTGGCGTCCACCAGCAGGGGATAGAGCTCGGGGTCCCCGAAGACGTCCGTCCGGGCCGCCACGTCCCAGAGGCTCTCGGCGTGGAAAGAGATGAAGGAACGGCGTTTGGAGGTGACGGGCACCCAGTAGGAACCGGTGGCCCGGGAGGCCTTGCGGTATTCCTCGGAGAGCATGGGGTCGTGGAAGCTATCGGCCGTCTTGATATAGAAGGGGTCGCGGGCCTTGGCCAAGGCTTCCTTGATCATGGCGGGGGTGAGGGGCTTGGGGATGAAGAGCGGCGTGCCGGGTTTCCAGGTCATGCCCTTGGCCTCGTTCTTGAAGTTCGCGTCCACCAAGATGGGGTAGAGGTCGGGATCACCGTACTCGCGGGCCGCCACGGCCTGGAGGGAATCGAAACGCGGGATGGGGCGCGACCGCTTGGCCTCCGTCAGGGGCGTCGGGTCGGTGAAGAAGGTGAGGCCCATGTGCGCGCTGGCCGCCCTCAAAGGATCGGCCTCGGGCGAGAAGAGGTTATAGGTCAAGCCGAAGTCCATGCCGGCCTGGGCGTTCGCCATCCAGAAAAAACCGAGGCCTGCCTGGGCGTGGTAGGTCCCGGTCCAGCCCGGGAGTTGGAGCGTCGAGTTCGGGTTCCAACCGATCGTGCCCAGCAGGTAAGGGTTCACCTTGCCCTTGAGCCCCAAGGGAAGGACGCGCACCACCCCGTCGGCGTAGCCCGAGAAGACGGGATCGGCGGTCGTGTCCGCGATCCCGTAGTGCGTGGTGAAGTTGAGGGCGCCCCCGATGGAGAAGAACTCCACCGGCAGGAACTCCAAAAAGAGGGTGCCGCCCAGCGCGTTCCAATGGCCGAGCGCGTCGGCCTTGTCCGCATCGATGACGCGGGAATATTGCGCGTCGAGGGTAATGGCGAAATTAGCCTGGGACCGGACGGGTAAAAAGGAAAGGCCGGCGGTGAGGAGGAAGGCGGCGGTTCGTTGTCCGATAAGAAACACTTCGGTCCCCCGGGCGTTGGAAAGGTGTGGTTTGGATCAGCGGGTACGAATATACGACAAAAAAAGGCGGGTTTCCAGCTTGGGGATCCGCGGAGAGGGGAAAAGCGCTGGAAAAAGGCGGCTTCGGAAAGGCTGGGTCAGGGTCGCGTGGCGCCCTTCGGGTTCGCGGCCTTCCACTTCCGGTAATCCTCCGGCGTCACATCCTTGCCGCGCCAACGCGTGTAGGTCTCCTTCCAGGCGTTCTGTCGGGCCACCCGGATGTTCTCTTCCGTGAGGTCACTCGGGATCGTCAGCTTCGCGCCTTTGGCCAAGGGGATGGAGCCGATGACGCCGGGCCCCGTGAGCTTGGAGAAGTTCGCGTCCACCAGGATGGGGTAAAGCTCCGGATCGCCGTAGACGTCCGGTCGGGCCGCCAGGTCCCAAAGGGAACCGGCTTGTACTTTGCGGACCTTCTTCTTTTTCTTCTTCTTGGGTGTTGGGTCCATGGCCCCCGGTCCCTGGGTCGGGGTGGGACCAGGGGCGACCAAGGTCCGCGACCTCGCCGCGGGTGGGGCTAGTTCCTCCGAGAAGAAGGTGAAGCCTAGCCGGAGGTTCAGGTTCTGGAGGGGCGAGTCCAGGGGGGTGAAGAGGTCGTAGGTGGCCGAGAGGTCCAAAGCGAGGCGCGGGGAGAGGGTGACCCAGGTCCCGGCCCCCGCGAAGGCATGGAAGGTGCCGGCCCAGGCGCCCTGTCCTACCTTGGGGTTGAGGCCCGCCCCGCCAATGAGGAAGGGACTGGTCCCTTGGGAGACGCCCCAAGGCAGGAGCCGGCCCCTCAGGTCGAAGGCCGAGGCGAAGGAAGGGTCGGTGGTCGTGGGGGCCGCGCCGAAGTAACAGTCGAGGTTGCCGCCCAGGCCGATGGCCAGTTCCGGGGCCGGCATCCACTCGAAGGAAAGGGTGCCGCCCAGGGCGTTCTCGTGCCCGGGGTTCCCGGAGAGGCGCCTGGAATATTGTCCGCCCACCGAGAGGGCGATGTTGTCGAACTTCTCGGCCAGGGCCTGGCTGGCTACGGTCAGAAGAAAGGTCAAGAGCAGGGTCTTGCGCATGGAGAAAGCATAGGAAAAGTCAGGGGGAGTCACCAGGGAAAACAAGCGGTCCAGGGGAAACCGACGAGCCCATCCTTGGGGCCCGTCAGATGCCCCCGTTCGGCTGGGGGTTGCCCGTGAGGAGGGAGGGGTCCCTGGGCGATTGTGCGGCTGGTGCGCTCGTCACAGGGGCGTCCGGGGCGGGAGCGGCCGGGACGGTCCCTGTTCTTTCCCCTTCTCCCCCCGTGGGAGAGGGCGGGGTGAGGGGGGCTGTCTTCGTGCCAAGTCCTTGCCCGGGCTGCGAACTTGGCGCAGGGGCGGCTAGGGGAGCGGCGGTTGGGACGGGATTGCGGGCGAGGATCCCGTACTTCGACTTGGCGGCCATGATCCTCGTATAGGCGCTGTCCAAAGTGGAAAGGGTCACCCGGCCCGAGGCCACCGCCTCCACCAAGGCGTCCATGACCCTGCGTTCCAGGTTGTCGGTGATGAGCAATACGTCCACCCCCGCGTTCACGGCCTGCACCACCGAGTTCTCCAGCGAGAAGCGGCCTTTGACCGCGTCCATCCTCAGGTCGTCGCAGAGCACCAGGCCCTTGAAGCCGAGTCGGCCCCGGAGCAGGACCCTTACCACCTCGGGGGAGAGGGAAGCGGGGAAGTAGGGGTCCAACTCCTTATAGACCACGTGGGAGAGCATGACCGCGTCCAGCATGCCGGCCCCGATGAGCTTGCGGTAGGGGAGCAGGTCCAGCGTCTCCAGGTCGACCCGGGTCCGGTCGGTCACGGCCGAGCGCTCGTGGGTGTTCTGGTCCGTCACGGATTGGGTGGGGAAGTGCTTGGCGGTGGCCAGCACCCCCTGGTCCCTCATGCCCCGGATGATCTGGGCCGCGAGGGCCGTGACGGTCTCGGGGTCGGCCCCGAGGGAGCGCTGGTAGCGCGTGATGATGGAGCCCTCCACCCCGTGGTCGAGGTCCACGACGGGGGCCAGGTTCAGGTTCGCGCCGACCTCCCTCAACTGGGCCCCCGAGAGCAGGCCGAATCGGTAGGCGAGGGAAGGGTCCTTGGAGCGGCCGAGAGCGGCCAGGGAGGGGAGACGCTGGAAGCCCTTCTCCTCGGTGAAGCGGCGCACCGCGCCGCCCTCCTGATCCACGGCCACGAAGAGGGGGACCGGGGAATTCTCCTGGAGCCGCTCGATGTAGTCGGCCACCTGTTCCTTGGACTCCACGTTCTGCTGGAAAAGGATGACCCCGCCGATCCAACCGGCCCGCAGCAAGGCCTTCTTCTGGCCCGTGAGGGCCGTGCCTGGCATGGAGACCATGATCATTTGGCCGATCTTGCGGCGCAGGGAGGCGAGCTCTCGGGGGGCGAGGCTGGCGGAGGCGAGGGCCTTTGGAGGTTCCCCGAGGGACTTGGCGAAACCGGGAAGGGGGAAGTCCTTAGGGTTGAGGGAATGGGCTTTGCGGTAATGGAAGAGGGCCGTGGGGCCCTGGCCCTGCAGGTAGAAGCAATGGCCAGCCAGGAGCCAGGGGGCCCCGGAGGTGGGGGAGTTCTCCCGAGCCTGGTGGAGGAATTGGAGGGCGCGGAAATATTCCTGATGGTTGAAACAGGCCTTGGCCGACTCGAATCGGTCGTTGGCGAGGGAGGCGGAGCCGTTGTCGAAGTTCGTGGGAAGGGCGAAGAGGGTGAGGAGAAGGGCCGCCAGGAAAGCTTGTTTTCCTGGGTTCATGGAAGGGCATCTTAACAAAGACGGGCGCGGAACGGCGGGCTATTTGGCCGGTGATCGGTCAGGGGTGTTGTGGACTTTTTTGTCATCCTGAGGAGCGTTCTTCGCGACGAAGGATCTATGTGTAAGTGCGGGTAGCGGGGGACACATGGATCCCTTCGACAGGCTCAGGGCAAGCTCTTCGGCTCGCTGTGCTCGCTCAGGATGACAGCCAAACCGTCTTGTCGTTCGATCCATACCTTGGTGAAAGGTCTTGTCTGGCCTTTTACCGGGGTTTATCCTGGCACTACTTTGTACGGACCCGTCAAATCCCTGCTCTTTTCGCTCCCGCCCGAGGCGGCCCATTCCTTGGCCCTCGGTTCCCTTAAGTTATCCAAACCCCTGCTCCCGCTTTTTTCCCCGTTCCTGATAAAGAAGGACCCCCGGCTTTCCCGGGAGGTCTTCGGCCTGACCTTCCCGAATCCCGTCGGGCTCGCGGCGGGTCTCGATAAGAAGGGGGAATTGGCCGACGCTTGGGGGGCGCTCGGGTTCGGCTTCGCGGAGCTAGGGACCTTCACGGCCCTGGCCCAGGAAGGGAATCCCAAACCCCGGGTGCACCGCTATCCCACGCAGGGGGCCCTCATCAACCGGATGGGCTTTCCCAATCCCGGGGCCGAGACCGTGGCGTTGGCCCTCAGGACCTTGAAGGAAGCCGGCCGTTGGCCCTCCATCCCCATCGGAATCAACATCGGCAAATCCAAGGTGACGCCCTTGGAGGGCGCGGTGGACGACTACTTGGCCTCCCTCTCCCATCTGCTCCCCTTCTCCGATTACATCGCCGTGAACGTCAGTTCCCCCAATACGCCGGGCCTGAGGAAACTCCAGGAGGCCAAGCCCTTGAAGAGGCTCCTAAGCGCGGTCGTGAAGGCGTCCAGGGGAAAGCCGGTGCTCCTTAAATTGGCGCCCGACCTCTCAGGGGTCGCCTTGAAGGAGGCGGCGAACGCCGCCCTGTCCAGCCGTTGCGTTGGTCTCATCGCCACCAATACCACCCTCTCGAGGGAAGGGCTGCCGCCCGGGAGCCATCCCGAGGGGGGCCTGTCGGGCAAGCCCCTGGCGGGATTGGCCCTTCGAAAGCTGAAAGAACTCGCGAAGTTCACGAAGGGCCGGGTGCCGTTGGTGGCGGTAGGTGGCATCTTTACGGCCGAGGACGTCCGCCTGCGGTTGGAGGAGGGCGCCTCGCTCGTGCAGGTCTATACCTCCTATATCTATGAGGGCCCCGGTCTTCCGGCGCGCCTCTGCAAAGGATTACTGCGAACTGGTTTTACCGCGAAGCCGCAAAGTTCGCGAAGAAAGTCATGATCCTGAAAATTCCAAGGGATGGAACTGTGACGAACAGAGAACACAGGGCCTTACTTCGCGCTCTTCGCGGCTTCGCGGTGATGGCCTTGTTTCTTTCCGGCTGCGTACCGTACCGGCAAGGCATCCGGGAAGGGCGGTCTTCGGCGGCGAATAAGCCCGAGTTCACGGATCCCAAGGCTTCCGCCAAACCCACCAGTGACGCTTGGAAGGCGGAAATGGAGGGCCTGGCCTCTTGGTACGGGGAGGATTTCCACGGTCGCTTGACCGCTTCGGGAGAGGTCTATGACATGTACAAGCTCACGGCCGCCCACAAGACCCTTCCCCTGGGCACGGTGGTCAAGGTGCGGAACCTCGAGAACGGGAAAGAGGTGGAAGTGAGGGTCAACGACCGGGGACCCTTCGTGAAGGGCCGCGTCATCGACCTTTCCCGCACCGCTGGGCGCGCCATCGACATCCGTGGGGCGGGGTTGGCCAAGGTGCGGCTCGAAGTGAAAAGGTGGCCGAAGTGACAAGGGGCCTCCGTTAAGAAGAAAAGGGGCCCCTTGTCATCCTGAGCGAGCGTAGCGAGTCGAAGGATCTATGTGTATCTGTGGCGGGTATAGGTTAGGTGCATCTTTCGTTTTGTTTGAGATGACAACCAGATCACCTTGCCGCTCGTCCGAATACTGTGAAGCAATACTACGTTTACATCATGACGAATGCCTCTGGGACCCTTTATGTCGGGGTGACGAGCAATCTAGAGGTGCGGTCCTGGCAACATCGGTCCGGCGCCGGTCCTGGCTTCACGAAAAAATACCGTATTTCCAGGGTGCTTTACTTCGAGACTACGAATGATGCGGTCGTGGCCATCGAAAGAGAGAAACAGTTGAAAGGTTGGACTCGGAAGAAGAAGTTGGGATTGGTCAAGAAAATGAATCCGGGGTTGGAAGACCTGAGCAGGTCGTGGTTCAAGGGAAAAACATAGATCCTTCGACTCCCTTTGGTCGCTCAGGATGACACCTGGGGTTTTGATTTGCCTTGGTTGTCATTCTGAGGAGCGCTTTTGCGACGAAGAATCTATGTTCATTCGTGGTGGGTGGAAGAACACATAGGTCCTTCGACTCCCTTCGGTCGCTCAGGATGACAACATAACTGCTATTGTTGCGGCCCTGACGGGCCTTTAAGATAGGAACCCGATGGAACCCTTCTCCAAGCGCCTGAAAGCCGCGGCCCAGCGCACGGGCGGTTTCCTCTGCGTCGGGCTCGACGTGGACCTCGCCAAGCTCCCGGAGGGCCTTCCCCGCGATCCCGAGGGCGCCTTCATCTTCTGCCACTCCATCATCGAGGCCACCAAGGACCTGGTCGCCGCCTACAAGCCCAACCTGGCCTTCTTCGAGGCCATGGGCCAGATGGGCCTCTCTTGTCTGGAGCGCGTCCGCGCCTCCGTTCCCACCGAATGCCTCTTCATCGCCGACGCCAAAAGGGGCGATATCGGCAATACCTCCCAAGCTTACGCCCAGGCCTTCTACGGGCAAATGCGCTGCGATGCCGTCACCCTCTCTCCTTATATGGGGAAGGACACGGTGGATCCCTTCCTCGAGTATGAGGGAACCTGCTCCTTCGTCCTGGGGCTCACTTCCAACCCCTCCGCCGCCGACTTCCAGATGTTGGAGCTCAAGGAGGGCGGGAAGCTCTATGAGAAGGTGGCCCAGACGGCCGTGACTTGGGGCCAGGGACGCAAGGGCGAGGTAGGGTTGGTGGTGGGCGCCACCCAGGCGGACCACCTGAAGGTCTTGCGGAAACTGGCGCCGAAGGCCCCTTTCCTGGTGCCAGGCGTCGGGACCCAAGGGGGCGATCTGGCGACCGTCCTTAAGGAAGGGAAGGGTCAGGACGGGGCGGGGCTCCTCGTGAACGTTTCCCGGCAGGTGCTCTACGCCTCCGGGAAGAAGGACTACGCCCAAGCCGCCCGTCGTGAGGCCGAGAAACTGGTGTCGGAGATGAAGAAGCATTCCTGACCAGCTCGGCTTTTACCACGGAGATACGGAGCACACGGAGGGGGCGGACCTACGGATGGATCAAAACACTTGCAAGGTCCGACTTTCGCCTTAAAAACATTTATAATCCTCCGTGATCTCCGTACCTCCGTGGTGAGAAGGGGTTGAAGTGACGAACGAAGAGGTCCTGGAAACCTACGAAGAGACCCACGCCCTCCTGACGGGGCATTTCCTGCTCTCCTCCGGGAGGCACAGTGACCGATACCTCCAATCCGCCCTGGTGCTGCAGTATCCCCTGAAGGCCGAGAGGCTCTGTGTCACCTTGGCCGAGAGGGTGCAGCCGCTGGAGCCCAAGTTCATCCTTTCCCCCGCCATGGGGGGGCTTTTCGTGGGCCATGAGCTGGCCCGGGCCCTGAAGATCCGCCACATCTTCACCGAACGCAACAAGACCAACGACGCCATGGAACTTAGGCGCGGCTTCGGGGTCGAAAAGGGGGAGCGCTTCTTCACGGTGGAGGACATCATCACGACCGGCAAGTCCGTGAAGGAATCCATCGAAGTGGCCAAGGCTTTGGGCGGCGTTCCGGTGGGGCTCGGCTGCCTCATCGACCGATCCGGCGGGACGCTCGACTTCGGCCTGCCGCTCGTGGCCCTGGCTTCCCTCAAAGTGGAGAGCTGGGACGAGAAGGATTGTCCTTTGTGCAAGAAGGGCCTGCCGGTGGTGAAGCCGGGGAGCCGCGCGAAGTTCTGAAGATCTGTCATCCTGAGGAGCGGTCTTCGCGACGAAGGATCTATGTGTAGGTGTGGGCGGGCGCGGGGACACAGGGATCCTTCGACTCGCTCTGCTCGCTCAGGATGACAAAAAAGGCGGAAGAGAAGATGGGGAAGAACGACGCGGCCCAACAGCTTTCCCCCCTCCAGGTCACCCTTCGGGCCAACCTGCTCTTTTGGGGCGTCCTGGTCCTGGCGGGGATCCTGGCCTTCCTCGTGTGCGGGGCCGTCTGGGACGACGCGGTGAAGGGCCTGGAGAAGTTCCTTTTCCTCGTCCTGGGCGGGGTCTTCACCTTGGTGTCCGTGATGGACCATTTCTACGAGCGACAGGCGGGGCACTGATGGGATCGAGGACAAAGATAATGGACATCGGGAAAAGGGCCCTCGGCCCCTTCTTGGCCTTCGTCCTGGCCTTCTCTCCCTTGGCGGGTGGGCTGGCCATCGCGCAGGAGGGCAAGCCGACGCTCAAGGACGCCACGGAGACCGAGGTGCTCCTCCTCAACCGGTTGGCGAAGTCCGGGTTCCTCGGCGATAAGAAGTCCCTTTACCTCAAGGCCAAGTCCCTCACCGGGGAAGAGGTCGTGGCGGCCCTGGCGGAGATCGAGAAGAACCTACCCTCCCTCCAGGGGAGCGGGACCCAGGCGGGTGCTTCTTATACGGAAGAGGACCTCAAAGGCCTCTTGGACCTGCTCAAGGGTCGCAAGGACGCCCTCTGGGAAAAGAAGGTGCAGGTCTGGTCCTTCGAGAAGCGCGTCAAGGACATGATGGCCTCGGTCGGGCGCTTGGCCGCCGCGGCGGAGCCCAAGCAAGAAGCGGCTCCCGCCCCCGAGGAGAGGCCCAAACCCACGCCCGTCCCGACTCTTGTCCCCACGCCGGTCCCGGAGGTCACCCAAGCGGAGCTCGAGGAGGTGGTCTCCCAGCTCAAGGACCTGACCAAGAAGCTGGACGCTATGGGTTCCGAGACCGACCGAAAGTTGGACAAGGCCGCCAAGGACGCGGCGGAGGTGGAACGAACGGCCCAGGAGAACCTGGAGCAACTGCGGATCCTCAAGAAGCTGGTGGACCAGGTGCAGGATAATCTGGTCAAGACAGGGGAGAAGCTGGAGGCCGTCTCGCAGAAGGCCTCCCAGAGGGCCCTCGCCGACGAGGAACTGAGGCGGGACCTGACCATCCTGCGCAAGGACATGAGGGACAATACCCAGGACATCAGTGTCTTGAAGCAGGAGATGGTGAAGCTCGAGCAGAAGAAGGCGCCCAAGGGACAGAGCCCCTTGGACGAGGCCCTGACCTCCCCTTGGTTGGCGGGTGGGGCCTTGGTGGTCGGGTTGGCCGCCTTGATCGTGTCGGTGACAAAATGAAAAAGTCTGAATTCTAAATTTTGAGTTTTGGATTTTAAATGATGGATGGTTCCGCCTGCGGAACCTACCGCAATTTAAAACTTTGAATTAAGAATTTAAAATTGCCTCTCGGAGGTCGTCATGTTCTTAGGTCATTTCGCCGTCGGGTTCGCCGCCAAGAAACTGGCCCCGAAGGAATCCCTGGGCATCCTCTTCGCCGCGGCCGTCTGGCTGGACATCCTCTGGCCCTTCCTGGTCCTGGCCGGGTGGGAGAGCTTCCGCATCATCCCCGGGAGCACGGTCATGAGCCCCTTCGAGTTCTATGATTATCCCTTGAGCCATAGCCTAGCCATGACCCTGGCTTGGGCGGTGGGGGCGGGGCTCTTGGCCCTGGCCTTGGGCAAAGGGGAACGGGTGGCCTGGGTGATCGCGGGGTTGGTGGCTTCCCATTGGTTCCTGGACCTCATCGTCCACAAGCCGGACCTGCCTCTTCTGCCGGTCGCGGGGCCCCTGACGGGGACGGGCCTGAGCCGC
>Ga0315910_10003414_pt1 | contig 13529 bp, 10 predicted proteins | sample EdamamesoilMG_FD_204470 | JGI IMG/M metagenome (GOLD analysis project Ga0315910, IMG submission 204470) | Garden soil microbial communities collected in Santa Monica, California, United States - Edamame soil | ecosystem: Environmental > Terrestrial > Soil > Garden | place: USA: California...
GCCCGACAACCGCACGCGCAAGATGAGTGACGGCGTCACGGTTGGATGTCGCCGACGCACCTGCGTGGCAATCGCGTCCTGAAGCTGTGTGTTCAGATCGTCCGAGTGGGCTCGGTTATCGGCGCGACTTGGGCCCGAAAACCCAAGCCTCTTGCGTCGCTCCAGACGCGCTGGAAGACGCACAAGACGCAAATGTTCATATTGTGGCATCCGCAGCCGTCCCCTCCCAAGGACTCATTACCCTTGCTTTCCGCCACCGCCCCGTCTGCGATCGTCCTGAATGGCGGATAGCAAATCGCTCACTGTGACATGGGCTCTGCGATCTACGATCGCAGAGCGCATCGCCTGGACGCAAACGCGCTCGATGTCAGCGTAGGAGCGGTCTAGGAACGCATCCAAATGTGGTTGGAGCTCGAAGTCCGTTCTGATGTTCTTGAACTTCATCGCTACGAAATCCGCAATCATCGCCCGATCGGGTTTGTTGAACCAAAGCACCTCGTCAAAGCGCCGTTTGATGGCGGTATCGAGCGAGCCGTCGAGGTTCGTCGCCGCGATCAGAAACCCTCTGAGTTCAATGCGGTCGATGAAGAGCAGTAGACTATTCACCACCCGACGAAGCTCGCTGTGCTCCGCGGTGTCCTCGCGCGATCGTGCAATCGCGTCGAACTCATCCAAAAACAAAACGCAAGGCTGTTTTCGTCCAAGCTCGAACAACTTGCGAATGTTTGAAGCCGTTTCGCCCAGGTATGACGACATCAGCCGGTCGAGCTTGACGAGCAGCAAGGGCAGGCCAACTTCGCCGGAAAACACTTCAGCGCAGAGCGTTTTGCCGCACCCGGGAGGTCCACAGAACAGCAACTTCGTTCGAATGGGCAGCCCGTAAGAGCGAATATCATCCGCCTTACGATATTCCCGCACCAACGAGTGAATTACCCGCTGGTTGTCCGCCGTCAGTGCCATGTCTCGCAGACTGCGGGTTGGCTCTTTGCGCTCGACGAACTCACTCGCCCCGTCCGGGAACGGAAGCAGCGGGGCAAGACTGCGTGCGGCGGGATTGACGGACTGCGCATTCTCCAGCGTGCGGCGAAGCGACCGCGCCAAGACGCGGTTGTTCTTCTTCTCCTCCTCCTGAATGATCTGCTCGGCCACCGACCGAAACTCATCGTCCCGCCCGTAGCTCGCGAGCAGCCGTTTCATCAACTCGCCACGTGCCATGCCTTCAAGCTCTCGCAGACCCATCAACGATAGCGAACGCGAGTCGCCCGGCCCAGCGTATTATCCCGACTGCCCTGTCATATCCTGACCCGCCCTGGCCACAAATGACTCCACCACCCCGGGTGCACCGTCAGGCCTCGTGGCCGAATGTGCCCGAAAGTCGGCTGCGGTTGGAAAGCTATGCAGAAAAGGCTCGTTGAACGGAAAGCTGGAGGTCTGCCGTTTCGCACAGAAAGCAGGATGGTGCACGAGGAGGCTCCAGAGCTTGCGGCGCGCTACTTCCCGAAGCTGACCCAGCCCAGGTGCTTCGCGGTGACCAGGGCGGCGCAGGCTTCGCGTTCGCCGATTTGCCTGCGGTCTTTGCGATCGGGGTCGCGCGTCATGTGGGCGATGACCTCTTCGAGCGTCGGTTGGTCGTCGGCGAGTTTGGGTAGCCACTGCAGGCTGAGCGGCGCCGAGCCCCGTTCTTTGCGGAGGCTGCAGGAGGCGGCGCGCGGGCCCGGCGTCAGCTTGGCGCTGAGCTTCGGCAATAGCTTCTTGGGGTCTCCGCCCGAGGCGACCAGGGTGCCCGCCATCATGGGGCTCGCGAGATCGAGGTCGAGCGGGAACTGGACCCACGCGGCGGCGGTGCCGCGATAGAAGGTGACGGTGCCGTCGTTCCAGGCGCAAAGCGACGCGACACGGTCGCGCCCTTGATCGCGGATGGCGCGGAAGATGTCCATCGCGTCCGCCAGTTCGAGGCCGATCAGCGTGTCGCCGAGGTGTCCCCCGTAGTTGCCCAGCGCCGAGAGCGCGGTCTGGAGCTCTTCGCGACTGATGCGCCCGCGCCGCACCAGATACTCACCGAGCAGCTCTTCGCGTTCCGACGACGCGACGTGGAACAAGCGCCCCGAGCGCAGGTAGATTTCCTTGCGGATCGGGTGGTTGTTGATATCGCGCTTGTGCACGAACAGGGCCCCGGTCTCGCCGCCCTGGCGCATGCGCGCCAGCACCTTGAGCATCGGGGTGTCTTTGAGCAACACCTGATAATCGGGCACACCGGGCTCGAACAATTGATTGGTGGTCGCCGTCGTCGATGGTAACAGGTGCCGCGCCAAGTCTTCGATCTTGCGGATCTCTTCGAAGGGGCTGCCCATCAGCGAGACTTGGTCTTCGCCGCTGAGGTCGCCCGTGGCGATCATCTCGATCAGCGTGGCGAGCGCGAGGTCCTCGAGTTCGCGGCCGTCTTTGCGGCGCACTCGCGACGTGCCCGACGCCGGCGCCAGCATGGTGCTGTCAGCATCGACTTCTTCGGTGGTGAGCTGCCGAACGGCTCGCATGCGCTGAACGGAGTCACGGATGCGCCCCTCGAGTTGCTTGGCGAGCTGGCTCGAATCGCGCGCCCAGTTCACCCACTCGCTCAGCATCGTGCCCAGTGTGGCTGCCGAGGGCGTTGCGTAGGGGCTCAGGGCTTCCGCGAACTCGTGTCCCGAGCTGAAGCGCTGGTTCGGATCGCGCGCCAGCGCCTGCTCCAAGACGTTCATCAAGCCGTCGGGTAGCGTCCCTGCTTGGCGCCGCAGCGGTTCGATGTTGACGTCGCGAATGGCCAACAACACCGCGAGCTGGCCGTTGCCGGGAAACACGCGCCGCCCGATCAACAACTCGCCCAGCACTACGGCGAGCGAAAACAAGTCAGCGCGGTGATCGAACTCCTCGCCGGCGACCTGTTCTGGTGCGAGGTAGCCGAACTTCCCTTTCAGACCGGCCGTAGGTTGTCCGGAGCGAGGCATGCGTGTCACGCGCGCGATGCCGAAATCGCCGAGCTTCACCTCGCCCTGATTGGACAGGTAGATGTTCGAGGGGGTGACGTCGCGGTGCACGATGAACAAGGGCGCCCCATCGCTGTCGCTGGCTTCGTGCACGCTCGAAAGGGCGCGCGCCACAGCGCTGGCGATGAACACGGCCAAGCGCGCGGGGATCTTCCGCTGCTCGGCCTCGGCGCGGCGCAGCAGGCCGTACACGTCGACTCCGTCGACGTATTCCATCGCCAGGTAGGGCTCGCTCCCCACCATGCCGGCGCCAAAAATGCGCACCACGTTTTCGTGCACCACCGCTTGGTGCAAACGTGCTTCGTGCTCCAAGAGACTGAAGCTGTCGTCTTCACGCAGCTCGGGCAGCAGCCGCTTGACCACCAAGCGCGGAGCCGGCACGTCCCCCGAACGCGGTCGAGCAAGGAAGACCTCGGCGCTGCCACCGACGGCGAGTCGCCGCTCGAGCACGAATGGACCGAAGGGGACGGTGTTGACCGATTTGGCCCCGGCGTCTAGCTCATGCACCACGGACGCTATTATGAGCCATCCTGACGCTTGCCGCGGCTCTTCGCAGCTCGCTCCGCAGAAATTTAACGGAACAGTAGCTCGCGTCCGCGGGTTTCGGCTACCAAGCTAAGGAACCTGGATGTCTGCTGGACCTCGAATACGACTCCCCGGCCTAATCCTCGCCATGCTCGCGGCAGCGGCGACGGCGTGGGGCTGCAATGGCTGCAACAGTGCTGCGAAGCCTCCTTCCAAATCGGAAGTTCCGACGCTTCGCCTGTACCTGTTGGCAGGGGTCGCGGGAGCCATCGAACCGTGTGGTTGTGTGAAGGACATGCTGGGCGGGGTGGACCACGCCGCCGCCTACTTGGCAGCACAAACACGCACAGTACCCAACCAATTGGTGGTGGGGGCTGGGCCTATGTTGTTCAGCGATCCCGCCCTCGATGCCGATCACACCAAGCAAGCCGAGTTCAAGGCGCGCGCGCTCGCCGAATCGTTCCATGACATCGGCCTCGCTGCTTGGGCGCCGGGCGCGAACGACTGGGCGCTGGGTGGCGCGCAGCTGGGCGAGTTCGCCAAGCTGAGCGGCGCAAAACTCCTCGCGGCCAATCTGCAGTCGAAAGAGCTCCCGCTCGAAGCGACGACGCTGCGCACGATCAACGGCCTCAAGGTGGGACTTGCCGGTGTGGTGATAGGGACTCCGCGTCCGAACCTGCCTCAGGGGCTCGACTACGAGAGCGCGCGCGTGGCGCTGCTTCGCGCACAGAAGAGCCTCCAGGCCGAGGGCGCGGAGCTGCAGGTGGCGCTGATCGCGGCCCCGCGGGGCGACGCGCTGCGGCTCGTCGAACAGGTCCCGGGTTTTCAGCTGGTTGTGCTCGGGAAGCCATTGGATCAAGGCGAAAACAACGACGAACCGACGCCACCCATGGTCGTCGGCAACACGCTGGCTGCCCAGGCGCCCAACCACCTGCAAGGCATCGGCAGCATCGACCTGTTCGTACGCGGCGACGACTACACCTTCGCGGACGGGACGGGCGTCGAACAGCTCGAGCGTAAACAGAGTCTCGACGGGCGTATCACCGAACTCCGTCAGCGTATCGCCGAGTGGGAGAAGACGGGCGTGGGCCAGAAAGATCTGGCTGCGCGCCGCGACGATCTGAAAAAGCTGGAAGCCGAGAAGCAAGCCTTGGACCAGACGAAGCCGACGACCGAAGGTAGCTACTTCACCTACGAGCTAGTCGACGTCCGCGAATCGCTCGGTGTCGAACCGAAGGTGAAGGGCAGGCTCTCCGCCTACTACAAGCGCGTCAACCAACACAATCGCGAGGTCTTCAAGGACAAGTTGCCCGAGCCGGCTCCGGAGGGGGCAGCCAGCTACCTGGGGCTGGAAAAGTGCAGTGCTTGCCACCTCGAAGAGGCAGCGTTCTGGAAGACGACACGCCATGCGAAAGCCTACGAAACGCTTGTCAAGGACGACAAACAGTTCAACCTCGACTGCGTGAGCTGTCACGTCTCGGCCTACGAGAAGCCCGGCGGGAGCACAGTCACACACGTGCTCGGGCTGACCGACGTGCAGTGCGAAGTGTGCCATGGGCCTGGGTCTCTGCACGTCGCGAACCCCGCGGACCCGAAGCTGATTCAAGCCACGCCTGAGCGGAACTTTTGTGCCCAGGCGTGCCACCATCCGCCGCACGTCAAGAAGGACTGGAGCGTCGACGACGCGTGGAAGCTCATCCTCGGTCCTGGGCACGGGCGCGGACGCTGAAAGGGCGCTGATACGGGTGGCGCGGCTACGGGGGCGCGGACACGGGGGCGCCGAAGAGTGAAGCCTGACGTACGGCGTCGTAAGAAGAACGGCGCCGGAGGAAGCCCCTTCGATACGGCGCCATGACATGGGTGCCGTGAGCATGGCGCCGTAAAATGGCGCCGTAAATGCCAGACTGCAGCTGAAAATGCGGGTGCGAGAAAGAGCGGGGTTTGCTAGAAATTAGGATCGGGTATGGTCCGAGGCGCGCGTTCGCGTCCTCGCTTCGAGGTGTCCTCTTCTAAGGCTTGAGTCTATCGATTTCGCGAGTCCTCGATGCCAACGGTGGATCACTCCAACAAAGAGCTGCTCTTGAAGCTGGTCTATTACGGACCAGGCCATTCGGGTAAGACCACCAACCTCAAGCACATCTACGAGCGGACCAAACCCGAGCATCGCGGTACGCTGCTCACGCTGAGCGCGGAAGCCGAGCGCACCATCTTCTTCGAGATGCTCCCGGTCGAGCTCGGAGCCTACAAGGACTATTCGATTCGGCTGCACGTGTGCACCGTGCCCGGCAAAGTAGTGCACGATCGAACGCGGCGTCACATTCTCAGCGACGTCGACGGCGTGGTCTTCGTGGTCGACAGCCAACGTTCGGCGGTCGACGCCAACCTCGAAAGTCTGAACAACCTCGGCACCAACCTGAAGCTACACGGCTTGAGCCCGCATCAGACGCCGATCGTCATTCAGTACAACAAGCGCGACCACGTCGACGCCCTGCCCATCGACGAACTGCGTGATTTGATCGGAGTGATGGACGGCGTCGTCGAGGTCGAAGCAGTGGCGAAAGAGGGCGCGGGCGTTTTCGAGAGCTTGAAGGCCATCGTGAACGTGGCCCTCAGAACCCTCGACGACCCGCGACGGCTACCGTCGGGTCGCACTCCCTCCATCCTGCCCGGCGAGCGAGCCAGCATGTATCCCGGCGCCGTCATCGCGCGCAAGGCCGACATCCCGAAGGCTCCCGGTCTGCCCAAGTTCGACCCGTAGGTTCCGCCCGCGAACGCTAGCCAGATGCTCGTCACCTTGCGTGCTCGACGCCCCGCCCGAAGGGCTCGCTGTTTCGAGCGAGCACGTGTATTCACCGGTCACCGCAACGACGACGCTTGGCCCGTGTATCGCATCCCGCTTCCGCGTTAGCTTACCGCCGACGGCTAGGCGGAAACGGGTGGCTTGAGGCCGTCGCGTTCGAAGCAGCCTTTCGGGATTTTGCGGCGTTTGCGCAAGGCCGAGGTGTCGAGGATGAAGCGGCGAGTGACGGGATCGTGATAGCCGCTGGGGCCGCGGTCGACGGCCTCGTAGTAGCTGGAGATCTTGCCCATCAAGAGCTCGCGCACGTATTTACCGACGAGCGAAGCCAGCATCACCAGCGGTGCCTGGGCATCTGCGTCGCGCACGAACGAGACCTCGCCCAAGCTCGGGAAACGGTAGGTACTGCGCGCTCGACCGACCTCGACCACGGCGTGCAGCCAACCCGAGAGCGGACCAAAGAACTTGGAGTAGTCGGTGATGCCCCCGACCTTGCCGCAGATGGCGGTAAGATCGTTCGGTACGCGCGGCCGAATGTGCAGGAGCAGCCGCTCCATGGCGTGCAGATCGGAGACGAAGCGGTTACCGCCGTCTTGGCGCTGTTGGTTCAAGACCTTGGTGCACAAAATCGAGCAATGGGCGCCCAGCAAGCGCACGCCGCGTCGCTCCATGCCTTGCACGTGGCGCTGGATCCGCGCAATGAGCTCGGCGTCGGCAGTGAAACCCGTGGCGGTCGGGCTCCAGCATTGGGCGCTCGCGTGCTTGGGGCAGGGATCTTCGAGCGTGGCTCGATCTTCGAGGCACAGGCTTCTGAAGAGCTCGTCGGGCGTGTTGGCTCCGCTCGCGAAGCTGCGCGCCCAAGCTTCACCGAGCGCGGTGTTGCCGTGCGACACCAGACGTTTCGAATCATCGAGGTCTTGCCGGAGACTCTTGGGCAAGCGGCGCTGGAGAAAGCGTTTGCCTCGCTCATCGACTTCGGCGCTGACGGCGGTCACGACCATCGGGCCCAACAGTGCGCCCAGGCCGTTTTCGTCGATGCCTACCAGGTGTTCGCTCGCCACCGGATCACCCACCTTGTACTGGCGGAATCAGGGCCAGTACGTCGCCCGCTTCGACAGGATCGCCGAGCGTTACGAAAACCTCGTTCTTCGCGACGCGGACTGCGGCTAGCGAGCTTTTCAATGCGGCCCGCTGCTCGCCGAGGTGGCGCACGAAGTCCCCCACGGTGTGGATCTCGTCGGGCAAGCTCAGCGCTTCCGTCGAAGCTCCGGCGAGCTCGCGGATGGCTGCAAAGTAGAGGACAGTCACGTTCTTCATGCTGGCTTCATGCCGGCCACCGGCGGCGCCACGGAGTGTACTTTGCCAGCGGCAGGTGTGGTAGTGTCGAGCGCCTTCGGAGGATACGAGAGATGTCCGGACAAAAATCGAAACTGGGGCGCGACGTTTACCTTGCGCTTGCCGCGATTGGCTGGGCCGATGGGCAGCTCGACGAGGAAGAGGCGGACGCCATCGTGCGCACCGCGCTCGAAGAGGGCCTCGAACTCGAGGAAATTCAAGAGATCGAGGCGGCGACGCAACAACCGGTCGACATCGGCGTCATCGATCGCAAGAACATGTCGAAGGAAGATCGGCTGTTCGTCTACGCAGTGGCGTCTTGGATGACCCGGCTCGACGGACGCGTCTCCGCAAAAGAGCTCGATGCACTGGCCAGGCTCGGCGAGGCGCTGAAGGTCCCCGATGGGCCACGTGAGCACGCCGACGCCATTGCCCAAGACGTGGCCAACTTCGCCGAGGGCGATCGCCCGGCGCGCTACGACTTGCTGGCGCTCCGTCGGATCATCGGCGAGCGGCTCGAAGCAGATCGAGTGGCGCGCGGCTGACGCCGGCGAGGCTGAGCTGGCGAGGCTGAGCTGGCGAGGCCGTGCGGCGTGCCACCGGCGAGGTCAGGCGAGTAGCTCGGTTTTCGAGACGGGGTAGCCTTCGGGCCGTCGTACCGCGTACGAAAGCGCCAGCACTTCGACCAGGATGAGCCGGTAGACGACATGCACGTCGTCCACGTCGATTTGCTGCGCGTGAGCCTCGAGCGTGGCGTCGATGTGCTCGTGAACGAACAGCAGCACGTTCGGCTGCTCCATGGCGATCACATCGTCACTGTCGAGGGCCTCGCTCGCGTCGCTGCGCCGCAGTTCTTCGTCGAGCGCGAGCAGTTCTTCGGTGGCGTGGAGTTCGGCTTCGCTCACCTCATCGATGTGTTCACCGTGCGCCCGTTCGAAAGCGAGCCACACCGCAAGTGTCAGAAAGTATCCGAGCGCCAGGGCCGTTTCGTCCAGCTGGCGCCCCAAGACTTCGCCCACGTGCGTTGCGAGCGCTGGCTGATTGTTTTCGATGCGTTCGAAGGCTTCGTCGAGCTGGGTGCGCGCTTCGTCGTCGTCATCGGCAAGGCCGTCTCGCACCGATTCCAGCGCATGCAGCGGAATGCGCGCGTAGGTAGCTACCGGGCGAATGGCCGAACGACGAACCCACACCTGGGAGATGTAGCACGCTCAGCCTCAATCGGGAGAGCGCTGTCGCGCCTTTTTGAAACTCGGCGCGTCACGTGTATCGTTGGAACGATAGCGTCCCCCCGCGAACCTGCCTAAGTTCGTCTGCCCTGACGTTGTGCGGCGAAGTGGGCTAAGACCGGGCCCGGTGTAGTGCTGCACGTGTCCCGCAAGTCGAAGCTAAGAAGCCTGTTCGGACGCGCCTTCGAGCTCGGTCGCGCGCGTCCGCTCGCGAGCATGGCAGCCCTCGTGTTGCTCCTGCTACCAGCGTGCATGTTCGGGGCTTGGGGTGTGAGCCGCGCGCTCTACTACGACGAGGTGTTGCCCGGCGTCTGGGTCAACGAGTACGCGGCCGCTGGTTTGAGCCCGAGCGAGCTCGCGAACGATCTTTCCCGTGCAGCAACCCGCCTGAACCAAAGGCCCGTACAAGTGCAGTTGGATGGAGCCGTATTCAGGCTACAACCCAGCGAAGTAGGCGCCAAGGTCGACATCGCACAGACGGTTGCGACTGCGTTCGCGGCGGGTCGTGCGACGGGGCTGTTGTCCCAATTGTCGTGGTGGCTCGGGCGCATTGCGTCGCCCGAGCAGTTGGCCTGCGTAGTCCATATCGACCGAGCGAAGCTCGAAGCTCTCGTGTCCCAATGGGAACGAACCGCCATCTCCGATCCGCCTGTTCCCGGCGAAGTGAGGGGGCAAGGCGACCAGCTGGTGTTCGAAGAGCCACGCGCGGGCCGTAAGGTCGATAGGAACCGGCTCATGCGTGACCTCGAGCTGGTACTCGGAAGCACGCGGCGGCGGGTCGTGGCTCTAGCGACGCAGCAGGTCGACCCGCTCTTGACGAAAGCAGCGGTCCAGCAAGCGTTCGAGGTCGGTCGTCAGCTCGTGCGCGCACCGATCCAGCTGGTGAGTCGCGATGGCGCCTTGTCGCTCAATCTCACCCGAGAGCAGCTGATTCGCGCGATCAGCACGCGGCCGCGCGCCGATCGACTCGAGGTGTTCTTCGATCCCAAGGCCATCGAAGCGGTGATTCAGAACGACCGCCAGCGGCTCGAGTCCGCGCCCAAAGACGCTGCATTTCGTGTCGATGCCGATCACAAGATCAGCATCATCGCCGGACAGCCAGGCATAAGCCTCGACAGCACGCTCGTGGCCGAGGCCCTGATCCAGGCTGCCCACGCGGCGGGACACGTGGGCGAGCTACCGGTCGACCGCGACGCAGAGCCCGAGTTCACGACCGAAGCTGCTCGTGCATTGAACATCGTCAAGCTCGTGGCTCAGTTCTCGACGTACCACAAGTGTTGTCAGGCCCGAGTCCAGAACATCCATCGGATTGCCGACTTGCTCGATGGGGCGATCGTCAAGCCGGGCGCCGTATTTTCCGTCAACGAGAGGGTTGGTCCCCGCACCAAGGCGAACGGCTTCGTTCCGGCACCGACCATCGTCGAGGGGGACATGGAAGACACGATCGGCGGCGGTGTCTCCCAGTTTGCGACGACCCTATTCAATGCGCTCTTTTACGGTGGTTACGACATCATCGAACGACAGCCGCATTCGTACTGGTTCACGCGCTACCCGATGGGGCACGAGGCCACGCTCTCGTACCCGAAGCCCGACATCATCTTCAAGAACGACACCAAGTCGGGGCTGTTGATCAAGACCGACTACACCGACACACGCATCACGGTGAAGCTGTTCGGCGACAACGAGGGGCGGAAAGTGAAGGCCACCGTGTCGCAGCGCCAAGATATCCTCGATCCGGCCGTCGAACTCATTGCCGATCCGAGCGTCGAGCCCGACGAAGAGAAGGTGTTGGACGCTGGCATGGTCGGATGGTCCGTGATCGTCGGTCGCGTAATCACCTTCCAGGACAAGACGGAGAAGGTCGAGAAGCGCAAGGTGACCTACATGCCCCGCGTTCGGCGGGTGCGCGTGCATCCCTGCCGCATTCCCGAAGGCGAAGAGGGATACACCGGGCAAGACTGCCCCGAACCCACGGACGCCGAGATGGAAGACGCGCCGCCCGAGGGCGAGCCGGGAGCGCCGACGGGTGACTTGTCCCCCTAGCGACCGAGCAGCATCAGCTGGGATCGATTGACGTAGCCTTCGGTGGTTCCCCACTCGATCTTCGCGAGCGCACCCAGCTCGCCGACCACATAGACGCTCTCGCCTTCGACCACTGCGCTGGTCCCGTGGACGCCCCTCGGTCTGCCGGTTTCGTCGAGCAGTCGGGCCTCGCTCGCGACCACGACCGCAGGTCGTGAGGTGGTGCGAAAGTAACGAGCCCCGAGCGCGAAACCGGCGCACACGGCGAACAAGAAACCGCCCAGCAGGGCAAGCACCCCGCCGGTCAAGCGCGCGCTCGCCCGCTGCCACCATAGGTACAGGCCCAGGCCGCTGGTGAGCATGGTGCTGCCCAGCCCCGCCAGAATCGCCCACGTGCTTTCGTCGAGGATCGCGACCGCTGAACGTGCGAGGGAGGGGGACACGCTGACCGGCTGCGCGCCTTGTCGTGCGCGGCGGCGGCCGATCTCCTCGCGTACGAGCCGGAGCGCGTCATTCGCCGCCGCGTCATCGGGACGCAGCACCAGCGTCTCGGATAGAGCGGCCGCGGCTCGGCCCAGGTCGCCAGGACGTTCTTGCTTTGATTCGGCGCGTCGAACGTACGCTACTGCGCGGTTGAAGCTTGCATCCGGATGCCGGAGCCCGTGGTCTGCCATCAACTCATACAGGTCGATAGCCTCGTTGACCGCGCCCTTCTCGAGCGCGACGTTGGCGTCGCGAAAGTAGTCCCCGACGCTGCTCGGCTCTGCCGCGCTGGCCGCAGCGCTCACCGAGCCCACGAGCACGAACGCAAGGGCTGGCCACAGGTGTCTCATGCGCCCTTGGCTCGCTTGCGCGATCGGCCGAAGCGCGTCAGGGCGGCGAGGTGTCGCCGGGTGTTGGCCACGATCTCGGTGGCTGCCCCTGGCTCTGCCTCGCCCGTGAAGCGAGCCGTCTCGCAGCTCTGCAACAGCTCCGTGAGCTCGGTCGCGATGGCGGGAGCTACCGCCGACTCTTTCAGCTTTTGCTCCAGCTCGTGGCGCAAGAGCCCGCGCCCCTTGATGCCCGTCGCTCCCTCGATCGCGAGAAAGAGCGCCTTCTCGGCGCCTGCAATGGCCTCCTTACCGTGACCTTGTCCGAGAGCTTTCTCGGCACTCACGAGCGCGCGCTGCCCGAGGCTGGCGGCGTCGGCGCGGCGCGCATGCAGACTTTTTCGCAGGCTGCGCGTGGTTCTGCGCGTGATTTCACCGAGCACCACGGTGGCGGGGGCAAGCGCCAAGCACGCCCAGAACCACGGCACGTCGGTCAACGGCGCCGGCTCTTCAGGAGCGCCTCCGAGCTGCTTTCTGGCAGCGAGAGCTCGGCTGAGCTTGGTCGAAGTTTCCTCGGCTTCCGCCTGGGCTTGGCTCGCAGCATGCGCCGAGGGTTTTACTTGCACGCTGCCGAGCTCGGCCTTTGCGGTGAAGTAGGCGCTCTTCGCGGGGTCCCAGTACGGCAGGCGCAGTTCGCCGAGATCGACGCTCCCGCTCTTGCTCACGCGCACGACGTACTGAAAGTGGCGCTGGCCTTCGACGACTCCTGCTTGGGGTCCGACCTCGCCGCGGATCTGCGGATCGAGCCACTCGACGCCCTTGCTCTGTGGCAGTTCCAGCTTCAGAGGCAGGTTGCCGGTGCCCTTGAGCGTGACCGCCACCGCTATGGCGCCGCCTTGCTCGACTGTCCTCGGCTCGACGCTAGCGCTGAGCTCGTACCTGCCGACGTCGCCGATACGGTAGCCGGCGGGTCGCCCCGCGAGGGGCGGTTCGCTGACGCTTACCGTGACGGGTGGGCTCAGGCGCTCGAGTAAGCTGCCGCGGGCGGAATAGCCGCGGCCGCTCAGCCCGACCCGCATCGAGCCGATCTGCAAGTTCCCGGTTTTGAGTGGGAACAGCGCAAGTTCGCGCACCTTGACCGCTTGCCAAATGGTTTCGCCGATGTCCACCGGGACGAAGCGAGCTTCGGTGCGATCCTCCGAGATCGGGATCGAAACGAAGTCTGCGGTCTGCGGCTCGCTGAGTCCGCCCAGATTGAACGTTCCCTGCGAGCCGTAGACATAGGCAGTGAAGGTGAGCTGTTCGCCAACCACGAGTGCCTTCTTGTCGAGGCGCGTCCGCACGAACGCGACCGGATCGGGTGCGCTGGTGACCTTGTACTCCGGCGGATAGTCAGGCACGAATGCGAGCGGGTCGTCCTGTTGGAAAGGGTCGTCGAAGAGCCCCGGCGGAAACAGCGAGCCGCGCCGATTGAAAATATCGAAAGGGTCGCTTCCAAAGGGGCCGCGATTGGGCGCGCGTGAGGGAGGGCCTTGTCCCGGCGGCACGACTTCGATGACGACCGCGTCGCTCTGTTGCTGCGTCGAGCCTACCAGCACCGACGCTGGCCCCACGCGCAGCTTGCCCACCCGGTTCGGGACTACCGTCCAAGTCGCGGTGAAACCTTGTCGGCGCTCGATGCTGCCACCGGAGATTTGGACGTGCTGCTGCGAGCTCACGCTAGGACCGTGGACGATGGTTCCCGGAGGCTGAGGTAAACGCGGACTCGAAGGTACCGGCTCGCCAGCTCCCG
>Ga0315910_10003415_pt1 | contig 13524 bp, 26 predicted proteins | sample EdamamesoilMG_FD_204470 | JGI IMG/M metagenome (GOLD analysis project Ga0315910, IMG submission 204470) | Garden soil microbial communities collected in Santa Monica, California, United States - Edamame soil | ecosystem: Environmental > Terrestrial > Soil > Garden | place: USA: California...
CCAGTTCGACACATCGACCGGATCAAAGGACGTCGTGGTCAGGGCGTTTGGCACCGAAGTAGGCGGCGACTCACTCGACGTGACCTTCACCAGCATCAACGTCTCGATCACCAGGATGAAGCGATGAGGTGGTCGCTCTATGATTCTAAGACCGGGCTGTTCAGCAGCCGGCGCCTGAATTGCAGCGAGGCGGCTGCGCGCGCCAACACTCCCGCAGGCATGAGCTTGCTCGCTGGTCACCACGACCCGCTGACCCACCGCGTAGACGTCGCGACGGGATTGGTGGTCGACTATCAGCCGCCGCCGCCGTCGCCGGACCACGAACTCAACGCGAATCCGCTGACCGGTCGCGCGCGATGGGTCAAGCGGGCGGAAGTCTCTGAGATGGAGCGTAGGGACCGCCGAGCGCGCGCCGACATCGAGCGGCTTGAGCGGCAGCAGCTCAGGCCCCTGCGCGAACTCGCGCTCGATCCGAGCAATGCCGAAGCAAGGCAGTGGCTTGAAGCAATCGAGGGCGAAATCGCTACGGCGCGCGCGGCGCTTCAACGGTCTGCAGCCTCTGAGCAAGCATCTGACCGAGATCCCGGTGCGCCTGCGTCGCCGCCTCTGGAGTAAGCACGACCGTCGTTTCGCCGTCCGCGGATTCGAACGTCAGGTGTAGCAAGCCGCTTCTGATGTCGATTCGGACCGCTTGTAGCTCGCTGGTTGGCGTGACGCGCTCAGCTTGGCTGACTTGATTGCTGTCGTTGCAGCCAGCGGCCAGCACCCCAGCGAGCGCTAAGTATTTTCTCATCGCGCCCTTCCCGAATCCGGAGACATCCAGATGCTACTCGTTTACACGCTGCTGGCAATCGCGGCGGCCACGTTCCTCGTCGAGTCGGCCTTCATGCTGGTCTCGAGCGCCAAGCGCGCCATGGACGCGGATGCGCTCCCGCTCGAGATGCGTTTGGTCGCGTACTTCTGGCTCGTGATCGGGCTGCTGGCTGACGTTGCGTTCAACCTGACACGCGGGACGTGGATGTTCCGCGAGCTGCCGCGGGAGTGGCTGTTCTCGGCCAGGGTGAAGCGGCACGTGCTCGAGTCGGCGACTCGCAGCGAATGGCGCTACCGCAAGGCCTGTGAGTGGCGGGATGCTCTCAATGCGATCGACCCGGGGCACATCGGGTGATCCGCGACTACCGCCCGAAGCACTTCGATCTGCGCGAGCTCGTGCCGCCGGACGTCTACGCGGCGCGCGGCGAGGCGGCGTGGGAGCTGCTCGAGCCTCGCGGGCTGGTGCTGCTCGACGCGCTGCGCGACCAGTTCGGGCCGTGCACCGTGAACGACTGGCACCGCGGAGGGCGCTTCAAAGAATCCGGCCTGCGCGATCCGGTGACCGGTGTCGGCGCGCGTCTGTCGCAGCATAAGCGCGGCGCCGCGTTCGACTGCAAGTTCAAGGACGCGAGCCCGCGCAACGTCTACGACTACCTGCTCGCCAATCCGGACGAGTTCCCCGAGCTCACCGTGCTCGAGGATATCGAATCAACGCCGACCTGGGTGCACGTCGACGTCAGGCCGGCGAACTGGACCGGCATTCGGATCGTGCGGCCGTGAGCGTTTGGGGCGAGATCATCGGCCGCGGCGTGCTCGCGTGGATCGACAAGCGCCCCTTCTCCGAGGAAGCGCGTGCCCGACGCAAAGCGAAACGCGCGGCACGCAAGGCCAAGCGCAACGGCCCGCTGCCGGACGATCCCGGCGAGAGTTTCGACACTAACGAACCAGGAGGTTCTATGAACGGCTACAAGACCTATTCCGGCATCGTGGTGGCGCTGATCGGCGTCGTGCTCGGCTGGCTCGGGGTTGCTGATAGCGACGCCGGCACACTGGCGTCGCAGATTGGCGGCGCGCTCGATCAGGTGCTCACGATCGGCGGACTCGTGCTCGCTGCGTACGGCCGCGCGAAGGCCAAGCCGTCGGCGTAGCCTCATGTTCAAAGAGGCACTGGCCTTTGCGACAGCGCTCGTCACGTCGCCCGTCGCGGCGTGGCGAGTCGTCGTCATCATGGTCGGCGGCGGCCACATCGCTTGGGCCTGCGGATGGCTTCCTGGCATTCAGGGGTTCGCGATGGCCGGGGAGGTCGAGGGGCTTGAGAACAAGCTCGTGGCGATCGAGACGAAGCAGAACATCGCGCTTCGCATCGCGCTCGCCGACGAGATTTGCCGACTACATGCGCTGCGCGATCAGAACGTCTCGAATCAGCCGCTGTGGCAGACGCTCAACGAGACATTCAACAATCGGCAGGAGGACTATCGGGCGGTGAACAACGGCGTCGAGTACGCGATCTCGCAGTGCTCGGCGCAGAGATGAGTCTCACTCATAGGCGTGCGGAAATTCTCGCACGCGCAGCCCGGCCGGGAACGATGCGATGTCTTTGTAGAAAGGCCAGTTCGCCGAGCTTCCCTGCTTCATGAAGAACGGCACGCTGGCGATGCGGCACTGCGCGGCGATGTTCCAGCACCACTCAGGGTCCATCGGCCTCGCTCCGTGGCCGCTCTCCCCGCCCATGATGACCCAGAAGCCTCGCAGCATTTCGGCGCCGGCACTGCCAACTTTGTTGAATCCTGGCACCTGGCTGAAGTCTACCGGGCCTAGCAGCGGCTCCATGCTCAAGAACCGCACGCGCGCCCGCACGGCCATCAGTTTCGGTATGTCGCGGTTTGCCTCCTCCTGATTCACGACCGTCGCGCCGAGCCATACGTTGTCGAATCCTTCGACGCCCATACGCGCGGCGTTACCGATCCGTTTCGTGAGCAGCAGCCAATCGAGGTGAGGCGTCGCGGCGATCACTTTCCAAAGGTCGGCGCGCCACTCGTCCGGCACAGCGTTATCGAACACGTCGGCCAGGGACGCGCAGAACACGCGGTAACGCACGCCGAGCTCGCCGGCCTGGCGGTTCCACTTGATCGGCTGGCGCCAGTTCTGCGCACTCGTGCGACGCCTGGAGCCGGTCCACAACTCGGGATGGCCGGTGCGCTTCGCCCACGACTCCGCGTAGCAGTGATCGCAGGCCGGCGACACTTTCGTGCAGCCGACCCACGGATTGAACGTGTGATCGGTCCATTCGATCTTGCTGTTTTCAGCCATCGGAATTGATCTCGCGTTTCTCTACGGCTGGAGCCAATAGCCACGTATGGCGCTCACATAGCGGCGGCCAAGCCCATACCGCGTGATCCTCGCATCCCTTGTGAATGCAGGTTTGGCCTTTGGGCCGACTCTCTACGACTCGTTCGGGTTGCTCGTTGCGGCTCGGGTCTACAACGTCCATTGCACGCCCGAGCGCTTGCCACATATCGCCCTCGCGCATGGCGGCCCATGCTTGGCGGACGGCGCCAGAGAGCGTGTCTAATATGCTCTCGAGCTTTTGATACTCGGCCATCCCTTGCGCGTGTTGAGCCTCCAGCCGCTCGATCTCGTCGCCCTGGCTGAGGATGTCGCGGGCGTGCTGATCGTTGAGCTTTATCTGCTCGTCTAGTCGGGACTGGAGATCGGTGTTGTCCTTGGCCGCTATAGCGATCAAGCCCTGAAGCTCTTTCACTTGCTTCCGCAGATCGCCGTCGTAGCACAACAGTTCGTCGTCTAACTGCTTCGCTTTGAACTTGTACGCCTCGGCGCGCTGATATTCGCCGTCCGCACGTTTCATTTCACGGTCTAGCTTGGACTCCAATTCTGCAATGTGCTGCCGAAGCTCTAGGCGGTCTTCGCTCATCGCTTTCACCACGTCGTAAACGTCAGCCATCGGAGTCTCCAGTACCCACCGACACATATACGCACTGTCCGGTCGGCCCCCAAACGCCGGCAAAGACTGGCTTACCTGTCTTGATCGCTTCGGCAATGACCTCGTTCAAGCGTTCGGCAGTTTCCCTGCTTCTGCGCTGCCGTTCCAGCGTCATCTCTAGGGTCTCAAATGCGAAGCTATCCACCCGAGTCTCCCGAGGACTGTGCTATTGACCTGAAGATCGTTTCCGCGATCTGCGGGACGATCGCGTTGCCATAGGCTCGATTGCGGTCCATTCCGTTGGATACCCCATAAGCGCCTCCGTAAAGCGCGGATGGATTCTCCAGCCGTGCTCGCCAACGAGCCCTTGAATCTTCAAAACTGTCGAGCGCTTGTAGCGGCCAGTCCGGTCGTGCAGCGGTATCCCGAACCCACGGCCGTCCATGCTCGCCGTTGGGGTAGGCCACAATGAACACTCGTCGTCGCACATGTGGCGCACCCACGGAGCACGCGGAAACAACCGACCATTCCGCGTCATACCCGATTCTGGCCAAGTCTCCGATAACAACTCCCATTCCCCTTGCAAGGAGCGCTGCGACGTTCTCCACGACGACGAAGCGTGGTCGTAGTTCGCCAACCAGCCGCGCGTACTCGCCCCAGAGGCCGGATCGTTCGCCGCCAATGCCATCGCCAGGGCCGGCCCAGCTAATGTCTTGGCAGGGGAAGCCGCCTGTAATGACGTCGATTCCGCCGGCGCCATCGGCAGCAAGTCGATCTGCTGTGAGCTCTCGCACGTCATCGTAGATCAGGGCTTCCGGCCAGTGGCGGTGAAGCACGGCGCGGCAGAATGGCTCGAGTTCGCAGAATGCCACGGTCTGCCAGCCGACGTTGCGCGCCGCGAGCGCGAAGCCGCCGATGCCGGAAAACAGATCGAGGTGGCGCACACTATTTGCTCGCGTTTTCCCGAGACAAAATCTCGTTAGCTTTGGCGACCTCGGCAGCGACTAGCGCCGGATCTGGACGGTAGTGCTTGCACGAACATCCGTCACGGTCGCATTCGGTCGGGCCGCTCTCATAGTGCTCTTCGGCTGGATGGCCGCAAGCACATCGAAACCAATTACTCATCCCTCCCTCCGAGACGCCTTCGTTAGCTCGGCGCACTGTTCGATGTTTCGCGGCAACGGCTCATCGGCGCGCAGCTTCCTGTCGGTCCAATGGATGCCGGTAGCTGGCCCGACTTCCTGGCCGCAATGCGGGCAGTAACACTTCGGCACGTCGATCTTGATGGCTTTGGGCACGCCTACTCCAGAAACAGAATCGAATTGGCGGGTGAGCTGACTTGAGGGGCATCAGCGGTGAGCGCAGCCCCACGGTCTACCCGGTGTCCTGTGCGATACGCGGACCGGGACCCTTCACGGGGAAATCGCAGCAGCCTATCCTTTGTTCGGCAGCTCAAACCCTTTCGGGGAGCTTGCTGCGCAGTGGTGTGGACCTGCCCCTTGATCGGCTCCAGCTCGAACGCTGATCGCCTTCCACTAGCCCGTCGCACATCGACCTCACACTTCCCGGTCAGCTCACCCATAAACTATTCGCTCGCGCTCTCCGAAAGCACGACATTCAAATCGTCCAGCGTCGTGCGGATGTGCTGCTCTAGCGCCACTTCGCTGAAGCCTCCAAGGTTCGTCTCCTGGTCCAGATCGACGGTGTAGCGCCCGCCCTTGAACGCGATACGCTGCGCGTAGTCGTGCGGCGCATGGTCGCCGGCTTTGAAGATGGCGCGAGCCAGAGCCTTCGCTAGTTGTGCGTTGTTCATGTGGGGCTGTTTACCTTCATCAGAAGGGCAAAACGACGCGCGTCTTGCCAGTGATAGCCGCGAGCTTGTCGATGCACTCGCGGCTGCACACGACTTGCGTACCGTCGTCATCGCTTCGCTGAAACCAGTGCGCCGGCTTGAACGCGTTTCCCTGCCTGTTGAACTCGCCGGGCTGTTCCTTGCCGCACGCATCACAGACGAACTTCACAGCCATAGTCTTACCTCAACGGCTCAATTTGGTTGAGCATCTTCAAAGCTCCGGCCTTCTGCTCCGCGTGCTTCGTGCAAAACGGCCCGTACGGCAGCTCGTTGTCCATGACCCAATGAGACGACAAGCACGGCACGCAGCCGATCGCTTCGCACCTCACCCGCGTGAAAGGCGGGAGCGGTAGCAAAATCACGCGACGCCGTTTTACGACTGCGGCCATGTCAGACTCCGCTCAATAGTTCGTCGCTCGCGCGCATCACATCGGCGTTCTTGCCGACGAGCACGCCAGCGGTTCGCAGCGTCGATAGATACGTGCGAAACGATCCGGTGTATTCGTAGTCGGTAGCCGCGCAGAGCTGTTGCGCGTCAAGCCCGTCAGGATTGTCGAGCAACACCTGAAGAATCTTGCGCTCGCCGGTCCCGAAGAAATTGAGCCAGTGCTGGCGTAGCGCGTCGCCAGTCGGCAGATCCGGGAACGGGCCAAGCGCGAGCCCAGCATCCGTGATGCTGATCGTGTCTTGGTTTCCGCCCTCGATGAGCCCGGCAGTCCGCAGCGAGGACAGGTAGGTGCGAAAGCTCCCCGTGTAGGAATAGCCGGATAGCAACGTCAGCCGCCCAACCTTGCAGGGGCCGTGTTGAGCCAGTGCCGCGAGAATCTTCCGCTCGCCGCCGCCAATCGCGACATCGCTCGGCGGTGCGGCGTGCCCGTTCGTGCGCGGCTTCGGCGGCGCAGGCCGTGCTGCGTGCCGCTGAACGGTGACGCTGGGTGGCGGTAACGGCGCGATCTCCTGGCCGCCGATATTCACGAGCGCCGCGACCTTGCGCAGTCGCCCGTCGAGGTCGGCCATGATCCGGTCGCGGTCCTTGATCGCCTGCCGCAGCTCGGCGACCTCCGCGCGTTGGTCTGGATACGCCGGGGCGGCGGGCGGCGGCTGCGCCTTCTCGGCAACCGTCAGCGCACGCCGCAGATTGGCGACCTCGCGCTTCGCGTCCTCGAGCGTGCGGATCTCCGACTCGGCCTGCTGCGGGAGGTCCGCGAGCTCGGCGGCGATCAGCCCCTTGATCTTGTTCGACGGTGCCGGCGGCGCTTGCATCAGCCGCGAGCCAGCTTTCGGGTGCGTCGTGACGACTTCGCCGACGCTGATCTTCTGCGGCACCGTCGATAGCGCCGGGCCGAAGATGTAGAACTCGCCGGGGCTCAGCGGGCGCAACTGCTCGAACGCCTCGCCCTTGGTCAGGCCGAGCTCGTCGGCCGCGCGCTTCACGTCCACGTCCAGCCCCGTGCGCCCGATCATCTTGTTCAGCATCTCGGCGGCAACGTCTTTGTGGAGCTTCGCCAGCCGCTGCGTCGCGACGATTAGGCTCTGCCCGCGCTTGCGGCCACGGGTCGCCACGTCGATCACGGCGCCCGTGCTTTCGCTCTTGCCGCCCTCGGGCGCGAAGATGTGCGCCTCGTCGAGCACGATCAGCACCGGTCGCCATAGCGACTTCGGCGCGTTGACCAGCGTCGCTAGGAACTTCTCGACGAACGCCTGCCGCTCGTGCGCCTTCAAGTCATAGATATCGAGGATGGCCGATACGCCGGTCTCGAGCAGCCGGCGAGCGAGTAGCGCGGCGGTGCGCGGCGTCGCGATAGCGTCCGCGTCGTGCGGCGCGCAGATGACGTAGTCGAAGCGCTCACGCAGCGTCGAGAACTCGCCCTCGGGATCGATCACGAGCTGCTGCACGCTCGGCGCGGTCTGCTCGAGGATGCGCCGCAGCGCCCACGACTTGCCGCCGCCGCTGTTGGCCTGCACCAGCATTCGCGTTTCGAGCAATCGCCCGAGGTCGATCGGACGTCCGTCCGCGATTGAACAACCCCTCACATGCGCCTCCAAAAAATTGGGCCCGCGAAAGCCCTTGTCATGTCAACTTATTTTCAATTTCTTCAACGGCTTGAGGGCCTGGTGGTCTTCTTGGTAAAACTCGTGACAGCCGAAATCGCTATGCGTGGCGCGGCTTCCGCTGTCACGTGTCCTGCTACGACATCAACCAACCGCCCGTAGGATCGTCGTTTCCTTCCGGATCGTGATCTTCTCGCCCCATTCCAATAGCCGCTCCACGGCCTCAGTGGCATAGTGCTGCGAGAGGTTCGTTCGCTTGTGTCCTAGAAAGGCGTTGCGATCTTCCTCAGGGCATCCCGCCGCCCTGAGCCGATGACCGCACGTGTGCCGGCAGTTGTGGATTCCCCGCTTGACTAGCGGTCCTGTGGGGAGTCCTGCCGCCTTCCACGCTCGATCCCAGACCACGCCAGCGGAGCGGACCCGGCTCGGTTTCTTCCCGTTGTTCGTTCGCGGGAAAACGTACTCCGCCTGTCCGTGCTTCTCTTGCCAGCGCTGCTGATACTCCACCGCTCGACGCGCAATCGAGTTGCAGATCACGGCACGCTGCTCGCCGTTCTTCGTATCGCGAAGCACGAATACGTACATTCGTTCCTTCACGAACCCGTCCGGCGTTTTGATGTCGAGCTCGGGCATCCACTGACGATCCGTCCACTTCAGGCCGAACAACTCCTCCCTGCGAACCCCGGTATTCACCGCGAACAAGGCCGCGCCGCAATCCCAACCCGTCGGCAGGTGCGAGAAAAGCCGGTCCTGTTCTTCCCACGTGAACGGATACGGCTGCTTGCGCGGACCCTTGACGTGCTGAATTTGCGGCACGAGCGGTATCCAACGCCACACCTTGGCGGCCTTGTTCAAGATCGTGACGACCTGGGTCAAGTCCTTGTTGATCGTTCCTGCCATCGCCGGCATCGGATTGCCGTCCTTGTCGACGAACGGGCCGCGACCTTTCTTTCGATCCTCCTTGAACGGCTGCATTGCCTCATCGTCTACATCTATGAGGCGCAGATGCGCTATGTACGGCGCGACGGCGTCGACCGACTGAGCTGCACGACTCGTGGTTTTGCCGTCGTATTCCGCGAGATAACGCGCGGCGGCCTCCCCAAACGTTCGGTGAGCATGTCGTTCAAAGCGTTCGTAGATTCCTGAGTTTCTGCTTCTTGGCATTCTTCCTCCTCAGGGCCTTCGCGGGCCCCGATAGTGTCACCGTCTCGCCATTCGGTCTCAAGCTCGACGGCCGTACGTAGCAGCTTCTTCTTCGCGATCCGCCACAGCGTCGAACTCGGCAGGCGGGGGTGCGCTTTCTCGGCGACGTCGATCAACTTCTGGGCGTCGCGAAGAATGCTCACGACTTCGCCGCGCCGCCGAAATGGATGACGTTGCGCGGGATCGGCGTCGGCGCGATCGCGGCCCGCTCGCGCAACCGACGCCAAGCCTGTTCGGTGTGCGCGCGGTGCAGGGCGCCGAACTCGTGCGGTCCTCGAGGATCGACGTGCTCCGGTAGCCGCACGAGCGTAAAGCCGTCGTGGAGACAGCGGCGGACGGGATAGTCGGTCATGCCGCGACTTCCTCCGCCGCACGGACGCGGCCGTCTTCGATGACGATTCCAACCGGCGAGTCGGACGCGACGCGCTCGACCCACACCTGAAACCCGTAGTGCTCGGCGAGTTGGCGCAGCAACTCCATGCTGTCTTCGTCGAGCAGCGAGCCGTCACGGACGTGCGCGACCTTCAGCTTCGGCGACATCGCGGCCGCGATCGCGACCGAGACGCGTAGCTGCTCGGCGCTCGAGGCCTGCGCGAAGGGCAAGCCGTTCAGCAGCACCATGTCGTCGCCGAAACCGAGGCCTTCGATCGGCAACTTCGCCGCGCCAATCGCGTCGGCCGCTTGTTTGTTTCGTTCCTCGATGCGCGTCTTGTAAGTCGCCGCTTGCGCCTCGGCCTGTTGGATCTCCTTCGAGATGCGATCGCGGTCGTTGATCACGCGCTCGCGGTCGTCGATCTCGCGGTTGCGGCCGCGCGCGGCGGCGATGCGCTGCTTGATCTCCGTCGTGTCCGGCGCGATCGCGAGCGGCGGCAAGGCCTCGATCGCAGCGAGATCCCGGGACGCCGCGTCAGCGTGCCGCACGGCGGACTCGGCGCAAAAGACCACTCGCTTCTTCAGTTCCGCGAGCTCGGCCTCGAGCGATTGGATGCGAAGCGCGAGCTCGCCGCCCTCGCTCCGGAAGTTCTGCGCGTCGGCCTGCGTTCGTCGCACGTCGCGCATCAGGTCCTGACGCCGGGCCCGCTCCTTCTCGATCTCGGCGGCGACCCTTCCGGCCGCCTCGAGCTCGGCGACGAGCGCCGCCTCGTCGACGCGCTCGTGCCTCGGATCTCCGGGAACCTGCAGCGCGTCGAGGCGCGCGCGCGCGGCCCGCACCTGGCGATTGACGTCGGTCCGCCGCTCGAAGTCGCCGCGGTTCGCCTGCTCGAGCGCGTTGAAGTCGACGCCGGGCACGAGCGCCCGGAGCTGCTCGAGCTGCTCGCGCGGCTTCATGCGTGTAAACGCGAGAGGATCGAAGGCGAGCGCCCCGACGAGATCGTCGAGCATCGTCTGCGGCTTCGCGTAGCGCGCGCCGTCCGCGGCCTCGACGACGAGCTTCGTCGTGTAGCCGCCGTCTTCCTTCGCGGCGAACGTGCGCGTCACGATCAGCGTCGGCTTGTCGTCGCCGAGCTTGACGCGGACGCTCGCGGCCGTCTCGCCCCTGCGGATCGGCTTGGCCGGGATCGCGCCCTCGCCGCAGAGCGCGACGAGCATGCTCTCGAGCAGCGACGACTTGCCCTGAGCATTTTTTCCGGCGACCTCGAAGACGCTGCCGGTTGGCGCGACCTCGACGGCGACGAGGCGCTTGTAGTTCTCGGCACGAAGTTCGATGACGTGCATGACGGTTTACTCCTTCGGAGCTTGGCTGCGGGCCGCAGCGGCATCGCTCGCGGCCTTTAAGGCTGGTTTCTGATCTGTTGGCACCTGGCGCCAGTGATCGCGGCGTCGTGTCTCGAGCCGCTCGAGCGTCTCGGTGTCCTGGCACGCGTCGTACTCGGCGACGGTCGGCGCCGCAGCCTCGGTTACCGCGCGCTGCAGCGGCTGCACCGTGAACGGCGCTCGTCTCGCTCGCGTCGCGGTCAGCGCTATCGTCTGCGGCGCGTCGATGTGGCTCATGTGACTGATGCGGATCCCGCCGACCTTCATGCCGCCGAACTGCACGTCTGGGTCGCAGTAGAGCGTCATCGAGCGGCCGACGTACTTGCTCGCATCCGCGCCCCATAGGACGACGACCACTCTCCGCATCGATTTACACGGCTTGTACGGCCGTCCGTTGTCGCCTTCGTAGCTGAAGGAAACCGGCTGCTCTTTTGAACTGGCGTCGCCACGCACTGCTGTAATTGTGATCGTGCGAGGTCCGCCCGCTAAATCGTCGGCGTTGGTTTGGTCGGACTTCGGAATGATCGTTGCAAGCATGTCGACGCTCATCGATTGGATCCTTTCTCGATCTCTTTCTCGGCGATCTCTTCCTCGGCGCTCATCGTCCACGACGACACAGTGAGCGGCGTGACCGGATAGCTCGGCCACACGCCGCTGTTTAGGCACTGCTGCCAGATCGTGTACGCGCGGCGCCACTGCTGCTCGCCGACCCAGCGAGACATCGCGTCGCACGGGCGCGGCACGACGGCGTAGGGCGCGTCGATCTCCATGAACGGAAACTCGAATTCGACGCGGCCGACGAGATGCGGATACAACTTCTCGACGGCCGATACGTACGCGGCGCGCTGCAGATGGTGGCCGTAGTCGTCCGCGTGCCGTATGCAAGTCCGCTCGTCGGCCTGCACGATCTTTTTCGGGTCGATGATCTTGGCTCGGCGCGGCTCGACGATGAGGTAGTCGAGCCGGCCGCGGCACAGCACCGGACCCTCGGGCCCATCCTCGTACCACTCGATCGTGACTTCGGCTTGCCCGCCCTCGAAGACGCAGCCGAGCTCGGCAAGCCGCATGCGGATCGTATCGGCAGCGGCCTGAATCTCCGCGAACCTCGCCACGAGCACCGGCGTGCGACCGGCCTCGAGCACCGCATCGCGCGCCATCTGCGCGGCTTTCGTGCGGTAGTTGTCGAAGTTGAGGATCTCGATCGCGCCGGCGCCCTTGCCGAGCAGCAGCGCGTGGATCACCGTGCCTTCGATCTGCGGCACTGTCGTTTCGCGCGGCACGTTGCCGAGCCGTGGATGCGCGGCCCAAGCGTGCAGGGGACTTCGTGTGATCAACACATGCGCGATCGACTGATTAAGGCTCGGTGTCGCGCACGGGTCGGCGCGATATTGCTCTTCCGTCACGTCGAGGATGCGCGCGCGCGGTGTCGGGGCGAGCTGCGCGCTCATCGCCGCCACCTTCGCCAGAACGCGCGCGAACCGACGTCGATGAGCCAAAGAAACGGGATCGTGATCACGATCGTCCAGATGAGCAGCGTCTCGATGCTGACTTCGTTAGCCACTCGGGAATGCCTCTGCGTCGAGCGCATCGTCGATGGCGTCCTCGATCTCGCGATCAGCCGCGGGAAGTGGTGACTCGGCGAGCAGCGCTTCAAGCTGCCTGATCCGCGCCTGCTGTCGGTCCAGTTCGTTCCCGATCTTGTACGCCTCGTCCTTCTTCAGCGGCGCGCCACCGATCTTGAATTTCCGATAGAGCCAGCTCGCCGTCGGGTGCTCCGGCGTTTGCGTATTGCGCTCGGTCGGTGGCGCGGCGAGTAGGCCGCGCTCGACGAGCAGCGCCGTGTCCTCGTCACCGAGCATGCGATGCAGGTCGGCGTCGCGAACATGGTTCGGAGTGTTCATCGCGGCGCTCCTGAATCGGAGTCGGCAGAGGACGGCTGTTCAATGTGCGGCTCAACGCTGGTCCAGGCGCCCAACTGTTTAGCCAGTCGGTCGGCGGATGCGCGCGAGAGGCGGCGACCCCATGTGACGCCAGTGCGGCCGTCTACCACGTCCCACAATTCGTGCGCCTCTGCGCCAGAACCTGATTCAATTCGGCTCATCGCATCACCCTCCGCGGCGACCAGCGCAAAGTCGCGAGACCGCCCGGCGTCGAAGGGCAGTCAACGAACGCGTCGCAGTTGATCGCCTTGCGTCCGAGCGCCGCGTCGATCTGCACGTCGCCGAACGTCGCTGTGATGCCGGCGCCTAGGAAGTCGACCGTCGTGTCGGAGATCCCGCCGTCGGTCGGGTCGCTCGCGTGGGAAGCGATGACGAGCGGTTGAACGTACGAGCAGGCGCAGAGCAGCGCGGCGAGCGTGAACGCTGCGGCCTTGCTGAGTCGTGACATGGAAGCCCTCCCGGTTGACGTCGGGGGAAAGCATTCCCCAATGCGGGCGCAGTGTCAAGTAATTTTTTCCCCATAATCGGGGAAGCGCCGCGAGGCAAGCAGAAACAGGGCGTTAGCGGGGAGTCACTTCGGCTTGTAGGTGCCGGTCATCTCGGCGACCTTGAGGATAGTCGCGCGTTCTTCGGGGCTGGCCTCGGTGAAGCGCTCGATTAGCGTTTCTAGCTGATCGGCGGGGGCGGCCTTACCGCCCGTTCCGGGCCTCAAGAGCTGCCAGCCGGTGAGCCCGAACACGCGCGCCACGGCCTCGACGTTGTCCGGCCGCGGGTCGTATCGCGCGTTCAGCATGTTGTTGACGCTCTTGCGATCCACCTTGGCCTTATCGGCGAGCTCGGGCGCTGACATGCCGCTCGGCGCGAGCAGGGCTTTCAGGTTTTCCGCCAGCACGTAGCGCGGCGCCGGGTATTTCTTGGCCACGAGGAAAGGGTTCCACGCGGGCCGGGGAATGTGCTCCTTGACAGCG
>Ga0315910_10003416_pt1 | contig 13518 bp, 8 predicted proteins | sample EdamamesoilMG_FD_204470 | JGI IMG/M metagenome (GOLD analysis project Ga0315910, IMG submission 204470) | Garden soil microbial communities collected in Santa Monica, California, United States - Edamame soil | ecosystem: Environmental > Terrestrial > Soil > Garden | place: USA: California...
GGCCTGCGGCGCAGCGTGCTCATCGGCGGCATCGTGATCATGTGTGGGCACATCCTGCTGATGCTGCACGGCACGGCCACCTTCTTCTGCGGCCTGGGCTGCGTCGTGCTGGGCACGGGCCTGCTCAAGGGCAACATCAGCGCCATCGTCGGGCAGCTGTACACGCCCGAGGACCGCCGGCGCGATGCGGGCTTCTCGCTCTTCTACATGGGCATCAACATCGGCGCCTTCTCGGCGCCGCTGGCTTGCGGCTGGCTCGCGCAGAGCGAGTCCTGGAAGGCGCGCCTCGCGGGCTGGGGCCTGGATCCGCTCCATTCCTGGCACTGGGGCTTCGGCGCCGCGGCGGTGGGCATGTTCCTCGGCGTCACGCAGTACCTGCTCACCTCGCACAACATGGGCGAGGCCGGCCTGCGCGTGAGCGACGCCTCGCCCGAGGCGCGCGCGCGCGCGCGGCGCACGCTGCTCGTGGCCGGAGGCGGCATCGCGGCGGCGGCCGCCGCGCTCGGGCTCTGGGCCTGGCTCCGGCCGGCGCTCATGACCGCGGGCAACGTCAGCTCGCTCTACGCGGCGATCCTCTTCGGCTGCGTGCTGGCCTTCTTCGTGTGGCTGCTGCGCTCGCCGGCCTGGACGCCGCTGCAGCGCCGGCGCCTGGTGGTCGTGCTCATGCTGTTCGCGGGCTCGGCCATCTTCTGGGGCGTGTTCGAGCAGGCCGGCTCGACGCTCAACCTGTTCGCGGAGCAGAGCACGGACAACAGCATCCTCGGCTGGGCCTTCCCCTCCTCCTGGTGGCAATCGGTGAACGCGGGCATGCTGGTCGCGTTCTCGCCCGTGTTCGCCTGGCTGTGGCTGCGCCTGGGCGACTTCGATCCCTCGAGCGTGCTGCGCTTCACCATCGCGCTCCTGTGCGCGGGCCTGAGCTTCGCCCTGCTCGTGCCGGCCGCGCACCTGATCGCCGAGGGCAAGGTCAGCCCGCTGTGGCTGCTCACCGTGTACTTCCTGCACACGATCGGCGAGCTGTGCCTCTCGCCCGTGGGCCTGTCCTCGATGACGCGCCTGGCGCCGGCCCGCGTGCAGGGCATGATGCTCGGGGTGTGGTTCGCGTCGCTCTCGATCGGCAACTTCCTGGGCGGCCAGGTGGCCTCGGTCTACGAGAAGTTCGAGCTGCCCACGCTGTTCGCGGCCGTGGCCGGGGGGGCGCTGGCCATGACGCTGGTCATGGCTTTCCTGGTGCCGGTCTCGCGCCGGCTGCTGGCCCGTCAGGACTAGCCGCCCAGCACGGCATCCAAGGCACGGGCATCCAACGCGGCCGGGCCCCGCGCCGTATCCCACGCTCCGCCGCCGGCGGGGCACGGCGGCTGGGCCGCTCGCCGGCGCCGGCAGTATGCTGTTCCGCCCTCACCGACCCCTGGCGCCCATGCTCCACCCGTCCACCGTCCTCCGGCCCTTCGCGCTGGTCCTCGTGCTCCTCGCGGCCGGCTGCTCCGATCCCGAGAGCCCCCCGAGCGCGCCGGCGCAGGCCGGTCCGGCCGGGCAGCCGGAGCCGACCGCGCCCGCGGCCAAGCCCGGCGCGCCGGCCAAGACCTCGAACAGCGCCATGCTGGCCCTGCAGCAGGGGCGCTCGCTGCTCCTGCGCGGCGACCCCAAGCGCGCCGAGGGCGAGTTCCAGCGCGCGGTCGAGCTCGATCCCGCGCTGGCCGAGGGCCACTTCGAGCTCGGCAAGCTGCGCCTGCACCTCTCGAGCCAGAACGTGGGCTCGAACGCGCGCGACCAGGAGGTGCTCGAGCGCGGTCTCGCCTCGATGGCCCGCGCCCTCGAGCTCGATCCGAAGAACGACCAGTACGCCTACTGGCTCGGGCGCGGCCACCACCTGGCCAAGCACAACGAGGAGGCGCGCAAGTACCTCGAGCAGGCCATCGCGCTCAACGGCGAGAACGCCGACGCCTACAAGCGCCTGGGCATGGTGTACGTCGACCTCGAGCAGCTCGAGCCCGCGCGCCAGGCCTTCCAGAAGGCGCTCGAGCACGACCCCAAGGAGGCCGGCGCGGCCATGCAGCTCGGCCAGGTCGAGCTCCTGTTCGGCGACCCGGCCGCGGCGCGCGCGGCTTTCGAGCGCTCGATGGCGATCGACCCGACCCAGCCCGAGCCCTACGGCGCGCTGGCGAAGCTGCTCGCGCAGCAGGGTGACGACGCGGGCGCGAGCGAGTTCGAGGCCAAGCACAAGACCTGGACCGAGTTCGACGAGCGCCTGCAGAAGTGCCGCGTGGCCGTGAACAAGGCGCCCGACGATGCGGTCGCGCTGCGGCGCCTGGCCAAGACCTACCTCAGCGTGGACAAGCGCGACGACGCGCTCGAGTGGTTCCTCAAGGCCGTGCACATCGATCCCAAGGACGCGCAGTCGCACATGTACTGCGGCATCCTGCTGCGCGAGCGCGGCGAGCTCGAGATGGCCACGCACCACCTCAAGGAAGCCGAGTTCCTCGACCCCGACCACCTCGATCCCAAGCTCGAGCTCCTGCGCCTCTACGTCGCCACGAAGGACGACGCCGCCTTCCAGGCCCTGCTCGCGACGGTCGAGGGCGAGGCCAGCGGCGACGGGGCCTCGCTGCAGGCCCTGGGCGAGGTGTGCCACGAGCTCGGGCGCGCCGAGGACGCCGAGCGCCTGCTCGGCAAGGCGCGCGCGCTGGGCGTCGTGCCCGGCGCCGAGGGCGAAGGTTCCACCGAGGACCGTTGATGCGCCGCGCCTGGCCGGCCGGCGCGCTCCTGCTCGCGTCCGCGGCGGCCGGCTGCTCCGACGAGGCGCCCGCCGCGCCCGAGCCCCGGGCGACCGCCGGCGATGCGCCGGACGCCGCGGCCGCGGAGGAGGCCGCGTACCACGACGACGGTCCCTACGTGCTGCGCGACGTCACGGCCGAGGCGGGCCTCTCCGGCTTCCACCAGGTGAACGGCAGCGCGGAGAAGCCCTTCATCGTCGAGACCGTGGGCGGCGGCTGCGCGCTGTTCGACGCCGACGGGGACGGCGACCTCGACGCCTACCTGACCAACGGCGGGCGCCTGGGGGCCGAACTCGCCAGCAATCCCTCGGACGCGCTGTATGCGAACGACGGTCGCGGGCGCTTCGCGGACGCGAGCGCGGCGGCCGGCATCGACGAGCGCCGCTGGACCAGCGGCGTGCGCGCGGCCGACGTGGACGGCGACGGCGCCTGCGATCTCCTGCTCACGAACTACGGGCCCGAGACCTTCTACGCGGGCGACGGGCGCGGCGCCTTCGTCGAGCGCGCGGCCGGGCTCGGCGACGAGGACTGGAGCACGGGTGCGGCCTTCCTCGATTTCGACCGCGACGGAGACCTCGACCTCTACCTCGCCAACTACGTGGCCTTCGACGAGGCGCGCATGCTGGGCGAGCACCCGGTCACGGTCTACCAGGGCATCGAGGTGATGAAGGGACCCCAGGGCCTGCCCGGCGCGCCCGACCACTTCTTCGTCAACGAAGGCGGCCTGCGCTTCCACGAGGCCAGCCGCGAGCTCGGGATCGTGGAGGACCTGTTCGGCTTCCAGTGCATCCCCTTCGACTTCGACGGCGACGGCTGGCTGGACGTGTTCGTGGCCAACGACTCGGTCGCGAATGCCCTGTGGCGCAACCGCGAGGGCAAGCGCTTCGAGGACGTGGCCCTGCGCCAGGGCCTCGCCTTCAGCCTGGCCGGACGGCCCCAGGCCTGCATGGGCATCGCCGTGGGCGACTTCGACGGCGACCTCCTGGTCGACCTCTTCGCCACGAATTTCGCCGACGACTACTCGACCGTGTACCGCGGTCAGGCGCGCGGCTTCTTCCTGGACGTGACCCAGGCCGTGGGGCTGGGACCGCTCACGATGGCCGAACTCTCCTGGGGCACGGGCTTCGTCGACCTCGACCTGGACGGCGACCTCGAGCTCTACGAGGTCAACGGCCACGTCTACCCGCAGGTCGACCGCTTCCCGCTGGGGATGGAGTACCACCAGCGCGCGCAGCTCTTCGAGTACGACGGCGTGCGCTGGCGCGAGCCCGACGGGCGCGGCGGAAGAGCCTTGGCGGCCAAGCGCGCGGGGCGCGGCTCGGCCACGGGCGACGTGGACGGCGACGGCGACCTCGACCTCCTGATCGAGGACATCGACGGGCCGCCGCGCCTGCTGCGGAACGAGGGCCGCACCGGCCATGGGCTGGTGGTCGAGCTCGTGGGCGCGGGCGCGAACCGCGAGGCCGTGGGCGCGCGCCTGGTCGCGCGCGTCGGGGAGAGGAAGGCGCTCTTCCTGGTCGGCACGGCGGCCGGCTTCCTGTCGAGCTGCGATCGGCGTGTGACCATCGGCCTGGGCGCGGCCGAGGCGCTGGACGAGCTCGAGGTCACCTGGCCGCTGGGCGCGAGCGAGCGCTTCACCGGACTTCGCGCCGGCACGCGCGTGCGCATCGAGGAGCGCCCCGGCGCGCCCGCCGGCGTGACGATCACCGGCCCGTGAACGAAAGGACCGGCCCGACGCCTTCTGCGTCGGGCCGGTCCTGAACGAGTCCTTCTGACTCAGCCCACGTCACCGGGCGGCGTGGGCCAGGGGTTCCGGGGCGTCGAGGAGGTTTTCCCGCCCCTGGACCCCGGTCCGGCCGCCTACTTGAGTTTTTCCCAATACTCGGCCGGCATGTCGTGGGCGATCTTGAGGGCGCCGTTCGAGCCGCCGTAGACCGGCTCCTGGATGCGCATGCACTTGCCGCCGCCCAGCTGCTTGTGCATCTCGCGCTCGATGGCGAGGTGCAGGCCGCGGATCTGGCTGCCGCCGCCGGCGAGCAGGACGCGGTTCTTCAGGCGCTTCTGGAACTCGGGGTCGAACGTGGACACGAGCTTCTTCAGCCCTTCCACGATCGGCGGCACGATGCCCTGGCAGGCCTGACGCAGCTCGTTGGTCACGTCGAACTCGGTGGGCTTGCCGTTCACGGGCAGCTCGGCCAGGGCCGGCTCCACGCGCTCGTCGACCGAGGAGTTGCGCTCCTTGATCTCCTTGAGCATCTGGATGGTGAACTGCGCCTCCGGGTGCGCCTCGACCATCAGCTCGGCGAAGCGGTTGTCGACCCAGTCACCCGCGTGGTAGATCGTGATCTGGTCGGACTCTTCCGGCATCGTGCCGTGCATACGGCAGAGGTCGGTCGTGCCCGCGCCGATGTCGATCACCAGCACGTCGTCCAGCATGTCGAGGCCGTAGGCGACGGCGAACGGCTCGGAGCAGAGCATGACCGAGTCGAGCGCCTGCTTGGCGGTCTTGATGATGGCGTCCTTGCTGTGGATCGAGGCCTGGGCCGGCACGCCGATCACGCCGTAGACGAGCTCGTCCTTGCGCGGCTTGGCCAGGCGGATGATCTCGCGCAGCAGGTCCTGGGCCGCCTTGAGGTTGGCGTCGAAGTCCTCCACGCCGTGATCCTTGGTCTTCAGGATCTCCAGCGGACGGTAGAAGTTCAGCGAGAGGCGCTTCTCGAGCGCTTCGTCACCGAACAGCACGTCCTTCTTCAGCAGCTTGCGGCTGACGACGTCCTTGGGATAGCCCACGTGGGACGAGATCGTCTCGCGCACGCCGTTGCTGGCGGCCACGGAGGTGTGGGAAGTACCGAAGTCGATGCCCAGGTAGAGCACGCCCTCGGTCTTCTGGGGTTCGGCCGTGGCAGTGGAAACGCCCATTTCGGTCTCCTCGCCAGCGTCCTGCTTCTTCTTGTTCTTGGATTCGCTCATGGTGTCGATGTGGACAGGCCAGGCAGCACCTGGCGTGAAGTGCTTGTGGACTCGTTCGTTCTCAGGTCTTCAAGGCGGCCAGCTGGCCCCGCAGGTCCATGTTGGCCTGGAAGATGTTCTTCAACATCTCCTTCTTCTGTTCGGCGTTGCCCTCGTCACCGCTCAAGCCCTGGATGGTTCGGTAGATCGAGGAGACGCCCAGATCGATGCTCTTCATCTGGGCGATGCGCTTCAGCTCGGTCTCGGTGAGGCCGAGGCTCTCGGTCAGCTTGCTCACGCGCCGCTCGAGCATCTCGATCTGCTTCTGGCGCTCGATCATCTGGCCGACGGTCGAGGTCTCGCGCCAGACGGCCAGCTCGCTCTTCAGGAGCGCGATGACCTCCTTCTCGACGCGCAGGACGCCCTCGGATTTCTCCGGCTCGCGCTTGAAGAGCTCGATGACCTTGGAGAGGAGCTGGTTGCCCCAGAGCTCCTCCTTGTTCTCCACGTCGCCGAACATCTGCGACTGGAACTGCTGGATCTCGGCGATCTGGCTGTCGACCTCGTCGCGCAGCTTGTCGAGCTCGCGCTCGACCTCGCGCGCCTGGACGACCTTGGCGCCGCCACCGGACTGGGCGAGACCCATGCCGGTCTCGGCCTCCTCGACCAGCGTCTCGAAGGACAGCGGACCGGGGTGCAGGTTGTGCGCGATGCCGGCCGAGCACGAGATCTTCTCGCCCTCGGGCACGCCCGTGACCCGGACGGCCGCCGCCCTCTCCAGCACCTGGTTGGCCAGCACGAGCAGGCGGTCAGGCGTGACGTGCGGGAAGATCGCCAGCTGGAAGCGCTCCGTCCACACGCCGAGCCCGCGCACGTCGTTCTGGAAGGTGACTGTTTTCAGCTCCTGGAAGATGGCCGGCATGAGCGCACGGCGCCACGGCAGGTGATGCCCCTCGTCGAAGCCGTCCAGGCCGACGACCAGAGCCGAGATAGGGTAGCCGTGCTTCAGGGCCCGATCCATCTCCAGCCGCATCAGATGCAGCATCTGGTGCGTGGAGAGGCGCTGCTTGGGCGGAGTCGCGGGCGTGGCCGCGGCCTCGGTGGTGGGGGTGGCAGTCCCGGAGCTGGTCACGTGCGCTGGTGCAAGGATGGGGGTGCGCTCGACCCCACTCCGGACGGAGGACCGACGAGGGGAAGGCATTCCCTCCGTCGACGCTCCGGGAGGACCCGGGTCGCTCGGGTTGCTCGTGGGCGAGGCCGCACGAGGCTCGATGGGTGTCGGCACCGCTCGCGCGCACTCTTGAGGAGCCGCTTACTTTGCGCTTGTCACGCGCGCGGGCCGTCCCTAGAACACGCCAGGGGAGCAGCGCGGCTCCCGCGCTTCCGCACCCATCGACGAGCGACATGGCTTTCCTGTACGGACTGCTTACGGGCCTCTGCGCCGCGGTCGGCCTGATGGCCCTGGCGCGGCTGCGGCAGCGCGCGGCCGCCCTCCCGGGACCGGAACCGATCGCCCTGCCTGCGAGCGAGGCCCCCCCGGTGCCAGGTGGGCCAGCCGCGCCGGCCGAGCTCCTGCGTCTGGCGGCCGAGCACGGCCAGTGCGCCGAGCTGCGGGCGCGCGAGCTCTCGGCCGAGTCCGCGCGCTCGCGCGCGGCCTGGGACGAGGTGCGCCGGCTGCGGGACGAGCTCGTGCGCCAGGCGGGCGAGCTGCGCGACAGCCAGGAACGCACGCAGGCCCAGGTGCGGGCCACGCTGCGCGCGCGCGACGTGGCGCGCGAGGCCGAGGAGACGCGCGACGGGCTGCAGCGCGACAACCGCGAGCTCGAGGGCGCTTTCCGCGCCGCGCGCGCGGCCTGCGACGAGCTGACGCGCGAGCTCTCCGAGGCGCGCGCCGAGCTGGCGCGGCGCGCGGCCGGGCCGGACGTCGTCCTCGAGCCGGCGCCCCCCTCCGCCAACGGGCGCGCGGGGCGCGCCGCGGCGCGGGCGTCGATCCCGGTCGACATCCCCGGTCAACGCTCGCTGTGGGAGTGAGCGCGTGGACCCCGTCGACACGGGTGCTGGGCGCGGGATCGAGCGGCGCGCCCTGCTGAAGCTCGGCGCGGCCGGCGGCCTGGGCCTCGCGGCCTGCGTCGGCGCACGCGCGCGGACGAGCGCGCCGGCCGAACCCGATCCGGCGCTGCGCGAGCTGGCGGCCATCGCGCTCGACGAGGCGCGGCGCCTGGGCGCGAGCTACGCCGACGTCCGCCTGTGCGACACGCGCCGGCGCGACCTCGTCGCGCGCGAGGCACGCGTCGAGCGCGTGCGCGAGAGCGAGGAGCGCGGCTTCGGCGTGCGCGTGCTCGTCGACGGCGCCTGGGGCTTCGCGGCCAGCGCGCGCATCACGCGCGACGAGCTCGCGCGCGTGGCGCGCAGCGCGGTCGAGCTGGCGCGCACGGCCTCGAGCCTGCGGCGCGAGCCGGTGCAGCTCGCGCCGGCCGAGCGCCACGTGGCCGTGTGGAACACGCCCGTGCGCCGCGATCCCTTCGAGGTGCCGCTGGACGAGGCCCTGGCGCGGCTGCTGGCGATCAACGCCGCCGCCCTGCGCCAGCCAGGGGTCTCGTTCGTGAACTCGTCCTTCGACCTGGTGCGCGAGCACAAGCTGTTCGCCTCCAGCGAGGGCAGCGCCATCGAGCAGACGCTCGTGCGCTGCAACCCGGCCTTCACGCTCACGCACGTCGACCGCGCCCAGGGCGCGTTCGAGACGCGCGACTCCTTCAGCGCTCCGCGCGGCCAGGGCTACGAGTGCATCGAGGACTTCCCCTGGGAGGACGAGGTCGCACGCGCCGCGGCCGACGTGCTCGAGAAGAGCCGCGCCCCCGTGGTCACGCCCGGCACGAAGACGCTCGTCCTGCACCCGACCAACCTGTGGCTCGTGATCCACGAGTCGATCGGGCACCCGACCGAGTACGACCGCGCCATCGGCCTGGAGGCCAACTACGCCGGCACGAGCTTCCTGACACCCGACAAGCTGGGCAGCTACCGCGTGGCCAGCGAGCGCGTGACCTTCGAGGCCGAGAAGACCGCGCCGGGCGCGCTGGCCACGGCCGGCTACGACGACGACGGCGTGGCCACGCGCCGCTGGGAGCTCGTGCGCGCGGGCGTGTTCGTCGACTACCAGGTGACGCGCGAGCAGGCGCCTCAGCTCGGACGCGCGCGCTCGCACGGCTGCTGCCAGGCGCAGAGCTGGCGCCACGTGCCCTTCCAGCGCATGCCCAACGTCAACCTGATGCCGGGCGCCGAGCGCCTGTCGCTGGACGAGCTCGTGGCCGACACCGACGACGGCATCCTCGTGCGCGGGCGCGGCAGCTACTCGATCGACCACCAGCGCTACAACTTCCAGTTCGGCGGCCAGACCTTCCACCAGATCAAGAAGGGCCGGGTCACCGGCATGCTGCGCGACGTGGTCTACCAGGCGCGCACGCCCGACTTCTGGCGCTCGTGCGACGCCATCTGCGACGCCTCGGAGTACTGGGTGGGCGGCTCCTTCAACGACGGCAAGGGCGAGCCGGGCCAGTCCAACGCCGTCAGCCACGGCTGCGCGCCGGCGCGCTTCCGCGGCATCGACGTGCTGGCCACGGGTGCGGTGTGAGCATGGCCGCTCCGCGTGCGAGCGACGAGCTGGCTAGCCGCGAGGAGATGCGCGCGCTGTGCGACGAGGTGCTGGGCTTCTCGCGCGCCGACGAGGCCGAGGTCACGCTCTCCGACAGCGACGTGACGCAGCTGCGCTTCGCGCGCAACGCGCCCTCGACCTCGGCGCGCGTGCGCGCGCGCACGGTGGCCGTGCGGAGCTCCTTCGGCACGCGCTCGGCCACGGCCCAGGGAAACCAGCTCGACCGCGCCTCGCTGGAGGCGCTCGTGCGCCGCTCGGAGGAGCTCGCCCGCCGCTCGCCCGAGGACCCCGAGTTCGTGCCCGCCCTGGGGCCGCAGGAGTACGCTCCGACGCCGCGTCCCGACGAGGAGCCCGAGCCGGCCACGCTGCTCTCGGCCGGCATCGCGCGCGTGATCGAGGATGCGCGCGCGCTCGGGCTCTCGGCCGCGGGCTACACCGAGTGCGAGCTCGCCGCGCGCGCCATCGCCAACAGCGCGGGGCTCTTCGGCTACCACCTGGGGCGCGAGGCCGAGCTCTCCGCGACCGTGCGCACGAGCGACGGCAAGGGCTCGGGCTGGGCCGCCGGCGCCGCCGCGGGCGCGGCCGGCCTCGATTTCGCGGGCATCTCGCGGGCGGCCGTGCAGAAGGCGCGCGACTCGGCCGAGGCGCGCCCGCTGGCGAGCGGCACCTACGCGGCCGTGCTCGAGCCCGACTGCGTGGCGAGCCTGCTCGGCCTGTTCGCGCAGGGCCTGAACGCGCGCCCGGCCGAGGAGGGGCGCAGCTTCTTCAGCCGTCCGGGCGGCGGCACGCGCCTGGGCGAGCGCCTGTTCCCCGATTGGGTCGAGCTGCGCTCGGATCCGAGCGCCTCGGCCGTGCCGAGCGTCCCCTGGGGCGCCGAGGGCGTGCCGCACCGGCCCACGGCCTGGATCGAGGGCGGCGCGCTCGCGAACCTGTACGCCGACCGCGCCTGGGCCGCCAAGAGCGGGCGCGCGCCGCTGGCACCCGCGCCCAACGTGCTCGTGCCGGGCGGCGAGGGCGGCGTGGCCGAGCTCGTGCGCGGCCTCGAGCGCGGGCTGCTCTTCACGAGCTTCTGGTACATCCGCGCCGTCGACCCGCGCCAGCTGCTCTACACCGGCCTGACGCGCGACGGCGTCTTCTGGGTCGAGGACGGCGAGGTGCGCCACGCGGTCAACAACTTCCGCTGGAACGAGAGCCCGGTGAAGGTGCTCGAGAACGCCGTGGCGCGCTCGGCCGCCGTGCGCACGGGCGGGCGCGGCGGCGACAACCGGAACTGCGTGGTGCCGGCGCTGCGCGTGAGCGCCTTCCGCCTGACGGGCGTGTCGGACGCGGTCTGAGGGTCGTCCCGGCGCGCGATCCTCGCGCGCCTCGGGCCCGGACTCCCCCGAGCGGCGCTACTTCCCGCCGCCGTAGCCGAGGGCCTCGAGCTGGTCGCGCGCGGCCGCGCCCAGCTCCTGGCGGTGGAAGTCGACGTCGGCGTCGTCGCGGGCGCGGCGCGAGCGCGCGCGCTCGGCCTCGAGCACGGGCTTCAGGCGCTCGACCACGTCCGGGTTCGCGGCCGCGACGTCCGTGCGCCCGGCCGGATCGGCCTCGAGGTCGTAGAGCTCGTGGTACGGGCCGGCCACGAGCGCGCGCAGCTCCGTCAGGCGCTCGGCGTAGCCCGGGCGCGCGGCGAGCTCGCGCAGGAGCTCGTCCGAGAGCGGGCGCTCGAGCACCTCGGGGAAGTGCTCGCGCAGCCAGCCTTCCGGAACGCGCGGGTGCGTGAGCAGCGACTGCTCGGCCGACTCCGAGCCGGGGCGCTCCTCGACGAGCTTCCAGCGCCCCTGCGTGATCGAGTAGCTCTCCACCCAGGCGGCCTCGCTGTAGCGCAGGCGCTCGTCTGCGGGTGCGGCCAGCACCTGGAGCAGCGACGTGCCGTGCAACTGGGCCGACCGCGGCTCGGCCCCGGCGAGCTCGAGCAGCGTCGGGTACAAGTCGACCAGCTGCACCGGCGTGGACACGCGCCGGCCGGCGTGCGCGCCGTGGGGCAGCTTCACGACCAGCGGCACGTGCAGCACTTCCTCGCGCATGACGCCGTGCCCGTACACGCCCGGCCCGAAGGCCTCGCCGTGGTCGGCGGTGACGATCAGCACGCACTCCTCGTACAGGCCGCGCTGCTTCAGCAGGGCCACGAGCTCGCCCAGGAACGAGTCGACCTTGAGCACCGACTCGTCGTAGCGCGCGACGACGTGCGCCAGCGGGAGCTCGGGCGGCAGTGCGCTCGTCTCCTCGGGCACCTCGGTGCGCGCCATCCACACCGGGATGGCGCGGTAGGTCTGGTTGATCGAGCCCGCGGGCGTGAGCTCCTCCACGCCGGAGATCGCGCTCGCGAAGCGATCGCGGAAGGGCGCGTCGGGCAGGTAGGGCCCGTGCGCATCGAGCGCATGCAGGAACAGGAAGGGCGGCACGTCGGCCGCGCCCGCGTCCAGCCAGCGCGGCACGAGCTCGCGCACGATGCGCTGGATGTGCGCCTTGGGATCGGAGAAGGGCGCCAGCGCGCCATCGCCGTTGTAGGTGTCGAAGCCCTGCTCGAAGCCGAACAGGTCCGTCAGCCACTGCGTGTCGACGAAGGCGCCGGTGCGGTAGCCGCGCCCGCGCAGGGCCTCGGCCAGGGTCCAGCGGTTGTCGGCCACCTGCCAGCGCGAGAAGTTGTCGATCTCGGCGCCGGCCATCTCGGCCACGGTCAGCAGGTGCGCGCGCGGGTACAGGCCCGTCAGCAGCGCGAGGTAGCTCGGCATGGTCCAGGGGGCGTTCGTCTGCGCGCGCTCGAACACGAGCGCGTCGTGCTGCAGCGCCTCCAGCGCGGGCGACGTCGGGCGCTCGTAGCCGTACAGCGACAGGTGGCGGGCGGCGAAGGTGTCGATGCTGACGAGCACGATCGGCGGGCGCGGGCGCGGGGCGCGCTCGACGACGTCCAGGCGCTCGAGCACGAGCGCCTCGCCGCCGGGCGCGAACCACTCGAGCTCGACGACGCGCGTCGCGTCCGCGCGCTGCGCCAGGGGCAGCACGCCCTCGACCCGGCCGCCGCGGGCGCGCAGCTCCTGCCAGCCCTCGGAGTCGCGGCTGAGCGCACCGCGCGCGCGCCCGCGCTGGCCCGTGCGCAGGCGCAGCGTGCCGCCCGCGGCCGAGCCGGCGACGTGAAGCTCGGCCGCGCCCGTGAGCTCGAGCTCGTAGCGCAGGCCCGTGCCGTCCGCCAGGCGCGCCGTGCGCGCGCCGAGGTCGAGCGCCACGCTCGCCTGGCTGCCGTACGTGAGCTTGGCGAGGGCGAGCACGTCCCAGGCGCGCTGGCCGCCGACCTCCTGCACCGGGACCTCGAGGGAGAGCTGGTTCTGGCCCGCGTCCTCGCCCCAGAAGAGCTGGGGCACGTGCAGGCGCACCTCGCCCGGCTCGCGCCCGAGCACGAGCTCGCTCGTCACCGGCACGCCGTTGATCGAGACCGTCACCGGCGACGGCTCGGGCCCGGCCGGGCGCGCGCACCACAAGGTCAGCACGAGCTCGCGGTCGCACGGACGCGTGGCCGGCAGAACGAGGCTCGCCACGGGCTGGTTCGTCTCGCGGTAGTGCGTGCCGTCGGCGAGGACGTGGTCCTTGGCCGACCAGCCCGGACCGTCGTGGATGCCCCAGGAGAGCGTGCCCGGCACGTCGCCCTGGGGCGTGATCTCGCCCGGCTGCTCGGAGATCGCGTCGGGCCGGCGCGCGAGCAGCACCAGCGCCTGGCCGCTCGGAACGGGCGCGGGCTCGTCCGGACCGCAGGAGCACGCGCCGGCGAGCAGCAGGGCGGCGGCGGGGAGGGCCGAGCGGAGCATGGGCTGGAGAACCTTACCGCATGGGGCGCGCATCGCGCGCGCCAGATATGGGGCGCGCGCCGCGCGCCCTAGAGGTGCCACACCAGGCGCCAGGCGATCTCGCCCGTGAGGCCCGCGCCGCTCTTCGAGCCCTCCGAGTCGACGGCCGAGACCGTGGCCTCGGGCCCGGTGGAGAGGGCCGCGCTCACCGGCCATTCGAGCCCCGCGCCCGCGTACAGGCCGCCGTAGTCGCCGGGATCGTCGAGGTACTCCGGATCGCCCTCGACGCGCAGCCAGGTCACGCCGGCGCGGAAGGTGCCGGAGAGCC